>Ga0160460_100062_pt1 | contig 173898 bp, 150 predicted proteins | sample HID1973M_E6MG_FD_108238 | JGI IMG/M metagenome (GOLD analysis project Ga0160460, IMG submission 108238) | Enriched mosquito-associated microbial communities from UW Madison campus, WI, USA - HID1973M_E6 MG | ecosystem: Host-associated > Arthropoda: Insects > Digestive system > Unclassified ... | reverse complement strand
TACAACCTTATCCTTAAAAAGATCCCAGCCAAACCTTCCATCGCTTCCATGGACCGTTAATTGTGCATCGTAAACTTTGGTTTTATAGCTTGTACTGCCAATCTGTAAATTGTAAAGGGTATTGTAAAGTTGAGGTGCAGATTTCAGTTTGTTTTTTAAAACATCATTTATAAGTACCAATTCGGTTGTTCCCGTATCGAAGTTTAGGTTCAGCGTATCTGTTTTATTGAAAACTGCCTTTACAAAAAACGTATTCTGATCATTGAATATTAAGGGAATGGTATCGCTTAAAATTGTTTTCTGTGCAAAAATATTTAAAGAAAGCAGTAAAAACGAAAGGAATAGGGTAGGTTTCATGGTTGATTGGCTTAAAATGTATCGTTATCGCTTGCGCAGAAAGTAGAGTGGTTTATGAATTATAATAAGGTAAAAATGATTAAGCCACATTTGTAAAGGGCTAAGCTTCACTTTCGCTAGCGAGGACTGTTATATTGGCCTAAGCTGTGGTTTTACTTTATCGAAGAATGTTTGATAATCATTATTGTTTTCGGGATTAGTGATCCTTGAAAAACCGCAATTGTCAAAACAAATTCTAAGGTAATTAATAAAAGTGGTTTTATGTTCTTCATTTAGAAATTCCCCATCTACACTTGGTTTATCGGTTATTTTCAATGCATATGCGGGTCCACCACTTGTATTGTCTTTATGAAAATAGTCTGCAGACAACTCTAGCGAAGCAAAACCCTCCTCCTCAAAAGATTCTTGCATGTAACTTAAAAAGTTTTCGTCTTCCACTTCTGAAAGAACATCGCTCAGGCTGAAAATTTGTATCGGATCAGCATATTGCCAAATGTATTCTTCATTGGTGTCGTAATCCCAGCCAAAATTACATGCACCAACAATTTTATAAAACATTTTCAGAGAAAGCGGAATAAACCCAAAAGGTTTAACAACATTTTCCAACTTGACCAACAATTGTGCTGTGTTTTCCGAAGGTTTTACTAACGGCCGTTGAAAATCATATTTGCATTCTGTATTAAAAAGGTAATTGATTTTTTTTAGTTCAGAATAAATGATGTCAAGATTATAAGCAACCCTTTGAAAAGTTTCCGTCAATACCATTTCGATGTCTGGCAAGTTGGTTGGCAAAAATGCATCTTGTCCTAAAGCGTAAATGTCTTGGTAAACCTGTTCTGTTTGTCCGTTGATATATCTTTCGTAAAATGTCATACGTATAATGGTTGCTTTGGTTAGCACACGCCAGTGGTGCTTAAGGCATAAATTTATGAATAAATATTATTATTAGAATCAATGTTTAAATGCGCACGCGACACGCGTGCGCCTAGGATGGGGATATACCTTGGCCTTTAGGCTTAATTTATTATTATTTGTTCGAGATTATCCCAGATTTCAATAAGATTTTTTGTTCCTTTTGAAGCTATTCTAAAATCCTCTTTACCTTTTGGCGTTAAGGCGTACTTATTGCCAATTTGACTTACCAATCCTTTATAAGTTAAATATGATATAGACGTTTGCATTTCCTTATGTGTTGGAATGGCACGATTAATTCCGTCGGCAATCATTGAAATGCCGTTGAAGTCTGTAGCTTCCTGTTCTGAAGCTAAATAAATCGCTAAATATATCCATGCAATTGTTCTCTCGTTTCTTGCTTTTTTTATTTCAATTTTTTTTGGAAGGTTTTTGCGAAGTATAAAGCCAGATATTTTTCTATCGGGTGTCAATTGATTATAGTTGCGTTTAATATAAGGTCTTGCTCCATCATTTGGGGCGAACTCAGTTTTTAGATATTCCATATCTTCTTCATCTAATTCGCTTATGGTTCCGTCTTCATTGATATATACATATTCAAAACCTGTTTCTTTAAACCTCAATGGCGCAAAGTACTTTAAGTAGATTATAATCCCTATGCCGATGATGAAACCAAGTATGAAATACATTATTATCATATAATTTTTGCAATTGGCTAGCGCACGCCTATGGCGTGTGAGTCATGAAATTATAAATAAATTAAGATAATGCCAATATCAGCATCGGTAGTTAATGCACACATGATAGGCGTGCGCCAGTGATGGGCCAGAAATAGAAGCATAACCGCCTATAGCCAGAGTGCAGTTATATCCCTTTTTTCTGTATACTGTCAAGTTTGTACAATATTATTCCAATTAATGCTCCGCTTAAAAGTCCGCCAATGTGAGCTGCATTGTCTATGCCTCCTGTCAAGCCCCAAAGCAAATTTATACCAACATAAATTCCAATCATTATTAGTATTCCTTTTTTTCCTTCTTCGGGAAATGCATTGGTTAAAAGTAGGCCCAAAATGGCACCATAAAGTCCAAAAATTGCACCTGATGCACCAAAACTTATGGTGTTTGGATACCACCAAATACTTGCAAGGCCACTACAGAGGCCAGATAAAATATATAAGATGAAATACTTTTTACGCCCGAGTAATGGTTCTACAAAACTAGCTGCAATTACAAGTCCTGAAATGTTTAGAAATAAGTGCATAATACCTCCGTGTAAAAACATACTCGTCAATAGTCGCCACCATTCTCCATTATTCGTTTCAAATCGTCTGTTTGCACCCCATTGAAGTAACTCTATTCCATTTGGAACTATTAAATTAATACCAGAAAAAACCATAAATAAAAAGACAAGAATATTTAAGTCTAAAATTATTGAAGTTACAAAATGGTTTCCTTTTGGAACAAGGTAGTTTAGCATATCAACTAAGTCGTCTTGCTTCGGTTTTTTGCCTTTTAAAAATTTTTTCTTTTCAGTTTCGCTATAACCTGGCCAAATTAAAGCAAACAGCAAAATGCTAAGTCCAATACCAAATGAACTGAATATCAAAGCAAATTTATTTCCATTTCTATCTTCATATTTTTCTTTAATTGGTTCTAGAACAATGAAACTATCGTTGGCTTTTTGATTGGTTCTTGCTTCTATTGCATTTAAATAATTTTGTCTATCGTCCGATGTTGGTTTCCTTTCAAAATGGTCTAATAAATGGAATTCATATTTATTTATCTTCTCAACGCACTCATCGTAAAACACTTTATATTTTTTCTCTTTTTCTTCGTTACTAATCTTGTTGCTTATCTGTTCTTTAAAATTAACACCATACCAATATTTAGGGATGTCATTAATTTTTTCCGAGGTGTCTTTAAGAATTGGGATAACGAAAAAAATATCGAAGTTTAAGTATTGGTTATATTTTCCACTTTGTCTAAAGTCTGTAAATGTACCACCATAATAATTAGCAATAGAAAAATTTGTCAACTTATAGTAACGAGATTTTTCTACTTTATCTATATCCTTTATTGTCGATAATTTTTGAAGTTTGCCTGTTGATGTCGTTAAGTAATCTTGCGAAATCAAAAGGCAAATAATGATTGTCCCTGCTGATAAAAACTGAAAGAAAAAACGTCCATTGTCATTGTCTTTTTTGAACGTCAATATTCTAAGTCTAGGTCGTAGCCAAATTAAAAGGGGTATCCAAGGCAAACCAATTGGTAACCACAAACACCAAACTTCTTCTTTGAGGTCTATGATTTCAAACTGGATAGCAAAGAGCCAACGAAAAAATAATAGTCCAACAATTGTCGAAATCGCAATTATTAAAAAAGTCGGAAGAATATGTTTAAGTTTTTTATAGTATGTATCCAATGTTCTGTCTTTGTGTTATTAGGTCGTGCTAGGATGCATGTAACTCATAAATAACACAGCTCAATATCTAAATGATACCATTCCATATTTCTTATGTTGATTAGAGTTATATTTTTAAATATTATATTATTCACTAAACTTCAAAAAAGCCTATATTCAGTTAAGACATAACCAAAAGATAGAGAGCGTTTATCCATTAATTTAGTTTTACTAATGTATAAATAAAAATAACCATTTAATAAGGGAAGCCATAAATGCTGATTACTATATTTTTTGCCATCTAGACACGATGCAAGCAGAAAGCCCTTAACTTGATTTTCTCGGGGAAGACTTGTAGCGATAGCCCCAAAGGGGTTCCTTTGGAACGGGATTAGCATTAATCAGTTCTTCTTTACCTAATCTTCAAATATTTTTAAGTAAAATTTCAAATCTTTGTAAAGGCATTAGATTTCAGTAGAAGAAAGCCTCTTGATTAATTCCCATCAATCATTAAATCGCCAAAATTTCCTAAATTACCCCTCAAATTTTATCCGAATGAACAAAACCCTACTTTACTTATCTATCCTCGCCATTGGCATAACTTCTTGCAAACAAGCTTCTGAAGGCAATGCTGATGGCCCTGACTCTTTGGCGATTAAAACAATAAACGATTCTAGCCTGACCAAGTATCTTTCTGTTATTGCTGCGGATAGCCTGGAAGGAAGAAAGCCTTTTACGGCTGGCGAAACCAAAACGATTAATTATTTAAAGGCAGAATTCGAAAAACTGGGTTTAAAGCCCGGCAATGGCGACAGTTATTTTCAGGAGGTACCGATGGTAGAAATAAAATCGAAGCCAGATGATAAAATGATTGTTAAATCGGGCTCGAAGGAACTTTCCTTAAATTATTTAACGGAGTTTGTAGCTGGATCGAGAAGGGTACAGGAAGAAGTAAGCATTAAAAATTCTCCATTGGTTTTTGCAGGTTATGGTATTGTTGCGCCAGAATATGGCTGGAACGATTATAAGGATTTGGATGTTAAAGGTAAAACAGTTGTGGTGTTGATTAACGATCCGGGCTTTTCGGATTCGACCTTGTTTAAAGGTAAAAACATGACTTATTATGGTCGGTGGACGTACAAGTTCGAGGAAGCATCTAGACAGGGTGCAGCCGGAATTTTAATTATCCACGATACTGAGCCGGCAGCTTATCCATGGACGGTAGTTCGCAGTGGCTGGTCCAAATCAAAATTACAGTTGCAATCGGATGATAATGGAATGAACAGAACTGTTGTCGAGGGCTGGATTGGCCTAGATGTGGCAAAGAAACTGTTTTCGTTGGGCGGTCAGTCTTTTGATGCTTTAGTGTCAAATGCCAGGAAAAAGAATTTTAAAGCAGTTGATCTGAACCTGACGACTTCGTTAACGGTAAAAAATAAGATCAAAAAATCGGTTACCTATAATGTATTGGCTTCTATTCCGGGTGATAAGAGAAAAGACGAAGCCATAATTTATTCGGCACATTGGGATCATTTGGGTGTTGGAGAAAAAGTTCAGGGCGATTCTATTTACAACGGAGCAGTAGATAATGCGACTGGCGTGGCTTCTTTGTTTGAAATTGCATTAGCATTTAAAAAGTTGCCGAAAAATCCAGATCGAACCATTTTGTTTATTTCTTATACAGCTGAAGAACAGGGTTTATTGGGATCAGAATATTATGCAAAACATCCCACTTTTCCATTGGCTAAAACAGTTGCTAATATTAATATGGATATGATGGGAATTGCAGGTAAAACAAAAGATGTAGTGGTTTATGGCTTCGGCCAATCGGAACTGGAAGATTATGCAGCGGTATCGGCTAAAAAGCAAAACCGTATAATTGTTCCTGATCCTGTTCCTTCATCGGGCCTTTATTATCGATCAGATCATTTTAATTTGGCAAAGGTTGGCGTACCTTCTTTATTTACAGGTTCTGGAGTTGATAATGTTAAGAACGGAAGGGAATGGGGCTTGAAACAGGTTGCCGATTTTACCAAAAACCGTTACCATTCGCCACAGGATAATTTTGATGCAAAAACCTGGGATTTATCTGGAATTATAGAGGACGAAAGAATGCTTTTCGATTTGGGTTACCGTTTAAGCAATGAAAGTGCTTATCCGAAATGGAAAGAAGGCTCGGAGTTTAAAGCCATTAGAGAAAAGAAGTAAAAAGGCTACATCATAAATATTTGTCATCCTGAGCTTTTCGAAGGACCTATCGAATTTATTTTTAGCGTTTCGATAGGCTCAACATAACAACATCTCGTGATAAATGATTTATGAAATAGCCTCTTTTAAAAAAAAGTTTATTAGTTTTTTAAGCGCTCTTTAAATTATAAAGAGCGCTTTTTGCTTAAAAGTGAAACTGCACGCCTAATTTTGGAGCGAAAGTATCGGCTTCTAAACCGAATGAATTTGAAGTTGCTTTAGCACCTGTAACTTCGTTTTTTACCTGATAATTTTCATAGCCTAAACCGTTAACAGAAACTTCGATACCGATTCTTTTGGTTGGGAAGAAAGCAAAACCTGGAGCAATGTTTACACCGATGCTTGTTGTAGTTGCGTATTTATCGCCAACATTTCCTTGAGCATCTACAACTTTATTGTTTCCAAACGCCAATGGAACAGATAATTGTCCGAAGAATTTAAACTGATCAGATAAGCCAATATAATAACGACCGAAAGGCGCAACTTTAAAAGCCTGATTTAAGTTTTTAGCGCTCACTTGTTTATCGTATGTGTAACCTACGCCTGTACCAATTGCAAAATTGTTGCTTACAAAATAACCAACACTTGGAACTACGCTGAAGTTGAAATCAGATTTTGCAGCGCCTTCTACTTTGGTAGAGTTAAAGCCAACGTTACCGCCTAAAATAACTTTTCCTTTTTCAGTTTGTGCATTTGCACTGTAAACTAAACCTGCTACTGCTACTAATGATAATAATAGTTTTTTCATTTTTTTATGTATTTATTTTATTAAAATATATAGTCGATTTTACTTTTTTAATTTCTGACTATATTTGGCTAAAAGTCAATACCTGTGCCGAAAAACTTTGTCAGCGTCATCAAAAAATCAGTTTTTGACTAACTCATTAATTCATAAATAGATAAGAAAATGCGGTTAAATCAATATTATTTTACTGTGACCAAAAATTAATCGATCGATTAATTTTTAAAGCATGTCAGATTGACAATCTGACTTTTTTTATAGAAATGTCAGCTTTTTATAGGAAACTTTGACATCTTTTAGGAATGTTAACCTTTTAATTATTGCTGAATGTATCGCCTCCTGGTCTTTCGAGCATAGGCAGAAATCTTAATGCGGAATACTAGAAAACTATATACAAGGCATTATGATTCCCAGTTAAATTTGGAATAACGAGATTCATAATAGGATTTATCTTTAAAGCGAAACCCTTTTTGATTTTCTGTTAAACTTTACAGGCAGAGATTAAATTTTCGAGTTTCTTTTTGATGATGCCGATTGCCATTTCATCCTTTAGCTTTCCGTTTTCATCAAACTTGTTTTGCGCTTGGGCAATCAAAACTTCTGGTTGCAGTACAGGGTTCATATTTAAGAACGTAAAAACAGGAAGAAATGCCGTTTGCATTCTAACCGTTCCCCACATGCCTTGGGTTGCGCCCATTACGGCTACAGGTTTGTGCATTAAAGGTGAATCCTTTCCACGGCTCGCCCAATCTATTGCGTTTTTAAGTCCACCAGGAATGGAATAATTGTATTCTGGCGAAGCAATGATAAAAGCACTTGCCTCTGATAAGGCATTTCTGAATTTTACCACACTTTCTGGGCGTTCTTCAACCGCTGGCGTATCATAATCAGCATTATAAACAGGAATGTCATCAAATGGAACAATTTCAAAGTCGATACCTTCGGGGAGTAATTCGCCAGCCGTTTTTAATAGCATTGCATTATAAGATCCATTTCTTAAGCTTCCGCAAAGGCCAACTATCTTTTTATTCTTTTCCATAGTTAATAAACCGCATCATTATAAAAATGTTTCAGTCTAGTAAGGACATATTGTTTAGCGTTAAATATTATAATTGCTATTTTTGATCGTAGAACATTTGTTATGACCGAGAACCCATCTACCCAAACCTTAATAGAAAGAACCGTTTTTCCAATTTTATTTGCACTTAGCTTTTCGCATCTTTTAAATGATACCATTCAATCTTTAATACCGGCAATTTATCCGATTATAAAAGTTAATTATCACCTTAGTTTTTCGCAAATTGGATTAATAACCTTAACCTTTCAGCTGGCTGCATCGTTGCTCCAGCCTTTTGTGGGTTTGTATACCGATAAGAAACCCCAACCATATTCCTTGGCCGTTGGAATGGGTTTTACTTTAATTGGGCTGATTACTTTATCGCTGTCTGCACATTTTTATACTATGCTGATTTCGGTTTGCTTTATCGGAATCGGTTCATCAATCTTTCACCCTGAAGCTTCTAGAATGGCGCATGCCGCATCTGGCGGGAAGAGAGGTTTGGCTCAATCTGTTTTTCAGTTGGGCGGAAATGCAGGAAGCTCTTTAGGGCCACTTTTGGCCGCTTGGATTATAGTTCCATACGGACAGTTTAGTGTAATCTGGTTTTCGATTATTGCTTTATTAGCCATTTTGATTCTAAGTTATGTAGGCAACTGGTATAAGGGTTTTATGCTATCGAGGATAAGAAATGCAAATAAAATTCAGGCTGTTGCAAATAATTTTTCTAAAGGGAAGGTTGTATTCGCCGTATCGATTTTATTGCTTTTAATATTTTCGAAATACTTTTACATGGCCAGCTTAACCAATTATTTTACATTCTATTTAATTGATAAGTTCCATTTATCTGTTCAAACTTCTCAGATTTATCTTTTTGTATTTCTATTTTCAGTAGCTGCGGGAACATTATTGGGAGGGCCAATAGGAGATAAGATTGGACGAAAATATGTTATCTGGGTTTCTATTTTAGGTACAGCACCCTTTGCACTATTGTTGCCCCACGCCGATTTATTTTGGACAGGTGTTTTAATTGTACCCATCGGGATGATTTTGGCTTCGGCATTTTCTGCAATTTTGGTTTATGCACAGGAATTAATTCCCGGAAAAGTTGGCTTGGTTGCAGGTTTGTTTTTTGGTTTTGCCTTCGGGATGGGGGGAATAGGTTCTGCACTACTAGGCAAATTGGCCGATTCTACAAGTATTGAATATGTTTTTAACGTTTGTGCCTTTTTGCCTTTAATTGGTTTGCTGACGGGGTTTCTTCCAAATATAGAGGCAAAGAAGAAATAGAAAAATCCCACTGCAAATAAACAGTGGGATTTTCATGCTTATAAATTAAATCTTTATCGGATCTAAAAATGAAAGCTTACGCCAACTGAGGGCATAAAATTATCGAGGGCAAGTTTAACATTCTGCTTTTTTTCATAGTTATAGGCCGAATACTCGTCATAATAATCCTGATGAAAATAAGTGATAATGGGGAAGGAGAATTCAATGGCGAATTTTTCTGTAGGAAAGAAGGCAAAGCCGGGACTTAAACTGGCGCCATAGCCTTTAAGCCGGTTATCATAACCGATTAAATAGCCTTCATCATCAATAATTTTGGTGCTGTTAATCTGAAATAAAATATTAGCCTGGGCATAAAATTTTAAAAAAGATTTCACATTAAAGTATTTTCTTGCAAATGGTGATAATCCAAAATTGAGTTCCTTAGCGCCATAAGTATCTTGATAACTACCGTATTCGCTATTCCATTCGGTATAGTGGATGCCTCTAAGCTTGGATAAATTGAAGGAAAGATCTAAGCCTACCGCAAAATTATCTTCTAAAAAATAAGCTCCCTTGGGGGTGAAGGTAAAGTTGTTAATACTGCTGTTGTAGGTTTTTTGCTTTTCGGTTCCAAAGCTGAGACTGAGCCCCAAGAAGCCGGAGCCTTTTTCGGTTTGAGCATGCGCACTCAAGCCGATGGCGCATAATGCTGCCATGATGGTTAATTTTGGTTTCATTTTTCATTTTTTGTGTGTAATCAATAATAATCATTATTGGCACAAAAAACAAGTAAAATAACCATTACTCTAGTTGATTGTTCGTTTGTTAAGTTTCTGGATATCAGTTTAAAGAAAAAATCCTGCAGCGGTTAATCTGCAGGATTTATTAGGATTTTTTAATCAGCTTTTTGATTCAAGAATACAAAATTGTGATCAAACATATCCAGCTTAATTTTGCTGTCTTTATCTATCTTTCCCGCCAATATCTCTTTCGACAGCTCGTTTAAGATTCTTTTTTGAATGACTCTTTTTAATGGTCTAGCTCCAAACTGCGGATCGTAACCCAACTGTGCCAACCAATCTAAAGCTTCGTCGCTTGCCTCCATTTCGATTCCCATTTCGGCCAGCGTTTGTTGTACATGCTTAAATTGCAAGCTTACAATATTTCTAATTTCGCTGCGGTTCAATGGGGTGAACATAATCAGTTCATCAATCCGGTTTAAAAACTCCGGACGAATCGTTTGTTTTAATACCTCGAACAATTCGTTTTTGGTTTTAGCAATTACTTCATCTCGGTTTTCATCGCTTAAATTTTTGAAGTTATCCTGAATTAAGTGTGCCCCTATATTCGAAGTCATGATGATGATCGTGTTTTTGAAATTCACCGTTCTGCCCTTATTATCGGTTAAACGGCCATCATCCAGTACCTGCAATAAAATATTAAATACATCAGGATGCGCTTTTTCAATTTCATCAAGCAATACAACCGAATAAGGTTTACGCCTCACGGCTTCGGTTAATTGTCCACCTTCATCGTAACCAACATATCCCGGAGGCGCTCCAATTAAGCGAGAAACGGCATGTCTTTCCTGATATTCACTCATATCAATTCTGGTCAGTGCGTTTTCATCGTTAAATAAGAACTCCGCCAGCGCTTTTGCCAATTCTGTTTTACCAACGCCAGTTGTTCCTAGGAAAATGAACGAACCGATTGGCTTGCGTTTATCCTGCAAACCTGCACGAGAGCGGCGAATGGCATCAGAAATGGCTTCGATTGCTTCATCCTGTCCCGCAACACGTTGGTGTAACTCAGCTTCAAGATTCAGTAATTTTTCTCTTTCGCTGGCAATCAGTTTTGTAACCGGAATGCCTGTCCACCTGCCAACTACGCCTGCAATATCATCAGCGGTAACTTCTTCTTTAAGCATTCGGCTATCACTTTGCTGATTTTCTAAATCGGCTTTGAGCTTTTCGAAAGTATCTTGTGCCTCTTTAATTTTTCCGTAACGGATTTCGGCAACTTTACCATAATCTCCAGCACGTTCGGCTTGTTCTGCTTCTAATTTGTATTGCTCAATAAGCTCCATTTGATTGTTCAAGTTGTCAACCAAATCTTTTTCACCCTGCCATTTAGCTTTCAATTCATCACGCTCAGCAGATAAATTTGCGATTTCTTCTGAAAGTTCTTTAACCTTTTTATCGTCTTTTTCGCGTTTAATGGCTTCGCGTTCAATTTCTAAACGCATAATTTCACGATCTAAGGCATCTACATTTTCTGGCACGGAATCCATTTCCATTCTCAGTTTAGATGCAGCCTCATCCATTAAATCGATGGCTTTATCTGGCAAGAAACGATCTGCAATATAACGCTGACTCATTTCAACCGCTGCGATAATGGCTTCATCTTTAATCCTAACCTTGTGGTGTGTTTCGTAACGTTCTTTTAATCCACGTAAAATCGAAATTGCATCCTGAGTATCTGGTTCTTCAACCATTACCTTTTGGAAACGACGTTCTAAGGCCTTATCTTTTTCTAAATATTTTTGGTATTCATCCAAAGTTGTTGCGCCAATGGCACGTAATTCGCCACGGGCTAAAGCAGGTTTTAGAATATTGGCAGCATCCATTGCACCTTCGCCTCCGCCTGCACCAACCAATGTGTGGATCTCATCAATAAAGAGTACAATTTCTCCATCGCTTTGAGTAACCTCTTTAACAACAGCTTTTAAGCGCTCTTCGAACTCGCCTTTATATTTGGCACCGGCAATTAACGAACCCATATCAAGCGAGTAAACAACCTTGCTTTTTAAGTTTTCTGGTACATCGCCTTTAATAATTCTAAAAGCAATGCCCTCTGCAATTGCTGTTTTACCAACGCCTGGCTCACCAATTAAAATCGGGTTATTCTTAGTTCTACGAGATAAAATCTGAATCACTCGACGAATTTCTTCATCACGTCCAATAACTGGATCTAGTTTTCCGCTTTCTGCGTATTCATTTAAATTTCGGGCATATTTGCTTAATGCCTGATAACTTGCCTCTGCATTTTGATCGGTTACCCGGTTATCTCCTCGCAATTCTATAATGGCTTTTTTAAGGTCTTTTTCGTTAACGCCCTGCTCTTTTAATAATTTCGAAGTGCTATCGTTAACGGTTAAAATTCCAAGTAATAAATGTTCAACGGAAACAAATTCATCTTTAAATTCTTTTAAAAATGTTTGTGCTTTCTGTAAAACACTATTGGTATTTGATGACAAATAGACATTGCTTCCGCTCACTTTTGGAAACTTTGCAATCTCTGCATCTAAATTTTGATTTAATGAATTAAGGTTTACGTTCAGTTTCTTTAAAACATAAGAAACCACGTTTTCATCAACAGTAAGCAGGCCTTTTAATAGGTGTGCCGTTTCAATAGCCTGTTGCTGATTGCCTTGGGCTATTTCAGAAGCCTGTTGAATTGCTTCCTGGGCTTTTATTGTAAAATTGTTGAAGTTCATATTCCCTTTTAAGTCAAAACAAATGCCATGATGATTTTGATTTTTGAATCGGAAATTTTGTCGGTAAGAATTGAATTTAAAAGACTAATTGACTGTAAATTAGTGTTTTGTGCTGAAATTTTGTCTTGTTAAGGCTTTTTTAAATGATTTGGAAATATACGTTTAATGCCTTTGGCAATTGAAGTCCTTCTTTCCATTCCAAGCTCATTTTGAAAAAAATGAGGCTTTCCATTTCAATAAGGTTTAGATGGCAAAGACTGTAATTCTTCGGATTTGGGTAAAGCCAACGCAAACATTGTTTTTTAGGTCGGTTAAAACCGACCCCAATGAATAATGGAGGTGCCAAAATTGGTGTGTTATTCATTGCCGTTGGCTTCAGCCAACGGATTATTTATAGACAACCTTAACTCCCCTCGGTGCTTTAATCCGGGTTTTAATTTTGCCGTTTTCTTTTATCGTATGTTTAACACTTACGATTCCGTAAGGCGTGGGAAAAGTTCCTTCTGCAAAAGTTAAATCTCCAAGATTTGGTTTTACACGAATTTTTTTACATCCGGGTTCTAAAACAGAAATACCTAAAATATGCTCCGTTAGCCATGGTGTAGGGCCAGACGCCCAGCCATGTGCCAAACTATGGCGGAAACCGATATAACAATAAGCACCATATGCACCATGAATATCGATTTTTCCTTCGGGAACCAGTTCATCGATTCGCCCAGCATTTTTGGTCCAATCCATATTAAAATCTTCCCAAAAGGTGGTTGCGCCCAAGTTTAACATAGCGCCCCAATATTCGCGAATGATGTTAATACCGCCTTGATAATCTTCTGCCTTTGCTTTTGCCTGCAACATATAATAACCAAAAAAAGTAGAAAAATTTTTCGAACCATCCTCAGCAATTATGCTATTCGCATCTTTGGCACTCATTAAGTTCGATAACGAAAGTAGAGCTGCTGCTTGCTTAGAGTTATTGGTTTCGGGCAAATGTTTTTTCAATCTCGAAACCGCTTCAATACATAAATCTGCAGTTTTTTGATCGCCCATTTTTCCAATTAAATCTGCTCCAGCATCTAGGGATAAAATCATCATAGAATGTAAACCAGCGTGAATTGCTTTCGGATCTTCACTTGATGGCCAGTCTAGAAAACGTTGACCATCTAAATGTTCCTTATTATCTGCATCAATTTTTTGAATCAAGAGCATAAGCAAATCCTTCAGATAGGTTTGTTGCTCTTTTAAATAATTTAAATCGCCATGGTGGTAATACCAATCTCGTTGGTTGATAATCCACCACATGGAGTAAGCACTAATTCCATTCATCCAATTGGGTAGAGGAGTAGTTTCTTTAGCAAAATCTAAGGACTTCGGAACCACCTCATTGTAACCGAACACAGCATTTATAGTCGAAATTTCAGGATTTAAATCGCCAACCCAAACCAAACGATCGCGTTTTACGCCATCCCAAAGGTAATCTTGCATGTTTAATTGAACGGTGTAAGCCCCTGTTTTCCAAATTTTATTTAACAATGTATCGCTACAATTAAACGATCCTTTATATGCTAGATTTCGGTATCTCGAAATTGCTCGTGTTTCTTTAAGAATGAGTTTTGTGTCGTTATCAAGCAGATCAATCCGAACAAAACGAAAACCTGTATTGCCAATCTCCGCAATGCCCAGCCACGGAAGTAGGGTTTCCTGATCCCGGATCGCGTGGTCATTTGTCGCACCACCTTTTCCTCCTATATCAGACATGGCCTCACTAGCAGATTCGCCGAAACGGATACGAACTTTAATTGGTTTGTTTCCTCCCCAAATTCCAGTTACAATCTGAATGCCGCCCTGAAGCTCTTTGCCAAAATCCAATAAAATACTTGATTTCGAACCTTGCTTATTTTCAAGAATACACATGTTTTCGTTCCGAACATCTGCCTGGCCAGTGCCGATTTGTAAAAGTCTACTTTGATTCTTTACAGCCCCAGCCGTCCATAAAATTCTTTTCGGGCTAATGTATTCTGTAACTCGTTCTTGGGCGCCAAGTTTTGTAATGAAGCAAACCAACGCTATAAAAAGAAAATAAGGATGGAGTCTTTTCATTTTATTTCCAGTAGAAGGTATAAGTGCCCGATTGCAATTGTTCTGTAGAATTAGTTACTGTTTTTCCATTAAGATAAACTTTTAAATTCTGTTCTTTCGGAAGTATAACGGATGCGGTAGAATTTGCAGGAACAATGATTTTGTACGAAATTTCATTTCCATTTCTTTTCCAAGATGAAATGATCTCACCATATGGCCCAGTATGTTTGGCTTCAAATTGATTTAAGCCTTTTACAAAGTGAGGAGCTAAAATCACATTTTTAAAACCGGGTTTTTCTGGATCGGGCTTAATTCCACCTGGCGATTTGTACAACCAGGCACCAATTTCTCCAAACATAATATGGTTCATAGAAATATCCGATTTTGCATCGATGGGCCAATTTTCATACAAAGTTGTGGCGCCATTTTCCATCCACCAACCCCAACTCGGATAGGTTTTCTGAGCGGCTACCTTGTAAGCAATATCGCTATAGCCATTTTCTGATAATGCATTTAAAATGGCTTTAGTGCCCAATAAACCAACATCCAAGTGGAAACCATCAGCTTCTACTTTCTTTGCCAAATTACTGGCAACTAATGCAATAGATTCTTCTGGAACGATTTTCCAGTACAACGGAACGCTCATTTCTGTTTGTACACCTGAGGCATAAATTCCCGTTTCTTTGTTCAGGTATCTTGCGTTAAACGCATCTTTAATTTTCTGGGCTAAGGCAGTATATTTCTCATAATCTTCTGTTTTGCCCAAAATTTTGGCCGCTTTAGCTAAAATCACCACATCGGCATAATAGTAACAAGTTGAAGTTAATTCTACCGGAGATTTAGATTTAACCGGAATCCAATCGCCTAATCCCCAAGTTGTTAATCCCGTTGGGTAAGTTTCGTCAATGTAGTTTACGTATTTTCTGATGTTCTCATAACAGTCGGCTAGGAGCTTATCATCACCATAAAAAAGATAAATATTCCAAGGAATAATGGCAATGGTACTGGTCCAATCTGGTCCATTTCCCCACTCGTAACCCCATCCATCAGTTGGAATAATTGAAGGCAAAACACCATTAGGCTGTTGCTCATCGCGATGATCGGCTAACCATTTTTCGTAAATGGTAATTCCATCAAAACCATAAAGTCCAGTTTCTATAGCAATTTGTGCGTCGCCCGTCCAGCCGTTTTTCTCTCGTTGCGGACAATCAGTTGGGTAACCAAATAAATTTGATAGATACGAATTGTTCGTAGCATAATAAATTTTATTAATGATCGGCTCAGAAGAGTTGATGTTTCCAGAAACAGGAACATCGCTGTGCATAAAATAACCTACCAAACTGCTTTGATTTAATTGAATTGGCGCACTGCTTGTTACCTCAACATATTGAAAACCTTTGTAATTAAAATGAGGCATAAAACTCTGTTCTCCCTTTCCGCTCAGGATTAAAATGTCCGTTTGAAAAGGATCTGTATTGTCCGTTGGGCGATAATGTGCATCGATATTTGAAATATCAACATGGCCGTTGGGATATAAACGTTCGCCATGTTTTAACTTAATAACTGTTCCGGCTGGACCCTTAACTGTAATTTTACTTACGCCAGAAATGTTTCTTCCTAAATCGAAAAGATATGTGGTATCGTTAAATTTTCTTAAATTTTTACTGGCTATTTCTTCTATATTCCGAATTGGGTGTAAAGCCTGAGTAACAATATTTTTAGAAGGAGCAGAGCGGTAAATTACATTTTTCCACTTAGAATCATCAAAATCTGCTGTATTCCAGCCTTCTTTTTCCAATCTGGCATCATAATGCTCTGCAGTATAAATGCTATTAAAAACAATCGGACTTAAAGCTGTTTTCCAGTTTTTTCCTGATTTTATCGTTTCAACAGAACCATCTTCGTAAGTGATGCGAACATCAAGGCAAAATGTTGGGCGATTGCGCCATGGTGCTTTATCAAAATCCCATACTGCAGTAGATTGATGGTTGTACCAGCCATTTCCCAATAAAACGCCAATTGCATTTTTACCGTTAACAAGATTGCTGGTCACATCATAGCTCACATAAAGCGTTCGTCTGTCAAATCGCGTGTACATTGGGTCCATGCGATGATTTCCAATCTTTTTGCCGTTAATGGACAGCTCATATAAACCGCCAGCGGCAATATAGGCTCTTGCTGATATTATTTTCTTGCTGGTTGTAAACGTATTTCTAAAATAGGGAGCGGGCTTTAATTTTGGGTTTTCATTATCAGAAATCCATGAACCTTGCCAGTTTTTCATATCCATCATTCCGGTTTCAAAGCTCGAAATGAATGCATCGTTGGTTTTTTTCTTATTACCGTCTGTGATTTCAATCCTCCAAAAATATTTAGTAAAAGGTTTTAGTAACTGACCAGAATAATTTATTAATTGTTGATCTGATTTTACCCAGCCAGTATTCCATATTTTTCCTTCTAATTTGGTCAAGGCAAGTGAATCTGTATCCAACAAAACACGAAATGAAGTTTGTTTAGCACCATTTCCTGAATCCTGCATTTGCCAGGTTAATCTTGGCGATGGATTATCTATCCCAATAGGATTTTGAAGATATTCCGTTTTTAAGTTTACTATTTTAAAAAATTGCGCAAGTGCACCAGAAAGAGGGGAAAGGCAAATTAATAAAGCCGAAGCCTTCAAAAAATCGAATTTCATAGTTTAAGGGTTATTGAAAACTAAGGTATCAAAATTAAATTCCTTTAATAGAAAGGCAGTAAAATTTTTACGCAATAAAAAAGGCCAAGAAATTTTCTTAGCCTGTATATTTTGGAATGATATAAATTGATTGATTAACCTAAAATTTCTTTTAGTTTTTCGGTCTGATGATCTGCTAATTTTTGAAGCGGACCAGAAGCCAACATTTTCATCATCATATTCAAATCTGCAGAGATAATGTGTTTAGCAGTGGTACCACCGTTCCCGTTATCCTCAACAGTCCATTTTAGTTCCAAATCAAAAGGTGCTTTTTCAGAAGGAATGGCAATGATTTCCTTATTTTCGATGCGATTAGAAATTTTAAGTGCCAACTTCGCCATATTTTGAATAGTAAAACGGGCATCGTCTTCCGTAGATTCCCAGTTGTAAATATTTTCTGGCATCAATTGCTGATGATTGTTCATATTTGAGAGAAAGGCATAAACCTCATTAACGGGTTTATTAACTTCTACGGCGCTTTCAATAATCGTCATTTTATTATAATATATTTTAGGGTTGATTTTTTAGAACTAAGATTCAGAATTCAAGACCTGATTTTGGCCCCATTCTGATGGATTTAATCGCCATTTGCTTAACAATTCCATTTCGCTTTTTGCAATAATGCTGTGCTCTGCAGCATAATCGATTAAAGCACCATAATTTGATAAGGTTTGGAAGCGACACTTAGCTGCCGCAAAATTTTCATCTGCCTGCGCAAATCCATAAGTAAAAATCGCAGCCAAACCAGCTACCGATAATCCAGCATTTCGTAAAGCTTCTACAGCCTGCAAACTACTTTTACCTGTAGAAATTAAGTCTTCGATTACAACAACACGTTGTCCTTCTACAACTTCGCCTTCAATTAAGCTTCCGGTTCCATGTTCTTTAGCTTTCGATCTTACATAAATAAACGGTAAGCCTAGCTCCTGTGCTACTAAAACGCCTTGAGGAATACCCGCTGTGGCTACACCAGCGATTACATCTACCGAACCAAATTCTTCCTGAATAAGCTGCGCAAGTTTCTGACGGATAAATGTTCTAACCTGTGGATGGGAAAGGGTAATTCGGTTATCGCAATAAATTGGCGACTTCCAACCCGACGCCCAAGTAAAAGGATTATTAGGTTGTAATTTAATTGCCTTTATTTGTAATAAAAATTCCGCTACCTTTAATTCAATATCACTTTTATTATACATGGCCCAAAATTACAGAATTTATATTAACGATAACACCTTGTTTATCGCAGATGTTTTACCAGAGCAGAAAGAAAAAATACAACAACTTGAAATTCAGGATTTTGATTTACAAACTTTTTACAAAAAATTAAAAAACGGGTCTAAGAAAAGCTACATTTTTATCACCAAAAAACCCAGAGCAACTTTTAAGAAGCTAAAAAAGGATTGTGAGGTAATTAAAGCAGCGGGTGGTTTGGTTGAAAGTGTTAACGGGAATTACCTATTCATCTTCAGAAACAAAAAGTGGGATTTACCCAAAGGAAAGCTCGAGGAAGGCGAAAATATGAAGGAAACGGCGGTTAGAGAGGTTGAGGAAGAGTGTGGAATAAAGGTTGCTAAACGCGAAAGAAAACTCTGTAAAACCTATCATGTTTATCCTAATGGTTCGAAATTGATTATCAAGAAAACAAATTGGTACAAAATGAAGGTTAAAGGTGAACCAAAACTTATCCCACAAAAAGAAGAGGGAATTGATGAGGCGGTTTGGCTAGATAAAAATCATCTTGCTCCGGTGGTTAAAAATACATTTCCATCAATTATGGATGTAATGAGGGCTGGCGGGATATTGTAATGGTAACTGCTCAGATTTTGTCCTGAGCCGGATGGGCTTTTTTATTTTAAAAAGAAACAAAAAACAGCGGCTGAAAATTTTTGTATTAAAGTCAGTAATAGAGCCTGAACAGTAATTCCCCAAAAATTTGTTAGGCCGGTTTAAAGTGGAACGGAGAAATAGTGCTTTGGCATTGCTGGTTGAAACTGTATTTTACCGTCATTTCGACCGCAGTGGAGAAATCTCTGAACAGTATTTCTGGAGATTTTTTAATCTCACCTAGTCGTGGCGTATCGCTACGAGATTCGGTTTTTTCTAAATAAATAAGATATTTTCTCCTGCAGATTGAGAAGATTTTCGCAGATCTTTATTCTTCTTATCTTGTTGTAATTATCCAATATTTATATCTGTGTTAATCCTTTTTATCTGTGGTTAAACTTTTTACACCTAGTTTTCAAAATCCAACTCATCCACAACTTTTTTAACGCGTTTTAAGTACTTTCCGTAATAGTACCAAGCCCATAACTCGGTAATTGCGCCAATAATCAATATGGTAATAAAACAGTTTAAAAGGATATAAACTGGAGAAAGTTTGCTTACAAGCCTTGCAAAAATCGATGCCTTTTCGATAAATAAATAGACTGAGATAAAGGCCAAACCAATAAAAGTAATGATGTAAGTAAGCGCCTTGTAGAGTTCTACATTCAATTTCATTTCGTAATAAAACCAGAGAATACTTTTTCTAGTATCCATGCTCATATCGTAAGAGTGTTTGTAAAACTGATAGAATTTGAAGAAATAATACGCTGTAAAACCACAAGTAACGGCATAGAAAGCTAAGTACATCAGCTTCATATTAGGCGAGAAACCCAGTATATAAGGCAATAAAGCCAGAATAATAAGGGTAACCAACTGATAGTTAAATTCTAATTTCATCTTTCTTCTAATGATATCAATTGGGGTACGAGCTTCTTTTATTTTGAGCATATCTGCAGAAATATTGAGTTCTTCCGCATCGTTTGCTTGCCATTCATTTTTTAAATTGTCAAAATTCATAACCGTTTTTCTTTATAATGAATTGTAATTTTTCTTTCGTTCTGTTGAGTTTTACCCGAGCATTAACTTCACTAATCCCTAGGTTTTCGGCAATTTCCCTGTGCGATTGATTTTCGAGAAATAAAAATATCAAAGCCTTTTCTACCGCATTTAATTCCTGAACGGCCTTATACAGGTAGGCAAGTTTTTCTTCTTTTTCTGCGCTATCACTTTCATCAATTAGATCAATGTTTTCATCTAAGGGGGCTTTGTCTACCTTTCTATTTTCCTTTTTAAAATAAACCAAAGCGGTATTTAAGGCGACGCGATACATCCATGTGGTAAATTTGCTGTGTCCTTTAAAACTTGGGTAAGCTTTCCAAAGCTGCATTACGATTTCCTGAAACAGATCCCGCTGTTCTTCACCACCATGCATATACATCTTTGAAATCTTATGTATAATCGCTTTGTGCTGATTGATCAGGGAGAGAAATATGGTTTCAGTTTCCTTCATTTATGGCGTTTTGGTTTGCTAAATGAATAGAATTAAATGAAAATTAATCTAGAATTATACATTGATTTTTTAAATATCTTAATCGCTTGAGTTTTCATATTGATTTATTTACTCAATTGGTAATCGATTTCTTAAAACGTTACAATATATTTTAAATATCTATGATGCTGGCTTAAGAATCGATTAAAAAAGCATAAAGTCCTGTAACCAATAAGGAAAGAAAGATTATAGATAAAATGATCGCACCAGTGTAGAAATATAATGGAGTAGGCGACAATTTTTCGTACATTTTAGAATTATCACTAATTACACGACTGTGGCTATAACCGCAGTTTTCGCAGTTCATTGCCGTAAACTTTTCTTCAGGGAAAAAGGGGACATGTAAGATGTAAAAATAATTTTGGACAATTCTGTAAGTTACTTCGCTTGCCCCGCATTGGTCGCAAGGTGTAAACTCATCTTCGTAATAATTAAGGAGTTTTTCCGATTTACCAAAGTTGATGAACATAGCTCTGCTTTTTACAAAAAGCTTAAAGCTTCTTTCGGTACAAACGGACTCACGTCGCCATGATTTCTTAAAATATCCCTAACAATGGTAGAGCTGATTGCCGAGTATTCCGGTTTGCTTAAAAGCAAAATGGTTTCTACCTCTGGCATCATGGTTTGATTAATTTGGGCAATTGCCCGTTCATATTCAAAATCAGAAGCTGAGCGAATGCCCCGCACCATATACGTTGCGTTTATCTTACGGCAAAAATCTACCGTTAAACCTTCGTAGGTCTGAATTTCTATATTTTTATAACCTGTAAAAACTGTACTTAAAATCTGTAATCGTTGTTCTGCACTCAAAAAATTCTGCTTAGAACTATTTAAACCAATACCTACAACAATTTTATCGAAAAGGGGAGTTGCTCGTTGTAAAATATTTACGTGGGCAATGGTAATTGGATCAAAAGAACCTGGAAACAGCGCTATTTTCATATTCAAATATAAATTTTTAAGTGGAAAGGAGAAAGGTTAAAGTTCACCGCGTCATTGCGAGGCACGAAGCAATCTTAAAGCGTTCGCTATAAACCCATGTAGTCAGATTGCTTCGTGCCTCGCAATGACGAACATTTTAGGAAATCTTTAATATTATGAAAAACCTAATATCATTCGTTGTTACCCAAACTCAAAAAAGCTAAACGAAGAATTTCCGTATTTACGGGTTTCGGTATATCCAGGCTGGGTGTTCAATTTCATATTGCTTTGATGTTCAACAACCAGCAATCCATCGGGTTTAAGGAGCTGTTGTTCCTTAACAATAAGTGGAATCTGTGGAATATTTGGCATGTTGTATGGCGGATCGGCGAAAATTAGATCGTAACTTCCAGTCATCTGTTTTAACAATTTGAAAACATCGCCCTTGCGTACATCAATCTGATCGAAATGATATTGCTTGGCCGTATTTTTAACCCAGTTTACACAACCATAATCCAGATCCACGGCTAGAATACTTTCCGCTTCGCGAGATGCAAATTCGAAAGTTAGATTTCCCGTACCACAGAATAAATCGAGTACCGTGCAGTTTTCGATATCATACTTATTGTGCAGGATATTAAAAAGTGCTTCTTTGGCCATATCCGTTGTAGGCCTAACCGGTAAATTGGCCGGAGGCTGTAACCGAATTCCCTTAAGCTTTCCTCCAATTATTCGCATAAATCTAAAGCAAGCAGTCCGCTGAAATAATGTTTTGGCATATCAGCCAGTAATTCACTGTTTTGTTTTTCAGTTGGAAGGAAAAAATAAAGCTGATTAAAATACTTTAACAGACAGTTATAGTAATCATCATCTTCGTTTATTATGCCCTGAAGATAAACTGGAATCACCTCGTTAAGTGCCAATTGATCTATAAGCAAAAGCAAGAAGTAATTAAATTCTTCGGCAGTTTCTGACTGATAATGATTTTGAAAATGAACTTTTTTATCCTTGATGTATAAAACATTAAAAGACGCAGAAGTGAAATCCATTAAAAGTGCATGATCTGCCAAATGATTGGATACAGCCAGTAATGGTGCCGATTGAGGATAAACTATGGCCGTTTCTGGTAGTTGCTGTTCAATGTTCTTATCTAATGAAAATAAGGTGTTAAAGCCTAATGCTTCATTATGTTTAGAATAAATTTTACCTTCAGCACCTAAGTATTGAGAATAAACAGATAAGTTATCTTCATCAAACCATTCATCGGGAATAAAAACGAAGTTGGTGGTATGAACCGCAACCTTTACACTGCTGTAATTGAGAGATAAATACTTGTCTGTTTCAAATGCGGTTTTTAAATCCTCTTCGACAGTGGTACAACCATGTTTATCAAAAATTAGATTAATCTCATCAGAATCTTTATTTACTATGGCATAAGAAAAGCTATCATTTGTTATTTTTAATAACAAATGGCAATTAACCGATGCTTCAGCTTTAAAATTCGGGTCGATTAATAAAAGGCTGTTTTTACTCATTGAAACAAAAATAGAGTTTTTTAAGTATTAACCGCAAAGAAATTAGATGAGCTGAATTATTTACCACCTAATAGGCTCTCATTAAAATTATTTATATGCCATTCTTGCTTTGGTTTTCTTAGGCGTCTAAGGTGGTTAGAAAAAATGCACAATATTCACCACCTAAGACACCTTAGATCACCTTAGGGTTAGTTTATAAAGCCAATGTGATACATATGCCTAATGATCCGTCTTAACAATGCCGTAAAGATTTTTAAATGTGAACCCCGCTTAGGTTTCTTAGGTGTCTAAGGTGGTAAAAATTGTATTAAAGGAGCTAAGTTATTCACCACCTAAGAAACCTTAAGTGTGGTCTATGAAGTGTCAACCTATTTTGTGTTTTTTGTGTCTTTGTGGTTAAAAATCTTTAGATTCTTTATGGCTAATACCCAAAAAATCTTTTTACCAAAATCAAACCTTTCACCTATCCGAAATCTGAAATATTCATCTTAAATTCGAAACATGAGCTATAAACCTACTTACAAAGCTGCAAACACAATTGCAGGTACTATAGAGCAACATTTTGTAAAGTTGCATGCCAATGCAGTAGAGCAAGGTGAGGTAGATTTGGCGACTCAACCAGATAAAAAAATAATCGAGGCTTTAATTGATGTGGCTTTTTGGAGCAGCCTGCGTAAGGAAGAAGGGCATTCGCCAAGAATTTCCATTGCATTTCTGCCACCATCACAAACATCTAAACCTTTAAAGTTTGCCAAAAAATTAGCTTTAAATGCCAATACACTTACTAAAATTGCCCCTGGAATAGAACGTTCTGGTATTCACTTAGGCGTTTGGGAAGAGGATGGCGAACTTTATATCTGGGGTACTACTTTAAACATTCCCAATTTTTGTTTCGTTGTTGATGTCTCCGAACCGGGGCTTATCGTAATTAAGCACCGACGCATTTATGGCATTGGGAAATATACCAATGTGGCTGTTTTAAAAGGTGAGCAAATTAGGATAGTTGATGATACCAGTTGCAAAAACCGCGATTGCCCACCAATTTTGAAAGCGCTTTTAGATCTAACTGTTCTAGCAAGTTGGAACGATCCAATTAATATCTTAATACAGTTTTCGGTTTCTATGCGTGGTCATGGAAGGGGAGGTGCATTACTTATCGTTCCAAAAGATGATCAGAATTGGGAAGAATCGATTATCCATCCCATTACTTATTTGGTTGAACCTCCTTTTTGCGGATTATCAAACCTGGCTAAGCAAAGTGGCAACCAGAGTGAAATTTTTTCTCAGGGTGCATTGCGTAGGGAAGTGGAACACTTGGCGGGTTTAACCGCGGTAGATGGAGCCACAATTATAAATGATCAGTTCGATTTAATTGCTTTTGGAGCTAAAATAGGAAGAGCAAAAGGCAAACCAACCGTTGAGCAAATTGCATTTTCAGAACCTATTGTAGATGGTGAGGATAAAATTTTATTTCCAGGCCAGCTGGGTGGCACCAGGCATTTCTCGGTTGCACAGTTCGTAAACGATCAGCATCAGGCCATTGGACTTGTTGCTTCTCAGGATGGTCATTTTACTATATTTAGTTGGAGCAAACAGCAAAATATGGTTATGGCGCATCGGATTGAAACTTTACTGTTGTAATTAAAAGATTGTTTTTATTGTTGCATTGCTTTATTGTTTAGGCATGAGCGACTTTAAAATAGCTTTATATCTTTGCCACCTAAACCGTATTGAAGCGGTATACTTTTAATTTGCAAGAGCTTTGTTTCTTAAAATGAGATATTTAAAAGATATAGCGGAAAGACGGACTGCTAGAACCCTTTCGCACTGTAACTGCTTTCCACATCAATTCAACAATTAACCAATTAACCAATTAAACAATATACATGTACATCGATAAAACTCAACTTATTGCCCAAGCTTACCAGCACACGCCAACTAAAGAGCAATTGCTTTTTTGCCAGCGCATGTCTGTGTTTTTGCAGGAACAAGATGAGCATCGTTGTTTTGTTTTAAAAGGTTATGCGGGGACAGGAAAAACCACCTCGGTTGCTGCGCTGGTAAAAGTTTTGGGCAAGTTTGGCTTAAGAAGTGAGTTATTGGCACCAACTGGCCGTGCTGCAAAGGTGATGAGCCAATATTCTTTTCGAAAGGCATTAACCATTCATAAAAAAATCTATCGAAAACGTTCTTCTACTTCGCCAGAATTACAGTTTCAAATTGCTCCAAATTTATCAGAAAACACGCTTTTTATTATTGATGAAGCCTCTATGATTGCCGATGAATTTAATGAAACAGGCTCGTCTATTCTTCGTGATTTGCTGGAGTTTGTTTATAATGGCAAAAACTGTTTTCTGCTTTTTGTTGGCGATACGGCTCAGTTGCCACCGGTTGGAAGTTTGGATAGCCCTGCGCTGAATGAGCAATATATTAAAGATAAGTTTGCTTTATCGGTAACCGCTGTTGAGCTTAAAGAAGTGGTTCGACAGGAAAAGAAATCGGGGATTTTAGCCAATGCAACCATGTTGAGGAATCAGATTTCGAAGAATCCCGAAAACCTAATGCCTAAGTTTTTAACCAAAAGCTATACAGATATTTATAATATGGCCGGCGCCCGTTTGGTAGAAGGCCTTGAATATGCTTACCGAAAATTTGGAATCGAAAATACATTGGTGGTCTGTAGATCAAATAAATCGGCCAATGTTTATAATCAGCAAATTAGAGCTCGATTGCTTTACAGAGAAGAAGAATTAACAGGTGGAGACCAGATTATGGTGGTCCGAAATAATTACTTCTGGCTTCCAGAAAACGAAGAAACCGCATTTATTGCAAATGGCGATATGGCGAAAGTTATCCGTGTACGTGGAGAGGAGGAACGCTACGGTTTCCGTTTTGCCGATGCCACTTTAGAGTTTATGGATTTCCCCGCTGCCGGCCAAATTAGTTGTAAGGTGCTTTTAGATACACTTAATTTGGAAACCGCAAACCTTCCGTACGAGCAAAATAAAAAGCTTTTTGATGGATTGGATGAAGATTATAGTCATATTGCAAACAAGCGACAAAGAATGTTGGCCATAAAGCAAGATCCTTTTTATAATGCCTTGCAAATTAAATTTGCCTATGCTGTAACTTGCCACAAAGCACAAGGCGGACAATGGGATGCCGTTTTTGCAGATCAAGGCTACTTAACAGAAGAAATGATCGATCTTGATTTTCTGCGTTGGTTGTACACGGCAATTACCCGAGCAAAAAAAGAGTTGTATCTGGTAAATTTTGCGCCACAACTTTTTGCTAAAACTGCGTTAGAAGATTATTTTTAAATATTTTACATAAGGCCATTAAGTACACAAAAGTTGATCGAATAATTTCTTTGTGGTATTTTGTCTTATGGTTTAATTACATGCTAACCAAATTCTACTATGAAATTTGCCTTCAGTCTTAAAAATAAGCTAAAAATAGCTTTTTTGCTTTTCTGCATTATGTGTTGCAGTTTATTGATTCGTTTTTTGGAAGATAAAAGTGTTAAGAAAATAAACGAGTCATTTATTTCGATGTATAACGATAGATTGATACCTGCAACTGATCTTTATTTTATAGCAGAAAATCTTTATCATAAAAACTCCATTGTTCAAAATTCTTTGGGATTTTCAGAACGTTCAGTTCATCCTTCGGTCGGAAATCTTCAGTTGGCAAAACACAATAGAAAAATCGATTCTGTTGTGAGCAAATATGAGTTAACATTATTGGTTAAACAGGAAAAACAGCATCTGGATGATTTAAAAAGCGCTTTAACTCATCAACAGGTTCAGGAAAATAAAATTTTTAACCTATTACAACATGATATTTTGGAAGGCAGAAAATTATATGAAACCTCTGGAGGAAATACTTCGGCGAAATCTTTAAGCAGTTTATCCGCACTGATTAAAATGCAGTCGAAAGTAGGAAATGAATTAATAAAAGACTCCAAAATATTTGTCTCAGGAACCAAGGTTTATTCAACCTTACAGGTTATGCTGGCTATTGCAATCGGGATTTTAATTGTTGGAATTGTTTCTGCTTCTAATGCAGTAAAAATCCAGAATGAAAAATTTAATTTGAATTAAGAGGTATAAGGAACAAGGAGTAAGGAGCAAAGATCAATCAGTAATAAGCAAAAGCCAATTGCAAAAGCCTTACAATTAACTTTGCTGAAAATAAAACAAACAATGAAAAACGACTAACGGATTATTCCGCTTCGTCGTCAGTCAGTAACCTTATCGAGTCATCAGAAAGTACAATTAAACGTTCTTTGTAAAGCGAACCGATGGTTTTTTTGAAAGCACTCTTGCTAATCTGGAAACGGTGATAAATTTCTTCAGGAGAACTTTTATCGCCCAATTCGATAACACCACCACTCTTTTTCAGTTCGGCCAAAATCATTTCTTTCGAATCTAATATATGTCCATAACCGCTTGGTTGTAAAGTCAGGTCGATTTTTCCCTCCACACGGATTTTTTTAATCCAGCCTTTGCGCATTTCTCCAGGTTGAACATTGTCAAAAACCTCGTTGTTGTAAAGCAAACCAATATAAGTATTGTTGATGATTGCATTATAGCCTAAATCGGTTTCTTCGGTAATTAATAAGCTAACTTCATCTCCCTCTTCAAAATCGAAACCTTCTTCTTCAACGAAATCGTAAAGTTTTGATGATGCCAACAAACGATCGTTCGATTCATCCAGATAAAGATAAACTACATATTTATAACCTTTTTGCATAGGTCTTTTCTGCTCGCGTGTTGGAACATAAACATCTTTATCAATGCCCAAATCCATATAAGTTCCGTCCTCGCCATCAGAAACAACTTTTAAGAAAGCAAAATCGCCAACCTCTGCATACGCTTTTTGCGTTGTACCAGTTAAACGACCATCTTTTTGAATGTAAACAAAAACACGAATGTTATCGCCGATTTCTACCCCTTTAGGTACATACTGGTAAGGTAAAATAACCAGTTTGTCGCCATCGGTTAAATTTAATCCAGCTTCAGTTTTGCTTAAAATTCTTAATTCGTTGTATTTTCCTATTTCAATCATTTTCGTCAGTTAACCATTTTCTTCAATGGCTTTTGTTTTTTGCAAAGTTAACAAAGTTAAGCGTAGTACAGATTGTTATTAATTATTGCAATGCTGTAGAAGTTAATTATGGCAACTAAAACAAATATTTGAATAATTGAGTTAAATTTGGCTCTACATTAAAGGAATTTCATCCATATGAAAAAACCCAAAGAGGCTAAAAAACCCAGTATATTCAGTTTGCTTTCTCAATACCGAGGATTGATTTTTCTGCTCATATTTTTTGCTTTGCTTAGTAACGGAATTAACCTGTTATTGCCCAAAATTATTGCAGAAGGCATTGATGCCTACACTGGTGGCACTTTTAAAGTCGAACCAATTCTAATTAAGTTTGCCCTGGCAATTGTATTGATTTTTATTTTTACATACTTGCAAAGTGTTGTGCAAACCTATGCATCAGAACGTGTAGCCAGAGATTTAAGAACCAAATTGTCTGATCAAATTTCTCGTCAAAGCCACGCCTATGTGCTTCAGGCCAATCCTTCAAAATTGCTGACCAATTTAACTTCAGATGCCGATTCAATAAAGATGTTCGTATCGCAGGCAATTGTTTCTATTGCCTCGTCCATCTTTTTAATTGTTGGGGCGAGTATTTTACTTTTAATAACCAACTGGAAACTTGCGTTGTGCGTTATTGCCATTGTTCCGATTATTGGAGGTGCATTTTTTTATGTTTTAAGTAAAGTACGCGTACTTTTTACTAAAAGCAGAGAAGTTATAGATTGGTTAAACAAAGTAATTAGCGAAAGTATTCTTGGCTCTGCCTTGATTCGCGTCATCAATTCGCAACAGCTTGAGTATAATAAATTTATCGATGCCAATGCCAGAGCCAGAGATCTCGGCTTATCTATTCTTCGGCTTTTTGCCGGACTTATTCCCATCATTATTTTTGTTGCCAACTTATCTGGTTTAACAATTTTGGTTCTTGGTGGTCATTTTGTAATTAACGATACCATGACTTTGGGCGAGTTCACAGCTTTTAGTACATATTTGGCTTTAATTATCTTCCCAATTTTGGTTATTGGTTTTATGAGTAATGTAATTGCTCAAGCTACGGCATCTTATCAAAGAATCGAAAGTGTGCTTAATGCTCCAGAAATTAAACATCCAGGAACATTTACCGAAAATTTAACGGGCAATATCGATGTAAAAGACATCTCGCTTATGTTTGGGCAGAAGCCAGTTTTAAAGGATGTTTCGTTTTCTGCTAAAGGTGGTTCTAAAACGGCCGTAATTGGGCCAACGGCGGCGGGTAAAACGCAGTTGCTTTATATTTTAACGGGTTTAATTGAACCTAAAAGTGGAGAAGTTCTTTTTGATGGAAAGCGGATTAATGAATATAATCAAGAAAATTTCCATCAGCAGGTTGGCTTTGTGTTTCAGGATAGTATTATTTTTAACATGAGCATCCGTGAAAATATTGCCTTTAGCGATACAGTTACGGATGAATCTTTAGCAAAGGCAATTGAAACGGCAGAGCTTAGAGATTTTGTAGATGCACTTCCAGAAAAACTTAATACCATTGTTTCAGAACGTGGAAGCAGCCTTTCAGGTGGTCAAAAACAACGGATTATGTTGGCAAGAGCACTTGCTGTAAATCCAAAAATCTTATTGCTGGATGATTTTACCGCTCGGGTAGATACCAATACAGAAAAAAGAATTTTGGCAAATATCCAACAGAATTATCCGGGTTTAACTTTACTATCAATTACTCAAAAAATAGCATCTGTTGAGCATTATGATAAAGTTGTTTTATTAATGCAGGGCGAAGTTATCGCTGAAGGAACACATTCGGAACTTTTAAAAAATAGTCCTGAATACGTTCAGATTTACAATTCACAACAGAGCACAAGCAACTATGAACTACAATCTTAACCAGCTTACTGCCAAGCAGGAAAAACAGTCTACCTATAAAGCACTTAAAAGATTGCTTAAAATGATCTCGGCAGAGCGTAAAAACCTGTGGCTCGCTTTAATCGCTATTTTGGTAAATTCTGGGCTTTTGCTGGTCGGTCCGCTAATTATTGGCCATACTGTTGATGCTTATATCCGTACCAAACAGTTTCATGGCGTATTAATTTATGCGGGAATACTGTTAGCGATTTATTTGATAGCTATGGTTACGGGTTATACCCAGACCAAGCTTATGGGTGGCATCGGTCAACGCATGTTGTACACATTAAGAAATGCTATTTTTAATAAATTACAAGAGTTTCCTGTTGCATTTTTTAATCAAAATAAGGCGGGTGATTTAATCTCACGGATCAATAACGATACCGATAAACTCAATCAGTTCTTCTCGCAATCGCTGATGCAGTTTATTGGCAGCATTGTAACCATGCTGGGTGCGGGAATTTTTTTATTAAGCATCAATATAGATTTAGGCGCAGCCACATTATCGCCAGCAGTATTAATTGTTCTTTTCACCATTACCTTATCGCCATGGGTAAAACGAAAAAATGCAAGCAATTTAAAAAGTGTTGGCGCTTTAAGCGCCGAGGTTCAGGAAAGTCTGAATAATTTTAAGGTAATTATTGCCTTTAACCGGAGAGATTATTTTAGAAAGCGATTTGATCAGGCCAATAAGGATAATTATCGTACGGCAATTGGCGCAGGACTCTCAAACAACATTTTTGTACCGGTTTATGGCCTGTTTTCAAGTATGGCTCAGCTTATCGTCTTGCTTTATGGAATACACCTAATTTCAATCGGTGAGTTTTCAATTGGTTTATTGGTGAGTTATGTTGCTTATGCCACAAACTTTTACAACCCTTTAAGACAATTGGCAGCGCTTTGGACAAGCTTTCAAGTCGCAATGGCAAGTTGGGACAGGATTTCGCAAATTTTACTTTTAGAAACGGATTTAACGCAAATTACGAGCAACTCTACTGAAACATCGGATGCTTTGTTAGAATTTAAAAATGTGCATTTCTCTTATGATGACTCAAAGGAAATTCTGCACAACATTAACCTGAAATTCGAAAAAGGAAAAACTTATGCCTTAATTGGCCCAACAGGTGGGGGTAAAACAACAACAGCATCTCTAATTTCGCGTTTATATGATGCCACAAAAGGAACGGTTTTACTTAACGGAAAGGATATTCGCTCTTTTAGTGCAACAGAAAGAACCCAAAAAATTGGTTTTATTTTACAGGAACCATTTTTGTTTACAGGAACCGTTAAAGACAATATTTTATACGGTAATAGCCAATATGCAAATGTTAGCGACGAAGAGCTGGAAAAAATTATAGAAGATGCGAACTTAAATGCACTTTTAGCCATTTTTGATGAAGGTTTAAAAACACAGGTTACTTCAAATTCAGATGGAATAAGCTTAGGGCAGAAACAACTTATTGCCTTTATGCGGGCTGTTTTACGGAATCCTGAGCTTTTGATTTTGGATGAAGCAACAGCCAATATCGATACCATAACCGAGCAATTGTTAAGCAATATCTTAAATAAACTTTCTAAAGAGACAACCTTGGTTATTATTGCCCATCGATTAAATACAATTGAAAATGCTGATGAAATTTACTTTGTTAACGAAGGTGAGGTACAAAAAGCAGGAACTTTAAACGATGCATTGGGCATGTTGCTTAAAGGAAAAAGGGTAAGTTGATAGAAAACTCGTCATTTATTTCTTTCGTCATTTCGACTGGAGCGCAGTGGAATGGAGAAATCTTTGAAGAGCGATTCGTAAAGAATGTTTAAAGATCTCTCGGCTTCGCACGAAATGACGACAAAAGCGCTGTTTTCTGAGCAAAGCGAAGAATAAATGATAAAACTGTACAATATTTTTTACTTGCATCGCAAAATATAAATCCTGACTTTATCGCACCAAATATTACACTATGAAATATTTTTTTCTTCTATCCATTTTCATTTCAACGGCTTCAATTTCTCTGGCACAATCTATAAATCCAATTTTTGTTCAGGATAGTTTAAAACTTATTTCTTCACAGTTTAAGTTTACAGAAGGGGCATCAGTAGATAAGCAAGGAAATGTATTTTTTACAGATCAGCCTAATGATAAAATCTGGAAGTACGATACCCATGGAAAACTTAGTTTATACATGGATAAGGCTGGGCGAGCAAACGGAACATACTTCGATAAAAAGGGCAATTTAATTGTCTGTGCTGATGAAAATAACCAAATCTGGTCTATTGATAAGCATAAAAAAATCACTGTATTATTTTCTGATTTTGAGGGAAAGAAAGTAAATGGTCCGAATGATATCTGGCTGGATAACAAGGGCGGAATATATTTTACAGATCCATATTATCAAAGAGATTATTGGACCAGAAAGAAACCAGAATTAGAAAGACAACTGGTTTATTATCTTCCAAAGGGAAAAAAGGAAGCCATAGTTGTAGCTGTTGATGTGGTAAAACCGAACGGAATTGTTGGTACACCAGATGGAAAGTTTTTATACGTTGCAGATATGGGTGCAAATCAGACGTATCGCTATAAAATTAATGCTGATGCCAGTTTAAGTAGAAAGGAGGTTGTGTTGAGTCAGCATTCTGATGGGATGACGTTGGATCGTAACGGCAATATATACGTAACCGGAAAAGGTGTTAGCATATATAACTCTACAGGAGAAAATATTGGTCATATTGATGTGCCGGAAGAATGGTGCGGAAATATTTGTTTCGGTGGAAAAGATAGAAATATTTTATTCATTACGGCCTCCAAATCCTTGTATAGCATTAAAACGAATGCGAAAGGAGTAGAGTAGCTACGAAATCGGGAGCTCTACAAAAAATGTGGTTCCCTTATTTTCTACGCTATTAAACCAGATTTTACCATTATGGGCTTCAATAATTTGTTTTGAAATTACCAATCCTATTCCAAAAGATTTTTCGCCATGGGTACCAGGACGTTTAGCTTCTTCGTTAATGTTAAATATTTTTTCCTTGATCTTATCGGGAATTCCAATTCCTGTATCTTGAACGGAAATTAAGACAGAATTTTTAAAAATGCCCATATTTACTTCAATAGTAGATTTTTCGGGACTAAATTTTACAGCATTCGTAATCAAATTACTCATTACACGCCATATTTTTTCTCTATTAAGGCCAAGTGTAATTGGCGTACTGGTTAAAACAATTTTCTGATTTTTTTCTGTCGCTTTGTATTGAAGCAAATTAACGCAGTAATTAAGTAAGGCGCTCAAATCGACATGATCTTTTTCAATTTCCTCTACAACCAATTCGCGGTTAAGAAGTTCATTTACAAATTTTAAAGAGTCTGATCCCGAGTTTCGAATTAATCCCATTAGGTGCTGATCTTCTTCCTGTAGCCTATTATCGCTCATCATAAAACCGGCTAAGCTTACAATTGCGCCAATTGGGCTTCTTAAATCATGCGCAACTACTTTCATTACACGCTTATTTTCTTCCTGGCTCTGCTCAAGTGCGGTTAAGGTATTTTGAAGATGAAGATTTTGTTCTGTTACCTGCTTATTTAAGAGTATTAAAGCATTATTATTTTGCTTGGATGCCTTCCAGTTTTTCCAAATTTGATAAAGAATAAATAAAGCCATAATTGTAAAGCCAACTGCAATAATTAGGTATAAATTACTGAGTTGATTTTCTTTTTTAAGAATTGTAACCTCATAATCCTTTTGGAGATTATAGAATTCCGTTCGGGCATCCAAATTGTTAAGTTTTCTCCATCCAGCATTTTGTTTTTCAGCTGATGCTAAATAAGCTGGCATCAAATTTTTTGCCCTATCATATTGTTGCGTAAAGTTTAAATAATCGATCTGTAATTTTTGCCAATCTACTTCGTTTCTTGGATTTGAAAGAGAATCCATTGAGGCACGAGCCGAGCGCATGGTTGAATTGTATTCCTTAAATCGACCCGTACTTAAATATAATCTTGCAAGTTTTACTTCCGCTATCTGCGCATTTCTTACTTCCGAGCTGTTTCTCCCATTTAGTGTAATGCATTTTTTTAAATATTCTTCTGCCTTTTCATTATTGCCACTATCTAAATAAACATCGCCCATATAATGGTAAGCAACGCCTTTGGCAACTTTTGTAAATGCGTTTTTGTATGGAAAAGCAGCTTGGTTTTTTTCTAAAAAGGCAATGGCTTTTTTATAACAGATTAAAGCACTATCTGTCATTTTTATATGCTCGTAACTTAACCCAGCGTTACATAACGCACCCTGAATGGCCGCGTATCTCTCAAAATCCAGCTTACAGTCTAAATTATTTTTATACGCCTGAAAAAATAATGATGCAGCCTGCCTGTATTTACCCTGTACGTAATTTAAGAATGCAAAACGGCTGTTAAAATCAGCCTGATCGCAGGTATTTTTAGATTCGTCGGCAAGGAGTTTCCCTTTGTGGAAATATTGGTAAGATTCTTCATATTTTTCCATTTCCAAAAGAACATCGCCTTTAAGAAAGTTCGAGATGCTGAATTCATGGCGAAGCTTCTCCTCAACTCGGTTATCCTTAATTAGATTGAGCATGCTGTCTGCATATAAATCAGCAAGGGCGAGGTCTTTTTTGTCTTTATTTAAACGTGCTGATATAAAGTAGTTACTTTCCTTAAAATAGTACTTTTTCCAAATATCTTTAAGATTCGGGTTTTTAATGGATTCAAATGCAACATCGAGATATTGATAAGCTTGGTCCTTTTTTTTAAAATCGACAAGGTGGGTAGCACTATCAATTATTTGATTTAGCTGTGCGCTGTTATCTATTTCTTGATTTGATTGCTTACACGAAATTGAAAACAAGATAAAAAATAACAAGAAATATTTTTGACAACTCATCAATATATGGGGCTGAATATTGAATCAATATAAGCAATAAAACCATAAGGAATAATCTTTTTAGGTGTATTTATTTGATATAAATCAACATACAGGGGCTTTTTATGCCGATTAGAGTTAAACAGAATTTATAAAGAATGCCTAGATGATCCTCTAAGCGTTATAATAACGGAAGTTCTACAAAAAAAGTTGTCCCTTTATTCTCGATGCTGTTAAACCAGAGTTTCCCCTTGTGTGCCTCAATAATTTGCTTAGAAATAATTAAGCCCATTCCAAAAGACTTTTCTCCTTTTGTGCCCGTGCGCTTGGCCTCTTCATTAATATCAAATATCTTTTCTTTAATATGATCTGGAATCCCAATTCCGGAATCTCTAACGGAGATCAATACCGAATCTTTAAGAATGCTCACATTTACATCTATAATCGAACTTTCTGGACTAAACTTTACCGCATTTGTAATGAGATTACTCATTACACGCCATATTTTTTCTCTATTAAGACTTAGGGTAACCGGAATGCTTTTTAAAATAATTTTTTGACGTTTTTCTGTGGCTTTATATTGAAGTAAATTAACACAATAATGAAGTAGGGCATTTAAATCAACAGGATCTCTTTCCATTTCATTTACAGTCGACTCCCGATTAAGCAACTCATTTACAAACTTTAAAGAATCTGATCCAGAATTTTGAATCAACTCCATTAAATGTTGATCTTCTCCCTGAAGTCTATTGTCACTTAACATAAAACCCGCTAGGCTAACTATAGCGCCAATTGGGCTTCTTAAATCGTGTGCTACTACTTTCATTACCCGTTTATTATCTTCCTGACTCTGTTCTAGAGCTGTTAGCGTGTTTTGAAGATGAAGGTTTTGTTCCGTAACCTGTTTATTTAGAAGTATTAATGTATTGTTGTTCTTTTTGGTTGCCTTCCAGTTCCTCCAAATTTGATATAAAATAAATAAAGCCATGATCGTAAAACCAATAGCAATAATTAGATATAAATTGCTGAGCTGGTTTTCTTTTTTGAGAAGATTTAACTCATATTCTTTTTGTAAATCGTAAAATTTCTGATTTATATTTTCAGATGAAGCATTCCTGAATTCCTTATCCGAATCTGCCTTTACTTTGGCATATTCTACAATATATTTATGTACATCTTTTAAACTTTTTGTTTTGTACAAATAATCAATTTTCAGTTCGTACCAAAGTAATTTATTACCATCCGGCTTGGTGATCTCTGATTCATGTTTGTTTAAAATTTGATTACATGCATTGTAATTGGCCATTTTTAGGTAAAGACCTGCAAGTTCAAGCTCACTGCTTAAAATATATTCGGGGCTATTGGTAAACTTTTTAAAAAGATCAATACTTTTTGTATAAGCATTTAAAGCTTTCTCATAGTTAAATGAACTTTTATACAAATTCCCAATATTTTTGTAGATCACAGCCTTTGCCTCAGCCATAAAGGCTTTATTTTTTGGGTATTTGGGCTCATTTGAATTTATATATGCTATGGCCTTTACATAATAAATTAGTGCACTATCTGGAGCTGCGGAATTTGAATAACTTAAGCCGGCATTATCCAATGCACCCTGAGTACGCATGAAGATATCAATATTTGGATCACATTTTTGAAGTTCGTTATACTGTGACACGTAATACTTTGCCGCAGTCTGATATCGTTTCTGGGCATAATTCAAAGATGCTAGACGAGCATTGAATTCGCTTTTATCATAGGGTGTTCCAAATTTGTCACTCAGCCGTTTGGCCTTGAAAAACCATTGATAGGTTAAACTATATTGTTTTTTTTCAAGTGATATATCTCCTTTAAAAATATAACTTTTATTAAGTTGTTTCCAATATCGCGGGATATCATTGCTGTTTTCTATTAAGCTTATTGTACTATCAGCATAAATTTCGGCTTTGTTCAAAATTGCTTTATTATCCTGAACCAGATATACATGATAGTAAGCCCGAGAAAAAAAATTAAGTCGCTCAAATTCATCGCCAATTCCCGGATTTTTGATTTTAGCAAATGATGAGTCTACAAATCGGAATGCCTGTTCTGTTTTATTATGGTCTCCCAATTGAATGGCACTGTCAATTATTTTTTTTACAAGTATTTCGTTGTCGTTATGCCTACTTACAGAGGATTTGCAAGACCATATAAAAAATGAGCATAGAATACAAATGTATCTGATGGAAATCATAAGTAAGGGATGTAGTTAGAAGCAAACTTATATTTGAAGTTAGTAATTATTTAAAAAATACCTTAAAATTTTAAAACTTTTAGGCGTGTATTATTGACAAATGTCTACACTGTTACACATTATGACCAGAATGAGCTAAGGAAGAGTTAGATGGTGAATGTTGTGTGCTTACTGTGATACTTTCTGATGATTGAGCTCCGATAATAAAAGTTCTATTTATAATTATATTTTCAATAATTTTTGAAAGTTTAATAATTTATTTTGTATGTTTGATTTAGAAAATAATTAAATTCTATGAATACATCATCTAAATCTAACAAACTTTTAGGCTTTATCGTTTCCAATCTGGTTGTACTCACAATTATTGGTGTGAATAGGCTACTACATGTAGAAAAAAACGGAGTAATGGTTTACTCACAGTTTGTAATCTTGCCCATCCTTATAGGGATTATTAGTGCTTGGTTTTGGCGAGATTTACATTTAAAAACTAAAACGATTATCGGTTATTCTTTAATTAACAGTTTGCTGGCCATTGCACTCAGCTACATCTTTTTAGGAGAAGGTGTAATTTGCCTTATTATCGTTTCTCCATTGATTTTAGTATTTGTTATAACCGGTGCATTTATTGGGAAAATGATGTTTAGGAAAAAGAATCAGACAATAAATGTGAGTATTGTTTCTTTACTTTTAATGGTTTTCGTAGTCGATTCCATTTCTGATCATCAATATGAAAATATGGTTTCTGATGAGATTATTATAAACGCACCTCCTTCAAAAATCTGGAGAAACGTTGTGGCTTTTGATAAAATTAAACAGCCCAATAAGTACTGGTTATTTAAGATTGGTATGCCTAGCCCAATGCAAACCACGGTTACAGGTTACAAATACGGTGCTGGCAGAAAATGTATATTTAGTAATGGCTATACATTTGATGAAAAAATTGTTGCTTTTGATGTAAATAAAAACCTAACTTTTGATATTGTTGGACAGCCACAAGATCCTGAAATTATGGGACACATAGATATTAATAGAGGGCAGTTTTTGCTAAAAGATAATGGTAACGGCACCACTACGCTAATTGGTAATAGTTGGTATAACCTTCGCGTTTTCCCCATTTGGTATTACGATGTTTGGGCAGAAAGCATTACCAGAAATGTGCATTTGAGGGTTATGGATCATATTAAAAAACTTAGCGAACAATAATGTTTTCATTCGTTGTTAAAAGACTTGGGTTTATAAAAAACATCCCGTTAACTGCTTTAATATTTGATAGTGGAATAAAACTATGGCTCTCAGTTTTTGAACCTAAAAAACTAATCTGGCTCGATTCTTTAGAGGAAAAGTTACTAAGTTGGGAAGGAGTAAGCATCAGTTTGCACAAATTCGGAGGTACACAATTTAATTTCAATAAAAAGGAAATTGGCCATGTACACAGTAATGGTATTTTGGATGTCTTGTTCGATCAAGAAACCAAGAAACATTTAATGGGTAAAGGGGAAGCAGAAGAGCATCATGTTTTTAAAAGATCAGGTTGGATCAGTTTTTACATAAAGAGCGACACTGATGTTGAGCTTGCACTGGCGTTACTAAAAAAATCGTATTTAAGGATTGCTCAAAAGGTTATTTAAGCAATCCTTAAATCATAATTAACCTAACTTTCTGCCTGTATTAATAACGTTTACACCATTAAATCTAGAAGTTGCGCTTCCATGCGATACCGCACTTACCTGGCTTGGCTGACCTTTTCCATCAGAAAATGTTCCGCCTAAGCGGTAATCGTTTTTATCGCAACATTGCGTGCAGGAATTCCAGAATTCTTGTGTATTGGCTTGGTAGGCTGCATCTTTTAACATGCCAACGATTTTACCTTCCTTAATTTCGTAAGCCAATTGAGAACTGAATTGAAAATTATAGCGTTGCTGATCAATTGAATAAGAATTTCGGCCAAACATATAAATTCCTTTCTCTACATTTTTTACCATTTCTGCAGCAGTTAAAGCAACATTTCCGGGAGCAAGCGAAACATTCGGCATTCTCTGAAATTGGATGCTATCCCAACTATCGGCATAGCAACAGGCCTGCGATTCTTTTAAACCGATAATGTGTGCCTGATCTCTAATGGTTTGATAATTAACTAAAATTCCATCTTTTATAATATCCCAGTTGCCACATTTTACGCCTTCATCATCATAGCCCACAGCTCCGAGCGAACCAACTTCGGTTTTATCTGCTAGGATATTTACATTTTTACTTCCGAAATTAAATTTTTTTGATTCCCATTTATCCAATGTAAGGAAACTTGTACCTGCATAATTTGCTTCGTAACCCAAAACCCGATCTAATTCGGTAGGGTGGCCAACAGATTCGTGAATGGTTAAGAATAGGTGAGTGGGATCTAAAACTAAATCATATTTGCCAGGCTGAACCGGTTTTGCCTTTAACTTTTCATCAATGTGAGCCGTTGCTTCTTTAACATCTTCAAAAATATCATAGCGTTTTTTATACATGGTAACTGGTCCGCCTTTGATTTTTTCATCGTCTTTTGGCGTTAAATATTCGTAACCCATTCCCATTGGGGCACTTAACGCATTACGGGTTTCAAATTTTCCGCCAGCGGCATCAATTTTGGTTACTGTAAACGTTGGCCAAATTCGGTGAATATCTTGATCGATATAAGAACCATCTGTTGAAGCAAAATATTTCTGTTCGTTAACCATAAAAAGATTGGAGTTAACATATTTTGCACCACCCTTTAAGGCTTCGTTATTTACATTAAGCAACAATTCAACCTTATCGGTAATGGGTACCTCAAATGCATTTTTCTCTAATGGAGTTTTCCAGCTTACCTCTCCGTAACCTTTTTGTGCCGCAAGTTGAACAGGTTCGCTCATTATTTTCGAATTGCCTTTCGCAATTGCTACAGCCATGGCAGCTGCTTTTGCAATGCTATCATTATCGAGATTATTTGTAGCAGCAAAACCCCATGATCCAAAAGCCAAAACCCGAACACCCATACCATATGATTCTGCATTGGCAACATTTTCTACGCGTTTTTCTTTAGTTGCAATAACTTGATTTAAGTATCTGCCAATTCGAACATCGGCGTAAGTTGCCCCTTTAGATTTTGCTGCATTTAAAGCAACATCAGCCATTTTCTTTTTAAGTGCAACATCAACAGGTGTTAACGCCTCTTCTACTGAAATTAACCGCCCAAAAACTGGCACACTTTCAAGCATTGATGCGCCGACGCCAACGCCGGTCATAAATAAAAAATCCCTTCTTCTCAATTTTTGAAAAATTAGATGATAAAAAATATTGCAATATTAAAAGCTTTGACAAATTCAAACGTTAAAGCTTGAACTTATCAAAGCCATCTTACTCAAAGACAGATTTATTTATATCGCGTCTGATAGTGATGTAAAAGTAAAGTCCTTAATTTTCATTGGCGGAATCATGCCGCTTCCAGTTCTTACAGGTTTTCCTAATGCTTCTACATTGTTAAGCATAATAACAGGACTTTCGTTAAACCTGAAATTTTTAATTGGGAATTTTATTTCTCCGTTTTCAATGTAAAAAGTACCATCACGTGTAAGGCCTGTTAGCAATAAGGTTTGAGGGTCAACAGATCTTATATACCAAAAGCGTGTAACCAATATTCCTTTTTCTGTGCTTTTAATTAATTCTTCAAGACTTTGTGTTCCGCCTTCAACAACAATACTTCTGCTAAATGGTATAGGTTCAACACCTTTTTGTGCTGCCCAATATCTCGAGTACGAAAGGTTTTTAACAATCCCATCCTTTACCCATTGTGTTCTTTTTATTGGCAAACCATCTCCATTCCAAGGGGCTGAAGGAATATCCAAATTTAATGGATCAGAATAAATATTTACATTTTCTGAAAAAAGCTGTTCGCCTAAACGCGTGCCACCACCTTTTTTACTCATAAAGCTTCTGCCTTCATCTGCGCTTCTTGCATCAAAGCCTCTAAACATATTGCCAAGCATATCGCTTGCAGCAAGCGGTTCTAAAATTACCGTGTATTTTCCTGGCTCGATTGCTTTTGCACCTGCTGATCCATTTGCTTTGCTGGCAGCAATTTTACTTAGGGCGAGCGTATCCATTTTGGATAGATCGTTAAAATCCTGTTCGATGTAGCCAGACCCAGTTCCTTGTTTATTTCTAACAGTTACTGAAAAAGATACGTTTGTGCCCTTATTGTAGGCGAATAAACCTTTTGAATTCATAATCGAATTGAATCGGGTAGAATTCTCCAAAAATCCTGCTGCATCTAAATTAGCGGCTTTGGAAACACTTAAACTTTTGCCCACCATTTCAGCTCTAGTATCGGGCGTCATGGCAGCGGTATTTGCATTGTATGTTGTAGATTCTGGGAAGGTTTGTGGACCAAGTGGAGGCATAAACTCTGGGTTTTCTGGAGCCAACATGGCCAATTCTTCAGCCCTTTTAACAACTTTTTGTAAGGAAGCATCATCAAATTCATTAATGGTTGCCGATCCTGTTTTTTTGCCGAATGTCGAGCTCACACCAAGGCTCATTACGCTTATTTGTCCTGCGGTTGAAACAGCATTTCTTGCGTAGCGAATATTTCCTCCGTCAGATCCATTTAAACTAACCTCACAGAAATCTGCTTTGGAAAAGCTGAGTACTTTTTTAAGTATTGCCTGGGCTTCTTCTTTACTTAATATGGCCATAATTATATTTTTCTTGCTGTATTAATAACATTAACTCCATTAAATCTTGTTGTTGAGCTTCCATGAGAAACTGCACTGCTTTGTGCCGGCTGACCTTTTCCATCGTTAAATGATCCTCCTAAGCGATAATCGCTTTCATCACATACAGCTGTACAACTGTTCCAAAATTCCTGTGTATTGCTTTGGTAAGCCACATCATTTAGCATACCGACAATTTTTCCCTCTTTAATTTCGTAAAAGATCTGTCCGCCGAACTGGAAATTGTAGCGTTGCTGATCGATTGAAAAACTGCCATCACCAATAATATAAATTCCTTTTTCAACGTTTTTGATCATATCATCTACACTTAGTTTTTCTTTTCCGGGCTGTAAAGAAACATTTGGCATGCGCTGAAACTGAACATCGTCCCAGCCCTGCGAATAGCAACACCCTTGCGATTCAGTTAAGCCAATAATGTGCGCCTGATCTCGTATGGCCTGATAATTTACCAAAACACCTTCTTTCATCAAATCCCACTTTTTGCATTTTACGCCTTCATCATCATATCCTACAGCACCTAAAGAACCAACCTGCGTTTTATCGGCAACAATATTTACCTTATCGCTTCCAAATTTGAATTTTTTCGATTCCCATTTATCCAAAGTAAGAAAACTGGTTCCAGCATAATTTGCCTCGTAACCCAAAACACGATCTAATTCTGTAGGATGCCCAACAGATTCGTGGATGGTTAACCAAAGATGAGAAGGATCTAAAACCAAATCGTATTTTCCGGGCTCTACAGATTTTGCCTTAACTTTTTCACCAGCAACAATTGCCGCTGCTTTTGCATCTTCAAGCATATCGTAACGCCCCTTATATCTGGTTACAATTCCGGCAACTTTGTCTTCTGGTCTGGCATGCATATATTCAAAACCCATTCCCATTGGAGAACTGAGCGAATTACGGGTTTTGAACTTGCCTGATTCTTTATCGATTCTGGTTACGTTAAAGGTTGGATAAATGCGATGCACATCCTGATCAATGTAAGAACCATCAGTAGATGCGAAATATTTTTGTTCGTTAACTGCGAAAAGTACAGAATTAACAAAATTAGCACCATTTTGCATGGCAACATCGTTTACATTAAGTAAAAGATCTACCTTTTCTTTAACGGGAACTTCGAAAGAGTTTATTTCTATTGGGGTTTTCCAACTGACTTCCCCATAACCCTTCTGCGGTGCCAACTGAACAGGTTCGCCCTGAATTTTTGAGTTTGCCTTTGCAACAGCAACTGCCTGCTCGGCCGCCTTGGCAATGTCCTCCTTGGTTACCTTATTGGTTGCTGCAAAACCCCAACAGCCATTCGCCAAAACGCGAATTCCAACACCATAAGATTCTGTGTTGGCAACGCCTTGAACTCGTTTTTCTCTAGTGGCCACAAATTGGTTTAAATATCTGCCAATGCGTACATCAACATAAGTTGCGCCTTTAGATTTGGCTGCGTTTAGTGCAACATCAGCCAGTTCTTTCTTAATTTTTACATCTACTCGATCTAGAGCCTGTAGTGGGTCGATTGGATTTGCAAACGCAGAGAAATCTGGTAGCATCAAAGCGCCCATACCCATTCCGGATAGGTAAAGGAAGTCTTTTCTTTTCAATTGGTTCGGTTTAGGTGATTTAACAACCCAATATAGCTATTCTTTAAAGCAAATAGACTTAAGAAATATAACATTTTAGTTTCAATAGGTTATTTATTCGCTAAAACTCTAGATTCATACCAAAGAAATGCCGATGTGATTAAAAAAGTAAGCAAAAACCACCATTTTGAAATTTCTTCTTCTGTTGAATACTGCATTTTGCCTGGTTTAATAATCTCATTCTGTTGGTTTTTAACGAAATCGAGATTTTTGGTTTGCCTTAATGTAGATTTAAAATTTAACCAATCTTCTTTTTTATAAATATATATGCGCTCTTCTTTTTGGTTAATTGTTGCGATTACCCAACCCGGTGTTTTTGGCCAGAAAAATCCATCCCATTCAAATGGAAGCTCCATATTCTGCCTAGGATATATTTTTGTACCATCAATTAAGATTTTAGGCAATTTGCTATCGGCTGAATTCACAATGAATCTTAATTTTTCGTTAACTGATGGAAATTTTGGTGATATTTCTAATGATTGATTTTTAACCTTTTTTCTTAAAGATTTTGCAAATAGCATCGACCAAAACCGACCATAATCGCTTTGTTTTCCTGCCAGTTGCCATTGATAGGTTGATGAAAGCGACGATGTTACAATTTTTCCCATTCCGCTGATCTGGCTATTTACAACAATTTTCCCAGTTTCATCGAGAATCAGGGGTTGATTATTTGCACCCGCTTTTAAATATAAGCTTTGCGTAAAGGGTAAATTATTAAACTTTAAATTATCAATAGATTTTAAGGATAACGGCTTTTCGGTTGAAGATAAAACTTCGTACTGGTTAAAGTTTTGGCTGTTCCCGTTTGGTTTAGAGTTGGTTACCCTTACAATTAATCCCATGCCGTCATTTACAGCATTGTATATCGAAGATTTGTCCGCACCAGAAATCGAAGAAAGTTCATCTTCATCGATAACAACCAAATCCATGTTTTTTAGCAGAGATCGATTAATCTGATTGAGGTTTACCGCCTTCATGTTCAAGAAATCGGTACTGTACTTGTTTTTGCTGATCTGACTTCTAAAAGCGACTGGATATTGATTTTCATACAACCACTTTTTAAGGAATTTATATTCAAAATCGGGAAAGGAAGCTAAGATCAAAACTTGGATTGGCGCTTTTTTCTCCACCTCAAATGGAACCGGTTCGGCTGAAAGCGTATCATTTCCTTGTATTGCAAAGAGTTTATAAATGGCTTTTCCTTGTTGTTTAGGACGATTTAGAAAGGAAAAATTAACTTTTGAATGTGCTTTAATTTCTGTTGAATCTAAACTTGCGCCAAGCCCGAACAGCTTTAATTTTATGTTTTTACTCGTTTGATTGTTATAGATTCCTTGAATTTTTAAATTTTCAGAAGCATTTAATCTCTTTGTCCAGTTGGCAGAAACAATCCCTGAAGGAAGGGCAGAAGCATGAAAGGAAATCTGATAATCGGATAGACCTTTTAATTGTGAATCATCCAGACCAAAACCATAAATGTTAATTTTCTTGATTTCTGGATGTTCCTTTAAAAAGTAAGCTAAATCTGCAATGTGGTTAATTCTTAATCTTTTAGTTTTTGGAAATAGGGTAGAGTCGAGATCATATTTATTTCCATTTATCGTAGAAATAGAATCTAACTTGAAGCCTTCGGTTAAAATATTTATTTCATGTGCGGGTTCTTCTTTCGTTACCGAATACGTAATGGGAATAATCAAAAATGCAAAACTGGCAATCATAAAAATACTTGCCAATAATCTCAAAACCAACCTCGATTTATCAGCACGACGAATTTCTTTAAACACCAGAAAAGTGGTGAAAGCAATGCAAATAAGAATTATTACATATCTAAATTCCATATTTACCGGCCTGCATTTTTAAGGTGATTAAAATAACTTCGATATAAGTTGACCTCAGGACCTGAAATTTCAGATTGTGGTTTTACCACTTCAACGCCCAAGAGTTTCTGAATTGCTTTCTGCACCACATCAACATCCTGTAAATTAACCACGGTTGAGCTGCTAATTTTACGTAAACTTTTTAAGGCTGATAAATAGGAAATGGGCTGGCTAGATGCCACGGTGATTAATTGTTTTTCGCCATCTTTTAATAATTGTCTATCGCCTAAAGTAAAAGCTTTTCCCGCTTTTCTACCCTCAAGAACAGACAAAAGAACTTTTAAATCATCCATAGAATGATCTTTCTGCTCGAATGTGGCTTTTTGAACAGGTTCGGCAATTTTATCCAACTCGCCAGATAACCGTTTTTCTAATTTAAGTTTTGAGGTTTTAACTGTTGCTTTTGCTACGTAAGCTCTTGATTTTTGTTGTAAATCTTTTAGTAAACGCAAAGCTTTATATTCAAACGGCAAGGCTTCCTGTGGTTTGTAGGTTCTTAAGCGAAGCTCTGAAGTCCACATTTCTGTTAAAACGGCTTTTAACTGAGCTTTCATTTCTGGTTCAAAGAAAGTGGCGTCTTCTGCTACATCATGTTTGTGTGAGTATTTATCTGCAATTGCTTGTGCATCACCAAATTTCTCTTCTGCTTTAGGCTTGTCGTGATTATCGCCATCCTCGTGATCGTGATCGCCACCAATTTCGGTTTCCGATTCCTCGCCCAAAAACTTGCCATACCTTAATCTCAACAGTTTCTGATCAATTCCAAGCGTGTTACTTTTATTTTTAAATTCATCTGCAGAAATGGTTCCTTGCTCTTTTAAAAGCTTTTCAGTGTCCATAATAATCTGCCTTTGACTTCTAAAATATTCGGGAACGAGGTTAACTCCATTGGTCATTCCAGCCATGCTCATCAATTCGGTCGTATCAACAATGGATACAAAATAAACATCCGATCGGCTCGATTGGCCATGATTATCCAAAGCTTTGATAAAGAAATACAGTTCATCCCCAGGTTTCATTCCTAGAGATTTTAAATCAATAAGCTTATTAAGTTTTACCTCTTTTTTATTGCTAACATCTGTATCAAAAACAAGTTTTTTCTCTGTAAAACTTACGCCTTCGCCTTTTCCGCTGGCCATCGTGGCAGAAATATAGGCTTCGTTAATTCCGTAATCATCACTTAAAGAAACATTTAAATTTACCTTTGCAACCTGTCCAATATCGATGGTGGTATGCGGTTTCGGTTGGGTAATTTTAATGCTTACCGGTAAATCTGGAATCACTTCAATTTGGTAGAGTTCTGATTTTTTTCCATCCAATTCTATTTGATAAAAGCCAGATTGTGTTATAATTTTATTAAAACTCCAGTGAATATGATCTGAACTACTAAGTCTCGCAATTTCTTTATCGTTAAAGATAATGCTGAGTTTTTTAACCGAAATGTTGGTTTCAATATTCCATGCTATTTGAGCCCCGGTTTCTACTTTAACACTAAATTGCTTTTGCGTTCTTTGACTTTTTCTGGTATAATTCGGTGGAATTATTCGAAGTTGAAAACTTTCAATCTCTGGTAGGATGATTTCTTTAACCCGAGTTTTCTGATTGGATAAAGGAAGGTATTCTTCAGTAACTTTTTCGTACCAGTAATATTTTTCCATTAAATAAACTCCTGTTAAGGTTACTATTAGGAAAGCCAAACACAGCCATAATTTTTTCCAAGCCTCGTTTAAGCTCTTTGGAATAGGTAAATTATTGCTAATTTTCTCGATTTGTAACTGTTCAAGTAAAGATCTTTCAGTGGTTGGTTTTAAGAAAAGTTCGGCGCTTTCTTCTAATTGCAAAAACTTTGAGTTTAAGTACTTTGTTGCATCTCTTCTGTTGATTTTCCATACAGGTTTAAAGATTATAAATCCATTAAAAATTAAAGCAAATGCGGTGAATAAATGCCAGATTTTAAAAGAATAGAAAAAACATACTGCAATTAAAATGATCAAAATAAAGGCAAGGGCAAGGCTAAGCACAGTAATTTGCACAAAGTAAAGCGCTATCCACTTCCTCCTAAAACTATCGATCCAATTTTTACCTTCAGCTTTTAACATAATCTAAATTTGCTTTTTTCCTGAATGATAAAATTCGTTCAATGATTAATACCATAAAGGCTATTAACCAAAGTAAATAATCTAAATTTTTGCTTTCTGTTTTGATATAATTGCTCGATTTTCCGATTTTTGCCTCATTAAATTGGGTCTTGTCAATTGTTCTTTGATCTAAAGAATTATCTTCAAAACCAAAATCTTTTGCGTTTTGATTACCCAATACAATCGGAATCAGAGCTTTTACAAATTGTTCACTCCAAACCAAATCTGTCCATTGCGGATTAAACCGACTGCAAAAATGAAATTGCTTTTTCTTGAAACTGCTTTCGCTTACTAAAATGGGCTGTCCAAAACCATCGGTCCATATTATCTCGCCTGACAAGTTTTCTGGAGCAATTCTTTTTCTTAATTCAATAGCTTGATCCTCGGTTTCATCTATGTGCAGATTAGAATTTTCAATCGAAACTTTGCCTTTTTGGTAATTTAAGAAGCGAGCACCATCCTTGAGTTTGCTTAAATCCGAAGTGCTAATCGGTTGATCTGACAGCCAGAAACCAACATCGGCTTTTACTTTAGCAGAATTATTCCAATTTTTAAATTCAATTTTTCGTTTGGTAAAATCGCTTATTGCACCCAAACCTGCTTTGATATATTTCGAATCCGTTCCCAATGGATCATAAATTAAAACTGAAATAACAGGTAAATCTTGTGTTGTCTGGGTTGAATAGCTTGTCTGTGTTGGAGTAGATTTTCCTTCGTAGGTTTTGCCCAAAAACTTCGTCGACCAGGTTTTTAAAGTATCTGTATTTTCAATTTCTTTCCAAATTAATTTGAAGCTTGGTTTTGGTAAATTGCTGTCGAAATTTTTTAATTGATAATCGGCAAATAAATAAACGGGATAGCCCGATGGAACCTGCTTATTTAGCTGATTAAACAAAGACGAATAACTTAAACTTGAAGATTCATTGGCTTTTAAAAGGCTGTCTTTCAAAAGGAATTGATGAAAGCCCAAATTAAAATTATGCAACTCGAAACCTAGATTTAGAAGGGAATCAACAGTTTTTTTATTAGAGCCATAAATTTTATTAAACTGATTTTTATCCATTAAAATCCAACCAGAGTTTTTAGTGATTTTGCTTGTCTTTTTTAGATAGGGTTGGGCCAGTAAAAAGGCAATTAGAATTAGAATCAGACATCTTAAAAAGAATAATAGCAGGTCGGTTATTTTAATGCTTTTCGAGCTTGTGTTTGCACTTTCGCCCAATAAGGCGATACTCCCAATTTTTAAGGTTTTACCTTGCTTTACACTCCATAGATGTATAATTACAGGAATAATTAATCCTGCAAGTGCCAACAAACCAATGGGATATAATAACTGCAACTTAAATTCTTAACTTATTTCTTTGTTTTAAAAAATCTCTCAGCGCCTGATCTAAAGGTTCATCCGTAGAAACTGTTCTATAATATATTCTTCTATCGAGCATTTTAGTTCTGGTTTCTTCTAAATAGAGATTGAGTTTGTTTTTGTATTCAGATCTGGCCTTTGCCTGATCTATTTGTATGGTTTGTCCGGTTTCTAAATCTTCGAAAGTGGTATAACCCTTAAAATCCAATTCCATTTCATTTCTCGATACCACATGAAACACTATTATTTCATGCCTCAATGTATTTAACGTATCCAATAAATTGAAAATTTCGTTTTCCGTTTGATAAAGATCTGTTACAAAAACCAGCAATTCTCTTTTTTGCGTCCCTGCGAAAATCTCTTTATAATGAATTGGTTTTGTAAATGTTCCTTCGGGCCGTATTTGTTCTAATTGATAAAATAACCTAGCCAAGTGTTGATAATCCTGTTTGGCCACCATAGAGAACAGTTCGGCATTTTTAAAAATGTACAATCCAATGGCATCTCCCTGCAGATTTGCCAAATAGGCTAGGCAGGCAGTTAGATATCTTGCGTATTCAATTTTAGTGAAATCGCCATCACTATGGTTCATGGATGCACTTGCATCAACCAAAAAACGAACCGAAATATTGGTTTCTACTTCCGATTCTCTAATGTAATACCGATCAGATCGAGCAAACATTTTCCAATCTAGCGAGCGCAAATCATCTCCAGGCTGGTAACTTCTATATTGACTAAACTCCAACCCGGCACCCTTTACGGTACTTTTATTAATGCCGTTCATAAAACCATCTATCGTTGTTTTTGCCGATAAATTAAGCTCTTTAATGGCCATTAATATTTTAGGATCGAGCAGTTTACTCATTAAATTTCTGTTTTTGGTCTAGCAATCGCTTTCACTAAAGCATCTGTAACTTGATCAGAAGATACATTTTCGGCCTCTGCTTTAAAGTTCATTAAAACTCGATGCCTTAATACTGGATAGGCCATGATTTGTAAATCTTCCATGAGTACGGCATATCTTCCGTTAAAAAGAGCTCTAGCTTTTGCCGTTAAAATTAAGGCTTGTCCAGCTCTTGGGCCAGCACCCCATCTTACCCATTCTTTAACAAAGGGAACGCTTGTAGAATCTGGTCGGGTTGCACGGATAAATTCACTCACGTAAGTAATCAAATCATCACTAATACTTACTTCACGCGTGAGCGATTGTAATTGTTTAATATCTTCAGCACCGATTATTGGGTTTACAGTTGCTTTTTTAGCGCCTGTTGTACTGCTTAAAATCTTTGCTTCTTCTACTGCCGTGGGATAACCAATTTTAATGTACAACAGAAAACGATCCAACTGAGCTTCTGGAAGGGGATAAGTGCCTGCCTGCTCTATTGGATTTTGTGTAGCCAAGATAAAAAACGGCCGGTCTAAGGGATAAGTTTGGCCACCGTAAGTAACCTCAAACTCCTGCATAGCCTCTAAAAGTGCAGATTGTGTTTTCGGTGGGGTTCTGTTTACCTCATCAGCCAGAACAATGTTAGCAAACAAAGGCCCCTTGTTAAATTTAAAAAAGCGCTTGCCCGTTGCATGGTCTTCTTCTAAAATTTCTGTCCCTACAATGTCCGTTGGCATTAAATCTGGCGTAAACTGAATTCTTCTAAAAGATAAATCCAAGGCCTGAGACATGGTTTTCACCATAAGCGTTTTTGCCAAACCCGGTACACCCTCCAATAAACAGTGTCCACCCGCCATTAAGGCGATTAACATTTCTTCAATAATTAAGTCTTGGCCAACAATTACTTTCTGGATTTCGCTTTTTAGTGCACTTAATTTGCCTATTAAATTTTTAACGTTGCTTTCTGAAGTCTCCAATACAATTATTTTTTTTGATTTGAACTTATTGTGCCTCAATATAGGTCATATTGCCATTATTTTTGTGCTGGAGCTGAAACAATATCAAAAAATTTACAAGATATCTAAGTTTAAAATCTGAATTATTAAAAAATGGCGCTAATTTAGAACGATGCAAAGATCGAAGTTTACTTTTGCGAGAATAAAATATAATTCTGGAGATTGGGATACCGATCAGCGGATGCCCTCAAATCTTTTAAACTCCCTGTTGGAGTATACCACCATCCCTCTGGATGAGGAAGAAAAAATCGTAGATTTAAGCAGCACCGATCTTTTTAAGTATCCATTTTGTTATTTAAGCGGACATAAGCTTGTTCAATTTAGTCAGCAGGAAGCAACCAATTTTAAAACCTATGTACACAATGGAGGTTTTGTTTTTGTAGATGATTGCAACCACGATATCGACGGATTGTTCGCCCGTTCTTTTGAAACGCAGATGAGCAACTTATTCGGTGCGCAGGCATTAAAAAAAATCCCGAATGATCATGCCATCTACAATTCTTTCTTTAAGTTTGAAAAGGGACCGCCAACTACTTCTTTCGAGCTTAATGGCTGGGGAGATGATCTTGTACACGATTATCTAAAAGCCATAACCATAAACAATAGGATAGCGGTTTTGTACAGCAATAAGGATTATGGTTGCGAATGGGACTATGATTTTAAAAATAAACGCTTTTTAGCTGAAGATAATACCAAATTTGGTGTAAATATTATTTTGTATGCAATGGGCGTAAACAGTTAACCAAATATTAAATTCATAAAATCGTGAAAGTAATCTCTATTAAATTAGCCTTGTCTATCCTTCTGCTTCTGATTATCTCTGTAAATAAATCAGTAGCCAAAACTCAATACTATTATCAATTAAAAATCTATCACCTAAAAGGACAGTCGCAAGAAAACGCTGTTGATAGTTATTTAAAAGAGGCTTACTTGCCAGCCTTACACCGAGCCGGAATACCAAATGTTGGGGTTTTTAAACCGGTAGCTAAGGATACGACCGAACAATTGATTTATGTATTTATTCCATTTAAAAAATTTGATGCCTTTTTGAAATTGGATGAGACTTTAGCTAAAGACCAAAGTTATTTAACTCAAGGCAAGCCTTATTTAAACGCAGAGTATAATCATGCGCCTTATAATAGAATTGAGAGTATTTTATTAAAAGCTTTTAGCGCCATGCCCGAACCCGCACTGCCAAAATTAACATCAGCAAAAAGCGAAAGAGTATACGAATTGAGAAGTTACGAAGCCTCAACCGAAAATTTATCGTTAAATAAAATCGGAATGTTTAACGATGCCGAGATCAGTATCTTCACCAATTTAAATTTTAATGCGGTGTTTTATGGTCAGGTAATTTCTGGAAGCCATTCTCCAAATCTAATGTACCTTACAACTTTTAACAACAAAGAAGATAGAGAAAAGCACTGGAGTGCATTTGGTGCAGAATATAAAAAGATTAGCGGCTTGCCTCAATACCAGCACAATGTTTCGAAAAATGTTACGCTATTTGTATATCCAACGGATTATTCTGATATATAAGATGATTTAATGCAATTATGAACAGCAGTTTTTTCTGTTCAGTTTGTTCATAGCCCAAAAATATTGTCAGAACTATTTAGTTTTGCTTTCCTATTTATATAGGGATAGACAACTAAGAAAGCCTTATCAGGATTGAAAGGCTTTCTTATTTTTACAGTAATTTGGATAATATTTTAAGTTATTCATTTACATTTATCATCGATGATTAAAAACTTCATTTTGTTGTTCTTTTTAGTGCTATGTCATATCTATATCGCACAGGCACAAAATTCCAATTCTGAAAATCTACCTCATATACAATGGGATAAATCTACATTAAAACAAATTGCTCCTGTTGGAAAGGGCTATGCAAATTATGCCCGAATGATTCAGTTACATACCGGAAATTTAATCTGCATTTATGAAACAAAAGGTGGTATAGAATGCGCTCAAAGTTCAGATCTTGGGTTGACATGGAAAAACCAAACCACTATCGTTGAGGCGATAGCAGGCTATAACATGGCTGTGCCAGAAATTTTAGAATTGAAGGATCATGCATTGTTGATGTCTTATAATCCGCGTCCTAAAAAGGTAAATGGCCAAACGGATACCACAAAGCTTTTCGAAATTAGGACTAAAAAAAGTTATGATCTTGGAAAAACCTGGAAAGATGACCGTTTGGTTTATCAGGCCAGTTATAAATTTGAAGACGGCTGTTGGGAACCCGCTCAAATCCAAATTCCGTCGGGAGAAATTCAGCTCTATTTTTCTAACGAGAATGTTTATAGGAAATCAAACGAGCAAAACATTTCCATTTTCAGATCGAAGGATGGAGGAAAAACCTGGACCGATCAACCGGAAATTATTTCCTTTAGGCCTGGACATAGAGATGGGATGCCAGTGCCAATTATATTAAATGGCTCAAAAGAAATTCTTTTTTCTATTGAAGATAATGCCAAAGGTCAGTTCAAACCAGCGATTATTAGAAATAGCCTCACTCAGAATTGGCAGAAGCAAGTTGGCGCTGATGATGCTGAAAGAAATTTTGCTTTGGTGCCACAATTACCTGATACTGTTTACGCCGGTGCACCTTACATCCGTCAATTAAAAAATGGCGAAACCATGCTCTCTTACCAAAGCACTTTGGGGCGAGGCAGAAACGGAGATTTGGCATATATGCAAGTTGCTATTGGCGATAAAGAAGCAAGGAACTTTAAAGATGTTGAAGTTCCTTTTGAGATTCCTAGCGATAAACATGGTTTATGGAATTCTTTATGCATTCTAAATGATGATACGATAATCGCCATAACCTCTACAAATGCATATGGCAATTCTACTGCTGTTTGGATGATTAAAGGCAAATTAGTTAAGGGAAAAGATTAATCGTAACGGGAAATTGGCCAGATATTTGTATATTTGAAGCCTCAGACTATTATGCTACAATAGACTGATTACTATCGCTGGGGCCGTTCTTGGATTTGACGGGGTGGCGAAAGTTATGTTAGCATGCAGTGCGTTGTACGGAGAGCACTTAAAGTGAACGTTCACATTTTAGTTGGCGAAAATACTTACGCCTTAGCTGCTTAGTTTAGAACTAATTAGCTTTTGTCCCTCTAGTTGCTGCATTGTTAGGCTAGAATCTGGGGCATCGAAATAACAAAGCTGGCCTTCGTGGAGATACGACACAAGGTGAGATAAAGTATCTAAGGATTTAAATTAGGTCGGTTTTCAGCCCGTTTATTTCCCTAAAATCAATTGAAAAATAAGCATGTAGAAGGTATAATTTATCTCACAACTGGACAAGGGTTCGACTCCCTTCGGCTCCACAAATCTTTAAAAGAATCCGCGAAATTTCAATAATCTCGCGGATTTTTTAATTAAAAAATTAATTGTAAATGAAGATAGAGATATCATAGGTTGGAATCAAGTATTCAAAATTTCTCTACAATTCAAGATGTAAATTGGAATTCTCTAATAAATGGTTGGAGCTTCTAATTAAAATTTTTACTTATTATAGCTTAAAGTGTTTGCTTCAATTTCACTCTGGCATTAATCATTAAGATGTTTGAAGATAATTTACTTATTTTAAAATTTAAAGAGTTCTGTATATTTATTTGTCGATGGATATTTAAATGTGAAACACCTGAAAATTGAATTAAAATAAAATGGACGAGCTTTATAAATATTTAAATAAAATTACACCTATTTCAAACAAAACTTGGACTCTGCTCAAAGATATTTTTGTTCAGAAAGAACTAAAAAAGCTGGACTATTTTTCGAAGGTGGATAAGGTGGCTACAAAAATTGCATTTTTACAAGAAGGAGTGGTCCGTTCCTTTTACACCAATATAGAAGGGCGGGAATTGAACAAAAATTTCTTTGTAGCACCCGCTTTAATTGGAGCATACTCTTCCCTTATTACGCAAACAACTAATAGTTTAGCTCAACAAGCTTTAACAGATTGCTTAATCTGGGAAGCAGAATATGCCAATATCAAACAACTCTATGATATTTGCCCAGACCTTGAAAGGTTAGGAAGGCTTATTGCGGAAAATTATTTTGTAGAAAAAGAGATAAGGGAGCTTAATTTATTGAATCTTGAAGCAAAAGAATATTATAAAATATTTAAAAAACAATACCCATCACTCGAACAACAAATTTCACAATTCCATATTGCCTCATTTTTGGGGATTACGCCTACTCAATTATCCCGAATTAGAGCAGATAAATCCTAAGGTCATTTCTTTACATATGTAAACAGATTTGAAGATGTACTCATTTAGCTTTGCCATACATTTAAATAAAAGAAAATGAGCATAATCAAATCAAATATTGTAGTAATCATCGGAGTAGGTTTTTCTCTATTAATTCAATCCTGTGGCATTAAGCCTTTGGCTTGGAAACCTCAGCCAAAACCTAAATTTGAAGGCACAACAAAACTCAACAATGAATTAACAACAATTAAGAAAATAGATTTAGGTGGTTGGGTTGGTGCGGAAGACATTGTTTTTGACAGTGTTGGAAATCTGTATTGTGGCGTTCATAAAGCTAAAAATGATTTTTCAGATGGGAAAATATTGAAAATTAACGCTGAAGGACAAATTGAAATTTTTTATGATGCCGGCTCGTGGGTAGCAGGTTTACATTTTGACAAACATGGCAATTTACTTGCTTTAAGCCACAAGCAAGGCCTAATTAGTATTAATCCTCAAAAAAAGGTTACTTTTTTAGCTAATAAAGATAACAAAGGAAGAGCTTTTTTAATTCCCAATGGCATAGATATAGACGATGATCAAAATATCTATTTTACGAATACATCTTCTGAAGGCCCTTATACCATTGAATATGGTAGAAAACTAATTTTGGAGATGAAACCAACAGGGGGTTTATACCAATACAATCCATTGACCAAAGAAATTATAACTCTGATTGATGGCACTTATTTTGGTAATGGTGTGGTAATCTCAAAAGACCAATCCTATTTATTGATGGTAGAAACGACTAAATATCGCATCATTAAATATTGGCTTAAGGGCATAAAGGCTGGTAAAACAGAGATTTTTATTGATAATTTACATGGATTTCCAAATGGGATTTCGATTCGTGAAGATGGAACTTTTTGGCTTGGCTTTACAACTAAACGAAATGATGCCCTTGACAAAATACACCCTAAACCAGGAATGAAAAAAATTATATATAACTTGCCCCAGTGGTTACAGCCCAAAGAAGATAAGTTTGGAATGGTCATGCATCTTTCTGAAAACGGAGAAATATTAAATACCCTTTTTGATACAACAGGCGTAGAAATGCCCGAAGCAGGCTCTGTAAAAGAGCAAAAAGGCTTTTTGTATATGGGGGGAGATAATCTACCCTATATCGGGAGATATAAATTAAAACAATAAAATCCGAACTTTTAGAAATCCTATTTCTTGCGTAATGTAAAGGTCGATTCTATATTGTTTCTTCTATGTTTTATTATAGTTAAAGCTTTACTAAAGTTTGTTTTATTTTTCTTCGGCTCCACAAGGCAAAACCCTTGTATTCATTTATAAGGGTTTTGTTGTTTTACACGATTCCTAAAACCAATTATCATTCATCAATACCTCACTTAAATGTTACCTTTTAATCAAACGTTTGCGCAAAAACTGTATGATGTTCTTTTATACAGCATTCGTAACTTAACCATGGAATCAGTTAATCCATAATTATCATCCCAACTATAACCAACACGCAAATGAAACAATTATTTACCCTCGTATTAATGGCAACAGGACTAACCACCTTTGCACAAACTGCAAAAAAAGATCCTGCAACAATTCTGATTACGCCAAATCAAACATTATCAAAGAAAGATACCATTTTTAGAAAACAGATTTCGAAGTGGAGTGATGACATTCTAAAAAGTACCGATTACAAACACATTAAGGCACAGCCCTCAACAGCAGTTTTCCCTGGTGAAGCAAAAGCAGGTTATAAATTTATCAGCGAAAATGTAAGTATCGAGCACAAAAAAATGGCCGATAGCTTGGTCGGAATTGTGTCTACATTAGGCTATTCGGGCATTGAGAGCGAAACGATGTACAGCACCGGACTTTATGCAATAGCTGGCGAATACATTGAAATCGAAGTTCCAAAAAGTGCAAACCTAAACGGGCTAGAAGTACAGATCGGTGCACATAGCGATCGATTAGATGTTTGGGTTGCCGGCGAAGAAGATTGGCGAAGAATGCCCATCATTACCAAAAAGCAAAAATTGGTTGCAGGTAAAAATTTCTTAACGTCTCCATTTGGAGGGTTAATTTATATTGATTTAAATTCTAAGGCAGAAAGCAGAAAAATAGATTTCAAGATTAGTCATGCAATAAGTTCTCCGAATTTTATTTTAGGAAAAACTTCGCTTGCCGATTGGAAAGAACAGTTGAAAAACAATAAGGCACCATGGGGAGAATTGGCCTCAGAGAACGTAATTCTAACTTTGCCGGATAGTGTTTTGCAAACCATTAAAAATCCAGAAGAGGTGGTGAAACTGTGGGATTTAATTGTTGGTGGTGAAATGGAATTGGCGCAAATGCCTGTGCCTTTTTACAGAGCACAACGTTTAGTGCCCGATGAACATATTGGCGGCGGTTACATGCACAGTGGCTACCCAATTATGATCCATCATTCACCAACTCGACACATGGTATCAAATGAAATTATGGCCGACCCTGCTTTATTGATGAAGCCAAGTGGAGGCGGAGCAAATTGGGGATTCTTTCACGAAATTGGTCATAACATGCAAAATCTAAACTGGGTTTTTGGCGGCACAACCGAAGTAAGCAATAACTTTTTCTCTCTGTACATGTTCGATAGGTTAATTGGCGGGCGGGATAATGCACATGTAGCCATTTCTAATGCGAATACGCAAAAGCAGATGAAAAAATATTTCGCCGATGGACCAAGCTATGAAAAATGGCAAGATGATCCTTTCTTGGGATTGATTATGTTTCGCCAGATGCAGGAGGCTTTTGGTTGGGAAAGTTTTAAGGCGTTTTTTAGAGCCTACCAAAAAATCGGGCCAAGCATTGATGAATTAAACGATCAGCAAAAACGCGATTTGTGGGTTAAAACGTATTCAAACATTGTAAAAAGAAACCTGGTGCCATTTTGGAACAAGTGGGGCGTAAGCATTAGTGAGGCTACCAATAAAGAGCTTTCCGTTTATCCACAATGGATGCCTTATAACTTTCCGCCACAAAATTAATAAGGGAGGATTAAATATCAATTGTCATCCTGAGCTTGTCGAAGGGCATTTACAGCATTTCGACAAGCTCAATGTGACAAGTTAAAATACTAAATTGTTCTGCCCGGATATTGTTGCAAAGCAACTTCCAAACAATCCATTGCCGTATTTAAATCATCGGTATTTAAAACGTAGGCCATTCTAACTTCATTCTTTCCAGATCCTGGGGTAGAATAAAAACCAGTTGCCGGCGCCATCATAACAGTTTGATTGTTGTAATTAAATTCTTCTAAAATCCATTGACAAAACTTATCTGCATCGTCAATAGGGAATTTAGCTACCACATAAAATGCACCGCCCGGATTTGGGCAATACACACCTTCAATTTTATTCAATCTACCAACCAAGGTATCCCTGCGCAAAGTATATTCAGTATTTACTTTTTCAAAATAACTATCAGGCGTGTCAACAGCTGCGGTTCCGGCAATCTGTTCTACCATTCCTGGGCTTAATCTTGCCTGAGCAAATTTTAATCCTGATGCAATAACTTCCTTGTTTTTGGTAATTAAACAGCCTAAACGGGCGCCACAAGCACTATAACGTTTAGAAACGGTATCCATAATGACTACGTTTTCATCCAAGCCATCTAAATGCATGGGCGAAATAAATGCTCTGCCATCGTAACAGAATTCGCGATAAGCTTCGTCTGAAAACAAGAAAAGATCGTATTTAACGCAAAGCGATTTCAAGGCCTCTAATTCTTCTTTAGAATATAAATAACCGGTCGGATTATTTGGATTGCAAATAATAATTGCCTTGGTTTTCTCTGTAATTAATTTCTCAAATTCGGCAATTGGAGGCAGCGCAAAACCATTTTCTATGTAAGATAGAATCGGTTTTACCACAACATTACTCATACAGGCAAAGCCATTGTAATTTGCATAAAAAGGCTCTGGAATAATAATTTCATCTCCCTCATTTACACAGGTTTGCATGGCAATTGTTATCGCTTCAGACCCACCAACGGTAACCAAGATATTTTCGGGTTTAATGTTGTAACCCAATTTGTTATAGTATTCGGTAAGTTTTGTACGATAAGCCAAAGTACCTTCTGATGGGGTATAGGCCCAAACGTTAAAATCTATATTTTTAATGGCGTTTAACATTCCTTCAGGCGTTTCAATATCAGGTTGGCCGATATTTAAATGAAAGACCTTTTTTCCGTCCTGTTTAGCTTTGTCTGCAAAGGGGGTTAACTTTCTGATTGGCGATGCAGGCATCTGCAAGCCTTTTTGTGAAATTTTTGGCATGGCACAAAAATAAAAAAGTCCCGATGAAAATCGGGACTTTTTAAATATTATCGATTAAAAAATTATTTTGATGTTGCGGCAACAGTTTCGCCTTTGATATAAAGAACCTTAACTGGAGTTTTAGCGTTAGAAGTAACCGTTACTGTTTTAGAAAAAGTTGATGGACCGGCAGCTGCGTTAAAGGTTACTGAGATTACACCAGTTTCACCTTTTTTCAATGGTGTAGAAGTATATTTAGGAACCGTACAACCACAGCTTCCTTCTGCTTTGGTAATAATTAATGGCTCTTCGCCAACGTTAGTGTATTTGAAATCGTAAGTAACAGGTTTGCCCATTACAATTTTACCGAAATCGTGCGTTTCAGCTTCAAATTTAAATTCTGCAGGTTTGCTTTGTGCGTTAGCAACTAAACCGAAACCCAATACAAAAGCGAATAATACTAAGATCTTTTTCATGTTATGTGTTTGAAATTAATTTTTTTTAAAATTTATAAAACAAATTTAATGTTTTCAGTTTAAAACAAAAACTATTCCAATTATATTTTATTCGTCCATATATAATTTTACAATCAAGGATAAAGTCAAACTTTTTATTTTGTATATATTTGCCACAACCAATATTTGATTACGATGCAGAATGAAAAACTGATAACCAACTCTATTGATGCTTCTGAATTAAGTTTTAACGATTTTAAGTCGATTGTTATAAACGATTACAAAATTGCCTTTGAGAGTAGGCAGGCAAGTGTTTTAGGGCGTAGAGAAGTGTTAACAGGTAAGGCTAAGTTCGGTATTTTTGGTGATGGTAAAGAGGTTCCGCAAATTGCTATGGCTAAGGCTTTTAAGAATGGCGACTGGCGTTCTGGATACTATCGTGATCAAACTTTTGCCTTCGCAACGGGCATCTCTACAATTAAAGAATTTTTCGCACAGTTATATGCCAATCCAACAGAAGGTGCAGATCCATTTTCTGGTGGAAGACAGATGAATTGCCACTTTGCAACCAAATCTGTAAATGAGGATGGCAGCTGGAATGATTTAACACAAATTAAAAACTGTTCTTCTGATATTTCTCCAACTGGCGGGCAGATGGCTCGTTTGGTCGGATTGGCCTATGCATCAAAGCTTTTCAGAAATAATAAAGAGTTAGATTATTTGAAAAACTTCTCTGTAAATGGCAATGAGGTGGCTTTTGGTACAATTGGAAATGCATCAACATCTGAAGGTGTATTTTTCGAAGCCATAAATGCTGCGGGTGTTTTACAAATACCAATGGCCATTTCGATATGGGATGATGCTTATGGCATTTCGGTTCCTGCAAAATACCAGACAACGAAAGAAGATATTTCTGAGGTTTTAAAGGGTTTTCAACGCGATTCTGAAAATTTAGGTTACGAGATATATAAAGTTAAAGGCTGGGATTATCCCGCTTTATGCGAAGTTTATGAAAATGCAATAAACGTTTGTAGGGAAGAACACATACCCGTATTAATTCACGTTACTGAGCTTACACAGCCTCAGGGCCATTCTACTTCTGGATCTCACGAGCGTTATAAGTCAAAAGACCGTCTTGCTTGGGAAACGGAGCACGATTGTATTTTAAAAATGCGTGAATGGATGCTTGAATCGGCAATTGTTACCGAAGAAGAAATTTTGGAAGTAGAAAAAAATGCCAAAATATTTGTTCGAAATGCACAAAAAGAAGCTTGGAATGAGTTTTTGGATAGCATTAAACCAGAACAAAAACAAGTTGTAGATTTTATAAACGGATTAGCAAAACATCAACCTGAACTTTCTAAAATAAGCTCTGGCTTAGCCTCTACAGCCGATGCGCAACGGAGAGAGGTTTTTACGGCAGCACGCAAAGCCATTCGCCTATCAGCAAATTTTAGTTCAGCCGAGCGAGACGAATTTTTGAGCTGGTATAAAGTACAAACGGATTTAAATTACGAAAGATATAACTCAAAGTTACATACCGAAGGAAAAGAAAGTCCAGATCAAATTACTGTTGTAGATGCGGAATATGATGATCTTTCTAAAATGGTAGATGGACGTGAGGTTTTAAACGCTTGTTTTAACGAAAATTTTGCCAGAGATCAACGACTTGTGGCATTTGGGGAAGATTTGGGGAATATTGGGGATGTTAACCAAGGTTTTGCTGGCTTACAGGCGAAATTTGGGGAATTAAGAATCACTGATACCGGAATCCGTGAAATGACAATTATGGGTCAGGGAATTGGGTTGGCCATGCGTGGTTTAAAACCAATTGCCGAAATTCAATATTTAGATTATTTAATTTTTGCGTTAAATGTACTTAGCGATGATTTGGCTTCACTTTCTTACCGCACAAAAGGCATCCAAAAGGCTCCTGTTATTGTACGTACAAGAGGTCATCGTCTAGAAGGTGTTTGGCATTCAGGGTCTCCAATAAGTATGCTTTTAGGGTCCTTAAGGGGCATGCATTTGTGTGTACCCCGTAATATGACACAGGCAGCCGGAATGTACAACACACTTTTTAGGGCAGATGAACCAGCCGTTGTTATAGAGTGCTTAAATGGGTATAGACTGAAAGAAAAACTGCCTAAAAACGTGGGCGATTTTACTGTTCCGTTAGGCAAAGCCGAAGTTTTGGAAACCGGAACAGATATTACAGTGGTATCTTATGGTTCAACATTAAGAATAATTCAGGAAGCTGTAGAAGAGCTGGCAACCATGGGCATCTCGGTAGAAATTATCGATCCTCAAACACTTTTGCCTTTTGATAAAGCAAACGTTTGTGCAAATTCTCTCGCCAAAACCAACAAACTTCTAGTTGTTGATGAAGATGTACCCGGCGGCGCTTCTGCTTATATTCTGCAAGAAATTTTAGAAAAACAAAAAGGATATTTCTTACTTGATGGTCAGCCAAAGACATTAACTGCCAAAGCTCATCGACCACCTTTTGGTTCGGATGGTGATTATTTCAGCAAACCATCAGTTGATGATGTGATTGAAACCATATATAACATGATGCATGATGCAAATCCATCAAAATATCCAAGTATCTTTTAAAATTAAAGCCTTTTGAAATTTTGAATTTCATTTATAAGAAAATCTATTTTTCTGTTTGCTACAGAATTGATCAATTTTATTGAAAAATGTAATAATGTTGTTGGGTAGTAATGACAATTTTATATTACTTTTATAAAATTATCCTTAAAATTCTGTCCCGTTATGCTCTACAAACATCCTAAAGATGGAGATGTGATTCTCTATATTCAAAATTTTCAGTTTAATATTCAATAGTTAAGGCATTTTTGTGTTTAACCAATTGAAATATTGCGCATTAGGTCTTTTCGAAAAGATTACAGATCCAATTTCCAGAAGGATAATTATAATTTTGTGCTTATGTTTTTTTTCTTTTTCTTACTGCTTTTCCCAAACTCAGGAGCAACAGAAAGAACTCGATAATTTATTAATTCTTAATCAAAACAATACAAAATCAGACTCTACAAAACTCATCATATTAACCAAGGTTTTCCGTCAGTATATGAAGATGCGAAACTTTGAAAAGGTTGATGAATATGTAGATGAAACGGCTCAGCTCGCTCAAAAACTCAATCTCCGAAAATATTCATTTAATGCTTATTACCGAAGAGGATTGTTTAATCATGGTTTTAACAAGTACCAAAAAGCAGAAGAAAATTATTTTAAAGCGATTACAGAAGCTACTGCTTTGAAAAATTTATATGATGTTGCGGGCTGTTATCTAAGTTTGGGCGCACTTTATAATGAAATTCCGGATTACGGGAAATCCTTGGAGATGAATCAAAAGGCTTTGGATCTCTATCAAAAATATGGAGGGGAAGGTGATGTGGCGAATTGCTTTACAAATATATCTGAAGTTTATCAAGAGCTAAATCAACAGGCTAAAGCATTAGAGTATCTTAAAAAAGCACTTAAAGTGTATTTAAAGGAGGGTGAAAAAAGTAGGGGTACGGCTGTGGTTAATTTAAATATGGGCTTGGCGTACTTTACAGCCTCTAAGCAGGAACAACTTAAAATGGAAATTCCGCCAAATCAGCGACTAAATATTGCTTTGGATTACTTTAATAAATCATTAAAGGGCGGTGAAATTGTTGAAGACCCTGATATTGTGGCAGAATCAATTAAATCTATAGGAGATGTTTATGCTGAAATGGGCGATAATAATCTGGCTTTAAAATCCTATCAAAAAGCAATTCAAATCAGTAAAACTGCCGATAATAAAACCAATTATTCTGAAAGCCTTTATGCCTTGGGCGATTTTTATAAAAAACAAAAGGATTATGATAATGCAGTTGTTTTGCTGAGCAATAGTTTCAAGGTATCAGACGAAAATAAATTTTCAGAAAACAAAAAGAATTCTGCTTATGCCTTGAGTGAGGCTTATGAGGAATTAGGTGATTTTGACAGATCTTTAGCATATTATAAACAGTACGTTGAAATTAAGGATCAGATTTTTAATGAGGATAAGGAAAAGGAAATTACTCGGCAACAGATGAGAATTGACTTTGGAATTAAAGAAAGAGAATATCTTTTCAGGCAAAAAATAACGGATGGAGAACTTCAACGACAATTTTTGCTTGCCAAACAACAGCAACAACTTTTAATACTTAGAAAGCAGGAACTCGCCATTAGCGATAGGGATAAGGATTTACAAAGAATAAATTATCTAACCAAGAAACATGAACTGGAAAATGCTAGAAAGCTTCAAAAAAGCGATTCTGTAAGTGCTCAGCTTCAGGCTATAATTTCCAATAAAAAAATAAGTAGTCAAGAACAACAGATTAGATTTGATTGGAAGGTTAAAATCTTTCTTACGGTGGCCATTACATTGGTGTTATTAACTGCAGTAATCATATTTTTTAATCAGAGAAAAACAACTCGACTCAATAAGATTATTAATAAACAAAAACGCGAACTGGAGCAATTGAGTAGGGTAAAGGACCGTATTTTTAGTGTAGTTAGTCATGATATGCGCACGCCTGTTAATTCTCTAATTTCATTTATTCAAATGTTGGAGGAAGGAAATATAGAGCAGGAAAAATTAAACCGTTATGCTGCCTCGCTTAAAAATAACCTAACCTATACCTCAACCATGATGGAAAACCTGCTTAATTGGGCTGCTAGCCAAATGCAGGGCTTTAATCCATATTTAGAAGAATTAAATGTACAAGATACTACTACAGAGGTAATTAATACGCTTAAGCAACACGCCCTTCAAAAAAATATAACCGTTAAAAACAATATTGAACCAAACACCTTTTGCAGAGCCGATTTAAATATGCTTTCACTTGTTTTAAGAAATTTAATTAGCAATGCCATTAAATTTACACCAAATCAAGGAACTGTTACTATTGATGTGGTAAGTGTTGATGATGAATTGCATATTAAAGTCTCTGATACTGGAGTTGGTATGTCTCCTGCTCAAATCAATCATTTTAATAAACCCGGTTATCTTGGATCAGGAGTGAGCACGCTTGGCACAAACAAAGAAAAAGGAACAGGCTTAGGATTATTGTTATGTAGAACCTTTATTAGCTTGATGGATGGTAAGATTGCTGTTAATCCAGATTATGAATTGGGAAGCCAATTTATAATTTCCTTAAAACGAAATACTACTTACAATTAGCAGACTATTTCATAAATCTAGAAAGAGTCTTTTTCTCAATAGATTTTTCTAACAATTCCTGTCTGTTTGACGCACTAATGGGTACAGTAAAGTTAAAATCCAAATGAACCTCGTGATTGGTTAAGGTTGTAATGTGATTAATGTTGATGATGTATTGTTTGTGTACTCTTCTAAAAATATGTGAGGGTAATTGTTTTTCTAAATTTTTAAGACTTACCAGTACAACATGCTTATCATCACCTGTGTAAATCTTCGAGAAATCTCCCATGCTTTCAATATAGATTACATCATCGTACTTTAATTTGCTAATTCCCTTGGTTTCTCTGAAGAAAAAGAAGTCGTCTGCATTGGTTTGTGTAACCTCTTCTACGGTTTCCTTTCCAACCAAATTTTTTAAATCAATATATTCTATTGCTTTGTTGGCCGCTTTTAACAATCTTTCGAATGTTGCGGGCTTAACAATAAAATCTATAGCGTCCAGATTAAAACTTTCTGCAGCATAATGGCTGTGAGAAGTAATAAATACAAACTGAGGTTGTTTTTTTAAGGTTTTTAAAAGAGACATTCCTGAAAGCTCAGGCATATCAATATCAGAAAAGACGATATCAACATCGTTTTTATTTAAAAACGCTGCTGCTTCTATACCATTGGTACAAACCGCAACAATTCGTAGTGAAGAGATTTTTTTGAGGTGCATTTCAATCGCATCTCTTTCAATCTCGTTATCATCTACTATTAAACAACTATACATCATTTAGGGGACTGATTTATAAAATGCAATAATAATAATACAGGAATTAAAGATAACTGTTTAAACTTTAACTAAAAAAGGTATTTTTAACCTTTTTGTAAACAATAATTGACACAATTTGATGGTGTTTTGTTTTATTGTCTATGTTTTTTTTCGCCGGTATAAAGTTTTTCTCCAGCTTTAATTTCCAGTTGCAAATCATTTTCTTCAGGTGGAACAGGGCAACGATAGCCATCACTGTAAGCGCAATAAGGATTGTAAGCTTTGTTAAAATCGATCTCAATTTTATTGTTTTTGATTTCCTTTGAGCTCAAATCAATATATCTTCCACCGCCATAAGTTTCTTTATTGTTTGTTTCATCAGTAAAAGGAAGAAACAAAAGATTTTTATATAATGGATTACCGGCTAGAGCAATACTCTTATACAAAGTCATTTGAAGATTTTTGCCATTTAAATTGAAACTCACTTTCGCGTATCTGTAAAACTCCTTACTTGTTCCATCATAGGTAGGCATTTTGAAAATTTTCTCGTTTTTTAGGATTTCAACCTCAGCTGAAACAACGAATGTGCTGTCTGCATCATAGAAATGAAGATTTTTAAGGTCTTCCTCTTTCAAAGGAGAGTTCGTTTCCTTTACGAAATCTTGCTTATAGCTTTCTCTGTGTTTCTCAATTTTTTCTGAATAAGATTGAGCAAACGAATTTAGGCTAAATAAAAGTAATAGAATGGGGAGGAGTTTCATCATTATTTGTTTAATTCTCATCATTACAAGGCACGAAGCAATCTGTTTAGGAGATTGCTTCGTACCTCGCAATGACGATTTTCTATAATACACTCGCTTTATTCCTTAAAAATTGATCGGCTAGAACCAGGGCGGCCATTGCTTCTACAATTACCACAGCTCGTGGTACAACGCATGGATCGTGGCGGCCTTTTCCTTTAATTTCAGAAGCTTCGCCTGCAGCATTAATGGTTTGCTGGTTGTGCATAATAGTAGCAACCGGCTTAAAAGCTACTTTAAAAGTAATGTCCATTCCGTTAGAAATGCCACCTAAAATACCACCGGCAAAATTGGTAGTGGTTTTAAATACATTCGAATCTTGAGCTTTTGGCTGTGGGATATCGTTATGTTGTGAACCTCTTAACTCACTTCCGGCAAAACCAGAGCCATATTCGAAGCCATGAACGGCATTTATACTCAACATGGCCTTGCCTAAATCGGCATGAAGCTTATCAAAAACAGGCTCACCCAAACCTGCTGGGCAACCTTTAATTACGCAACTAATTTTGCCACCAACGGTATCGCCATCTTTTCTAACTGAATCAATAAATTCAATCATTTCATGCGCAGTTGCAGGATCAGCACAACGTACAATATTTTCTTCTCTAATGTTCAGCAAAGCTGATAAGTCGTTGCTTTCTAAATTTGGGGCTTCAATTGTTCCAACAGAAGTTACATGCGCAAAAATTTCAATGCCTTGTTGTTTTAAAAACAATTTTGCAATTGCTCCTGCAGCTACACGGGCAGCAGTTTCTCGAGCTGAAGAACGGCCACCACCGCGATGATCACGAATCCCATATTTTGCATCGTAAACATAATCTGCATGGCTTGGGCGATACACATCAACATTATGTCCGTAATCTTTTGAGCGTTGATCCTCATTGGGAATTAGCAAAGCAATTGGTGTTCCTGTACTTTTTCCTTCAAAAACGCCAGATAAAATCTGTACCGTATCACTTTCTTTTCTTTGCGTAGTAATTTTAGATTGACCTGGTTTGCGTTTATCCAATTCAGATTGAATAAAATCCATATCAAGATCCAATTGCGCCGGGCAACCATCAATAATTACTCCAATGGCTACGCCATGAGATTCGCCAAAGGTGGTTATGCGAAATAGTTGTCCGAATGAGTTGCCTGCCATACTAAGTTGAAAGTTTTAAGTTAAAAGTTATAAGTTGTTTTAGGTCTTTGGTCTTTACTCCTTTATCCTTGCTCTTGTACTGAAAATCCTGCTTTTTTCAAATCTTCCCAAAAATAAGGATAAGATTTTTCTACAACCTGCATTTCTTCAATTTCAACTTCATCGATTAATAATGCAAGCGGTGCAAAAGCCATCGCCATACGGTGATCTTCGTAAGTTGCGATGGTAATTTTTTCAGGAAAGTGAAGTTCATCAGTATTTAACGTGTATACCAAATTGTCTTCAGTTAAGGTTACACCAATTTTAGCCAGTTCATTTTGCAAGGCGGCAATACGGTTGGTTTCTTTAATTTTTAAAGTTTCAAGACCAGTAAAAGACATGTTTTTACCTAATGCTGCAGCAATTACAACTATCGTTTGTGCTAAATCAGGACAGGTTTTTAAATCTAGAATTTGGTTGGTTTCTAAAGATAATCCCAAGTTGCTGATTGAAATTCCTTTTTCAGTTTTTTCTGTCGCGATCCCGAAAATCTTCATGATTTTTTGGATTTGGCTATCACCTTGCAGGCTTTTCGCTTTCAAAGCAGGTAAACTGATTTCAGCCTCTTCTGCCAAAGCTACAATGCTGTACCAATAAGATGCAGCACTCCAATCGGGCTCAACTATCAATGTTCCAGCTTTAAAAGATTGTGGTGCTATAGAAATTGAATTTTCATTCCATGAATGTTCAATCCCAACCTCTGCAAGCATATCTAAGGTCATATCAACATAGGGCTTTGAAGTAAGCTCTCCTTCAATTTCCAAAGTTAATCCCTGTGGAAGTGTTGGTGCAATCATTAACAATGCCGAAATATATTGACTGCTTACATCTCCTTTTATTTTTACTTGGGATGTTTTTTGGCTCAATGGCCCATTAATGGCCAAAGGAGGAAAGCCTTCGTTTTCTGCGTAAGAAATATCAGCGCCGATTGTTTTTAAAGCTTCAGCTAAAATTCCAATTGGGCGCTGTTTCATCCGTTCAGTTCCGGTTAACAAAAAGTTGCCGTTTTTAGCCGATAAATAAGCCGATAAAAACCGCATTGCTGTTCCTGCCGGACCAACATCTACCGTTTTTGATTCTTGAATTTCAACTTCTAATTCTTCTTCCAGATTATTCAGAATGCCGTTTAAAGTTACTGTATCAGCGGCATTTGATAAGTTTTCTACCTTAACCAATTTTTTGCTTAAAGCACTAATAATCAGAGCTCGATTACATTCGCTTTTTGAGCCTGTTAATTGGATTTCCGTATTAATATTCTTGGTTCCTTTAAAAGAAACTAAGGCATTTTTTGACATTTTATTTTTGTTTTATACTCAATGGATTGTCTTAAGCGGTTGTCATGTTGAGCCTGTCGAAACAATTTTAAAAAGTTCTTCGACAAGCTCAGAATGACAATTCTTAAGGTATTACACCATTAATTTTATTAATCGTAATTAGAGGTTAGAAATTTTAAATGCTTTACGCTTTAAGATTGCTTCGTACCTCGCAATGACGAAGTGTTTTAGGGTTCCGGTCTTTAAGCTTTCAACCTTAAACCTTCTGCCTTAAGCCTTTTAATTCTCTACATTAATTATGCTTTTACTTCAGTATGTTGTTCTGCTGCAATACCTTGAGCAACTTTACCGGCGTTCATTATCTCAGTTTGTTTGCGGATAGATTCACCGTGCATTAATTCAAGGAATTTTTCTGTAAAGTTTAAATCTAATTTTAAAGCCTTTGCAAAAGCATGTCCTTTTTTAATGATGGCATCCCAACGGTTAACCTGTAAAATAGTTACTTGATTATCGCGTTTGAACTCGCCTATTTTTTCAACGATAGCCATACGCTCACCTAATTTTTGCAACAAGATATCATCAATTTTATCTATAGATTTACGTAAATCTGCCAGTTTATCTACAAAAGCTTCGTTTGTAGATTCTGGTTCGCGAACAGTTAAGCGATCAACTAGTTCAGCTAAAGCTGCAGGGGTAACCTGTTGTTTAGCATCTGTCCATGCAACTGAAGGATCAACGTGAGATTCGATCATTAAACCTTGCATATCTAAATCCAATGCTTTTTGAGAAATGTAAGGGATTAGTTCACGGTTTCCGCAAATATGGCTTGGATCGTTAATGATTGGTAATTCAGGGCATAAAGTTTTTAACTGAATAGCCAGTTCCCACATTGGTTCGTTACGGAATGAGCTTTTCTCGAAAGAAGAGAAACCACGGTGAATAGCGCCAATTTTAGTAATACCTGCACCATTGATACGCTCGATGGCACCAATCCACAATTGTAAATCAGGGTTAACTGGGTTTTTAATTAATACAGGAACATCATGTCCTTTTAAAGCATCAGCAATTTCTTGAACAGTGAAAGGATTTACTGTAGAACGTGCACCAATCCAAAGGATGTCTACACCAGCCGCTAAAGCTTCTTCAACGTGTTTTGCATTTGCAACTTCAACAGCAGTTGGTAAGCCTGTTTCTGCCTTTGCACGTTTTAACCATTCTAAACCAATGCTTCCGATTCCTTCAAACTCTCCCGGACGAGTACGTGGTTTCCAGATACCAGCTCTTAAAACCGATACTTTACCAGTTGCAGCCAATAAATGTGCGGTAGTTAATAATTGCTCTTCAGTTTCTGCACTGCATGGTCCAGAGATAATTAATGGCTCGTTGTTTACGTTTAACCAAGTGTTTAAAGGTTGGATGTTTAAATTAAGTTTCATGTTTTGGGTTTTGAAGTCCGAAAGTCCGATGTCAGAAGTCCGGAGATATGTTTTGATAGTTTTATTTATTTTAATCGTAAATCTAAAATCTTAATTCCTTCAGACTTTATCGTTTTTTTGATATTCTCCGAGGATGTTGAAATTCGAAGTATACTTTAAAGCTTTTCTTACTGCTTTATCGTATTTTTCCGTGCTTGGCCATTCTAAATCGACATAAAAGTAGTACTCATTTCTTTTACCCAGCACAGGCATAGATTGTATTTTTGTTAAGCTTACCTCTTGTTCTGCGAAGATGTTTAACACAGTTGCCAATGAACCGGCTTTGTGCCCAACCTGAAAACAGATTGATGCTTTGTTTATTTTCTTGCCTTCGTCAGTTTTGTCTTTTTTAAGGATAAGGAAACGGGTATAGTTTTTCTTGTTCGATTCAACGCGGCGTTCCAATATATTTAACCCATAAAGTTCTGCGGCTAAACTATTCGCAATGGCCATTGTATCCGTAAGTTTTTCTTCTTGAATGCGTTTTGCGCAAGCAGCGGTATCATTGCTTTCCACGATTTTAATGTGTGGATAATCGTAAAAGAAATCGATACATTGACGAATAGCAATAGGGTGAGAGGTTACAATTTTAATGTCTTCGAACTTTACACCAGGCAATGCCATTAAATGCAATTGAATTGGCAGATAAACTTCCCCAACAACTGAAAAACCGTAATCGCGAATGAGCGTATAGTTTGGTAACAAGCTTCCGGCAATAGAATTTTCGATGGCCATAACAACGAAGTCAGCTTCATTTTTTTCAAGCTTATCGCAGGTTTCCTTGAAAGAATTACATTCGACGGCTTCGATATCTTTTCCGAAGAATTTGTATGCAGCCTCTTCATGAAAAGATGCTTTAATACCTTGAATTGCTACTCGTTTTTTCGTTTCCATTTTTGCGTAAAAACAAAAAAGTCCCGGCTGTTTGCCGGGACTTTTTTATACATTTTAATATTGTTATCTATCTTTTTGCATATTAGCCCCGGCTCTTACTAAAATAGTAAAAGTAACCAAAGCTGTAATATGTGTTTTTATTTTGCATTTCTTTTTTTGTTGAGCCAAATGTAATAACAAAATTTAATTTGTCAATAGGAAAATGAAAATAATTTTAATAAAATTTTATTTTTTTTGATTTAGACCGTTTTCGAGATGGGTATGAAATTAGGGGATGAGGTGGTTGAGGGGATCAGTAAATTGTCTAAAATAAATGTTATTGTGATTCTGTGAAGTTTGCTGTTAAATATATGAACATTTTGGTACATGTTGGTTTCTGCGATTTGCATTCCCCTCTTTTAGAGGGGTGTCCGTAGGATGGGGTGTTTATTTGTCTTAGCCAGACGGGCTTTTTTCTTTTGACAACAAAAGAAACAAAATTGCCGGCTGAAAATTTTTGTTTTGAAGTTTCTGCTTCGGCACATTTAGTGCATCCCCAAAAATTTATTAGGCCGGTTAAAAGTAGAACGGAGAGATTGAGCTTAGGCTTAGTTGGGTGGAAATTTAAAATGCAGACTATGTTCTTGTTGTTTGGAAATAAATCGGATTCTTGAATTAGGTATGCAAAATGTTTTACGCAAGAACCATATTCTTTGTTTCCTAAACCTGATAGCAATGGAAATACTTTTTGTTGCAAGTCTTCGACAGGCTCAGACTGACATTGACAAAAAGATTGTAATGGATAGCAGGGCTAGATTAGCCAAGAGAACAGAACCAATCATTTCCTAATCCTCTTAAATAAAAATAGCCTATAATATAGGCCATGATTAATATTATCTAATCCACACATCGTGGTAATATGATTACCCCGTTGAGCTTAGTTTTCTCTGCTCCTCATTTAAAACTGTAAATTTTTGCCTTTCCAACTCCTCAGCCTCATGCAATTCTTGTTGCATAATTTTTGCAATCTTGGTACTTCCATCATGGCTCCATCCTGGAGGATTTAGTATATATTTTACTTTATCCATAAAAGTGGGTGCTTTTTTTACATCAGCCGTTAAAGCAATAAATTCATGGAAAATGATGTTTACAGGGCCCGTATCTTTTGGTTGAGTAGTTAAGCCGTATTTAATTTCATCTTCTGGTAATTCTGCCTGAAAGGTACCAAACATCCTATCCCAAAGAATTAAAACCATACCCATGTTTTTATCCAGATAGCGTACATTGCTGGCATGATGAACACGGTGATGCGAAGGCGTTACAAAAACATATTCGTACCATTTAGGGAAATTTATTTTATATTGCGTGTGTACCAAATTGCCATAAATCTGTGTAACAAGGTAGGCAAACAAAATATCCATTGCCGTAAAACCCATAAATGCCAAAGGCAAATAGAAAAACACCCTATATAAAGGTTCGAAAACGGTTGAACGGAAACCTGTTGTTAAGTTGAAATGCTCTGATGAATGATGTGTAACATGCATTGCCCAAAAAAAGCGAACATAGTGCCCAACGGTATGCAGAAACCAATACAAAAAATCTTGTGCGAGAATTAAAACTGTCCAATATATCCAAATATTGGAGATTTGAAACAGACGAAATTGGTAGCAATATTCTAATAAAAAGAATGTTGCCGTTTTCATTCCGAGGTTAATCACAATAGCCGAAACCATTAAATAAATATTGGTCCAAGTGTCTTGTTTGGTATATAATTTCCTGTCGTGCGCATAGCTGAAATACATTTCAACTAAGGTTAAAACGATTACAAAGCCGAACAATGCGCCTACAGAAATATCACTTCCAGTGTACTTCATTTTATAAACTATTATAATAATCCAAACTGCTCAAAATATCAGCAGTACTTACACGGCAGTTAAACGTGCATTTACCGATGTTTTCTAAAAGCGAGAACAGAATGTTGCCATCTTCATTCTTTTTATCGCTCTGCATTAATTCTAAAAGCGTATCAAAACTTTCTTTTTTAATTTGATACTTAGGATATAACGACAAAAGATAAGTGCTAATATCTTTTAGCTCCTCTTTTGTTAAAGTGCTGTTTTTGATCGATAATGCTGCTTCGCAGATAAATCCAATTGCAATTGCTTCTCCATGTGTTAACGGATTCTCGTTATTGGCTAAAGAGTAACTTTCTACTGCATGGCCAATAGTATGGCCGAAATTTAAAATCTTGCGCAGATTTTTCTCATGCGGATCAATGGTTACCACTTCGTTTTTAATTTCTACCGATCGATAAATATCTTCTGCCGATGGGGTTAAATAATCCGTTGACTTTAGCTTTTCGTAATAAGTTTTATCGTAGATTAAGCCATGTTTGATCATTTCGGCAAAGCCCGATAAAAGTTCGCGTTGTGGCAAGGTTTTTAAAAATCCGGTTTCAATAAAAACCATTTGTGGCAGGGTAAAAGTACCCACCATGTTTTTAACATTATCGATATCAATACCTGTTTTGCCTCCAACAGAAGCATCTACCTGCGAAAGTAGGGTGGTAGGTACGTTAATAAAATCAATTCCGCGTTTATATGTCGAGGCAATAAAACCGCCCATATCGGTAATTACGCCACCTCCGATATTGATCAATAAACTTTTACGATCTGCTTCAAAATCCAAAAGGGTTTTCCAAATGCCAATGCAAAAATCTATGTTTTTATTTTCTTCGCCTGCAGATGTTTCAATTAAATCGAATTCAGAAAAATCATCCATCATCAATTGAAAAACAGGTAAACAGATTTCGCTCGTATGTTCATCCGCAAGAATAAAAACCTTGCTGTATTTATTGCTTTCTAAAAGATTTTTTAAAGCTTTTAATCCGCTTTCAAAGTATAGGCTATGGCCAGCGCTGGTTAAAGTTTCCATTAAATTACTTCAATTTTATCTGATCCGAATGTGATAATATCGCCAACTCTAACCTTATATCGTTTGCGAAATTCTACTTCACCATTGCATTTTACTTCACCGTCTTCTACAGCGGTTTGGGCATCGCCACCACTGCCAACCAATCCTGTTGCTTTTAACAATTGGATTAATGGAATAAATTCGCCCTCTAATTTGAATTGTATCATTTTGTTGCAAAAATACAATTATTTACAGCTTTTTGGTTTTAACAATGGATGCTTTTTATAATTTTGCATCCGTCTGACTTATTAAACATTTTATAAATGGATTTATCCCCCCATAAACAACCCAATTTCGATAATACCGAAGTTGCTTTCCGCCAAAAAACAAATGCAGAATTAAAAAAGGCTTATTGGCTTTTTAAAATGATTGGCAGTAATTTTTTAACCAAAGTTGGGCCTGCCATTACTAATTTCTTTTTAAATATTGGCTTGCCCATTCAAGGTGCAATAAAGGCGACTATTTTTCAGCAATTTTGTGGGGGCGAAACCATTGCAGAGTGCGATAAAGCGGTTGATCAATTGGCAAAAGGCGGTGTTGGAACCATTTTAGATTATTCGGTTGAAGGGGAGGAAGAAGAAAAGATTTTTGATGAAACCTGTGAAGAAATTATCAGAACAATTTTGCGTGCAGATGGAGATGCTAAAATTCCGATTACTGTTTTTAAAATTACCGGAATTGGTCGCTTTGCTTTGTTGCAAAAATTAGATGCCAAGGAAAAGTTATCTGATCAAGAAAAGGCAGAATTTGAAAAAGTTAAGCTTCGTTGCGAAATGATTTGTCGTACTGCTTTTGATAAAAGTGTGCCGATTATGATTGATGCCGAAGAAACCTGGATCCAAAATACCATTGATGAATTGGCTTTAGATATGATGCGCAAGTTTAATCGCGAACGCATTATTGTTTATAATACTTATCAAATGTATCGCCATGATAAATTGGCCGATATGAAAGCAGATCATTTAATTGCGAAGGCCGATGGATTTATTTTGGGCGTAAAAATGGTTCGCGGCGCATACATGGAAAAGGAGCGCAAACGTGCTTTAGAAATGGGCTATCTGTCTCCAATTCAGAAAGATAAAGAATCATCTGATCACGATTACAACGAATCTTTGCGCTATTGCGTAGATCACATTGAGGAAATTGCCATTGTTGCCGGTACGCATAATGAAGACAGTAGTCGCTTGCTTACTTATCTTTTGGATGAGAAAAAAATCAATCATAATCATCCACATGTATACTTTGCCCAACTTTTAGGAATGAGCGATAACTTGAGCTTTAACCTTGCGGATTCTAACTATAATGTTGCTAAATATGTTCCTTATGGACCGATAAAAGCTGTAATGCCGTATTTGTTCCGCAGGGCACAAGAAAACACGTCAGTTGCCGGGCAAACAGGAAGAGAACTGGGTTTAATTGAAAGGGAATTAAAAAGAAGAAAGCTATAGTTGGTTAAACTAATTAGCTTTAAATAGAATTTCTTGGAAATGAACGTTCAGTAATTCTTTGGCGGAGGTCGTCCCGCTTTACGCTATATCGCCAGTGAAGAACTGGCGGATGCCGCTGCAATCGGGTTTAAAAAAATCAGTTCAGTGAAATTAGCATAATTTTCCGTAGCAAAACCCTAAATAGAGGATTACAAATCCTCATTTCGGCAGTCGGGATTGCAAATCCCGACTAACCAAGCTTTTTTTCTTTTCTGTGTCTTCTGTGTTTCCGTGGCAAAATATTAAAAAGAGGATTACAAATCCTCATTTCGGGAGACGGGATTGCAAATCCCGACTAACCAAGCTTTTTTTCTTTTTTGTGTCTTCTGTGTTTCCGTGGCAAAATATTAAAAAGAGGATTACAAATCCTCATTTCGGCAGACGGATTACAAATCCCGACTAACCAAGCTTTTTTTCTTTTCTGTGTCTTCTGTGTTTCCGTGGCAAAATATTAAAAAGAGGATTACAAATCCTCATTACAGCAGACGGGATTGCAAATCCCGACTAACTGAATTCAGGGTGACGATTGTTCTTGCAATATTTCATAAAGCTCCTAAACAGAAACTTTATTTCTTCACCACAAACCCTTGCTTACCCGTTAACAAATCATAAAACAAAATAAAATCACTGGCAAGGCTATAACCAGGATACACGAAGGTTGCAGGTTTATTCTTTTCAAAAAAGAAGTGACCAACCCAAGCAAAGCCATAACCCAAAACGGGCATTGCTAAGAAAAAATGCCAGTTGTGAAAGAGAAAACCTGTGAAAAAAGCGAGCGCAACTAATCCCGTTCCTATAAAATGTAAAATTCTGGAAGTTGTATTGGTATGTTCTGTTAAATAGTAAGGATAAAATTCCTTAAGCGATTTAAATTGTTTCTCTGGCATAATCTAAATTTACAGAATTCCGTTCGCTTTTAAAAAATCCTCCAACTGAGCTGGCTTTTCTGTCATTAGTAACGTATTTAAACCAACTTTTTTTGCGCCTTCAATATGCTGTGGACTATCATCAATAAATAATGTCTCTGCTGGATTTAGGTTGTTCTCCTTTAAAACCTGTTCGAAAATATTGGTGTTGGGCTTACGTAATTTCATATGCTGAGAAAAGTAGGCCTTCTCAAAATACTCATCGTAATTATTAATTTGGAAAGATGTTTTTAAATAATTGATGATCCAATCGTAATGGATTTCATTATTGTTGCTTAACAGGAAAGTACGGTATTTCTCTTTTACTTTTAACAATAAATCATGGTTTTGTTGGATGGTACCGATTAATAAACTATTCCAGGCTTCGTCAATCTGTGCATCTGTTAAATCTGGTTTGTTGGCTGCTTTTCTAATTCCAGCTCTAAATTCTGCAGGCGAAATTGTAGCAGTTTCAAAATCGTCAAATAATTGATTATGAGATTTATGTGCAAAGAAATTCTCAATATCTGCAACACCAAGTTTTGCAAATGAAGCTTGGGCAATTTTAAAATCTATATCGAATATTACGTTACCGTAATCAAAAATGATGTTTTTTATGTGTTGCATGAGTAATTCTGATTATGCTACAAAGATATTATTGCTGTGTTAAGCCAGTGTATTAAATTTTGTTTTTTAAATAAATATGAGGCTATGAATAAAAATAAATGTAATCCTGAGCTTGTCGAAGGACTTGCAGAAACCGCCACCTAAAGCGTTTCGACAAGCTCAACGTGACAAAAATAAAGACAAATTCATTTTTGATACAGCCTCATAAATAAAGATGAATTTAAAGAGATATAACGGTAACCGATTTTATAACTGGTTTCTCGTTATCAGCACCTTTGAAAATAAAATATATTTTATGGAATTTTCCGTCAGAAATGGATTTAATTGTTGTATTGCCATTTATTTTCGATTTACCCAATAATTCTCCAACTGTATTATCTAATCGAATTTCGACTTCATAATTGCTACTATTAACTAAATTAAATTTAAATCCGCTGATGTTGGTTAAATCGACGTGGCTTAAACTGAAATCACCATTATTTTCGTTTAAGGCAATTACTTCAGCTCCAGAAACTTCTTTTTTCTCGAAGCCTTTTAAGTCCTTTATTTCAGAAGCATCAATTTCATTGCGCTTTAAATTAATAGTATTAGTTGTGGTTAAGGGTTTTAGTTTTGCAGTGCCGGCATCGGTATAAGTCGCTTTCAAAGTTAAAACCGATTTCTTTTTATCAACATTATTGGCTGGTGTAATTTTTCCAGAAGTTGGTAATGACGCAACAACCGCATCTTTATTGCTTAAAGTCATAATCCACTCTGTAATTTTTTTAACCTCAGCTTCTTTCATGGCTGGATGGGCAGGCATCGGGATTTCGCCCCAAACGCCAGAACTTCCCTTCATTACTTTGTTGGCCAGATAATCTACAGCATTTGGTTCGCTTTGATATTTTGCCGAAACCTTTTCGAAAGCAGGGCCAATAGAAGTTGCTGATATCTTGTGGCAGGTACTGCAATCTGATTTAAGCATTAAAGTTTTGCCAATAAGTGTTTGTGCAGCCTGTTGATGGCCCAATTGTGCACCAGCCAAATCACTCCCTTCAGTATAAGTATTTGAAATATAAATGCGTTCCTTATTTACGGTTGCACCTTTATCTGATACCAACACTTGATAATCAATAGCTTTGTTCGGGAACCAAAAGCTTTTATTACCATTTAAAACGATACCGACATTTGGATGCTCATTCCCTGCAAAAACCGGAATTACCTGGCTTTTTGACGAAGCCTTGATTTTGTCTAAAACGAGAACACTCACTGGATATTCGCCGGCAACTGTGTAAGTATACTTTAATTCAGGAACTGTTGTGGTTTTTTTAATCCCATTTCCCAGATTCCACACATAAGTTAATGCATCTCCATCAGGATCTGTTGCTTTTACCTTCGCTGCAAGTTTATAAGGCAATAATCCGCTTGTTTTGGCAATTTCTAAATCTTCAATATTTGGCGGTCTGTTTCCTTTTAAATAATCAATTCTGGTAATTCCCGCATCTGGGTTTTTAGAGAACCAGCCTTTCCCATATTCTAAAATATATAGTTTTCCATCAGGGCCAAGTTCCATATCAATTGGGGCATTTAAAGATATTTTAGAAAGCATTGGTTCCATGCTCTTATAATCGCCTTGTGGCGACATGGTTACAGCTTTAACCCAACCACGAACCCATTCATAAATAATCAATTTCCCGTTATAATAAGCTGGGTATGGCGATGCACCAGGCTTTGCGTAATAAACCGGGCCAGCCATTGCAGTTCTGCCTCCAGAACCAACCTGCGGAAACTCTTTCGATTCGCCATAAGGATACCAAATAAATGCTGGTTGTGCTGGCGGTATAATTCCCAAACCCGTATTGTTTGGCGAATTGTTTATTGCACCAGCAGGATCAAAAGGATTTCCACTTTGACCGTTTGTATAATCGTAAGCTCGGTAAGGGTAGTTGTTTCCGATAAAATATGGCCAACCGAAATTGCCGGCTTTACGGGCTTGGTTAACTTCATCATAACCACGAGGACCGCGAGAAGGATCGTCGTTCGTTGCATCAGGCCCAACTTCGCCCCAGTATAGGTAACCAGTTTTTTTATCAACCGAGATTCTATAAGGATTTCTATTACCCATTACATAGATTTCTGGTTTGGATTTTGGATCGTTTTTTGGAAATAGATTCCCATCTGGAATGCTGTAAGTCCCATCATCATTCAGTTTAATTCTTAGAATTTTGCCTCTTAAATCATTTGTGTTTCCGGCAGATCTTCTAGAATCGTATTGCTCTAAACCTTTACGATTATCCAATGGTGCATAACCGTTATTTACATATTGTTGCTTGGGCGCATCGAAAGGAGTGGAGTTATCTCCCGTAGATACATATAAAAGATTATCGGCTCCGAAAGCTATTGAACCACCGGTATGGCAACAGATTTCTCTCTGGGAATAAAACTGAAGGATAATTTTTTCGGATGATTTATCAATTTTATCATTAACCAATTTAAAGCGTGATAAGCGATTTACCGATTGATCAAATGGGCTGTAAAAAAGATAAATGTATTTATTGATTGCAAACTTTGGATCTGCAGCCATTCCCAATAGACCCTCTTCTGCATTCACATCCGGCGTGCTGGTTTTAAAATAAACATCTAGTTTTCCTGCCTGAGATAATTTTTTAGTTTGATTTTTATAAATCAAAATTTCGCCACGGCGTTGGGCAACAAGAATATCTAAATTGGGCAAAACCGCTAATTCTGTTGGTTCTGTAAATTCTCCCTGAACAAGATTTACTTTTACAAAGCGATCCTGATCTGGAGTATCAATTCTATTTTCAGATTTTAGGGCAATTTTTTTTTGAGTGTAATGATTTTTATTTAGCGTGGCAGCATACAAAAAGGAAATGGCGATGAATGAAGTTGCCAGTGTAAAAATAGTTTTCATTTATTTGGTTTTTGTGTGTTTACTTAATAAATATAGAGGATTGTTTTTCAGCCGGGGAAATATATCAATATTTATACGCAATCGCTCATTACAGTTAAATGGAGCATTTTTAATGCGTTGCCGATAAAATATAATCTGCCAATCCATCAATATCTTTTTTGCTAATTGCGCCATTCCATGCGGGCATTCCTTTTGCAACTAAGCCATCTGTTATGGTTTTTACGATTGATTTTTTGTCAGAACCGTAATTGAATTTCCCACCGATTAAACTTCTCACGGCTTCAGTTCCTTGAAGCTTATCTCCATGGCAGGAGGCGCAAAGCTGTTTAAACATATTTTGAGAAGTATTTTTCACCAAGTCACTTTTATTATTTGCTGTAATTTGCTGACTTGAAGCGAAAACAGTTTTATCGGTAGATGGACGCAACCTCAAAATCATATCGTAAGGCCGTTCGCCTTTGCTTTCCGGTAAATCAAAATTTGAAGTAGATATATAGATAAAGCCATCAGGACCAACAACTACAGATCGAATCCTGCCGAATTGCTTTTTAAGAAAAACTTCCTGTTCGTTAGGCTTATCAAGAGGGATTTTCAAAATGGATTCGCCACGCAGGCAACCGACTAATAAATTTCCTTGCAGGGTTGGAAATGCTTTTCCTACATAAAATAAAGCTTCTGAAGGCCCAATAGATGGAGTATATTCAAATATTGGAGATTTCATGCCTGCTTTAGCATCTTGATGGTGAATAACAGGCCAGCCATAATTTGCACCCTTCTCAATAATATTTACTTCATCGCCACCAGTTGGACCATGCTCAGTTTCGTATAATTTATTTGTACCTGGCTGAAAGGTAAGTCCCTGTGGATTTCTGTGTCCATAAGACCAAATTTCTTTGCGGGCAGTATCACTTTTAATAAAAGGATTATCAGATGGAATACTTCCATCGTCGTTTAATCGAAGAATTTTACCATTAAAGGTTTTCAAATCTTGTGCACGCACAGGTTGATCAGCATCTCCTGTGGTAATATAAAGTTTTTTATCAGGACCAAACACAAGTCTACAGCCAGTATGATTTCTGGCTGCGGGAATTTTTTCAATTAAGGTTTTTGGATTTAATAAAGTGTCGTTTTTATATTCATAACGTACAACACGGAGCCAAAAAGCATTATTTTCGCCATAGTTGTGCGCTATATAAATTAAATGATTTTTTGCAAAATCCGGATGAATAACCATGCCCAGTAAGCCGGTTTTGGATTCAGCCTTTATATCATTTACAATAAGAACCGGTTTTTCTTGCAGTTTTCCATTTCTATAGTGCCTAACCTTTCCCGTACGCTCCGTAAAAAGCATAGATCGATCTGGAAGAAAAGCAATTTGCCAAGGCACCGTTAAGTTCTCAGCTAGCGTATCAATTTTAAAAGATAGTACCTGCTGATTTTTTGTGTTTGATTTATAAATAAACCCACTTGCGAAAGCCAATAGCATTATAATTACCAGATAAGTAAATGCTTTTCTCATAGATTAGATTTGGTTGTTAAATCGTTTTACTAATTAGTTAAATATAGATAAATATTTGATTCTAAGAAAGAAACATAACCAGATCTAAAAGGCAAAAGTGATTTATTATTTAAGGATGAGGATGGTCCCATCATTTTTTAATTTATAGTAATATTGTTTTTCGTGCTTACGTTCTAATATTTCTATAACTTCAACTTCACCCTGTTTTCCGGTGTCATCTTTAATGGCATCGCCTTCCTTAACATTTTCCAGATCCCTGTCTGAACTGTTTTTACCTAACTTTTTCATGCCGAATCAATTAATTAAAACCCTAAAGAAAATTAACACTTCAGCTTACAATAAGTTTGTTTTTTGTAAAACGTAATTTTTGTTTTGGATATATTGGCAATTAGAGAGGCCAATAGAAATGTTTTATATTGCATGTAGAAGTATTTGGTTGGCCACTAAAACAGAAATGCAAATCATTCTAAGTAATCCGATCACTGCAAATCTTCTTATCCAAATCGCATATCTATTAAATGGGCCATATTGTCTACTCTACTATTTCCTTAGGCATGTTGTTTATATATTTAAATATCTAATCCCTAAATAAAACAGTATGGAAGGCGTAATAACTGCTTATAATAAGCAAAGAGGCTTTGGCTTAATTTCTCAGTTTATGGTAGAGCAAAGCATTTACTTTGATATTGTTGACTGCAAAGTAAAAGGCTTATACATTGGAAGTTCTGTTCAATTTGATTTATCGTTAACCAAAAGAGGGCATGTGGCTAAGAACATAACAGCAACCCCCAAAATCAAAGTGCGCAAGACCAAAAAAACCATTGCTCAGGTTGCTTATTAATTGCTGTTGCTAAAAGAATTTGCTAAAGTTCTAGCCTGAAGTTTTAGTTCCATAAAATCCATTACCATATCCCGTAAATCTTGCAGAAATGCAATTTCGAAAAACTCGAGTTGTCTGGGTTTTTTATCTAGAATACAAAAGGTTCCCAAATTATAGCCTGTAGATGTTTTCAAAGGGAAAGCTGCATAAAATTCTAAACCGAGCCCACTCGCAATTAACGGGTTTGCTAATGTTCTTGGATCAACAGAAGCATGTTCTACGGTGTAAAATCCATCTACCATGATTGCGGATGAACAAAGCCCGGGTGCACGTTGTGTTTCTTGCAAATCTACACCATGAGCAGATTTAAACCAGATTCTGTCTTCATCAACTAAGGATATAATGGCTATTGGAACATTTAAAAACTGCGATGCAATTTTTGTAAAACGATCAAAGGCCCCATCTTTTGGAGTATCTAAGATTTTATAGCTTTTCAAGGCTTCTAAACGAAGCGCTTCTTCGCTTTCAACTTTTTCGGGACGCATTAAATAATAAGGATAGTAAAACGTTTAAATATACCTATCGAAATTATTTGCCATTTAAGTTTTTTAATAAATCGCACAACCTACAGTGATGAAAATTACATTAATATGATTAAAAAATGCCTTAGCGATTAATTAAATCCATAATCTAAAAATATTGTGTTCGTGCTAAAATTAAAACCATTAGAATGCAATGACAATTATAACTACATTAGGGAATGGGCGATACAGTTAATTTTGTTTTAGGCGTAGTTTTCATACTAAGCGGATTTAGTGTTTTTTGTGTAATTTTTGGTGGAAAGAAAGCAAGCTGAACTTAGCTATATCTTAAAAATTATCCTTTAATTATTTTTGGAGCTATATAACAAAGCTTCCAACTTCTATCTATTGTGTGGTTTTTCATCATAATGAAGCACCAAATGGAATGATGCAATTTTATATCGTAATCATAATCTCATTATTGGTTACGAGTGTATTTTTATGGAAATGTTTCTAATTTATCATAAAAAAATAATCTCAAACATTCGTCTGCAATAGGGGTTAAGAAAAATAGAATTAATCAATTTTATTTTACTCAAAAGAAAAAATAATGGGAAATAAATCATTAACCTTTAAACTAGGCGAATTAGAAATTAATCGTTTAGGTTATGGCGCTATGCAATTAACAGGAACCGGCGTTTTTGGTGAAGTTGCCGATCGGGATAACGCTAAAAAAGTATTGCAGGTTGCGGTAGATAATGGTGTTAATTTTATTGATACTGCTGAAGCCTACGGACCACAATTTAATGAAACACTAATTGCTGATGCGCTTCATCCTTACAAAGACAGTATTGTTATTGCGACTAAAGGAGGTTTTAATCGCCCGGGACCAAATAATTGGGTGCCAAATGGAACTCCAGATTTTATACGACAGAATATTGAAGGTAGCCTTCAGCGTTTAAAAGTTGATGCTATAGATTTATGGCAACTTCATCGAATTGATCCAAAGGTAAATGTAGAGGAAACTTTGGCTCCAGTTGTTGAAGCGGTCAAAGCTGGCAAAATCCGTTATGTTGGATTATCGGAAGTAACAATAGAACAAATTAAACAGGTGCAGGAGATTTTACCCATTGTTTCCGTACAGAATATGTACAATTTGGCGAACAGGCAATGGGAAAACGTATTAGATTTTACAGCAGAACAAGGACTTGCATTTATTCCTTGGTTTCCATTAGCTTCAGGACCAACCAAACTGGAAGACAAGATTAAACTTATTGCAGAAAAACATGAGGCTACAACTGCCCAAATTGCCTTAGCCTGGTTACTTAAAAGATCTGAAAATATATTGTTAATCCCCGGAACGAAATCAGTAGAGCATTTAAAAGAAAACTTGAAGGCTTCGGAAATTGAACTTTCTGATGAAGAGTTTTCATCATTATCGAATTAATCAATCAGCTCATCACTAAAAAAGAAATCCCGGCTCAAAAAGGCAGGGATTTCGTGCTTTTATGGTGTGCCTGCCCAACGCGGATCTCCCGCTCACAGGACTTTTTTATCTCTATTTTTATATTCAACAATTTAGGATTTTATTGGTTTTGTTTTGCACAATAATTTTGCACAATCTGTTAGTAACTAACATTTTGTAATTTTTCTTAAAAGAAATTGCCTTACCCTATTCATTTTAGCCATTATATTCCAATTAGCTATGAAATTTAGACTAACGATGTAATTTTGGAGCTGATAAGTTTGAGCTATGAATATAACATTTCGTCTCACTCGTGAAAAGGCTAGGTTACTGGACGATATTTTTAATGAGTTTGGAGAAGAGAAGATAATAAGTACAAAAAGAGTATTGAAATTGTTTAAGGGAAAGGAAAATTTAGCAGTTGAATATATTGCTTTATTGGTTAACCTTAATTTGATTAAAAGAATTGGAATTATAGAAGGAAAGGATTTTCCTACAAGATTGGGGAAGTTGCCTAATGCAGAAGATTTAATGTTGATAGGTGGTTTTGCAGATGTGCACAATATGGAAAGTTAAGACAAGTTAGATAATTGGATAAGATTACATCATCAGGATATAGAGAATAATCTATTAATGAGATGGCTACATCTATAATTTTTATAAAACAATCCTATTTTTATTATGTTTAGATAATAAATCTAACGCAAATGAAGCTAGGAACGGTAAAATTTTATGATAAGGAGCAAGGTTTTGGATTCATTACCTCTTCTAATGGATGTTTTGAATTAAGAGTTTATGCTCATGGCGTAATTGATCCGATAGAATCCAACAACATTGTTCAGTTTGATGTTGAACAAACGAAACTTGGCGTCGAAGCTGTAAAAGTTACAGTGCTTAGTGCGTAATTAAATTAATTGTTCAATTTGTTCAAATAAGAGCAAAAAAAAAGTTATAACTAAATTTATTATAGCTTCTCAGGATTGAAGGCCATATAGAAATAATGACAAAAGGGTAGGGCTTAAGCCTTACCCTTTTATTTTATAATTAAAATTGTTCCGCTGTTTTTTAATTTAAAGTAATATTGATTGCTATTGCGGTGCTTAAGCACTTCAATTTCTTCAACGTAACCTTCTTTTCCATATTCATCTTTTACTTTATCTCCAACTTTAATCGATTCCAGATCTTTTATCGAACTCGTATGCTTAATAATCATGATCCAATAATTAGAATTTAATAGAATAATGTTAAATACGTAACTATTTGATATTCAGATTTTCTACTAAACTATTCATGTTTTTTTTAAGGTTTTAAAATAAAATCGTTAATGGTTCTCTTCAATTTTTGAATAGGTTTTTAAATACTTTTTGAGCATTTCTCTTGCCACGTGGATTCGCGTTTTTACCGTACCCAATGGAATTCCGAGCTCATCCGCAATTTCATGATATTTAAATCCTTCAAAATACTTAACAAATGGAACACTGTAAGCCTCGGGCAAATGATTTAAGGCTTTGTCAATGTCATCAACAATCATTTTACTAATTGATCCATTTTTTTCCGAACTGTACATTAAATTCACCGAAGAGATATCTTCCTCTTGCGTAATTAAGGTTTTCGACTTCACTATCTTGCGATAATTATTAATGAAAGTATTTTTCATAATCACAAAAAGCCATCCTTTAAAGTTTGTTCCTTCTTCGAAATTATTATAAAAGCGAATGGCTTTAAGCATAGTATCCTGTACCAAATCGTTAGCATCTTCTACATCTTTGGTAAAATTTAACGCATGCATTTTTAGGGATGCGGAGTGGCTGTTAACCATGTTGTTAAATTCAATTTGAGTCATGATATATAGGTTAGGGTGATATTAAATTTTTAACAAACGCTGTACCATTCCAAAACAATCCTTTTTGTATTAAATACCCGATTAATTACGATTAAATACGCCCTGGCGCAATAGGAATCAATAATAATCGATCGTAATAAATCTGTGATTTTAAATATTGAGTATTAATACGCAGATTTTGTTAATCTTTTTGAAACAGTGTGTTTAAAATATTGTACAATTTTTTCCTTTAAGAAAAATCCTGTTTTTTAAACAAAACATTTTGACCGTAAATAAGCTTATAATAAAAACCTAAAACAATGAACGAATTAATAAATCAGCTTAATTATTTTTTTGGCGATAAATCACTGGAGATCAATTTAATTGGGCCTGCCGAAATAAATATTGTTTTGAAAGATCAAGACGATGCGCCTCAGCTATCTCAAGATTTGCAAAATCACATTGTTCAAATTGTAAACGAAGATACACTTGCAAAGATCAATTTCGTAAATGGAGAAGGAAAAACCTTAGATAGCTTTGCTTTAAATCAATAACAGATTTTATTTCTAAGCATTTGTTTTCTTAAAAACCATTAGAATTTTTTGTTGTTCTCAATGGAGAATTGCTGATGCCCAAACGATGGAAATAAATATTCTCAAGAGAAAGATAGGATTAAACTTTAACGAAATTGGGATAGCTGAGATCTGGCTTTGGGCACCTTTTGCTTCTGAAGTTTCGGTTTTGATAAACGATTCAAAATTAAATCTGCCTTTGCAAAAACAGAATTTTGGATATTGGTTTTTGCAATCTGATTTGATTCACCCACTTGATGAGTATCATTTCGAGATATTAAGTAAAGAGGTAAAAGAATCGAAAGAACACAAACTATTGAAAAGGGCAGATCCAGCTTCACTATTTCAGTTTAATGGTGTAAATGGAACATCTAGAGCCTTTGATCTAAATGCCTTCCAATGGACCGATGAAAATTGGACAGGAATAAATTTAGAAAGCTTCATCATCTATGAACTTCATGTTGGTACTTTTACATCAGAAGGTAAGTTTTCATCAATAGAAAATAAACTGGATTATCTTATTTCATTAGGAATAACGGCAATTGAACTTATGCCTGTTGCTCAATATCCCGGAAATAGAAACTGGGGCTATGATGGTGTATTTCCATTTGCCGTTCAGGAAAGTTATGGAGGTCCAACGGCTTTGCAGCACTTGGTTAATGCCTGTCATTTAAAAGGTTTGGCCGTAATTTTAGATGTTGTTTATAACCACTTCGGGCCAGAGGGAAATTTCTTTGCAGATTTTGGCCCTTACTTTACAGAAAAATATCAAACTCCATGGGGACAGGCCTTAAATTTCGATGATGCCAATTGCGATGGTGTAAGAAATTTTTTTATCGAAAATGCTCTGATGTGGTTTAGAGATTTTCATATTGATGCTTTACGAATGGATGCTGTACATGCCATTAGAGATTTTGGAGCCGTGCATATCTTATCAGAAATTAAAACATATGTAAATCAACTCACAAAGGCTATAGGCAAAAAGCATGAGCTTATTGTCGAACTCGATTTAAACGATAATCGATACATCAATCCACAAGACAAAGGTGGTTTTGGTATGGATGGCCAATGGATTGACGAATTTCATCATGCCTTAAGGGTATCGGCGGGACAAGAGCGCCACGGTTATTATGCCGATTTTAATGGTGTTGATGATTTGGCAAAATCTTATAATGATGCTTACGTGTACGATGGGCAATACTCTACCCATAGAGAAAAACATTTTGGAACACCAGCTCATGGAAACCTAGGAAAACAATTTGTTGTCTTTTCTCAAAATCACGATCAAGTTGGAAACAGAATGCTTGGAGAAAGAACCAGCGTTTTAGTAAGTTTCGAAATGCTAAAATTAATGGCTGGTGCGGTATTCTGTAGTCCGTTTTTACCCTTAATCTTTATGGGCGAAGAATGGGCAGAAACCAATCCTTTTCAGTTTTTTGTTAGCCATAGCGATAAAGATTTAGTGGAAGCGGTTCGAAAAGGCAGAAAAGCAGAGTTTAAAGACTTTCATAACGAAAGTGATACGCCAGATCCACAAAGTGAAGAAACATTTTATCAATCAAAATTAGATTGGAATAAATTAAATGTCGATCAACATAAAACCATGTTGAATTATTACAGGAAATTAATAGCCCTTAGAAAAAGCAATCCGGTTTTAGCCAATCTTAATCGTAATAATACGAATGCAGAAGCATTTTCAATGCAAAAATGTGTGCTGTTAAAACGATGGAATGACCATCAAAAAATAGTGTGTGTAATGAATTTTTCAAATGTGGAGCAGGAAATTCACATCGATAAAGATTTTAAAAATTTAAGCCCATTGTTAGATTCATCTGCAACCGAATGGGCCGGACCAAACCTGTATTCTAATTCTATCTCGCCCGAAGGCAAAATTTCCATTTCAGCAGAATCCATTCTTATTTTTTATAGCCAAGATGTTTAAACCAAGTTCAACTTACCGCATCCAATTTCATAAAGATTTCGATTTTAATGCACTTGATCAAATCATTCCTTACCTAATCAAATTGGGTATCGATACCTTGTATGCCTCACCAATTTTCGAAGCTGTTCCTGGCAGTACACATGGTTATGATGTTGTTAACCCATGGATGATAAATCCTGAGATTGGAACAGAACAACAGTTAATTGCCATTTCCAAAAAGCTAAAACATGCCGGAATTTCATGGCTACAGGATATTGTTCCCAATCATATGGCATTTCATCCCGATAATAAATGGTTAATGGACGTTTTAAAAAACGGATCAGAATCAGCATTCGCTTCATTTTTTGACATCGATTTTAAGCAGGGCGATGGTAAGTTAATGGTTCCCTTTTTGGGCGAGGATTTGGATGAGGCTATAGCCAATAAAACATTAAAAGTAGAAGAAATAGATGGAACATATTTTCTGAATAGTGGCGATGCAAACTGGCCCTTAAATGCCGAAACGGTTAAAAAACTATCCAAAGAAAATTTAAAAGCACTAAACAAAAATGATGGCGAATTAAAAAAGATTGTAAATGCACAACATTATCGTTTATGCAATTGGCAGGAGACAAATACGCGGATTAATTATCGTAGATTTTTTACTGTTAATGGTTTAATCTGCATCAATATCCAACATCAAAATGCTTACGATCTTTATCATAAATATATTTTTGAACTTGTAGAAAAAGGAGTTTTTCAAGGATTGAGAATCGATCACATCGATGGTCTCTACGATCCAAAACAATATCTAGATCGCTTGCGAAAATCGCTCGGGAATGAAGTTTACATTGTTGTTGAGAAAATTCTAGAAAGTGGAGAGGAAATGCCAAGCAACTGGAATGCCCAAGGCAATACAGGCTACGATTTTTTGGCCATAGCGAACAATCTTTTTACCAATACACAATCAAAAAAAAGGTTTAATGAAATCTATCAGCAAGTTATAGATAAAAAGTTAAACCCTTCTGCTTTGATCTACCAAAAGAAAACCGCTATTTTATTTGAGCATATGCAAGGCGAATTGAACAATTTATGCGCCCTGTTTCTTTCTTTAAAATTGATTGAGGTTCCGGAGTCTGAATTAAAAAACCTAAAGTTAGCCATAGCAGAAATGCTTATTCAGATGCCCGTATATCGGTATTATAATTATGACTTTCCTTTAAATACTGAGGATGAAAAATCGATAAAAACATTACTAAAACCCATTCTTTATAACAAAAAACTAAGTAATGCTGGGAATTTACTTCATGAGGCATTCCTAGAAAAACCATTACTCAATAAGGTAAATTACAATAAAAAAATAAAACAGTTTTACCAGCGGTGCATGCAGTTTACCGGTCCGTTGATGGCAAAAGGGGTAGAAGATACGGTGATGTTCACCTACAATCGTTTTGTTGGGCATACAGAGGTTGGAGATGCGCCAGATGCTTTTGGTTTAACAGCAAATGAATTCCACCAAAAAATGCTTGATAGGCAAAAAAATTGGCCTCTAAGCTTAAATGGAAGTTCTACCCACGATACAAAAAAAGGTGAAGACGTGAGGGCAAGGTTAAATGTGCTTACAGATTTACCAGAAGATTGGGCCACTTTGGTCAATGGCTTACTGCATAATTTCAAGGAACTTCAATCCATTTATCCATCATTTAAATGGCTTCATAAAAATGATATTTACCTAATCATTCAAACCATTATTGGTGCCTTGCCCTTTACTGGAGAAGATGATGATGATATTGATCTCCGCTTAGAACAGTTTATACAAAAGGCCCTTCGCGAGGCTAAAAAAAGATCGGATTGGGCAGATCCGAACGAAAAGTATGAGGCAGAAATGAACAACTTTTCTCAGGCCATCTTGGATAAGAAACACAACAGTAGAATAAAGATTAAAGACTTTTTAAATGATATTTCTGATTTTGCCATTGTAAACAGCTTAGCTCAGTTAACTTTAAAATTTACCTGTCCGGGCATTCCAGATCTTTATCAAGGAACAGAGCTTTGGGATTTAAGTCTTGTTGATCCAGATAATAGGAGGCCAGTTGATTTCGAAATTAGAGATAAATATCTAAATGAGATTGATGGTGCACCGATCAAAACACTTTGGACAGAACGTTCATCTGGCAAAGTAAAATTATGGCTTACCAAACAATTACTAGAAATTAGAAAAGTTAATAAAGATGTTTTTGAACAAGGTGCTTACATTCCCTTGCAGGTTAAGGGTAAATTCTCCAAATATGTTTGTGCCTTCGCCAGAAAGTTTGAAGAAGCTTGGATAATGACAACAATTCCGCTCGGGCTGGCGGAACTTTGCAAATCACAAAATGTATCTGCTTCTAAATTCAAATGGGCAGATACCCAGATTCTTCTGCCAATTGATGCTCCATTAACTTGGATGGATTTGCTTACAGATAAACAAAGTAATATAGACATTCTTAACCAAGGCATTTCTTTAAATGAAATTTTTAATGAAATACCAATATCCGTGATTAAACTTTTGCCTAAGAATCACGATCGTTCTGCAGGGATATTAATGCATATAAGTTCTTTACCATCTAATTTTGGAATTGGAGATTTTGGTAAAAATGCATTCGAATTCGTTGATTTTCTACAGCAATCAAAACAAAAATATTGGCAGATTTTACCGCTTAACCCAACTAAGGCCGAAAATGGGCATTCTCCATATTCTAGCAATTCTGCAATGGCTGGAAATGTATTGTTAATCAGCCCCGAAGGTTTGGCTGAAGATGAACTTTTGCTAGAAAGTGATCTCAATATTTTTGAATTACCTTCAACAAATATCATCGATTTCGAAAAAACCGAGAAGGTAAAGCGTAAGTTGTTAAAAAAAGCCTACAAAAATTTTGTTAAAAGTGGTAATGATCAACTGCAAAAAGATTACGCTTCATTTTGTATCACCGCTAGCGATTGGCTAGACAATTTTTCTATTTACACTTCCGTGAAGCAAAATTTTAAAAATCTAGAATGGTATAATTGGCCTAATGAATTTAAATACAGAGATTCAAAGACTTTAGCCAATTTCGAAAAAGAAAATCAAAAGGAAATTGAAGAAATAAAGTGGGAACAATTTATTTTTTATCGCCAATGGTATAAATTAAAACAATATGCAAACGAAAAAAAGGTGCAGATTATCGGCGATCTTCCATTTTATTTAGATTACGATTCTGTTGAAGTTTGGTCGCAACCGAGCAACTTTCTTTTGGATAAAAAATTGAATAAAATAAAGGTTGCAGGTGTTCCGCCAGATTACTTTAATGAAAAAGGACAGCTTTGGGGTATGCCGATTTTTAATTGGGAAGTTCTTAAAGAGGATGGTTATACCTGGTGGATTAACCGCTTAAAAAAGAACCTCGAATTGTATGATCTTATTCGATTGGATCATTTTCGGGCTTTTTCGTCTTATTGGGAAGTACCGGCAGAAAACGAAGATGCCATTAATGGCGTTTGGCAACCCGGCCCAAATGCAGATTTTTTTAAAATAATTAAGGAAAACTTAGGCGAACTACCCTTTATTGCAGAAGATTTGGGTGATATAAACGATGATGTTGAGCAGTTGAGAATGCAATTTAAACTGCCTGGAATGAAAGTACTTCAGTTTTCGTTTGGAGCAGATTTAAGTGGATCGGCTCACATGCCGCACAACTACAAATCAACAAATTGCATTGTATATTCTGGTACCCACGATAATAATACCTTACAAGGATGGTTTCAAAATGAGATTGATCTTAACACATTAAAACGTATTTCGATTTACGCCGGAATGGTGGTTAACAAAAACAACATCAATAAGATCATTATTAAACTTTGTTATTCATCTATTGCAAAAATTGCAATAATTCCAATCCAAGATATTTTAAGTTTGGATGAAAGCACAAGAATGAATTTGCCCGGAACGAACGAAGGCAACTGGTTGTGGCGATTAAAGAAGAATGAGATTAAACCTTCAACCATAATTTGGTTAAAACAGCAAACTGAAATGTACGGGAGAAATGTTTAATTCTCCCATACATTAAGCTTATATCTTTTATTCAGCAACAGCATCTTGATTTACAAAACCTTCTGCAATTTCTGTTAAAGCAACATCGGTTGCTTTTTCATTTTCAAGCGTTTGGCTCAATAAATCTGCAACATCTGTATGTCCCATGTTTTCAGCAAAAACTTTTAAAGTTCCGTAAGTAGCAATTTCATAGTGTTCTACTTTTTGGGCAGCTAAAATTAATCCAGCATCGCGAATCATTGTACCTTCCTCAGTCTCTTCGATTATTCCATTGGCTTCTTCTAATAAGCCTGCCATAGCATCGCATTTTTTTGCAACAGCTTTTTCATCAAGTAAAGAGAAAATTTGTTCCAAGGTATCAATGTGGCTTTCTGTTTCAACGGCATGTTTATCAAATGCTGCCGCCAATTCTGGACTTGTCGCTGCTTTTTTCATTTTAGGCAAAGCCTTAGATAAATGTTTTTCTGCCCAATAAATGTCCTTCAGTTCGTCTACAAAAAATTTGTGAAATTCAGAATCTTCCATTTTACCAGTTTTATTTTGCGGTTTTGGAGTAGATTTTAAACCAGCTGTAGATTTTGTACTAGCTTTAGCTGGTGAGGTGTTTTTAGTAGCTGATGTTTTAGTATCAACCTTTTTCGTGGTAGTTGCCATAGTTTTTATATTAAGATTTATATGAACAACCATTCAATTTTTGAAAAGGTTTAAAGTATTTTTAAGAAAATAATTGTGATTAGGAATAACTTACCGAGTCTTGTTATCGAAATCCCCACTTCGGTTACTATAGAGCAGAGTATAACTATAACATCTGCGAAGAACTGCAGGTGCTCGTTTTTTAAAATTAAAATAATTAAGTTTTTTGGAGACCCAATTTGGTTTTTAAGCAAATTGACTATTGTTTTGCTGATTTAAGTACGCCGTAATGTGATCAAGCGCTATACTTTTAGTTGCTCTAATGGCAGATTTTAAAGTTTCGGCAGTTACGCCTAATCTCGAAGTCCAATAATTTCTGTCTGTTTCTTCCGAAATGAGCACAATTTCTTTTTTAATGCTTGTTTGGCTAGCAATTTTCATAATGTGGAGATTAATCTTTATGATTAACAACAGTTTTGCAGTAAAGTTTTAACTTTTTTGGTTTTTTTTTCTTTAAAAGAAATGTGCTTTTTAATATTCCGATCTGTTGTAAGTTTAGTTACGCTTTATTAAACAAATATTTGTTGGTCAAGGTATTAATAATAGAATATCACATCCTATGAAAAACACAATTGTATTAATACACGGCATGTTCCAAAACCCCAAAAGTTGGAGAAATTGGATCGATTTTTTTGAAAATAAAGGTTATGAGGTTATTGCGCCTGCTTGGCCATTGCATGAGGGAGAACCATCAGTTTTGCGTGAACAGGTTCCGTTAGGTCTTGGCGATCTTGAGCTTGACACCGTAATAACGGCAATAGAAACCTTAATTTACAAACTACCAGAAAAACCAATTGTAATTGGCCATTCGGTTGGCGGTTTAATAACACAGCTTTTGGTAAATAGAGGTTTGGCAAAAATTGGCGTTGCAATAAGCTCTGTAGCACCAAACGCAATGGTAGCATTCGATTGGTCTTTTGTTAAGAATGCGGCAACAATTGCAAACCCGTTAAAAGGAGATCAACCAATTTTTATGGATGAAGAAACCTTTTACAGTGCATTTGCAAACACATTATCAGAAGCAGAATCTAACATAGCTTTTAATGAAACAGCTACGCATGATAGTAGAAATGTTTTTAGAGATTGCATGGGAAGTTCGGCGCAATTAGATGTTGAATTGCCACATGTTCCATTGCTGTTTATTGCAGGCGAAAAAGATCAAATTTGCCCAGCAGATTTAAATGAGAAAAATTTCAGGGCTTATAGCGATAAAACAAGTGTTACGGCCATCCATGAATTTGCGAACCGCAGTCATTTTATTTGTAATGAACCTGGTTGGGAAGAAGTGGTTAACTATATAAGCAACTGGTTAGATGAACAGGAAGAACTGGTAAACGATCATCCTAGGCCAGCATTTAAAGAAGTATAATAAACACAAATTCGTTTAAAGCTCGATAGAAATCTATCGGGCTTTTTGTGTTGACTATAAATTGTTAAAACCTTTTAAAGAGATTGATGTTTTGGTTGGGTTAGCATTAACAATCTTAACCTAAACAAATATGTCTGAATCAAGTAATGAGCTCTTTCGTAAATTGGGAGATGTTTCTAATGATGGATATTTTATTTACAAAGTATCTTCCAAAAAATTCGAATACCTTAATCAAGCGGTTTCTAAAATTTGGGAACTGAATATTGAAGATATTAATCAAAACCCACAATCACTTCTAGAAAAGATTCATCCAGAAGATGTTGAGCATGTTATTGCCTGTTATGAAGAATGTTTGTGCGATGGCACTCCAAAAAAATATGAATTTCGCTTAATGCTCGAAATAAACCGCGAAAAATATGTTCGGGTAATCATTTCATCCATTAAACAGGATGATGAATTTATTTTGGCCGGAACTTTAGAAGATACAACGGTAATGCGCCACAACAAAATTCATATAGAGCAAATTAATGCCCGCAAAAACATTACCTTAGAGGTATTGGCTCATGATCTTAAAGAACCGCTCGGTATGATGAGTTTAGCTGCATCCTCAATAGAAGATGGTATTGCTCAAACCGGCGATCAGTATTTGATGAGTTCTCTAGAATTTATTAAAGAAATGTGTGCCCGAAATCTGCTGCTGGTTAGAAGCATGATTAACAAAGAATTTTTAAAATCAGCAGAAATAGAAATTGGGAAAGATCGTGCAGATTTAGTTTGGGAACTTAGGGATGTTGTTCGGTTTTACAAAAGATCTAGGCTTAGCGATACAAAAACATTCAATTTTACCACCTCGGCAGATCGAATTTATCTTTATTTGGATAGTATGAAGTTTCTTCAGGTAATCAATAACTTAATTTCAAACTCTATAAAATTTACAGACGAGAATGGAGTAATTGATGTCCGTATAGAAGATTACCCTAATTCGGTCGTAATTTCTGTTGCAGATAATGGAATTGGAATTCCCCATGAAATGCAATATGGGTTGTTTGATAAAATTCCAGAAACGCTTAGACCCGGATTAAAAGGAGAGGAAAGTGGCGGTTTTGGAATGGGAATAATTAAGGCTATTGTTGATTTGCATAAGGGAAAAATCTGGTTTAATAGCAAAGTAGGTGTTGGAACCACATTTTACATAGAGTTGCCGAAGTAGCCATTTTAATTTTTACAAATACGTAATTAAATTTGGGCTATGATTAAAATTATCCTAGTGGATGACCACCACATTATTCGAACCTCGTTACACGCACTTTTAGAAAAATATGAAGGCATAAAAGTAGTGGCAGAAGTACCTAATGGTTTGGAAGTTTTGAGGCTATTCGAAAACGGGATAGAAGCAGATATTATCTTGTCTGATGTGATGATGCCAGAGATGGATGGACTGAGTTTAATAACTGCTTTAAAAGAAAATCACAATCATACTAAAGTCGTATTGCTTTCTGTTTTAGAAGAAGACAAATACGCTTCAAATGCCTTTGTTTCAGGTGCTTTTGGTTACTTAACCAAAAACGTAGATGCCGATGAGCTGCTGTTTTGCCTACAACATGTTATGAAGGGAAAACGTTATTTATCATCAAACTTATGCATTTCCATATTAGAGAGATTCAATAAATATCTGGGAAGATTATCCGAAAATTCAAATCATCACATCGATTTTTCTGAACGTGAACTGAACGTTTTAAAGCTCATTGCAGATGGCTTAACAAACCAGGAAATCGCCGATCAGTTATATCTAAGTAGGCGAACGGTAGAGAGTCAAAGAGAAGCTTTGATCAATAAAACTGGAACTAAAAACTCAGTTTCCCTGATCCGTTTTGCCATGCGAAATGGGTATATTCAGTAGGTATTTATACCCAATTCGATCATTTTTAACGCGTTTTTTTGGATATAAAAATATTCCGTAAAAAAACGGGTATTTCTTCGATAACCAAAAGAGTAGGCTTTTTGTTGTTAATTCAATTAATCGAATCTACCTATGGAAAGCTTAAATTTTAAGTGTGACATTTACCAATATAAGCAATCCCTTTTGGACCGTGCTTTTGCCTATACAAGAGATGAAGATGAGGCTGCAGATTTGGTGCAGGATACCTTTATGAAAGCCTTCCGCTTTTCTGCAAAATTCGAATTGGGCAGCAACGTTCGAGCATGGCTTTTTACCATATTAAAAAACACATTTTTAAATCACTATCATAAAGCGAAACGCAAAAATGAAATTGTAACCCAGGGTGATGAATTAACATCCGTACAATTATTTCAGAGTGCTTCCTTAAACCATGGAACAAATAAGTTCATGATGGAAGACATTCAAAAAGCACTGTCTTGCTTGCCAACAGATTGTAGATATTGCTTTACAAGATATTTTGAAGGATATAAATACCATGAAATAGCCGACGAAATGAAAATTCCCCTAGGCACCGTTAAAACGAAGATTCACCTTTCTCGAATTCTTTTAAAAAAGATGCTTAAAAACTATAATGTAGGGGTAAATACTTAGAAAACGTATTAATTCAAGTATAAATACTTGATTTTAGCGTTTTGTGAATTTCCGATCTCCAATTGCAAATTCAGTTGCCAAACACTTATTGCTAATTAGGCCATAAACAGTTTTGGAAAACTTACTGATGACAGTTTTTTAATTCTAATTCGCTGAAATGGTTAGCAAGTTCTATGGAAATGCGATCGTTTTAGATGATATAACCAATATTTTAACCAGCGATGGTATGGGCCAAAATGTTGAAGGTAGAATGATAAAAATGCCTATTTTAAAGGATAATTAATCTGCATTTAACAAATTATTAATATTTGGAAAAGCTTTTTTGTTTCAACTTCCTGTTTATAAGTAAGTTAGCATTCTTAAAAGTTGTTTGAATGTTTTTGGCTCGTAGTTTGCTTTCGGCTGTGTATAACTAACTAAATGAAAGCCTCTACCTTACCCAAATACAGATGTGCAATTATCGATGATGACCGCATGACTGTTGATATTCTTAGCAATTACATTTCTAAAATCGCTAAGATAGAAACCATTTATACTTTTACCGAACCTTTAAAGGCACTAAATCAGATAACCGAAGATGATTTAATCGATTTCTTATTTCTTGATATTCGAATGGATATTTCGGGGATTGATGTAGCGAGAGTACTTCGTGATAAGGTAAAATATTTAATATTTGTAACCAGCTATAAAGAATATGCCCTAGATGCATTTTCAGTTGATTGCGATAAGTATATTGTAAAGCCTGTACTCTTTCCTGAATTTCTGAACGCAATAAACGAGATTATTATTAAAGAAAAAAAACTCTCGAGAAAGCCAGCCAAATGAATCTATTTTCCTTCTTATTGTTATTATTTAGTTAAGTTTTAATTTAAATTTAACGGTATCAAACATTGCCATTACCTTGCTGTTATATTCGTGATTCTTATTAATTTAAAGAATCCAAATACAACAAAATATGAAACATTTTGACGCCATTATAATCGGTTCCGGTCAGGCTGGTGTTCCACTGGCAAAAAAACTTGCACAAGCTGGGAAGAAAACAGCTATAATAGAAAAAGGCAATATTGGCGGAACCTGCATTAATGTGGGTTGTACGCCTACAAAGGCAATGGTAGCTTCTGCAAGAGCAGTTTATCAAGCCAAAAAGGCAAGCGAACTTGGAATCGAAATTACTGATGTTAAGGTCAATCTAAAAAAAATAAAAAATCGTAAAGACGAAATTGTTGAAACTTTTAGAGCCTCTGCCCAAAAAGGTTTAGAAACAACGAAAGGTTTAACAGTATTTCACGGAGAAGCCAAATTTTCGGCATCAAAAGAATTGACCATAACTACAAGCGCTGGCAAAGAAGAGAAAGTAACTGCCGATTGGATTTTTATAAATACAGGCGCCACAACTGTTGTTCCCGACATTGAAGGTCTTTCGGAAATTGATTTTCTAACTTCTACAACCATTCAGGATCTTGAAGAAGTCCCCGAACACTTAGTTGTGGTTGGCGGGAATTACATTGGGTTAGAATTTGGACAGATGTTCCGCCGTTTTGGAAGTCAGGTAACCATTCTAGAAAAGTCCAATCGCATTATGGGAAGAGAGGATGAGGATATTTCCAATGAGATTAGTGAAATTTTTAAAGGAGAAGAAATCGAAATTTTAACAAACACCGAGATTGCCGAAATTAAAGAGGAGAAGAAAAACAAACTTATTCTTAATGTGAAATCGAAAGGTAAAAATCATAAAATAACCTGTAGCCATGTACTAATTGCAACTGGTAGAAAGCCACAAACCGAAAAATTAGGCTTAGAATTGGCTGGGGTTAAAACAGATGATAAAGGAAATATAATTGTAAGCGAAAAGCTCGAAACCAATGTAAAAGGGATTTTTGCCTTAGGAGATGTGAAAGGTGGCCCAGCTTTTACGCACATTGCTTATAATGATTACACAATAGTTTATCGTAACTTAATCGAAAATACAAACTATACCATTTCTGATCGACCTGTACCATATTGCATGTTTACTGATCCGCAACTTGGGCGAATTGGTTTATCAGAAAACGAGGCAAAAGAAAAGGGATTAAACTACAAAGTGGCGAAAATGCCAATGTCGCAAGTAGCAAGGGCCATCGAAACGAATGAAACTTTAGGCATGATGAAGGCCGTTGTAGATGTAGATACAAAAAAAATTCTGGGTGCATCGATTCTTGCATCAGAAGGTGGCGAAATTATGTCGGTATTAGAAATGGCAATAGAGGGCGGAATTACTTATGATCGGATTAGGTATTGCGTATTTGCGCATCCAACTTATTCCGAATCATTAAATAATCTATTCATGAAAATCGAAGATTAATTTATCAAATGATTGAATTAAAAAGCGTTAGTAAAAGTTTTGGAAATACGCAGGCTGTAAAACAGATTTCATTTAAGGTAAACGAGAAAGAAAATTTGGTTTTGCTGGGTACGAGTGGCTGTGGCAAAACAACAACGCTAAAAATGATCAACAGGCTAATAGATCCGGATGCTGGCCAAATTATTATTGGTGGCCATGATGTAACCAACCAAAATCCAGAAACACTTCGTCGAGGAATAGGTTATGTTATGCAAAATATCGGCCTCTTTCCACATTATAACATTGCCGAAAATATATCAGTTGTTCCAAAACTTTTAAAGTGGGATAAAGAAAAAACAGATCAAAGAATAACAGATTTAATTAAAAAACTCCATTTACCAGCTAGCTGTTTAAAAATGTTTCCTCATGAGTTAAGCGGTGGGCAACAGCAACGTGTTGGTCTTGCCCGTGCTCTGGTTACAGACCCCGCCATACTTTTGATGGATGAGCCTTTCGGTGCACTGGATAATGTAACCCGGGCAAACATTCAGGCAGAATTTAAGGCCTTGGAAGAATTGAAGCGGAAAACAATTGTAATGGTTACTCATGATGTTCAGGAAGCTTTCGAACTTGCAGATCGCGTCTGTTTAATGGATCAGGGAGAAATTATTCAGATTGGCACACCTAAAGATCTTCTTTATAATCCGATAAATGATTTTGCGAGAAAATTTTTGGATGGACAACGTTTAACGCTTGAATTTAAAGTGGTTACAATTGATGATGTTTGGAGCTATCTTCCATCAGATAAAATTTCAACCGAAGAAAAACCTTTACTTTCATCATCAAATGTTTGGGATGCAATGGAAAAAATTAGATCTGTTTCTAAAGGAAAAGTTCAAATTTCCAATCAACATAACGAAATAAAATCCGTTGATTTCCAACAGTTAACTCAGGCATTTAATCGATATAAATATAACAATCGGCATGAATGAGCAACAGCAAACTTTATGGGGCTTTATGTCTCAACAGTCGGATAAACTGCTGAACCAAACTTTACAACATCTTGGTTTAACGTTTATTTCTCTTCTTCTTGCCATTGCAATCGGTCTTCCCTTAGGGATTTTAATTGCCCGGAAGCGAAAACTTTCGAGCAGTATTTTGGGCATAGCAGGCATATTGCAAACTGTACCAAGCATTGCGTTATTGGGTTTTATGATTCCGGTTTTAGGGATTGGTGCAAAGCCGGCCATTGTTGCATTATTAATTTATGCCTTACTGCCCATTATTAGAAATACGTATACCGGCATAATCGGAATCGACAGATACATTATAGAATCGGCAAGAGCGCTGGGTATGAGCAAAATACAAATTCTTTTTAAAGTAGAATTGCCTTTGGCCATGCCTGTTATTTTAGCAGGGATTCGTACTGCAACAGTTATAAATGTTGGGGTTGCAACACTTGCTTCCTACATCGCCGCTGGCGGATTGGGAGAATTTATTTTTGGTGGCATCTCGCTTAACAATACCAATATGATTCTGGCAGGAGCAATTCCGGCTGCCTTATTGGCCATTATTCTTGATTCTCTATTGTCGATTATTCAGAAAATGGATTTTAAAAAACTGAGGAAAGTGCTCTATATATTCCCAATATTGATTATCGTTATGAGTGCTTTTTACATTCTGCCGTCCGCTTATGGTTCAAAGTTAACAGCCGGGTTTACCCCCGAATTTATGGGCAGACAAGATGGCGATCTTGGATTAAAATCCGAATACGGGCTTAAAATTCACACCATTGTAATTAGTGATGCGGTAATGTACAAAGCAGCTTATTTAAAAGAACTTGATGTAATTAGCGGTTATTCTACCGATGGACGATTGAAAGCATTTGACCTTAAAATTTTAAAAGACGATAAGGGAATTTTTCCACCATATTATGCTGCGCCAATTGTTAGAGCAGGATCGTTAAAAAAATTCCCCGAACTCGAAAAAGTATTGAATCTTCTTTCGGGAAAAATTACCGATTCGATTATGACGGATTTAAATTATAAAACAGATTACCTCCATGAATCACCAGAAAAGGTTGCGAAAGATTTTCTAATTAAAAATAGCCTCTATAAAAATCCGCGAAATGGCAAGGATGGAATGGTTCGAATTGGTTCGAAAATCTTCGGTGAACAATATATTTTGGCAGAAATGTACAGCATGTTGATTAAAGGAAATACTGATTATACTGTTTCGACTAAAACCGGATTAGGAGGTACAAAAATTTGTTTCGATGCTTTGGTGAATGATCAAATCGATTTCTATCCAGAATATACCGGAACAGGGCTCTTAGTATTACTGCAGCCCAACCCAAAACTTTCAAAAGAAATTGCGCACGATAAAACTAGAACTTACAATTATGTTAGTAGTGAGTTTAAAAAGAAATACGACATAAAATGGTTGAAACCGATTGGATTTAACAATTCTTACGCACTTATGATGAGGCAAAAACAATCAAAACTATTAAATGTTAATACGATTACAGACCTTAAAAACTATCTAGATAAAAATTAATGAATCTTGCAGAACAATACATCCAGATTAGGAAATATTCTGAAAAAATCTGTGCGCCATTAGCTACTGAAGATTATGTAGTTCAGCCAATTGTTGATGTAAGTCCACCAAAGTGGCATTTAGGTCACACGACTTGGTTTTTCGAAACATTTTTGCTAAAACCCCATGCTATTGGCTATCAGGAATATGATGAGAATTATAATTATGTTTTCAATAGCTATTATGAAACCGTTGGCAACCGTGTAATTCGAACCGATAGGGGCAATTTGAGCAGACCAAGCGTAGCCAACATTTATAAATACAGGGCTTATGTAGATGAAGCGATGGTGAGGTTTTTAAATAAGCCAATCAATGGAGAACTAAAAGAACTGATCGATCTCGGCTTTAACCACGAACAGCAACATCAGGAACTCTTAATTACCGATATTAAATACATTTTAGGAAATAATCCGCTGTTTCCAGCTTATGATAAGGATTGGGAAACGGATTCTTCAAAAATAAGTGAAACAGAATTAATTACCATTGAAGAAGGTGTTTATGAAATTGGTTATCAGGGAGATGCATTTCATTTCGATAATGAACTTAACAGACACAAGGTTTACCTAAACACTTTTTCTATCAGTTCTAATTTGATCAACAACGCAGAATATTTAGAATTTATAGAAGCCGGTGGTTATCAAAATTTTAATTACTGGCATGCTGAAGGTTGGGATTGGGTAAAAACAAACCAAATTTCTGCACCAATGTATTGGCATTTAATTGATGGAGAATGGTTTAATTATACATTTTCAGGGCTACAAAAATTAGATAAAAGCCAGGTGTTAACTCATGTTAGTTATTATGAAGCTTATGCCTTTGCCAGCTGGAAAGGCATGAGATTGCCAACAGAATTTGAATGGGAAGTTGCGGCTAAACACTTCGATTGGGGGCAACGATGGGAGTGGACAGAAAGTGCATATTTGCCCTATCCAGGTTTTAGTAAAGCGCCGGGGGCAATCGGCGAGTACAATGGGAAATTTATGGTCAATCAAAAAGTACTACGAGGCGCATCAGCAGCTACGCCAGAAAACCACAGCCGCATTACTTATCGAAATTTTTTTCATCCAAATTTAAGATGGCAGTTTACAGGTATTCGCCTTGTTAAATAATCAAGTTTATGAGCATCATTACCACAGAAATAGCAACAAACAAAACACAATTTTTGGAAGAAACGTTAATCGGTTTAAAATCCGATCCGAAGTTTATGCATTCCAAATATTTTTACGATGAAACTGGCGATTATATTTTCCAGCAGATTATGAATATGGAAGAATATTATTTAACGAATGCAGAAATGGACATTCTTTCCAATCAAACCAGCGAACTTGTACAAGTAATTTCGGCTCATGGCGATGCATTTGATCTTATTGAGCTTGGTGCGGGCGATGCCACAAAATCTATTCATCTTCTTAAAGAATTAATCGATCAAAAGCATAAGTTTACCTATTTTCCAATCGATATTTCCGAACATGTTATATCAGATTTAGAAGAAAATCTTCCCCTAAAACTTCCCGAATTAGATTTACAGGGGTTAAACGGAGATTATTTTGAAATGCTTAAAAGAGCAACTGAACTTTCTGATAGAAGAAAAGTGGTTTTGTTTATGGGTGCAAATATCGGTAACATGAATGTTGAGGAAGCCCGTAATTTTTGCATTGAATTAAAAAACGTACTTTCTGAAAATGATATGTTGATAGTTGGCTTCGATTTGAAAAAAAATCCACAGCAAATTCTTTCGGCTTATGATGATCAGGAAGGGATAACCCGCTCCTTTAATTTAAATCTTCTACAAAGAATTAACAGAGAGTTAGACGGAGACTTTAAACTCGAAAATTTTGAACACTACGCATCATACGATCCAGAATCTGGTGCCTGTAAAAGCTATCTCATTAGTCTTAAAAACCAACAGGTTAAAATTGGAGAAAGAGATGTCATAAATTTTGAAGAAAACGAATATGTTTTTATGGAAATTTCGCAAAAATATTCATTAAGGGAAATCGATCAGCTTGCAGAATCATCGGGTTTTAAATTGCTTACCAACTTTTTTGATGATAAACGACATTTTGTAGACTCTGTTTGGACAATCGATTGAGTTCTCTTAAACCGAAAGCAGATCTATTTGTTAGTAAATATTAATAGGATTCAAATTATGGAAAAAGACATATTAATTTCTGAACTGAAAAAGCTTTTAAATGGTGGAACGGCGCATGTAGGTTTAAAAGATGCAATTGCAGATTTACCTTTTGAATTGCTTGGAGAAACGCCGCACAATCTACCTTACAGCATCTGGCAATTAACAAGCCACATTAAAATTGCCCAATGGGATATGCTTGAGTTTAGTAAGGATGCCAACCATAAATCGCCCAAATGGCCCAATGAATACTGGCCGAAAGAAAAAGCACCAAAAGATCAGGAAACCTGGAATGCAACCGTTAAACAGATTGATGATGATCTAAAAAGTTTTATCAAGTTAATAGAGTCGGAAGATCTATTTAAGCCCATTCCGCATGGAGATGGACAAACGATTTTGAGGGAAGCATTTCAAGTTGCAGATCATAATGCCTATCATATCGCCGAAATTGTAGTGATAAGACGCTTGTTGGGTGCTTGGAAAAGTTAAGGCTTATTTGCCCCCTATGTTTGGCGCATCGCCACCCTAACGCCTTCTCGTTTTTTAGCGAAATTTAAACAAGCAAAATTGGTATTTAAAAACACAAGATTATGTTAAGCAGCAAAAAGGTATTTAGTTCATTCTCTGTGGATGACCTATCGAAAGCAAAGGAATTTTATACAAATGTTTTGGGATTGGAAGTTAAGGATAATCCGATGGGAATTATTGAAATCGAATTTCCAAGTTTGAGCACCGTTATGGTTTACCCAAAACCCAACCATACTCCGGCAACATTTACGGTTCTTAATTTTCCTGTTGATAGCATTGATCAGGCTGTTGATGAGCTAATTGAAAAAGGTGTAAAGTTTGAAATTTATGACGAAGAGCATCTAAAAACAGACGACAGAGGAATTTCCCGAGATAATGGTGGGCCATCCATAGCCTGGTTTAAAGATCCTGCAGGAAATATTTTTTCGGTATTGGAAACAAAATAGGTTAGAGAAAATGATAAAGGAAAACCACTTCGCCCGTGTAGGCAGGTTTTGGTTGATCTTTAATAACCAATATCGATTCTATTACAACCTTGGTAATTCCCCTAAGGTTGGTTATAGAGATAAGTTTAGCCTTTAATTGAATTTCATGATCAACTAAAACAGGTTGACCAAACTTAAAATATTCAATGCCGTAATTTATCTCCATTTTGGTATTGCGAATATCTGCAATCTGTTTCCACAGATAAGGAATTAGCGAAAGCGTTAAATAGCCATGTGCAATAGTCGACTTAAAAGGGCCTTCATTTTCTGCTTTTTCTTTATCCACATGGATCCATTGATGATCTAAAGTTGCATCAGCAAATTTGTTTATTTGATCCTGATCTATCTTATGCCATTGGGAAATGCCAAGTTCTTTACCTAGATACGACTCATATTCTTCAAAACTATTAACTATTAGCATAAACCTGTTTTTTATCAAAACTATATTAATTTCTGAGGAAAAAGAGCTTATCTCTAAAAAACTTTAAAATAGTCGATAATTTAATAAAGGTTGTTCAGATGATTTAAGAAGGAAACAGGAAGATAGTTGCCTTTGTGGACATAAAAAAAGCCCTTTGAGAATCTCAAAGGGCGATTTTTGTTTGTGGGCCCAGCTGGGCTCGAACCAGCGACCAAAAGATTATGAGTCTTCTACTCTAACCAACTGAGCTATAGGCCCCGGAAAAAACATTTGTTTTTTGCGAGTGCAATGTTACAAATTTGCATTCAATTTTGGAAAAAGTTTTTAGCTAAAAATTGAAAAAAATAAATTTAATCTCATTTTCAGTTAATTAATTCATAAATCAAATTTAACTTACGCTTGGTTAAACCTATTTAAGCTTTTATTGTTTATGAGATTAACAAATAAATCAGGTGTTAAACTTTTCAAGGCGTTCAAATCCATAAATCAATAAGAGGCCAAACAGATAACGCTATTGTAAAATAAAAACAGCATTCTTATTGATCGTAGAGGCACGTAATATTTTTATGAAATTTAGCGTAATTTTATCCTCATTATAGAAAATTATACCCAGATTAGATTTAAATGATATCATTTCCTTTTTACCAGAACCCTTTCAAAATATATGCTCATGAATTATAAGCAACTCCAAGAAGATGTAGAGCAACACGTTAGCAATTACTTCGATACCCATAGCGATCCTCGATTGGTTTACCACAACTATAAACACACCAAAGAAGTTGTAAATGCAGCACAGCAAATTGGCAATCACTATCAGTTAAGCGAGCAGGATTTCTTTATCGTTACCGTTGCGGCCTACTTTCATGATACAGGTTATTTTGAAGATGCACTTAACCACGAAGCTAAAGGTGCAGAACTGGCAGATTTATACTTAGAAAAACATAAAGTTAGCGAAGAAGTCCGCAAAAGTGTTTCAGAGGCAATTTTAAGCACTAAAATTCCACAAAGCCCAAATACGCAACTGGATAAGATTTTATGTGATGCCGATCTTTTCCATCTAGGGCTTCCAGATTTTAGAGATAAGGGAAAACTGATGCACAAGGAAGTAGAGCTGATTTATAAAAAGGACATCAATAAAAAAGAATGGCGTAAAAGAGACATTCAGTTTATGGAATCCCATCATTACCATACCGATTACGCTTCTTTGTTGCTTAATGATCAGAAGCAGAAAAATATCGAAAAGCTGAAAAGCAAGTTAACTTCCCAAGAGGTTATTGCAACAGAAATTGAAGAACCTAAAAACTTTGCGCCAGAAGTTGTAAAAAAAGGCAAGAAAAAAGACAAAGACAGTAGGCCAGATAAAGGAATTGAAACCATGTTCAGGATTACTTCGGCGAATAATCAGCGTTTAAGCGATATGGCCGATAACAAAGCACATATCCTAATCACCGTAAACTCAATTATGTTATCCTTAATTGTGAGTTTGCTTTTAAGGCGGTTAGAAGATCATGGTAATTTAATCATACCAACATTTATCCTTTTAATGGTAAGTTTAACCTGTGTGGTGGTTTCTATTTTATCAACCCGTCCATCAATTCCAAAGGGAGAATTTACCCAAGAGGATATGGATAAAAAGAAAGTAAATCTACTTTTCTTTGGCAATTTTTATAAAATGAGCTTGCCAAGCTATACCGATGGAATGATTAAGGTAATGAATGATACCGATTTCCTGTACGGAACATTAATTACCGATGTGTATTCGCAAGGTGTGGTTTTGGGCAGAAAGTACAAACTTATCCGTTTGGCTTACAATATTTTCATGTTCGGTTTAATTGCAGCGGTATTTGCTTTTGTTATTGCATACGCAGTTTACGGTAAACTTTAATGGAGCAAATGATTGCAACATCTTTTTTCAACAGAGATTTAAGCTGGCTAAAGTTTAACGATCGCATTTTGGTAGAGGCCGAAAGAAATACTGTTCCGCTTTTGGAGCGGATTAAGTTTCTATCCATCTTTTCTTCCAATCTTGATGAGTTTTACCGGGTTAGAATGCCGGTACTTTTGGCTTTAGAGAAGCTGAGCAATAAAGAAAGTAATGATATTCAAATAGATGATGATCTTTTAATTACTGCAAATCAGCTCATTACCGATCAGCAACAGCGTTACGGTAAGGTTTTGAAAACCGATATTATTCCGCAACTCAAAAAGAATCGTATTAATTTAATCTATGCTGAGGTTTTTCCCGAAGAAATTAAAAATGAGGTAACCCGATATTTTTTAAGTCAGGTGATGGCTTTTTTACAGCCCATTTATGTAGATGAAACCTCAAATTTTTTTCCATCCAATAACGAACTTTATTTTCTGATTAACTTAAAAAATGGGGAAAAATCCAAAGCTGTTGTACTGAATATCCCTTCAAACGAACTTCCACGCTTCTTAAAAATAGAACAGAACAAAGAAACCTTCATTGTTTTTCTGGATGACATTTTACGCCATCACCTTAAAGATGTTTTTCCGAACGATGAAGTTTTAGGCTGCTTCAGCTTCAAAGTTACCAGAGATGCAGAGATCGATTTAAAAGATGAGTATTCCGGAAACTTGTCCGATCAGCTCGAAAAACAATTGCTGAAAAGAGACTTTGGCTTGGCCACACGTTTTCTGCATCAGCCTGGAATCCCCGTTAATGTTTTAGATCTCCTTAAAAAGCTTTTTAATTTAAAAAAAGCCAATATGGTAGAAGGTGGCCAATACCATAACCTTAAAGATTTTATGTCTTTTCCGGTAAGTCTGCCAAATTTATCGAATGAAAAATGGTCTAAAATCTGTAATACGGATGCTGTTCAAAAAACGCTCACAGAAGAAATTTACAAGAACGACATTATAATCCATACGCCTTACCAAAGTTACGATAGCATTTTACGCTTTTTTAACGAGGCTGCGGTTGATGAAACCGTAGAAGAAATCTGCGTTACGCTTTATCGCGTTGCCAGCGACTCTAAAATTGTTAATGCATTGATCAGCGCAGCAAAAAATGGCAAAAAAGTTTCTGTTTTGGTTGAGCTAAAGGCACGTTTTGATGAGGCAAACAACATCAAGTGGGCAAAAAAAATGAAGGCTGTAGGGGTGGAGATAATTTACAGTGTTACGGCACTTAAAGTTCACGCAAAGGTTGCTTTGGTGAAAAGAAAAATAGGGGATAGAACGCGTAATGTTGGGCTTTTCGCTACAGGAAATTTTAATGAAAGTACGGCAGCCTTTTATACCGATCATATTTTAATGACCGCCAATAAGGATATGCTTCGCGAAGTTGAGCTCTTGTTTATTTTTCTTCGAAAAAGGGAAAAGCCTACTTCATCCGATTTAATCAAATTCGAGCATCTCTTAGTTGCACAATTTAATCTTCAACAAGCTTTTTTAAACTTAATCGATAGAGAAATTGAGCACGCCAAAAAGGGAAAACCTGCGTCAATTACAATTAAGATGAACAATCTCGAAGAGAAGGTTTTAATTACTAAGCTTTACGAAGCATCAGAAGCGGGTGTTAAAATCGATATGATTGTAAGAAGCATTTGCAGGTTAATTCCTGGAGTTGCCGGAATGAGTGAGAACATCAAGGTAACCCGAATCGTAGACCGCTATTTAGAACATGGCCGTATTTTTGTATTCCATAATTTAGGAAAAGATGATGTTTATTTAGGTTCGGCAGACTGGATGAACAGAAATATTTACCGCAGAATAGAAGTTTGCTTTCCCATTTACGATAGGAAAATAAAGGCAGAAATTTTAGATATTATCAATATCCAAAAACAGGATAACGTTCAGGCTGTTCTTATTGATGAGAAAATGAATAACATTCCTGTAGAACCGGGAAAGATTGCAATCGAATCTCAAAAGGAAATTTATCAGTATTTAAAAAACAAAATTTAAAATTCTATGAAACACACAAAAATCACCATATCCTTACTTCTAGTTTTAACTGCAATTGCTTTTTTCGGTATTTCTTGTGTAAATGCGGAACATAAAGATGGAGAAACAGCTGCCCAGGCAGATCAACCAAAAGCGGAATTACCCTACGATTTGGAAAATCCGGTAAAGTACAATATGCCACATAATCTTTTCGAAATCTCTGGTATTGTGTTTCATAATGGTGATCCGAAAGAAGTTTTTGCCATTCAGGATGAAGACGGAGATTTGTTTCATTTAGGGCTAAGCGATAAAGAATCGAAGTTTACAAAGTTTGGAGGTAAAGGCGATTACGAAGATTTAACCATCATTAAAAATCACATTATCGTACTTAAAAGTAATGGCGAATTGCATACTTTCCCGATTTCTGAAATTAATAAACCCGAAGTTGTAAACGTGGTAAAAACCAAAGATTTAGTTCCAAAAGCAGAATATGAAGGCTTAGCAGCCGATGAAAAAGCTGGTTTAATTTATATTTTAACAAAAGATAGCAAGCCAGATTCAAAAGCAAAAAAATCTAGTATTTATGCCTTTAGCTTTGCTAATGACGGAACATTAAAGCCAAGTGGGGAGTTTGGTTTATCCCACAAAGATATTGAGGCAATTTCTGGAAGCAATAAAAGCAGGTTTCGCCCTTCAGCATTAGCCAAAAACCCGCAAACCAACGAATGGTATGTGCTTTCATCGGTAAATAAATTATTGGTTATTACCGATGAAAATTTTAAAATCAAAGCAACTTTCCCTTTAAACGGAAGTTTATTCAATCAGCCAGAAGGAATCGCTTTTGATAAAGACAACAATCTTTACATCTCAAACGAAGGTGGAACTTTAGCTGCTGGAAATATTTTACTGTTTAAACATAAGAAACCGTAAATTTAGGCTTCCAATAATCGATAAATGCTCGGCTATGATTAAAAATTTTACCCTATTTTCTTGCTTATTTTTACTTTATTTCAATGCCTCAGCACAAAAGGATGTTAAATACCGTGTAATTTTGTTCGGCGATGCCGGAGAAATGAATCCAGGCCAAATGCAGGATTTAAAAAATGCAGCCAAGCAGATTATTCCTAAAAAAACTACGGTTGTATATCTGGGCGATAATATTTATCCAACAGGAATGGGCTTGCCGGGCAGTGTAGAAGAAGAAGATACCAAAAAAATTCTTCAATCGCAGTTCGAGCCTATGCGTAAAATGGGTGCGGCAGTTTATTTTGTTCCGGGTAATCACGATTGGGACAAATCTGGCCCAAAGGGTTTAGCCAAAATTAAGGCTCAGGATGATTTTCTAAAGGCACAAAATGATCCTTTGCTCAAGTTAATTCCACAAAATGGCTGTCCCGATCCTGTGGCCATTCAGCTAACCGATAAGTTAACCATCATTGCTTACGATAGCGAATGGTGGCTTTTTCCTTATAATAAACAAAACTCCGTTGGCGAATGCGATTGTAGAACGAAAGATGAAGTTTTAGTAAAATTTGAAGACTTACTAGAGCAAAATAAAGGCAAAGTTATCTTGCTGGCTTCGCATCATCCCTTTCAGAGTTATGGTCCACATGGTGGATATTTTAACCTCAGAAATCATTTGTTCCCATTAACCTCGCTTAATAAAAATTTATACATCCCAATGCCGGTTATTGGATCTGTTTATCCAATACTAAGGTCAACTTTGTTAAGCCCCGAAGATTTAAATCATCCGGCTTACAAGGATATGATTAAATCGATAACAGGTGTATTCGGAGATTATCCCAATGTAACTTATGTTGCTGGGCACGAACATGGGTTGCAGTTAATTAAAAGCAAGCAGTTGCAGATTATTAGCGGTTCAGGTTCAAAAGTTTCTCCAAATAAAGAAGGTAAGAACTCATTATTTCACGAAATGCAGCAAGGTTATGTGGTTGCAGATCAATTGATGAATAACGATATGCGTTATGAATATTACGTTTATGCAGATTCAGGCGTTCAACGAGTTTACAGTTACACCAAAAAATTCGAAACCATTACCCAAAAAGTGAGAAACCGCGACAAACCAATTTTAACCGACAGTATTACCGTCAGAATCAAACCTGAATACGATAGTGTTGGGCGTTTCCATAGATACCTGTTCGGAGAAAACTATCGTAAAGAGTATTCGCAAAAAACAACAGTTCCCGTTTTAAGGGTTTCCAAACTTTTTGGAGGATTAAAAGCAACCCAACGCGGTGGTGGAAATCAGTCTCGTTCGCTCCGTTTGGAAGATAAAAATGGCAAAGAATATGTACTTCGAAGTGTGGAAAAATATCCGGAAGTGCTTTTGCCAGCCCAGCTTCGAGAAACTTTCGCAAAAGATATTATAAAGGATAACATGTCTGCGCAACATCCATTTTCTGCTTTGGTTGTTCCAGAATTGGCAAAGGCTGGTGGAGTTCCACACACCAATCCAATTATTGGCTGGGTTTCGCCCGATGATAATTTAGGGGAATTTGAACCAGCTTTCGCAAATACGCTTTGCCTGTTAGAGGAGCGAGAACCGATCGGCGAATCGGATAGTTCTCCCAAAATGGACAAAAAACTTACCGATGATAACGATAATACTTTGGATGGGCCAGCTTGGCTAAGGGCAAGATCGTTAGATGTTCTACTTGGCGATTGGGACAGGCACGAAGACCAATGGCGCTGGAAAGAAACCAAAAAGGATGGCGGATCGCATTATTCGCCAATTCCTCGAGATCGTGATCAGGTTTTCTTCAGATCAGATGGTTTTTTACAGCGCTATACACAAACATCATCACTTTTGCCAATGATGCAAGGTTATGAACGGGATATAAAAAGAATTGACTGGTTTTTATGGGAGGGAAGAGAAATCAGCAGCCGGTGGACCGCCAATATAAGTGAACAAGAATGGGATAAAATTGTAAAGGATTTCTGCTCAAATTATAACGATGCAGTTTTCGAAAAAGCATTGAGAAAACTTCCAGAGCCAAGTTATTCGCTCCATCATGATGAGATTTTGGCTCAAATGAGAAAAAGGATTGAAATGTTGCCAAAACTTATGAACGATTATTATCATTTCTTTAATCGTATTGTAGATATTGAGGTAACGAATAAAAATGAACTGATTCATATCTCTGATGCTCCAGATAATGGAATGGCCATTAAAATCAATAAGATTTCTAAGGAAGGAAATATCAAGGAAGAATTATTTAGCCGCGTTTTTGATCCAAAGGTTACCAAAGAAATTCGTGTTTATATGCACAATGGTAATGATAGTTTAATTCTTAACAACAAAACATCGAACATAAAACTTCGAATAATTGGTGGCAAAGGAACTAAGTATTACAATTTTGAAAATGTAAATGGTTCTGTAAAACTTTATGGAAGAAAAGATAAATTTACTTATCAAGGCGAAGATGCAGATAAGGTTAGAAAAATTATTTCGAACGATACCTCAAACTTCAGCTACATTCCAAAAGACATGTACAGAAGAAGTTCTGTGCTCTTAAATGCAGGTTTCAATAATGATGATGGCTTATTACTTGGTTTAATTTACAAACAAACTAATCCGGGTTTTAGAAAACAGCCTTACGGCAATTCGCAAACGGTTTCATTTTTACACTCGTTCTCAACTTCAGCTTTTAGGTTTAATTACAAAGGCGAGTGGCTTAAAGCATTGGGAAAAGGCGATTTTATTCTAAAAGCCGATGCCTATGCCCCGAATAATACACAGAACTTTTTCGGCTTGGGTAACGAAACTCATTTTGATGAACATGGTGATGACATCCGATATTATCGTGCTAGATTTAATCTTTACCAGGTAGATCCGATGGTGCGTTGGAGAAGGCCGAAATCTACATTCAGTGTTGGACCATCCTTTCAATACTATAAGTTAAATCAGGAGGATAATGCTGGTCGTTTTATAGAAAATGCACCACAATTGCATTCTTCTGATAGCCTTACCGTTAGAAATGAGAAAATGTTTGCAGGTGCGATTGTAAACTTTACCAATAATACCCGCGATAATGATTTACTGCCAACATTGGGCAGTTATGTAGATTTTAAACTGGTTGGATACAAGGGAATCAACAAATATTCAAATTCGTTCGGGCAGCTTACCGCAAGCATTTCACTGTATAAAAATTTAGATGGTAGAAAAGCATTTATTCTTGCCGATCGCTTTGGTGGTGGTGTAACCGTTGGAAAACCTGCCTTTTATCAGGCGCTCTATCTCGGTGGACAAGGAAATTTGCTTGGTTACCGCCAATTTAGATTTGCTGGCGAACATATGTTCTATAATAATTTAGAACTGAGGGCTAAACTGGGCGATTTGGTAAGTTATGTTTTACCCGGACAAGTTGGCCTATTAGGATTTTATGATGTTGGCAGGGTTTGGAAACGAGATGAAGTTTCTACCGCATGGCACCATGGAGTAGGTGGGGGCGTATATTTTGCTCCTGCATCACTCACGGTTGTACGATTTGTTATGGGCCACTCTACAGATGGCTGGTATCCATACGTTTCGATAAATTTTAGGTACTAAATTTGTGTAACATAATTATAGATAGATTATCCAAGTATTACGTTAAGCAGACGAATAATCTTTTAACCTGTATGTATCTTTGTTAAATATTTAACATTTATTAACATACACCATTTAATTTCACGTCTATAATAAAACATATACAATGAACACCAATGTAATACAGATTAATAAAAACGAATGTATTCATTGCCAGGTAGAATCTAATCTGTCATTCCGCCCCCTTGTGGAATATTTAAAAACCAGATTAAAAACAGAGCAATCTGTAAAATCAGAATTTTATAGATTTCTGTTAGAAAAAATTCAGAAGAATGAAGCCCTTTTAGGCAATATTAAAGCTGAAGAACTATCAAAATATAAAGATACATTAGAATTGATTTTTACAATTCTAACGCCTTTGATGGCAAACGAAGATGATCTTTTTTGGGCATTAAGCACACCTATACCCGATCAGATCTTTTTTAGTACAAATGCATTTTACAAATTTTTTAAGGATCACGATCCTAAAAATAAAGTAACCAAGGATAACGATCCGGTTGAGAAAAAACAGCTTAAATTTATTTACAATTTAATTTTAGGCCGTTTCTATAATTTCAGTTCGGTATTAAAGAATGAAATTATATATGCGCATATCGATCCGGAAACTAAGCTAACTTCTTATTATAACATCCAGAACGATACCAAATTTATCGAGATTTTGCATAAGGGAGATCTTCCTGAAATTAATTTTGAAGAGCTTGGTCAGCATTTTCAAGATAACACAGAGTTAGAATACCTTACAAAAGCCTTACCGCTTAAAGATTTCCTTTTTGAAGGTTTTAGTGTGATTTCGATTACCGATGTTACGCTTCAACATGCCATAGATGGCATTAGAGATGCTTTGGTTAACCATAATTACCAAACAGAAGCTTATACACATGTTATTCAGGCTTTAAAAACGCTCGGTGGAAATGGAAACTTGGAATTTGGTTTAATGCCATTTTTAACGGTTAACAAAAAACTGGTTTTTGATAATAAGGAATTTTCTCAGAGCATGCTGATTAATTCGGCGAAAGCATCCAATCTGGAAGAAGAAGTTTTTTATTCTCTGGTTGATAAATACAAAGAAAACCCGAGGGCAATCTTTGTAAGCTCTATCAATGATGATCAAATTGATAAAGATCCGTTTTTAAGAGTTTTAAAGGCTGCTGGCGTTTCATCATATTCTGTTTTGCCGGTGTATTACAATACCCAGCTTGCAGGTGTTTTGGAAGTTTATTCAAACAAGGAAGTTTTGGTAGATGATAAGCTTTTATCAAGATTAAGGCCAGCAATGCCATTAATCGGTCAACTTTTCCAATATAGCATTGAAGAATTTGATGCTAAAATGGATGAAGTTTTGATGGATAAATTTACAGCTTTACAACCTTCTGTACAGTGGAAATTTAACGAAGCCATTTGGCATTTTCTTCAGCAGAACAAAAACAAAAGTTACCATAAACTTAAGGAAATAGAAACCGTTACGTTTAAGCACATGTATCCATTATTTGGAGCAATCGATATCCGTAATTCTACTATTGAGCGAAACAAGGCATTAAAGGACGATATGGAAATTCAATTGAATAGCCTAATTGGAACTTTAAAAAGCATTCGTAAACATGTTTATCTAGAACTTACCGATAAATTGCTTTTCAACTGTAAAGATTGGATTAAACGCATCGGAGATTTTGCATCATCTAATGAGGAAAATTTACTTAACGAATTTTTAGAGTCTGAAGTTTATCCTTTCTTATCTATTATAAAGGGTAATTATCCACAAACCAAAGAAATAATCGAAAAGTATTTTGAGGTTATTATTCCAGAAACTGGAGATGCATTTAAAAATAGAAGACAGCTTGAGGTTTCGATGCAGCTCATAAATACAGAGGTGAGCCAATATTTAGAAACCGCTCAGCAAAATCTTCAAACTTCTTATCCTTGTTATTTTGCAAAGTTTAGAACAGATGGTGTTGAATACGATATTTATATTGGACAGGAAATTGCACCTGAAAAACCCTTTGATTTATTGTATTTAAAAAATATCCGTTTGTGGCAGTTAACATCAATGGTAGAAATTGCCCGCTTATCTAAAGGTTTAATTGGCGAAATGCCTAGACCATTGGAAACTACGCAGTTAATTTTTATTCACTCTAATGCAATTGATATCAGTTTTAGAAACGATGAGCGTAGATTTGATGTAGAGGGTGCTTATAACATTCGTTATGAAGTTGTTAAAAAACGTATTGATAAAGTTTTAATCAAGAATAAAAACGAACGTTTAACACAGCCACATAAAATTTCTATGGTTTATTTTAATGCTGAAGAAGCGAAAGAATACATGGAATACATCAAATACATGCAAGATCAAGGTTTGTTAAACGATGATTTAGAGCTCTTGGAACTGGATGAATTACAAGGCGTTTCTGGTTTAAAAGCTTTAAGAGTAGGTGTTAAATATTTAAACGAAAAAAAAGCTAAAGAAGTTAAGCCAATTGATTTCGATATGATTGAAAAGGAATTGGAAAAACAATTGTAATAATTACAACTTATCCATAATAAAAAAACCTCGCAGTGTAAAAGCTGAGAGGTTTTTTGTTTTAATACCTCAATTTTCCATCCTTAAAAAGATCAAAAGCCGTTTGGTAGTTTGCAATACCTTGATTAATAATTGCTTTAGGCAAAACAAATGGTTTCTGCTCGTTTTTAGCTTTATTGTATAAATAGGTATCAACTTTTCTCTGCGGACTTAAAATAACCAAACTGTCGCCTTTCATGTATACCAGTTTTTGGTAAGTTCCTAAGAAAACGCGTGATTCGTATTTTTTATCCAAAACGTTTTTTCCATAAAACTCGCTGGTGTAATCCCAGCCGAGTAAGCTCCACAAAGTTGGAAACAGATCTATCTGAGAGGTCATTTTAGAGATGTTCATTTTCTCCGCATTTTTCAGATTTAAAATCATGCAGGGAATCTGGTATTTAGAAATATCGATTTCATTTTTACCGGCACTGCTTGCACAATGATCGGCTACGATAATGATTACCGTATTTTTAAACCAAGGTTTGTTCTTAATCTGATCTATAAACTGCCCTATTGCGTAATCGGTGTATTTAACAGCGCCTTCTCTTGTTCCAGAAGCCATATCTATTTTATTCTTGGGGAAGGTATAAGGCCTGTGGTTGGAGGTTGTCATGATGAAATTATTAAACAGCTTGCCTTTTTTATACTTCTGATCGGCATCTTTAATCACCACGTTAAAAATATCTCCATCACAAATTCCCCAGGCATTTTCAAAAGTTACGTCGTTATCAGGAATAAGCGTTCTTGTGCCATCGTAATTTTCATTTAAAAGCTTTCTGCCTCTATCAACAATATTATATCCGTTGTTGCCAAAAAAATGGTTCATGTTGTCAAAGTAGCCATCTCCTCCATAAAAAAATGTATTAACGTAACCTTTCTCCTTAAACACGTGGCCAACTGTAAATAAATGCTCGTTGTCCATTCTTCGTACAATACTGCTTCCCGGTGTAGGCGGAATGCCCAGTGTTAAGGCCTCCATGCCTCTAACGGTACGCGTACCGGTAGCATACATATTGCTAAAGAATACGCTATTGTTCGCGAATGTATCTAATCTTGGCGTAATGTGCTGCGTATTGCCATAATGGGCAAGAAAGTCTGCGCTTAAACTTTCAACAGTAATCATAATTACGTTTGGTTTGTAGACAGAATCGGTTCCTTTAATATTTCTTAAAATAGAAAGACTATCGTTTTTAAATGTTGTATTGCTTTCGGTAAGCTCTTTTTTTACTAACGTAAAAGCGTCTTTATTTCCAATTAAGCTATAAAAATCGTGATAGTTGAGTTCGTTGTTTTTAAATGCTGCAAAGAAAGAATAAATACCCGATTTACTTATCTCGTTTGTATACCGATTGTTGCCTTGTTCTGCCCAACTGTTTTTAACAATTAGCGAAAAGAGTATTGCAGGTATAATAATTAAAGAAGAATACACGAGCCTGGTTTTAAGGCGGGTTTGGCTGGTAAAACTTGTATTGAATATTTTTAATTTATGAAAGACATAAGTAATCCCAATGGCTATCAAAAGCATCCCTCCAATTAGTAAAGGCAAAGGGTATGACTCGTTAATGTTATGAATTACTTCGTAGGTGTAGATCAAATAATCTACAGCAATAAAATTAAATCTGCTTTCAAATTCCTGCCAAAAGGTAAGCTCGGCAAAAAATGAGAAAAGGGTAATGATAAGAAAAATGAAAAATGAAGAAAGACAAATCACTCTGTTCCATCTTTTATGGTAAAATCGGTTAGGAATTATTAACAGATATAAAGCATAAAAAGCGGAGAGGATTAACCCTGTGCCCAAATCAAAAAATAATCCAACAAAATAAAATCTTATAACTTCTAAAAATGTAAATTCTGCTTTCTGTGCTGCAGAAACGAATAAAATACTTCTAATGATGAAGGAGAAAAGTATAAAATAAGCAATAAAACCCAAAAGAATTGAGTATCTGCTTTTAAATATTTGGTTCATTAATGATGGGAGTTTTCCGCAATGTACTAACTGATTCTGAAGAAATACTGAAGTTCCCCTCATAAATATTTTCAAGCTAATGAAGAATCAATCCATCGCTCATCTTAAATGATTTATTTATTACATTTCAGTTTTGGTGAGTTTTAATTTATTTTTACAGTTGATACTCCTTAAAATCTTAACTTATTCTTAAATAAATTGGCCGAATACTCTGATATAGCCTCATTCGAAATGTTGTTTAAGAAACATTACAAGTTTTTAGTGCTTGTTGCTTTTCAATTAACTAAGGATGAAGATGCTTCAGAAGATATCGTTCAGGATTTCTTTATCAGTTTTTGGAATAGAAGAAACGAGGTTCAGATAGAAAGCACTTTTCAATCATACGCCACTCGTGCTGTTAAAAATCTTTCCTTAAACTTCCTTAAAAAGCAACCACTTTCCGTAGAAATAACAGATCAAAATCAAAAAGAAGTACAAACTGACTATTTGGAAGAAGAAGAAGCTTTGCATTTAAAAGAAAGTGCCGATGAGAAAGTTCTAGGTCTGGTTAACTTACTACCTGAAGATCGTAAAAAGGTTTTCTTGCAATATGTGGTGGATGGATTAAGTTATGCAGACATTGCCAAAGCCAATAACATCTCCATTAATACAGTTAAAACCCAAATGAAAAGGGCTTACGCCTTTCTAAAAACCAAAGCTGCAGAAGACCCGCTTTCCGTAATTTTTATCGCCATCTTATTGGGCAAGGGAAAATTCTAAATCATTATAATATTTTACTTTACTGATAGTCAGTTTGTTATGAATTATTTAATAATTTATTAATATTTCTGTCACCCTAAATTAACCTAAGTTATACTATATATTAATCCATCTAAGAAATGAACGCAAAAGAAAATATCTGGATTGAAGTTATCCAACAGTTAAATAACAATGAATTGCCAAATCAGCAATTATTGGATCAACTGAGTATTGAGGAAAGAGAATTGATTGATGCTTTACAGGCTGATAAAATGATTTCTAATGCAAATGTTTTGGTTAATAAAATTAATCAGGATAAAGCCTGGAATAGAATTCAAACTCACTTACAAGTTAAAACTGTAAAATTTATTCCAGCTTTATTAAGATATGCAGCTATTCTTTTATTGCCAGTGATGATTTTGGCTGGAGGAATTTTCTATTATATAAAGAATAACGAGCCTGTTGCTTTAAACATAGCTAAACTTAATCCAACAGACCATAATAGAGCTACATTGGTTTTAGCTGATGGCAGTGCGGTAGAACTATCAGATAACGCAAACAAACAATTGGCAAAGGTTGCAGGAACCAGCATTACCAATAAAAACAAAGAATTGTTAAGCTACAAGCAAGATGGTGTAGCAAGTGAAAAGCAAGTATTTAATAAATTGATTATCCCGAGAGGCGCAGAATATAAACTGGCTTTGGCCGATGGAACTACAGTGATGATTAATTCGGCATCAGTTCTGCGTTTTCCGGTAAATATAAATGCGACTGATACACGTAATGTTTATTTGGAAAAGGGTGAGGCCTATTTCCAGGTGGCTAAAAACCCGAATAAACCATTTGTTGTACATGCCAACGGAATGGACGTTAAAGTTTTAGGAACTACATTTAATGTAAACACGTATACAAAAACAACACGTACCACATTGGTAGAGGGCAAGGTTGAGGCTAAATCTGCCAACAATCAAATCACCATTTTGGCGCCGAACCAACAAGCTATTTTCAATCAACAGACTAATTCCTTAACCAAAACCGACGTTGATGTATTGCCTTATGTGGCTTGGGCAAATGGAAAAATCGTATTTGAAGAAGCTACGCTAGACGAAGTTATGGATCAATTGAGTTTGTGGTACGATTACGATGTTGATTTTCAATCTGATAAAATTAAGCAGATTCATTTTTCCGGAGAGATTGAAAGATACAGTGATATAAAAGTAGTACTCAATATTATAGAACAAACCGGCGGAGTAAAATTCAGCATAAAAAACAGGAGGATATATGTAGATCAGCGTTAAACGAAACATCTAACCAAACCAAATCCAAAAATCAACCAAACTATTCAAAACTAAATGAAAAAATATTTACAAAATTATTTTTCGCCTCGATTAAGCTTTTTTACGAAAACGATAAGTGCCACAATCTGTGCGATTATAATTTTTGGCTTATCAATAAAGGCACAAACCCCAGTTAACATTTCTATAAATGTTAAAAATGCAAAGCTCTCTGATGCCGTAAAAACAGTAAGCAGACAAGCAAAAATGCAGTTCTTTTATAATGCCGATCAATTGGATAAAAACCCAAGAGTTACGGTATCGTTAAAAAATAAAAACTTAACTACGGTTTTAAACACACTTTTAAACGGAACTGATATTACTTTCGTTATCGATAAAGATGTGGTTATTTTTAAAACCAAAGCCGTTTCAACAGCAGGTAGTCCATCTATTTCTCAGAAAAAGATCAGACTGACTGGTAAAATCACAGATGAAAAAAACCAGGCTATCCCTGGGGTTTCTATACAGGAGGTTGGTGAAAAAAATGTAACATCAACGGATGAAAATGGAAACTACGTGCTTTTGGTGAATGATAATGGTTCGGTTAGATATCAATATATCGGTTATAAAGCAGAAGTAAAAGCTGTTAATGTAAAAGCAGGTACAGATGTATTTGTATATAACGTTAAACTTCAAGAGGCTGCCCAAGGTCTTGATGATGTTGTAGTTACAGGTTACCAAAACATTGCAAAACGCGATTTTGTTGGGGCACTGTCTTCAGTTAAAATGGAAGATATTAAAGTGGCTGGAACCAATCAAATCGATAAATTATTACAAGGACAATTGCCTGGTGTTGCGGTAAGCAATTCATCCGGTTTAGTAGGTTCAAAGCCAAAAGTTAGGGTTCGCGGAACATCAACTCTATTGGGTAACCAAGAACCTGTTTGGGTTGTAGATGGAATTATTCAGGAAGATCCGATTCCATTTGATTACCAGCAACTAAATTCTTTAACACCTGGAACTTCGGATGATGCCATAAAAAATTTGGTAGGAAGTACAGTAGCTTTTTTAAATGTTGATGATATTCAGGATATTACAGTTTTAAAAGATGCAACATCAACAGCAATATATGGTGTTAAGGCCGCGAACGGTGTTATCGTAATTACAACTAAAAAAGGACGTGTTGGTAAAACGGCTGTTAATTATAGCACAAATTTTACCACTTCTCAAAGGCCAAATTACGGGATGTTCAATTTAATGAACTCTAAAGAGCGCATTGATGTTTCCAGAGAGATTTATGCAAGAGGGTTACAATTCGAGGTTACTCCAGATCCTGTTTCATACGAGGGTTTGTCATCAGATTTATTCGATAAAAAAATAACACAAGAACAATTTGTTGCAGGCGTTAACAAATTAGAAACGAATAATACCGATTGGTTCGGTTTGCTTTTTCAGGCGCCAGTTAGTCAAACACATAGCCTAAGCCTTTCAGGAGGATCTGATAAAACAACTTATTACAGTTCTATCGGAATTTTGAGTGATAAAGGAAACACTAAAGGAAACGAACAAACAAGATATACGGCATCAATTAACATTAACAGTACACTTACTGATCATTTAAAAGTTGGCTTTAAATTAAATGGCGCTAAAAGTACAACCGATGGTTTCTTTGGTATAGATCCGTTTAATTATGCATTTAATACAAGTAGAACTATTCCGGTTTATGGCGATAATGGTTTGCCTTATTTTTATACAAGCCCAAACACAGGGTCAGGGGCATTTAGATACAATGTTTTAAATGAACTGGCAGAAAGTGGAAACACAAATAAGCTAACTACCGTTAATGCATCGGCAAATCTGGAGTATAAATTTTTAAAATTATTTACTTTTCAATCCTTACTTGGTTATGGTTATAATCAAACCAATGGGGCAACCTACTCTACAGAGCGCACAAATGCAATAACACAACTTCGTGGATTTGAATATGGCACAGCAGTACCGAATTCTGTAGATTATTTAGCATCACGAATACCTGTTGGTGGGGTTTATAACTCTTTTTCGGTTAACAATCAAACTACAACTTTTAGAAATACGCTCGCATTTAATAATAGCTTAAGAAGTAATAAGGACGGCCTGAATGTTATGGTGGGTCAGGAAATTAGAAGTTCAAAGTATGATGGTTTGAAACAGACCAATTATGGCTACATGCCAGATAGAGGCCAATCTTTTGCACAATTGCCACCAACAACAGTGAATACTGGGGTTACTTTAGTAAACGGCTTATTGGCAAATACTATTCCGACTATTACGGATAGAATTTCTAATTATGTTTCTTACTTCGGTACTGCAACCTATAATTTTAACCAAAAATATGTTGTAAATGCGAATATCCGTACAGATGCATCTAACCGATTTGGACAATATGCAAACCACAGATTTTTACCGGTTTGGTCAATTGGTGGTAAATGGAATATTGCCGAAGAAAATTTCTTAAGTAATGTGGGCTGGTTAAACCAACTTTCTGCTCGTGTAAGTTTTGGTTTTCAGGGTAACGTAGCAGAAAATTTTAGTCCGGATTTAGTGGCTCAAATTCCATCTGGTGCAGCATCTGTTAATCCGATTTCTGGCGATCCAATTTTATTGATCAAAAGTTTAGCTTACAAAGATTTACGTTGGGAAAGAAATAAAACACTAAACTTAGGTTTAGATTTTGCTTTCTTAAAAAATCGCATCTCTGGTAGTTTCGAATATTATAAAAAAGCAGGTTTTGATGTAATCGTTCAAAAAACCATTCCGTTGGAATATGGTTTGCTTTCAATGCCAGTAAATGCTGGTGACATTACTAACAAAGGCTTTGAATTTACTTTAAATCTATTTCCGGTAAAAACTAGAAATTTTGAATGGGGCGTTAATTTCAACACTGCAAAGGTCGTAAACAATGTTCAGGAATCTGGAATTATTTCTTTAACCAGCTGGCAATCTGCAGTATCTGGAGGCTTGTATAAAAAAGGATCTCCAGCAACGGGAATTTGGTCCTTTGATTTTATAGGCTTAGATGCGCAAACGGGCAAACCCTTATTTAATGGTTTAAATGTTGCCACAAATCCAGAAGCGGCTACTGATGTAACCAAGGCCTTGGTATATTCGGGTCAGTTAGATCCAAAATTTACCGGTGGCTTAGGCAATAATTTTCGTTATAAATCATTTACATTAAATACCTTTTTCTATATCAGTACAGGTAATGTGAAACGATTAGCACCACTTTATACCTCTGTTCGTGCAACAACATCAGCTCCTTATCCTTTCCAAAATCTATCAGCAGAATTGAATAACCGCTGGCGCCAACCAGGTGATGAGGCTTTTACCATCATCCCATCATTACCTTCAGCAAATTCGGTTGCCTTAAACCAAATTCCTGTTCCAGGCTCAACCGGAACATTTTCACCATATCAGTTATACGATTATTCGAATACAAGAATTGTTGATGCAAGTTTTATCAGACTTAGAAATCTGGCATTGGGTTACCTAGTTCCGAGCGATAAAATCAAAAGAATTGGTTTAAAATCCTGCCAAATACAGGCATCTGTTTCTAATTTATTTTATATCGCTGATAAAAGATTAAACGGACAAGATCCAGAAGTAAATGGGAATAGTCTGCCAATTCCAAGAACCTATTCTCTATCACTTAACATTGGTATATAACAAGCAAATTATGAAAAGATATTTTAAATACATTGCCCTTATTTGCTTATCAGTAAGTGCATTATCATGCAAGAAAGGCTTTTTGGAAGAAAGTAGCCAAGATCTTGTGCGACCAACAACAACGGTTGCATTAAATCAATTAATGACAGGTGAGGCATATCCATTAAATTCTGTAATAACTGAGTTTTCAGATTTATTAACAGATGATATTCAATCTGAATACAATGCAAACGCAACGGTTGTTTCTGCACTGAATAAATATGCGCCGGCCTTTACCTGGCAAAAAAATATGATCGACCGTTTATTGGAAAATTCAGCAACGAATTCAAATATATGGTATAACTATTATGCTCGAATTAAGGGCTGTAATGTAGTTCTTGATTATGTAGATCAGGTTGATGGAACTGAATCAGAAAAGCAGAATCTTCGGGGCCAGGCTTTAGCGTTGCGTTCATTCTATTACCTTATGCTGGTAAATTATTTTGGCAAACCTTATTATGGTGCAAACGGAAATCCAGAAATCGATTTAGGAGTTCCATTAATTTTAACTGCCGATGTAACAGATAATCCTGTTGGAAGATCGACCGTGAAAGCAGTATATGCGCAAATTGAGAACGATCTGTTAACTGCTATTCCACTTCTTGATGCAGCAGGGGCGGGAAATCACATCTATAAATTTAATGGAACATCGGCAAGGTTTCTTTTATCGCGTGTTTACTTATATATGGGCAACTGGGATGCAAGTATTCGTTATGCTGATGCCACACTACAGAAGAAATCTACATTGAAACAAATGAACGAAATTACAACAGCCACATTTGGAATTTCATCTGCGGTTTCATCTCCCGAGGTAATTTGGGGTTATGGTTTTAACGCAGAGCTTTCTGTTATGCCCTTTGGTGGTGGTCAATCGGTTTCGAAGGCAGCTTATTTTATTTCTGATGATTTAGGTAATACTTTCCCAACAACCGATTTAAGAGCTAAATACAGTTTTACCAGTGTGGCTTATATTACCACAACCCTTAATACTTATAAGGGGCGATCGGCTAAATTTGTAGCAGGCAATACAAATGGTAAGGCTTTTAGAACTGCAGAAGTTTATTTAAACAGGGCAGAGGCTTATATTCAAAAAGCGATCGCAGGTGATGCTTCAGCATTAAACAAGGCACTGGCGGATATCAATTTACTGAGATCGAATAGAATTACTTCAGCAGCATATACACCAATTTCAATCACCAACGCACAAGATCTTTATGCGTTTTACAAGGCAGAACGTAGAAGAGAGTTGTGTTTGGAAGACAGCCGTTGGTTTGATTTACGCCGCTGGGGAATGCCAGAACTGAAACACACCATTCAATTAAGCGCCGGAACACCTCAGGTAGAAACGCTCCAACAAAACGACAATCGTTATACTTTGGCTATCCCAACAGAGGCACTAACCAGAAATCCGAATCTGATTCAAAATCCATAATCTTTAAAACAAAGAACATGAAAAATCTAAAATATATAATCTTCTTATTTGCAATCTCAATAATCACCTTCGGATGTAAAAAGGAAGAAGCTTTAGAACCTTCAGACATTGAAGTGCAGTACAAATTGCCCCAAGGCAACCACGATTACGATCCCTTATTGGTTGATCTTAATAATAAGTATGGAACGTTTTTCTTATATAAATTTAGTGCAATAGATTTTGGCGCAACTCCGGTGTACAGCACTGCAAACTTTGGTAATAATTACACGGTAGATATTGCAGATGAGGCTTACGTAGGGAAAGTTTTAAACTTTGTACAAAAAAACTGGCTAAATTATTATTCTGATGCTTTTTTGAAAAACTTTTTACCATTTAAGGTTTTACTTGGGCAAAATTTAAGAAGCAAAACATCTCCAACAACCACCTACACTGTACTTTCTAGTTATAACCAAATGACATTGAGTAACTTTTCATCATCATTTGATAGTATGACGGATGCCCAAAAGAAAACTTATGTAAATAATTTACATGTCGAGTTTTTCAATTTTATTAACAATCGAGGGAAACTAGATATCCCTGCAGATTTTTTAACCGTAACAAATTACACACAAACAGGTGTTACCGCCACCAACTTTTATACATACGGTTATGTGTCTTACGTTGTTTCCTTACAGGATAATCGACCAACTAGAGATTTTCTTTCATTCATCGCTTTAATTACTTCGAAAACGAAGGCCGAATTAGATGCGACCATATTAAAACCATCAAATGATACAGCAGGTCTTGTAAAAAAGAAGTACGATATCATTATCAATTATTACAAAACTAAATATAATGTCGATTTACAAGCCATTGGAAACGCTGGTGTAATCAATTAATTATGAAGTTAAAAGGTTTAAGTTTTTTAATGGTGGTTTTATTTACACTGCCAGTTTATGCTGCAAAGGTTCGCGGTAGTAGGGTTGGGGCAAATGAAAAATCAGCAGGTTTTTTTGTTGAAGCTTTTTCATCAAAAGGCAGGGTTCTGTACAAATCAATTAAGCTCGATGAAAATGGTAAGTTCGAAATTAATTTCTCGTCAAACGAATCACTGGTTTACTGGATTGATAACTATCCAGTTTTTGTTAAGCCAAATGAAGATCTGGAAATTATTTTACCTGAAAAAAAATCGAATGTATTTGTTTTAGGTGGAGATAATCCGCAAAAAAATGTAGCGGCAGCTGATCAAAAAGGAAGTTCAAATATTCAAATTGCTGGAAAATCGTCAATTAACAGCTTATTGATTAGTGAAATCGAAACATCATGGGGAAATTTTGTGAAGGAGAAAAAAGGACTTCAAACAATAGAAGAAATTAATGGACAATATTTGCTTGCAACAAAACTCATAAAGAATTCCAAAGATATTGAGGTTAATGAATATGCTTCTTTTTACAACAATTTCCGTTTGCTAGAATCCAAAATTCAATATTTAAGAATGCATCCTGATGTTAAGGTAGATAAAAACTATTTCGATGTTTTGAACAGGATTTCACTTAATGATCAAGCTATTAATTCACTGAAGATAATTGGCTTAAGAGCGTTAATCAGTAATTATTATGCATTTCTTAAACTTAGCCAAGGTGCAAAAATCTCGGATGATGACTTGTCTGACAACGGCTCTATCGGTAAAATGGAATACCTGCTTAAAAATGTAAGTGCAGAAAGAGTTATTAACGAAGAACTTAATCAAAGTATTATTTATCACCTATCGATAAAAGGTTGGAGCCCAGAATTGGATAAAGTAATGGTTGTTGCTATTGAGAAGATTACCGACATGGCAACGAAGAAAAACTTAACTGAATTGAGAGAAAAATACAGTAAGGTTTCTAAAAACACCATCGCTCCAGCCTTTTCAATCCCCGATGCTTCAGGCAAAATGGTAAGCCTAAACGATTTTAAAGGTAAAGTTGTAGCAATAGATGTTTGGGCAACCTGGTGCATACCTTGTATGCACTCTTTACCTTTTTTCTTAAAGCTTCGCGATAAATACAAAAATAATCAAGATGTGGTTTTCGTGTCTATTTCCACGGATAACGCCAAATCAAAAGATAAATGGATTAGCTTTTTAAAATCTAAGGGAATGAATGGAGTTGATCTCCATGCAGGCGACGAATCAGCAACTCCATTCGAAAAAGCATATAATATCACCGGAATTCCAAGGTACATTTTAATAGATAAGCAAGGAAAAATTATCGAAGATCATGCACCTCAGGCATCAGAACCTGAATATGAAGCCTTAATACAAACCGCTCTGCAAACAAAATAACGTTAAGAGAACAGAACCAAAATCAATTTAAAAATGAAAAAAATTAGCAGACTATTTTTAGTCTTATTGCTACCGCTTTGCTTAAGCGCACAGCAAAAAGTAGGTTTTACCGCCGCTAAGAAAAAAGAACTGTTTACAAATCATCCTCAAAACTGGCATTTGCTCTCTATCGAAAAGGATAGTGTTTATGGTACGGAGGTAAATAGGGCCTATACTGAAATTTTAAAAGGTAAAACAGCTAAAAAAGTTGTAGTAGCCGTAATTGATGCTGGTGTAGATATCAATCACGAAGATTTAAAGTCTGTAATCTGGACAAACCATAAGGAAATTCCTGGAAACGGAATAGATGATGACCATAACGGTTACATTGATGATGTTCATGGATGGAATTTTTTAGGCAGTGCCGATGGAAAAACGAATATCGAATTTGCAACGAGCGAAGATGACCGGGAGTTTGTTCGCCTTAGCAAGCTTTATGAACATGTAGACACTACAAAACTAAATGTTAGCGATAAAAAATATCTTAACCAGGTAAAAAGAAAATCAGCACTGGCACAATCTATAAGAGCCTTAGGAAATGCTGAGGAGCTGGCCAGTAAAATAGATTCAGTAGATCGCTTTCTTAAAAAAACATTTCCCAATAAAATTATCACCGTTCAGGATTTGTATGATACTAAACCAGAGTTTACAGAAGATAAACAAATGGTTTTATTGTATGAGATTTTGAAAATGAGAGCTCAGGCTTTAAAATACAATCCAAACCTTCCAGTTAATTTGGTTTATAAATTCGGTGATTTTACCATTGATGCGGCTAAGAAAAACTTACAGCAACAATATATCTCGTCTTTAAAAGATAATAGAGAAATAATTATGGCAGGTTTAAAGCCAGGCCAAAACTGGGGTAATGGCCAATTAAATTTTAAAAACTCCGATCATGGTACGCATGTAGCTGGTGCAATTGGAGCCGATAGAACCAATAAAATTGGGATAGAAGGAATTGCTGATGATGTAGAAATTATGCCCATTCGTGTGGTTGTTCCGCAAGGCGATGAGTATGATGAAGATGTAGCTAAAGCAATTCGATATGCGGTAGATAATGGCGCAACTTTAATTAATATGAGTTTTGGTAAACGGGTTTCGCCACATAAGGCGCTTGTAGATGAGGCAATTGAATACGCAGAGAAAAAAGATGTACTGATTGTTCGTGGTGGTGGAAACTTTACCGAAAATGCCGATCAATTTGTTTTCTATCCATCTCAGTTTTATAACAATGGCAAAAAAGCAGGTAACGTAATCACGGTAGGTGCAACAAGTCCGGCGGGCGAAATTATGGGGTTTTCTAATTTTGGCAAAAAATCAATCGATCTATTTGCACCAGGTTTTGATGTGTATTCAACTGAAATGAATAATAAATATTCTGGCATGCATGGTACAAGTATGGCTTCGCCTGTTGTTTGCGGCATTGCCGCATTAATACGTTCTTATTACCCAAAATTATCAGCACCAGAAGTGAAAAATATCCTTATGCAAACGGTAACCGTTATTCCAGTTGAATTGCAAGGGAAATTAAAACTGCAGGATCTTTCTGTTTCAGGAGGAATTGTAAATGCTTATCAGGCACTTAAATTGGCCGATACACAATCAAAACAAACAAAGTAGTCAACTGAAATTAAAGATAAAATGAAAAAGATTCTATTTATTGCATTTGTAGGTTTAGCAAAATTGTGTTCGGCCCAAACGCAACCAACAGATGTTCAGATAAAGTATGCATTAACGGTTTTTGGCAAAAGCTTAAAGGCTCACAATTTACAGGATATTGGAAGTATGCTTGACGAGAATTTTCACGTAGCCGAATTTAGAGATCAGAACTTGAAGAATGTTTTGCCACAGTTAATTAATCCTGTTCAATTGGATACCGTTTACTATGGCCAGATCATAAAAAAGAATGACCGTATTTACGCCCAACAAACTGCAGTGCCAAAAAGTGGACCAAAGATGGTTTCATGGGTGCGCTTAAACAAATATTTAATGTTTGAGCGAATTGGTCATTTTGAGCAGTTAATGGGAATGGCCGATCCAATTGCCCAGGAACTTTTGCCTGCTAAATTACTTTCTACGGTTCCGATTCAACGTTCATCAGGAATGATGTTTGTTCAAATTTCAATTGATGCTAAGGTTTACGATTTTTTATTTGATAGTGGTGCTGGTGCAACATCCATAAATAAAGAACTTGCAGAAAAACTGAATCTTAAGGCGAGTCAAAATAAAACAGATATCAAAACTGCAGGTAATGGTGGAAGTTTTAAAACCATTGATACTTTAAATATGAGTTTAGGTGGTGTTAAAGTTTTGGGCAAACAAGCTGTAATTGCCGATTTGACTGGTTTGCAAAATGCAGTTGGTCATAAAATGGACGGAATAATTGGCTTTGACTTATTGAAAGATTATCAAGTTTCAGTAAATCTGGATAATAGCAAAATGGATATCTACTCATTCGGAGATTTAAAAGATTCTTACAAAAATGTTTTGCCAATTACATTAAGCGGAAATATCCCAAAGGTTGATGTAGTTTTAAATGTAAATGATGTCGATTATAAAACCCGCTTTACATTCGATAGTGGAGCTGGCGGAGCCATTTATGGCAATTACTTCTTAAACGCGTATACTTTGGGTTTAATCGATAAACTTAAAAATAAAAGCAGCTCTGCCTCAATGGATTTAAGTGGTGCTGTTTCCAAATCAGAGGTTGGAATGGTCAACAGTATATCTGTAGCTGGCCTTAAAGTTAAAAACCCAACAGTGGCTTTAGATTTACCCGCAGAACAATCGCCCTATGGATTTACGCAACACGGTTTAATGGGCATGGCGATTATCGGGAAATTCAATATATTATTTAATTATAGTTTAGGTTTTATAGCCATTAGTCCAAATAAAACATTTGATACGCCATTGATTCCTCTTTATGCCTTGGGCTTGGGGTTTCAAAAAGATGGAGATAAATTTGTAGCTAAAAGCGTCGATGAAAAAGGCTTAGCTTATCAGGCTGGATTAAGAAAAGGAGATGAGCTTTTAAAAATTAATAACATAACTCCAGAATCTATAGATCAGATTACCCAACAGTTAAGGACGCTTTCAAAAAATAAAGTGCCATTAGAAGTTAATCGCAACCAGCAAAAGATAAAAATTGAATTAAAGAAGTTCGATATTTAAATCGTTCCAAAAAACAAAAGGCTTTCTGATCAAATCAGAAAGCCTTTCTTGCATTTGTGTGTGTTCTTATTAGTTTAATACAGCAACTTCTTTTTCTACCGCGTTAGTTTCAATAGCGCTTATATTGGTTTTTAATGCAGCAAATCTCTCCATTGTTAATTTTGGTGTTTTACCCATAACCAAAGTGTGGTTGTCGGTAGATCCACTTAATTTTAAATCGGCATTTTAATTACAGTATATAATCCTTCGGTGCTCGTATATAAATCCGCATGAGCATTTCCTTTTAAAAATACCTGAAGATATTTTGTTGTAATTTTTCCTTCAGTTTTAACAACCGCATTTTCCGAAGCTTCAATTCTAAAAATGTTGTTTACATAAACAATAAGTTTTGTGTAATTTTTATCTGTTGAGTTAATACGAAGAATATCGCCTTCTTGCGTAATACTCACTTTACCTGCATTGTCTTCAGCATAAGCCACACCTTCCGTACTTCTTTGAACCAATACAATTTCTACATTTCCTTTTACAGAAACTCTTTTAAAACTAGTTGGCGCAGATACTGTTTTTTTAATTTTATCAGCAGCGGATACACTTGTGGTAAACATAGCTGTAGATAATACAATAGCTGTTAATGATGATGCGATTAGGGTTTTGATTGAGGTTTTCATAATATTTTGGTTTATAATTTTCTTAAGGTTTTGTTGATAAGACGCTGCCTTTTAAAAAACGTTGCAGGCATTTCACCGCTTTTATACTATCACGATAAACTAATCGACGAACGGGCAATTATTAAAGACCAAAATTTTTATAATCTTTTGAGTTTTGTAAAATAATCGAAGAATTGTTTTGAGATAATACTTTTTATTATCTTTAAGCATAATTTTAGCCCTGTAAAATCTTATGAAGAAAAAAGTTGTTCTCGTTCAGGATAATAAAGATATTCTAGACATTATGGATCAAGTTTTGGATGAGGAGGGATTTGATGTTACAGCATCACTAACAACCGAACCGATAGAAAAGATAGAGGAGATTGAACCCGACATAGTTGTTATTGACGACCATATTAAAGGCACAAAAAAAGGATCAGAAATTATTAACGAATTAAAATCTGATCCTGAAACAGAAGACATTTCTGCAGTATTAACTTCTACATCCAATAAATTACCCCAACAGGCCGAAGACTGCAAGGCAGATGATTACATCGAAAAGCCATTTGATATTGATCACATGGTAGATGTTGTAAAGAAAAATGCTTAAAATTCTTTTTCTAAAGTTGGCTTAAACGTATCTGTATTTACAGTAGCATTTAATTCATGTAAAATGGTATACAAACCAAAATTGGTACGATTTACATAAATAAAATGCTTAACCCCGCGGGCTTGCTTAAATTCGGGCATTTTAGATATCTTTTCTCCATATGCATATAACTGTTCGAAAAATTCTGGCCTACTAAAATCAAAAGATTTGCTTATGTAAGGTTTCGCAAACAGCTCGATCATTTCTTTATAAGATTTATAGTAAAATTCGATTTGGGCTGGGGTATCTTCCTTATGAATCATATCCAGTTTTCTAAAAGCATCTATCGTTTTGTCCCGATCGTTAATTACATCAGTAGAAATTAAAGAGAAAAAGGGGTAATAAAAATCATCAGGCATTTCTTTAATGCAACCAAAATCAATTACACCGAGATTTTCTTCTGGCGTAATCATAAAATTTCCTGGATGTGGATCTGCATGAACAGCCCTTAATTCGTGTTGCTGAAAATTATAAAAGTCCCAAAGTGCCTGTCCAATTTTATTTCTTAAATCCTGCGACGGATTTGTTTTTAAAAACTCTTTTAAATGCAGGCCCTCAATCCAATCCATCGTAATAATCCTTTTTCCAGATAATTCTGGATAATATTTTGGAAATACGACATGATCAAGCTTTTTGCAGGCTTCAGAAAATTCGATTGAGCGCTTAACCTCTAATTCGTAATCTGTTTCTTCCAGCAAGCGTTCCTCAACTTCTTTTATATAAACATTTAAGTCTTTTTCAGACATGCCCAATAACCGAAATGCAAATGGTTTTACCAGTTTTAAATCTGATGAAATACTATCGCCAACACCAGGGTATTGAATTTTAACGGCTAATTTCTTTCCATTTAACGTAGCCTGATGAACTTGGCCTATTGATGCCGCATTGCTTGATGTTAAATTAAAGCTATCGTAAATGTTTTCTGGCGTTTTGCCAAAATTTTTGGAAAACGTTCTAACAATTAGCGGTCCTGATAATGGAGGCGCATTGTATTGCGATTGTGTAAATTTATCAACGTAAGATTTTGGCAACATGTTTTTATCCATGCTTAACATTTGCGCAATTTTAAGTGCACTGCCTTTTAACTCACTTAAAGATTTGTAAATATCTGTTGCATTATCTTCATTAAGCTGCTCTCTATCCAAATCTGGATTAAAAAGCTTTTTCGAATAATGTTTTATATAATTTCCGCTAATCTGAAAACCTGTTTTAACAAATTTTGCCGAACGTTCTACCTTTGTTGTTGGAATACTCTGTTGTGTTTTCATTCAGTTTTAAAACCCCATTCTCTCTTTAAATTTTCCATTTCTGGATAAAAATTTCCCGTATTCTAATAAATTATCAATAGGAGAGTGCTGAAAAAGATCGAAAGTTACGTTAATGCCTTTTTCAATGGCTTCATCACTTTTCTCAAAGCCTTCACTATCGTCGTTTACCCAAAAATTAACAATAAATGCAAACTGAATCCATAAGGCATCTTTATAGCGCTTACTTAAAAATCTGCGTTCGGCCAATTCTCCACTTTCTAATCCTTCAGTTATAATGTCTTCAGCAAAGTTTTCGAAAATTGGTTTTACGCCTGCAAGTACATCAGGTGTAGAAAATTTACCTTTATAATTTTTCAGGCTATAAATAATAAAACTTCTTTCGTTCTTCAAATTTTCTAGATAACTATAAAAGAAAGAAAGCATTTTTTCTCTTGACGTATATTGACTCCAAACCTCTTGTTCTTTGATTTTGGATATCGTATCGTGGGTCAGTTCAAACCAGATTGTTTTCTCAATACTTTCAAAAGATGAGAAAAACTGATAAAAATCTGCTTCCGTAATTTTCAATTTCTTAACAAAACTGTAAACTGTTTTTGGTTTTTCGTTGTTTGTTAAAACATAGTCGAGATATGCATTTCTGATTTGTTGAGCCGTTGCCATTTTGGTTTCTTTTTAATTTATAACGGTTAATTTACAAACTTGGTTTTGTTTGGGTAAGTTTTCTCAATCATTGCATTGTAATAATCATTTTCAAAATATTTGAAAGTTAGTTTGTTAGCCAATTAAATTAGTTTATTAAGTCTTTTTGTGGAAATTTAATGTTCTTAAATACTAAAATTATTAGTAATATTGTTTATTGATAATTTGTTAATGCGAATGATATGATTCAACTAAATGATTTTTTGTATGGTAAAATGGAATTCCCTCAAGTATTTGAAGATTTATTAAATACCGATGCTTTAAAACGTTTAGCCGGAGTACACCAAAGCGGAGCCATATATCTGGTTAATCCAGATATTTGTCATTCTCGTTTAGAACATGCAATTGGTGTAATGATGCTCATTCGTTTGCTTGGAGGTTCGGAGCTGGAGCAAATTGCGGGTTTATTGCATGATGTTTCTCATACTGCTTTTTCTCATGTAGGAGATTATGTTTTTGATAATACCGATGAAAATTACCACGAGCAAATTTTTGATGAGGTTGTAACAAATTCAGAAATTCCTCAGGTTTTAAACAATCATGGTTATTCTATTGCACAAATTGTTACCGGTAAGTTTACTATTCTTGAACAACCTTTGCCTTTGCTTTGCGCCGATAGATTGGATTATACTTTAAGAGATGGGATTTATGCCGGTGTTTTTTCCAGACAAAGAGCAAAACAGTTTTTAAGTTCTATAATTTTGAAAAACGGAAAAATTGCTGTTACAACAGAAGCTGATGCTGATTGGATCAATCTATCTTTTAAAAAGCTAAATAACGAAGTATTTAAATTGCCACTTTATTTATATGCAAATGGTAAAATGGCAGAAATAATTAAAGATTTTATACAAAAAGGGATTTTAACAAAAGGCGATCTATTTAAAACCGATACCATGTTGTTAAATAAAATAAGAAGCAATTTTGCTGGTTACGAAGCGATAAAATCGATAAAACAACTTCGTGGTTTTGCAGAATTTATGAGGAATGGAGCAGTGCCTAAGGTTAAAGACAGAACCTTAAATGTTTTAGTTGCTTAATCATTTAACCCAAATTATATTATTTGGCGTATATTGTAAAAAAGGAAAACCATGTCTGCTTTAGAAATTATCTTAATTGGTGTTGTAATATTATTGATTTTTGGCGGTAAAAAATTGCCTGAACTGATGAAGGGAATTGGTAAAAGTGTAAGGGAATTTAAAGCCGGAAAAGACGAGCCTCCCGTTAAATAGGTTGCCACAAACTTTATTGCTTTTTAGCTGTTCTTTAATTGAAATTAAATTATAAAAAATGGATATTAAAAAAGACCTCGATTTGGCTAGCAATGACAACTCAAAAGATAAGGCAGAAAATCCTGAACAGGGAATAAACGATTGGAACGATCGTTTAGATGAAAACCTAGAGCCTAAAGCACATAACGATATTTCTGCTGATGAAAAGGCTGAGGAATTTTCTAAAAAGTATGGAAGTGGCGATCAATCAGATCAAGGCTAATTGAATATTATTTTCTTGGATAAGACTAGCTTAAGCTTGTATCATTTTTCTCGGTCTAAAACCTGTTTTGAATATTGAATTATAAGCTATTTAAATATTTTTTTACATCAACCCTCTAGAGTTTTACATCAACCTAATGCTTTTTACTTGTTAAAAGTGTTAATTTTTATAAACTTGTTTTTTGTTGTATTTCATAAATGGTATATTGCATTCCTGTTTTGACAAAAAATGCATCATACTCCCAAACAATACAAGTAAGAAATGAATAAGGTTGTACTCTTTATTTTAATTTTATTTGTATCCTTTACTTCCCGTGTATTAGGTCAAAATATTTCTAATGAGGGAACCAATTTTTGGGCTGTATTTCCTACGCATGTGCCCAATAGTCAAGCAACATTGGCCAATCTTGCCGTTTTTGTTACTTCTAAATTCAATACTGAGGTTACAGTAAGTTGCGGCGCTTACACATCTACAAAGACAATCCCTGCAAACACGGCAGTTCAGTTCGATGTAGATCGAAATGCGGCCTATGTAAATTTAGCTGAAGCCAATACAAACCTTATCAATAGAGGAATTCATATAAAGGTTACGGATGGTATGCCAAAAGTTTCTGCTTATACGCATATTTATGCAGGTGCAAGATCGGCAGCATCTTTAATTTTGCCCTTTGAAACGCTAGGGCAAACCTATTATTCCATGAACTATACGCAATCGGCAGGTGGAAATAATTTTCTTGCTTTGGTTGCTGCAGAAGCCAATACTACTTTGTTAATTCATGAAAAAAGTGGTACGGTTAAAACGGTAACGCTGGTTAATGCAGGCGATGTTTATGAATATGTTGGTAGTACAAACTCCGATTTAACAGGTGTATATGTAGAATCGGATCCAGCTACTTCTTCCTGTAAACGCTTTGCAGCTTTTTCAGGTTCTTCTGTTGTAATGATCGCCTGTTCAGGATCTCAAGACCCTTTATATCAACAACTTTACCCAACAGTAAGCTGGGGCAGAAATTATGGAATTGTTCCTTTTATTGATCGCCGCTATATTCTCAGGATTTTGGCTCAGGATGATAACACAATTGTAAACCTTGGTGGCCAAACCATAACTTTAAATAAAGGCGCTTTTTACGAAAGTTCTATTTTAACTGAACCTACTTTTATTACTTCAGATAAGTTAATCAGTGTTGCGCAGTATTCTTTAACCCAAAGTTGCTCTTCTGTTAATGGAACAAATCTGCTCGGAGATCCAGAAATGGTAATTTTGAATCCGATAGAATTTAACATAAAAGCAGTAACGGTATTTTCTTCTACTTTGCAGGCAATAGCGGTTAGATATCTTAATATTTTAATCAGAGCCAATAAAACCGGAACATTTAAAATTAATGGTGTAGCTCCTGCGGTTAACTGGAAGCCCTTAACAGGGAATCCAACTTATGCTTATGCACAGATTACGGTAACCTCAAATAGTTTAACCCTAACTGCCGACGAAGGTTTTAATGCAATTGCCTATGGTTTTGGACAGGCCGAATCCTATTCTTATTCTGCAGGAACAAACCTTTCTTCGAACAACTATTTAACCGTAGTTAATGAAGCTAAGAATGAAGAAAATCCTAATGGCTGCATTGGCTCAGAAGTTGATTTTAAGATAAATCTTCCATATCAGCCAGATAAAATAACCTGGACTTTGGACGGCGAGGCAGAAGTGATCACCTTAAACCCTGTACCGGAAATTAAAACAACCAATGGTCAAAAAACTTATATTTATCGTTATCCGGCAAATAAAATTTATACAACCACGGGCGAATACCATTTAGGTGTTGTTGCGCATGTTCCAAACAATGCATCCAACTGTGTAAGTGGGGACTTGGTTACCAATTATGTATTTACAATTTACGATTTGCCAACAGCTAAGTTTAATGTAGCGCAAACAAGCTGTGCAAAATCTGATGTTGCTTTTACCGACCAAAGCACTTCAAATTCAACTGACTTTGCCATAACCAATTGGCTCTGGGATTTTGGCGATGGAAAAACTTCAACAGATCAAAATCCAAAACACCAATATGATGGAGAAGGCAATTATAATGTCACTTTATCTGTTAAATCGGGAACCGGATGTTATTCTGATCCAACACCAATTAAAGTTGTAAGTATTTACCCTTTACCTGTTTCTAAATTTACGGCACCTACATTAAGTTGCACAAATACCGATGTTTTGCTAACTGATCAATCTACAATTAGTAGTACATTATCACCCAACACGATAAAAAATTGGCATTGGGATTTTGGGGATGGAAGTACCCCTGTAGATCGAACTACCTCAGCACCTTTTAACCATCAATATTCAACTCCTGGCAGTTACACAATAAAACTAACAACCACATCCGCACACGATTGTGTAAGTGATGTTGTTACATCTAATATTGTGATAACAGATTTACCAATTGCAGATTTTTCTCTTCCAGATATTTGTTTGAGTGATGCTTTTGCAATGTTTTCAAATAAATCAGTTGATGCTGCAGGAGGGAATGGTGTTTTTACATATCAATGGACCTTCGGTGATATAGCTAATTCTACACCTGCCAATCCAAATGTAACCACTATTAAAGATGGAAAACATAACTATTCTGTAGCGGGTACATACAAAGTAACCTTACAAATTACGAATGCAAATGGTTGTATTTCAGTTAAAACCCAAGATTTTACTGTTAACGGAGCAGTAGAAAAGGCCGATTTTACAATAAAAAATGAAAATAGCCTTTGCAGCAATCAGGATGTCATAATTAATAACACTTCGAATGCATTTTTTGGTAAGATAACCAAGCTTTTTATTTATAAGGATTTTATCAATGCGCCAGAAGATTTCATCACCATACTTAACCCCACAAGTGATGATATTAAATTAACCTATCCATCTTTCGGTGGTTTGGCAGATAAAAAATATACCATCAGATTGGTTGCCTATTCAGGAGAAACCTGCTTTAAATTTAAAGAGACAGAAATTACGCTTAAACCCGCCCCACAGTTGGAGTTTGCAGAGCTTGCAGCGGCCTGCCAGAATGATGGTTCTGTTGTTATTACACAGGCTAGGGAAACTTCCGGTATTGTTGGTACAGGGGTTTATTCGGGAGAGGGTATAGACGAAGCGGGTAATTTTAATCCAAAAATAGTTGATGTTGGAACACATACCATTACCTATACTTTTACAGCAGCTAATGGTTGTCCAGCTTTTATTACGCAAACTATAAATGTTTACAAATCTCCATCTGCTGATGCCGGATTTCCAATTTATATTTTGTCTGGAGGGGAAACCAAAATTCCAGCAATAGCAGAGGGCGATAATTTAACCTATAAATGGACACCATCTTTGGGTTTAAGCAATGATCATATCTTAAATCCAATCGCATCACCAGAAAAAGATACTGAATATACGCTTGTAGTTACTACAGATGAAGGTTGCACAGCTACATCGTCAGTTACCATAAAAGTTCTTCAGGCTTTAACACCACCAAATTCCTTTACACCTAATGGCGATAATATAAACGATGTTTGGAATATTCAATACTTAGATACCTATCCAAATGCAACTGTCGAAATTTTTAACAGGAATGGAACTAGGGTATTTTTTAGTAATGGATACAAAATTCCTTTCGATGGTAACTTTCAAAATGTACCTTTACCTGTCGGAGTTTATTATTATATTATCAACCCAAGAAATGGGCGTAAATCTGTATCAGGACCTCTCACTATAATTAGATAAAATTGAAAAAGTTAATTGTATTATTAGCCCTTACTATTCTTTCCTACGAAGGTTTTTCGCAGCAAAAGCCACAGTACACGCAATATATTTTTAACCAATATTTGCTTAACCCTGCATTGTCTGGAATAGAGAATTATCTCGATTTTAAAGCGGGTTACCGAAAACAATGGGCAGGAATTAGCGATGCGCCTCAAACCTCATTCGTATCGGCAAACTGGGCCTTGGGCGATAATCAGTTGTGGAGTAATGCCTTAACCTCGTTTCCCGAGCAAACCGGTAACCCAATGGATCGGAATTATACACAGAACTATATGTCATCTCCAGCCCACCATGGGATGGGAGTTACTGCCGTATTGGATAAAACAGGTCCCTTATCTCGGTTAGATGCCAATGTAACATACGCTTATCATTTACAATTGAGCAATAATTTTAATTTATCGGTAGGTGTTGCAGCGGGGATTTCGAGAATTGCGTTAGATGTGAATGCGTTATCATTCGAAAATCCAATTGATCCAATTTTATCAAGAGCTTTGGTAACACAAGTAAAGCCCGATGTAAGTATTGGTTTATGGTTATATGGCGCACGCATGTTTGCTGGCTTATCTGCCCAACAGATTTTACCTCAAAAGCTAAGCTTTACAGGAGATGAGTCTTATAATCAGGGAAAAGAAGTTCCGCACGTTTTTGCAACCGCAGGTTATAAATTTTTTGTTGATGATGAGATTGCCGCTATTCCATCCATTATGGTAAAATATGTTTCTCCATCCCCAGTATCAGTAGATTTAAACATGAAGTTTGCTTTTAAAGATAAGGTTTGGCTGGGCGGAAGCTATCGTAAAGATGATTCCTTTTCGGCCATGGCTGGGTTTAATATCGGTAAAATGGTAAATCTGACCTATTCTTACGATTTTACCACTTCTGACTTAAATCAGGTAAGTAACGGAAGTCACGAAATTGTTTTAGGATTATTGCTGAACAATATCTATAAAGTGCCTTCTTACATTAAAATGTGGTAAAGTAGTTGATTATGTGATTGGTTTTTTCGGTGTATGGATTAAGGTCTATTAATAAACTAATTAACCAGCGTCCAAAAAACTAAAAAACCAATTAAAGTTCTTTCCTTAATCTTGCAACCGGAATATTCATTTGCTCACGATATTTTGCGACAGTTCTTCTGGCAATATTATAACCTCGTTCTTTTAAAATATCGGTTAGTTTTTCATCTGCCAAAGGCTTGCGCTTATCTTCGTTTCCAATACAATCTTCCAGAATTTTTTTAACCTCTTTGTTGGAAACTTCCTCACCATTTTCTGTTTGAATGGCTTCAGAAAAGAAAGATTTTAATAAAAATGTGCCAAACTCTGTTTGTACGTATTTAGAATTCGCAACTCTGGATACCGTAGAAATATCCATATCAATTTTATCCGCAATATCTTTTAAAATCATCGGACGCATTTTACGTTCGTCAGCAGTTAAAAAATACTCATACTGGTAATGCATAATTGCATTCATGGTTTTGAGCAAGGTCTGCTGTCTTTGTTTTATCGCATCGATAAACCACTTTGCAGAATCCAGCTTTTGCTTAACAAACTGAACGGCTTCTTTAAGTTTTTTATCTTTCGACGATGCCTTGTCATAATGCTCGAACATTTCTTGGTAAGAGCGGCTTACCTTTAATTCTGGTGCATTTTTTGAATTTAGCGTTAGGATTAAAATACCATCATTATTACTGATGTGAAAATCAGGAATAATTTGCATTTGTTTGGTGGTAACTTGATTGGCATCACCAGGTTTTGGATTTAGACGAAGAATTTCATTAACAACTTCTTTTAGTTCCTCACTATCTAAACCTAAGCTTTTTTCGAGTTTATCGTAATGTTTACGTGTAAATTCATCCAAATAATTTTCAACCACATTCATGGCTTTTACTATAATTGGATTATTTGCATCTTTTCTTTTTAACTGGATAAGCAGGCATTCTTTTAAATCTCTTGCACCAATTCCTGGAGGATCGAAGCTTTGGATTAACCGTAGCATTTCTAAAACATCTTCCTCTTCAACCATTACGTTTTGAGAAAAGGCCAAATCATCAATCATAGAACCTAGCGGGCGGCGTAAATAACCATCATCATCTAAGCTTCCAATAATCTGTTTTCCTATGATAAAATCTTGATCCGATAGCGGAATTAAATCTAGTTGTTCTTGTAAACTTTCAAAAAAAGTACTTTCAATTGCGATTGGGGTCTCCTTTTTCTCGTCGTCATCATCACCGTTATTATAATTGGTACTGTAATCGTTGGTGTTGTCATCCTGCAGGTAATCATCTACATTAAACTCATCCATGCTATTGTCTTCAGAAGATTTTTCATAGTCATCAGGCCCATCATTAAGATCGTCATATTCGCCTTTAGGCTCGTCAGCAGTCATTAAACTTGGATCTTCAAGCGCAGGGTTATCTTCCAATTCTTCTTTTACACGGGTATCTAAGGCAACAGTTGGCACCTGTAGCAGCTTAATAAATTGGATTTGCTGGGGCGATAACTTCTGTAATAATTTTTGTTGTAAATGTTGCTTTAGCATATTGTATATAAAAGAATAGGGGCAAAAATAAACAAATCATCTCAGATATTTTCTACAATAGAATAAATGCTGTTTATATGTTCGGTTTTAAATTTTTGCCTAAACATTTGTATTAAATTTAATCTTTATTACTTTAGTAAATAAATCATTCTAAAACTTTGTAAAAATGGGATTTGTAAAAGAATTTAAGGATTTCGCCGTAAAAGGCAACGTAATCGATTTAGCAATCGGTGTAATTATTGGAGCGGCATTCGGTAAAATAGTTAGCTCTTTAGTCGAAGACATTATAACTCCGGCAGTATTGGGTCCAGCACTTAAAGCTGCGGGTTTAGAAGATTTAAGTAAACTTACTATTGCTGGTACTGCGATTAAATATGGTAATTTTCTTTCTCAGGTAATCTCATTTATCATCATTGCGTTGGTTTTATTTATTATTATTAAAACAGTGAATAACATTAAAAAGAAAGAAGAAGTGGCACCTTCTGCGCCACCAGCACCAACAAAAGAAGAAGTTCTTTTAACAGAAATAAGAGATTTGCTTAAAACAAAAGCATAATATTTAAAAGGGTTCGCAGGCATTTGCGAACCTTTTTGCTAATAGCTCTTTTTGATTTTCGGATCGGTTATAATAATATAATCGCCTAAATTTTTGAATTTTTCCCAATCTGGTTTTTCAAAACTTTCATCAGGGAAAGATGAAATATTTAAAGTTTTTAGCTTTGGTGCATAGTTTTTTAGCTTGGCCAGCGTTCCAAGTTTTTCATCACTGTGGAAGCGGCCGTTAAGTTGTAAAATTTTGATTCCTTTATTTGTCTTTGCAAATTTTGCGATAGACCAAGCCATTGTAGCATCCCAAAAATTTTGGGTTTGATAAATCTTCATCGATCCCATATTATGGCCACCCAAAGTTTCGATAAACTTCTCGTTATATCTACCCATTGCGGTATCAACAGGTATTGGCGGAAGAAATATTTTAGATGTTTCGGGAAAATTTTTCAACACATCTAAACCACCCATGGTAACGGCATTGCTATAACGGGCAGCAGCATTTGCAGCAATTACGCTCAGTTTATTTTGCTTTGCGTATTCAATAGCTTGACGATAATCTGTATAATTTCCCCAGGCCCTGCTTTCTTTTATAAAGTTTTTCTCAGAAATTACACCTGCTAAATATTCGTTAACAATTGGCTGAACATCGGTATGAAACATTTCTAAACTTAATGCTGCCTTTTGAGGATATTTTTCGTTTAGCCTTTTAAGCAGCTCAACCTCCAAAAAGTGCCCAATGGAATCATTATGTTCTTCTCCAAAAAATAGAACATCGGCTTTATCCATATCTAAAACAATATCATCAAGAGAAATCATTTTTTGTTTTCTCACATCATAAATTTTATATGTTGTGTTTATATCCTGTGCGAAGATGCAAAGTGGGAGCGTTATGGCGAATATTAAAAGAATAAATTTCATGTCCTCAAAATAGGAAAATAATTTTCACCGATGAAATAGCGACACTTACCGTTATTTAACCTTTTCTTGTGGGTTCTTGGTTTAACAGGTTAATTTTTATAGATACTTTTAATTATTAATATGAACACAAATGGAAAATCTAAATAACATAAATAAAAATTCTAGCAGGGTTTGGAGCGGTGCATTAATTATCATCATCGGACTTGCATTTTTGCTCAATAACATCGGCCTTAATATTCCAAGATGGCTTTTCAGTTGGCATACCTTTTTAATAGTATTGGGTCTGTTTATTGGTGTTAGAAGCAATTTTAAAGGAATAGGTTGGCTTGTGTTGGTTTTAATTGGAACTTACAATACCTTACAGCGCATACCGGAACTCGATTTGGACATTTCTAAATATGCGCTCGGATTTGGGTTGGTAATTGTTGGCGGGTTTCTAATTTTAAGACCTAAATCTAGTTTCGACAAGAAAAAATTTAAGGCCAATTTTAAAGATCAATTTAGCGAAAACGACGATTCCTCAGCATTTAAAGCCAAGGATAAAAATGCTTTTAATAACGATATTATTGATGTTACAGCTGTTTTTGGCGGAAGTCATCAAATTGTTTACTCAAAAAATTTTAAAGGTGGCGACATTACCGCAGTTTTCGGTGGTGCAGATATTAACCTAACACAATCAGATTTTGCTGAAAGTGTTTCGTTAGATGTTACCGCAGTATTTGGTGGAATAAAATTAGTAGTTCCACAAAACTGGGCCATAAAATCGAACGTTACCGCATTGTTTGGAAGTGTAGAAGATAAAAGATCTCATATGATGCCAAACGGAGAAATTCAAAAAACCTTGGTATTAGATGGTACAGCAATGTTTGGCGGTATCGAAATTAGAAGTTTTTAAATCCCTTTGTTATGAAATGGTTTTCAGTAAATTGTATTTATCGGGTTGTATGTGGTGAGGGCAAACTTTCGCCACAATTTAACGAACAAATAAGGTTGCTTCAGGCCAATAGTAGGTTAGAAGCACTAGAAAAGATAAATCAAAATGCAAATAAGTATAATCTCCCTTTTAAAAATTGTAATGGTGAACAAGTAAATTGGGAATTTTTGGGAATCGGCAGCTTAATCGAGATTACTAAGCCAGAAGATGGGGTAGAAGTCGCCGCAAAAATTTTAGAACCAAAATCTGTAGAAAGATACCTTGAAAATCTAGCGCACAGAACCAGATTGCTCACAGAATATAACTAAGAAACAGTGATAACTAGACCATTAACCATTCCCCAAATTCAGAAAACATCATTAGGTTTTGCAATCTCGTGGATTGTTTTGTGCGCTATTGGTTTACATTACTTTGTAAACTTTTCGTGGTCAATTTCCTTTACCGATAGTTTTGTTAATAATTTTCTTCTTGCTGTGGCCTGCATAAGCATTAGCAATATGCTTGGCTATTACCAACCCAAAAACGAAAGGATTTTGTATGTGTTAATTGTTACGCTAGCGCTAACCCTTGTTATTGTATATATTTCTAAATATGCCTTGCACTATATTTTTATTGATTATAAAGACTATCTCGATTTTTACAATTTCTCTTTTCCTTTTCGCGGTTTAATCTCTTTTATGTGTCTTGGCTGGTGCGCACTCGCTAATATTTTATGGTATAGGTTAGAAGAACAATCTGAAACACAACAAAGGCTCTCTGCTGCAAAAAGCTTGGCTAAAGAGGCCGAATTAAATAAACTTAGACATCAGCTTCAGCCACATTTTTTGTTCAACAGCTTAAATTCTGTGTTTGCCCTCACTATGGTAAACCCAAAAGAAGCTGGTGTTATGATTACCAAATTAGCCTCCTTTTTACGTGGAACTTTAAAACGTGATGATGAATTATGGGTTTCTGTAGAAGAAGAAATGGAATACATTCAACTGTATCTGGATATCGAAAAAGTTAGATTTAGTCATCGTTTAAATATTGAGGTTAACGTTGCAGATGATACTTTAAATCTATGTTTGCCCGGAACTTTGTTGCAGCCGATCGTAGAAAACGCGATTAAATTTGGATTATACAATACTTCTTCAAAAATTACGATTAAGGTTGATGTAACGGTAGATGAGAGCCTGTTAAAGCTAAGGGTGGAGAATCCTTTCGATCCAGAAATGAAAGCAACCGGAGGAACAGGATTTGGTTTAACCGCTATTAAGCGCCGTCTATATCTTTTATTTGCCAATCCACATTTATTGCAGACCGAAATTGAGGCAAATAATTTATATATTACCACTCTAAAAATTCCACAAAAAAATGATCAGGACCATACTAATTGATGATGAGCCTTTAGCCAGAGATATCGTAAAACATTACCTTTCAGATCATGCAGAAATTGAAGTAATAGCAGAATGTTGCGATGGTTTTGAAGGCTTAAAGGCAATTACCCTACACAAGCCCGATTTGATTTTTCTGGATATTCAAATGCCTAAAATAAGCGGTTTCGAAATGCTCGAGCTCGTAGAGGAAAAACCCGCCGTTATATTTACAACAGCTTTTGATGAATATGCCATCAAAGCTTTTGAAGTTAATGCCGTGGATTACCTTCTTAAACCCATAGATAAAAGTAGGTTTGATGCAGCAATAAAAAAGCTTCCATCAAAACTTAATCAAACAGAAAATACCGAAGCAGTACTAAATGCGGCAGCGTTAACACCTGCGCAAAATAATAGAGTAGTAGTTAAAAAAGATGGCGTAATTAAAATTATTCCGGTTGCAGATATAAATTATCTTGAAGCTGATGATGATTATGTTAAGCTTAGTACCATTGATGGAGCTTTCTACAAAAATAAAACCATGGCTTATTTTGAGCAGACTTTAGATGCCGGACAATTTATTCGCATTCATCGTTCGTATATTATCAATCTTGCTCAGGTTACCAAAATAGAACTCAAAGAAAAAGACAGTTACGTTGTGCTCCTTAAATCGGACATTTGGTTACCTGTTAGTAAAACCGGTTATGTTAAATTAAAAGCTGCGTTGGGCTTATAAGCTCTTTTATGCAGTAATGGAATTAAATTCGGGCAAGATTTGCTACATTTGCCTTTCGAACAGAAAAATAAAAATAAAACACTCTTGCATATGTAGAGAAATCGCTTTATATTTGCACCTCTTAATTTTGAAATTATAATAGATAATATACAGTCATGAAAAGAACATACCAACCTTCGCAAAGAAAGAGAAGAAACAAACACGGCTTCCGCGAAAGAATGGCAACAGCTAACGGCAGACGAGTATTAGCATCACGTCGTGCTAAAGGAAGAAAAAGATTAACAGTTTCTGACGAACGCAAGCATAAAGCATAATTTTTGATTGCTTTTCCGATCAATCGGAATCGGCAGATCAGATTCTGCATTTATCAATCAAAAATATATGTACACATTCAAGAAAGAAGAACGGTTATGCAGCAGAAAACATTTAGATCTGCTGTTTAAAAACGGTTCTTCTTTTTTATTATACCCATTTCGCATTTCTTATATCTTTATTGATCAACCGGCCGATGTTCAGGCTCAAGTGGTTATCAATGTTCCAAAAAAGAGATATAAAAGAGCAGTAGATCGTAATCTACTTAAACGACGTATCAGAGAGGCTTATCGCTTAAATAAACAAGAAAACTTCTATAATCAATTGCCAACAGATAAAGGCTTGTTGTTGTTTTCTATCCAGTTTGTTGGGAAAGATAAGTATGAGTTTGAATTTATTCAGAAAAAACTGATCGCTACTTTCAAGCGTTTTCAAAACTTAATTCAACCCAATGAAAATCATCAATAAAATTTTCGGCTGGTTCTTTTTGGGTTTAATTCGCATTTATCAATATGCAATTTCACCAATGCTCGGGGCAAACTGTCGTTTTACACCAACTTGTTCGCAGTATGGAATTGAAGCCATTAGAAAATATGGGCCATTTAAAGGCGGGTGGATGGCATTAAAAAGAATTGGTCGTTGCCATCCCTGGGGAAGCCATGGGCATGATCCCGTTCCTTAAATCAATTCAAAAATAGAAGCTGGGGCTTCAATCTTCTAACCTTTCACTTATCTTTGCACCATGGCTAAAATACTTCAAATAGAAACGGCAACTTCAGTATGTTCTGTAGGGGTATCAATTGATGGGAAAACTATTGCCGTTAAAGAAGAAACAGGGCAGAATTTACATGCAGGTAACCTCACTCTTTTTATTGAAGAGGTTATTAAAAAAGCCGATTTAACATTTAAAGATTTAGATGCAATTGCGGTAAGCAAAGGCCCAGGTTCTTATACAGGTTTACGAATTGGTGTTTCAACTGCTAAAGGATTGTGCTATGCACTTGATATTCCATTAATAGCAATTGAAACGTTAGAAATGATGGCCGCTGGATTTTTAAGCAAAAATTCTAACTATTCTGGTTTGATTTGTCCAATGATTGATGCGAGAAGGATGGAAGTTTATACTGCAATGTTTAATACTGATTTAGAAATTTTAGAACCAACATCAGCAAAAATTATTGATGCAAGTAGCTTTTCTGAGTTTTTGGCTAACCAGAAAATAACATTCATTGGTGATGGTTCTTCGAAGTGTAAAGTAGCCTTAAATAGCCCTAATGCTTTCTTTTGCGAAGATAATTTTAATTCCGCTGGCAACATGTCGTTACTAGCAAAGCATGCTTTCACAAAAAGACTTTTTGAAGATGTAGCTTATTTCGAGCCTTTCTACCTAAAAGATTTTGTTGTTACCCAACCGAAGAAGCAAAAGACTTAAAATTATTTCCTCTTAAAAATGGAGAAAAGATTTTTAAAGAAACTTCCCTCATTATCGTTAATGCCAGGCATTACATCGCTAAATTGAGGATGGTTAACTACATCACCAAACTTGATGCCTATTCCCATATAAAAAGAACCTCCATTAGGTCCCGATCCAATGTTTGCATCGTTTTTGATAACCCCACTAATCTGGCTTGCGGTAGATAAAAGATTATCCGTTCCTAAAAACATTTCAAAATTTGGTGTTTGATACTTTGCCTGTAAACCAACCATAAAAATGTTGTTCAGGTTATAAAGCGGCGTTACACTCCCAGAAAAATCATTATACTTAAAAGTATTTATGAAAGCAATATCGCCACCCTTATAAAAAAGATTTTTAGATACAGCGAGTGCTGGTTTGTAGAAACCATAAGCTTTAGACAAATAAACATCTATTTTTGCATTTGTAGGTGCTAAAAATTTATTGCTCTCTTCCGATAAAAGAAAAATATCCTTTATTTCTTCATTGGTATTTCCTTGGTTAAAAGCGATATTATTGATGGTTTTAAAGGCATTCGCAGTTGTTCTGGTGGTATTGCTTCGCCACCAAATAAATCCAAGATCTTTTACATTGGCCATTAAAAACAAGCCTTTTTTAGTTGTGTAATTGGTTCCAAAGCTTAAAGAAAGTCCTGGGTTTTTGAAATTTGGAAAGAATGTTTTTTTGTCTATTTCCTTGGTATCAGAAAAATTTGCAGAATATACTCCAGCAAGTCCAATATCCAAAGAATTGGTTTCCGGATTAATGTATAGATAGGAATCTGAAATATCCAATTTGTTATAAAGAATTCCACTTAATAAACTTGCTTTAACACCAAAGGCCAATCTTTTATTGTAATTCTCTCTATAAGTAAAGCTAAACTGATGATAAGTTTGTTGATACCCTTTGGTATTTAGGATGTCACTAAGTTGCGTAAATTGTGGAAATCTTGTATAGGTATCAAAGATTGCTAGTGTTTCATTGGTATAATCGATTTGAGAATCAGACCTAATTTGCCATGCAAAGCCCATTTCCTTTTGATATTTATAGGATTTGAATAGACGAAGAGTGGCTACATAAATATTACTGTTTTCGTAGAAATGATTAACCTCTCCAGTTCCTATTGGAAGTGTTCTGGTATCATTTTTACCCTCTTGGGTTAACTTTCTTATGATGTATTCTGCGCTTCCCTTATTTGCGGCATTAAAACCAAAATTTGGCAAAAAGAAATTGGAAGAAAATTTTCGCGAAGAATCTAAAGTGAACGATTTTTGAGAAGGGTTTTCAAAGGCATCGAACATCGTTTTAGTTCCGAATAAAGCATATTGTTGGGCGTGTACAGCCGTAAAGCTGATTACTGCTACAAAGGCAAGTAAAAGTTTCTTCATGTAAATTGGTTTTCTGGCTTATTTGACTATTTAACGGTTGCTTAAAGAATCTGGTATTTCTGGTTTTAAATATTTGTTTAAAAGCAAGTTAGTAATGAACTTTCCCTTGTCCGCACTCATCTGATAATAAAAGGTATCGAAACTTTTTAAACCGCTATCTGCCCTTAAATGTTTGTAGTACGGTAATAAAATATTATTTCTAAAAATTTCAGAAGAGTTTTTAGTGCCGATATAATAGCTCACGTTAGATGTGCTAGAAATCTGATTTAATGCATCCTGATAAGCTGGATTTTGAATCAGGAGCCTGTTATTCCTATAATTATTTAAAAAAGATTGTATTGTACTTGCGTTATTCGCCACAACAAGATTGTTGTCAATTATGGTGTAATACGGTCTTCCGAATTTCTTAAATGGCTCTCCATAATAGCTAAAGAGGATATCTGAAGATTTGAATAGCCGAATTTCCTCACTGTAATCTGCGCTTACATCAAGCAAAAGTTGCTTTACTTTTTCGCCATCGCTCAAAGCTATGGCCGCAAGTTTTTCGGTTGTACTTAGCTGAAAAATTATAAACTGATTTTTTGAGTAAACAGGAAAAATATTATTTAGATCAACCCTATAAGTGCTTTTTATATTTCCGATAATCTTTTTGGCGTTTAGGTCTTCTTTTTTTCTTTCTTGCCAGATGTTCAGTTTCTTGATCCAATTTTTATAATCATCAAAAGCGTACAAAACGTAATTTGCTGTATTATCTGGAAGAATATTGTTAATGGAAATATTTTGAGTTGGTGTATTTTCAAAGATTTTTAAGTAATTATCTTCAGCTTTTAATTCAGTGTAACCATTAAATAAAATTTTCTCTTTGCTGAAATTATAGTTTAAAGCTGCGTAGCTATTTTGCTTGTTAAATAAGGAAATTTCTCCATTAATGTTTCCGGCGATAATATTTTTAAGCAGGAGCGGCGCTTGATTAAAGTTGATGTAGATGTGCGCCAGTACGTTTTTATTGAGCAGATTGTTTTCTTTGATGTATTCGGTAAAAGGATTTTCCTCTAATCTAATGGAGGCATCTTTTATCAGTTTCAATGAGGTGGAAGCGGTAAGAACCTGACCATCCATGCCAACAAAAACAGATAGACTATCATTCAATTTAACCGAATAAACGTCCTTCAAATTGGCAACAACGGTAGATTTGCTTTTTATCTGGCTGTAAAAGTCTTTGATCGATTTATCAGGCTGAACCTGTAGTGTTATTAAAAAGTTCAGGGTTTTGTCAGAGTCTGGAAGCAGGCTAATGTAAACATCCTGATCCTTTATGAATGAATTCAGCGTATTGTCGCTAATTATAATCTCTTTTAATTGCTTTAAAAGAGTAGTTTTTTCAGCACCCAGTACCTGTTGTATTAAACTCTGACCCTCAATTATCTGGTAAAAACTTTTGTCGTTTTGAAAAGAAAAAAGCAAAGCTGCATTGTTGGTTGCCGATTGTAAAGCTAAATCTTTCGCATCGTTCTCATTATTTAATTTTGAAAAATATACGTAGGTCATTGCTGCCACGCCTATTACCAAGCCAGTTAATAAAATTATTATTCTTTTCATGTGTCTGTGCAACAAATTTAATTTATTACATCGATTAGTAAGAAGTTCTTTGCCAATTTATTAATTTAGCGATTGCTATAAGCAAAAGATTATGAACAAACGTATTATCCTTACTGCTTCTTTTTTTGGTGCTGTTGCTGTTTTACTTGGCGCTTTTGGTGCCCATGGTTTAAAGAGTTTAATTGATGGCCCTTCATTGGATATATGGCAAAAAGGTGTCGATTATCAGTTCTATCATACCTTTGCTTTACTTTATCTATCAACTTTTGCCAGGTATAGAAACAAACTGATTAACATTGCATATTTCTGTTTTACCTTCGGGATAATCTTATTCTCTGGCTCTCTATACTTGTTAGCAACCCGGAGTATTTTAAACATTGGCTTTACTGAATTTATAGGGCCTGTTACGCCAATTGGTGGTCTTTTGTTTGTGCTTGGGTGGATCATGTTGTTTTTTGCGGCTATAAAAGATAAATAATGGACACATTCGAAAATGAGATCTTTACGGAAAGAGAAACTCTTTTTGTGGAAGTTGTTTTGCCTTTATCTCTGGCTAAAAACTATACCTACCGTGTGCCTTTTGATCTTAATCACCAAGTTGAAATTGGAAAACGGGTTGTTGTTCAGTTTGGCAAACACAAGATTTACACCGCATTAATCAAAGCGATAACTAAAATTCCGCCAACAGTTTACGAAGCAAAATACATTATCGATGTTATAGATGCCGAACCTGTTATTACGCCAACGCAATTAAAGTTTTGGGAATGGATGACGCAGTATTACATGTGCAATGAAGGCGACGTAATGGCTGCAGCCCTGCCTGCAAGTTTAAAACTGGCTAGTGAAACCATTCTAATACTCCGTGAGGATTTTAATGAAGATGCAGAGCTTACAGATAAGGAGGAGCTTATAATCTCTGCACTTAAAAAACAGCAAAAACTTACCGTTAATGATGTTTCTAAATTGCTTGGACAAAAAACAGTTTATCCAATAATCAATCATTTATTAGATAAAGAACAGGTTCTGGTAGCAGAAGAAGTTGTGCAGAAATATAAACCGCTATTAAAATCTTTTGTTCTTTTAAATGAATTCTATGCTGAAGAAGAAAATTTAAAGCAGTTATTTAATATTCTTGATCGGGCGCCAAAACAGCTTGATGCCTTACTTGCGTATTTGAAATTGCAGAAAACAGGGATGCCAATCTCAAAAGAACAACTTTTAGAAGAGAGCGATTGCGGACCTGCGGCCTTTAAAGCTTTAATTGATAAAGATATTTTTGTGATTATGAAACGACCAGTTAGTCGTTTGGCAAGTCATGACGATGATTTTAGTGTAAATTTTACTTTAAACGATGAACAGCAGAAGGCTTACGACAAGATAAATAGTTTATTTGGGGAAAAGGAAGTTACGCTTCTTCATGGTGTTACAGCATCTGGTAAAACCCAAGTATATATCAAGCTGATTGAAGAAATTATTCAGAAAACCGATGGACAGGTTTTGTTTCTTTTGCCAGAAATTGCTTTAACTACACAGATTGTAGAGCGGATAAAACTTTACTTTGGCAATGCCATTGGGGTTTATCATTCTAAATTTAACAATAGCGAACGTGTAGAAATTTGGAACAAGGTTAGAAACGGAGCGTATAAAGTTGTTCTTGGAGCAAGATCAGCCGTGTTTTTGCCTTTCCAGCATTTAAAACTTATTGTAATTGATGAAGAGCATGAACCATCTTATAAGCAATACGATCCGGCGCCACGTTATCAGGCTCGAGATGCTGCTATTTATTTGGCTCATTTGCATCAGGCAAAAGTTATACTAGGTTCTGCAACTCCATCGCTGGAAAGCTATTACAATGCCTTACAGGGAAAGTACGGATTGGTCGAAATGAAAGAACGTTTTGGTGGCGTTCAGTTGCCTAACCAACAGGTTGTGAGCATCTCAGAAGAGACGAAGAAAAAATCTATGGTTTCGTATTTTTCAAGCGTTTTAATTAAGGATATTGATCTGGCACTTTCTAAAAAGGAACAAATCGTACTTTTTCAAAATAGAAGAGGATATGCTACAATTTTAATTTGCGCCACCTGCGGATATACCCCTAAATGTATCAATTGCGACGTAAGTCTTACATATCATAAAAGCAGTGGGAAACTTCATTGCCATTATTGTGGTTACCAGCAAAGTAGTGTTAATATATGTCCAGCTTGCGGTTCAGTACATGTAGAACAGAAGGGTTTTGGAACCGAGCGGATAGAAGAGGAGCTAAAACTGCTTTATCCAGAGGTAACCATTGCCAGATTGGATATGGACACCACCAGAACACGAAATGGATTACAGCAAATCTTAACCGATTTTCAGGATAAGAAGACAGATATTTTAATTGGTACGCAAATGGTTGCCAAAGGTTTGGATTTTGATAATCTGAATTTAATAGGCGTAATTAATGCAGATACATTGTTGGGTTATCCTGATTTTAGAGCTTACGAAAGAAGCTTTCAGCTTTTAGCGCAAGTAGCGGGTAGGGCAGGTCGCCGTGCTGATCAAGGCAATGTGTGTATTCAAACTTACGATGCAGACAACCGAATCATTAAACAGGTTGTTAATAATGACTACATCGGAATGTACAACGATGAAATTGAGGAGCGAGAAAAATTTCTTTATCCTCCATTTACCAAAATGATCTTTTTATCTGTAAAGCATAAAGATGCTCATGTTTTGGATTACGCGGCAACAACGCTTGCAAATACACTTAAGGGCAAGTTTGGTAAGCGTGTTCTCGGACCAGAGCAACCTTTAGTAAGCAGAGTAAGGAACCTTTATATCAAACAAATTATCATAAAAGCGGATAAACATACGGCCATACAAAAAGTAAAAAACGCTTTAAAAGAAACCATAACTGAATTTAATGCAGTTAAAGAATTTAAAAGCGTAATGATCCAGATTGATGTAGATCCTTATTAATTTTTTCCGTTTAGGCTAAATTGAACACCAACAGAAACAGGATTTAGTAAATATTCCCATTTTCTATAAGTGGTAACCGTTCTGGCAACGCCATTTGGTTGTGTAAGATCTTGTTTTTCGTACGAGTAATAAAAATCTAGATTGCTTTCTGCAAATACGTTAAGTTGAGGAATGATGTTAACTTTTAAACCTAAAACCGGCGTTAATACTAAACCATTTTTGCTGGCATCAACTGTTTGTTCCGTACTGCCAACCAATGCGCTTTTTGGAGAAATTGTTCCTGTAAAGCGATTAGAGCGATATCCTAGATCAAATCCAAAGTAAGGTTGAATTCTAGAATAGTTAAAGTTCTTTTCGAAACCAATTTTGAATGAATAATCGGTTACCTTTCCTCTAGCAATTTCGCATGATGCACAGGTGTTATCAAACTCCTCATCATTACGATAATAATTTCCGCTAATTCTATAACTAATCTGATTATCGTTGAATTTAAACATTAACCCATTTCCATACGCTTTAACGTAATCTTGTGTATTGGTTTGGTTCATAACTTTTGGCAATTGCATTAAAGTAAAGCCACGTAAACCAATTGTATAGTTATAATCTGCGCTAGATTGAGCAAATAATGTTAAAGAAGTACATAAAACAATAAGGCTAAGTAATATTTTCTTCATAAATAGATAAGGATATTTTACAATAATTTTATTCAATCTCAAAAGTAGAAATAATTCCTTACTAACTTGCAAATTATATTTGTAACCGTAAATCTAATTTGAATATTTTTAGTTTTGATTTACTGTTACTTACAGCCCAAACGAAATTTTAAGGTTGTATCACCATATAAAAACGCTAATTTTGAGACTTCATGGCCTATAAATTTGTTGATAATTACCGAGAACGTGGTGCGAGAAAAAAGCTTGTAGAGCTGTTGAGTAGTCGCGGTATTGAAGATGAAAATGTGTTGAAAGCAATCGGTAAAGTTCCGCGTCATTTTTTCTTCGACGAAACGTTTTGGAATCAATCTTATAAAGATATTGCTTTCCCAATAGGTGATGGACAAACCATTTCTCAGCCTTACACTGTTGCTTATCAAAGCGAGTTGCTTCATATTAAAAAAGGAGATAAAGTTTTGGAAATTGGGACAGGTTCTGGCTATCAAACCTGCATTTTAATGGAACTTGGAGCAAACGTATTCACCATAGAAAGGCAGGAAAACATCTTTAATCGTACCATTCAAGTATTACCAGGAATGGGTTACAGACCAACTTTTTTTTGTGGCGATGGATCAAAAGGTATTGCTGAACATGCGCCTTATGATAAAATTATTGTGACTGCTGGCGCACCCTTAGTTCCAGAAATTTTATTAAAACAATTAAAAATCGGCGGTATTTTGGTTATCCCGGTTGGTGATGAAAAGACACAAAAAATGGTTACAGTAATTCGTGTTAGTGAAACAGATTACGAAAAAATAGTATTAGATACCTTTAGGTTTGTTCCTCTGGTTGGAGATCAAGCCTGGTAAAAGGTTCATTAGTCATTAGTTCAATTGCTTGCAAGAATAAACTAATAGAGCCAAAGAATTATCTTTTCATGGCTCTATCCATTTCACGTTTTACATCTTTATCTTTAAGGCTATCGCGTTTATCAAATTCCTTTTTACCCTGTGCAAGTGAAATTTCGATCTTTGCAAAACCGCGTTCATTAATGAAAATTCTTAAGGGAACAATGGTGTATCCCTTTTCTTCGCCTTTAAGTTTTAGTTTCCTTATTTCCTTTTTTTGAAGCAATAAAGCCCTGTCTCTCTTGATATCATGATGATAAAATGAGCTGTGGCTATATTCGGAAATGTGCAGGTTTCTTACGTAAAGATTTCCGCCAATAAACATGCAGAAAGCATCTGTCATATTTGCCTTGCCCTGTCTAATCGCTTTTATTTCTGTTCCTAAAAGTGCTATTCCTGCTATATATTTATCAATTAAATTATAATCGAAATAAGCCCTTTTATTTTTTATGTTAATGTCGTTTTTCAAAATTTATATTCCTATCTGCAAATCAAATACGATTTGCTCTTTTAATAACCGCTAATTTAGCCGGATTGCAAATATCTTAAAAATTGGTGTGATAATCATTTTTAAATTAAATCAACATCAGATATTTAACTCTTATTTGTTCATCTGTTTGTAAAACCTCAATTTTATTTGGCAGTTAAGTATTTATTCGCTTAAGTTTGGAATCTTCAAAACATCGCAATGAAATTTAAAAATCTTCTTTTAGCCTTATTTTTTTTCACAGCTGTACAGGCAAAAGCCCAACAGCCTACATTATTGCCTCAATTTACATTCTTTAAGCTTGATGGTAAGTCCTTTTCAAATAAGGATATGAAACAAGGTAAAAAAAACTTATTTATACTTTTTGATTGTACCTGCGAGCATTGCCAAAGGGAAGTGAAGCTTTTAAATACCAATTATGCCAAGTTTAAAGATGTTAATATCTATATGATTACGCTTGATGAGGCCTATATTATTCCTCAATTTTTTACATCTTACGCACCAGGCTTAAACTCAAAGCCAAACGTCACCGTTCTTCAAGATAAAAACAAAATATTTATACCAGCATTTTTGCCTTCTAAATACCCTTCAATGTATCTTTATAGTACGGCCAACAAACTTTTGCTTTACCAAAGTGGCGATGGTGGCATTCAAAAAATAATGAAATTGCTTAGCAAATAATTATCTGATAATTAGGACTGGCATATTAACCTTATGCCTAACGGAATCTACAGTTGTACCAAAAATTAAATCCTTAAGTCCTTTATGGCCGTGAGCGCCCATAACCAATAATTCTAGTTTATTGCTATTGCTAATTTTTGCAATAGCTTTTGCTGTACCGCCAAAACCTATAAAAGCTGTAGAATCATAACCCAAGTCTGCCAAATTGAGCCTGTATTTTTCTAGGTTTTCACCATCGCTCTGTGTTTCATGATCCATAACCACATCTCCATGATACCTTGCAGCTGCGGTTTCGACCACATGAATTAGATAATAATGTGCATTTTTTCCACCTTGAATAAGCGCATGCCTAATGGTGTTTCTATCATTTTTGGAGAAATCAACTGCAATTCCAATTCGTTCGTAAATCACTTTCTCTATTTTGCCAATGTCAAGCGCATTGCCGTGCGGAACCATTTGCCTTTGCATATTTCTTTTATCAATAAGTGGATGAAAGAAAATGTACAGGAGTAAGAAAATGATTAAGGTTACAGCAGGGAAAATAATTGCATAAATCCACCAATTGTTTGCTTCTTTTGTCCAGCCAGAAATTTCTTCTATAACCAACTTAACATTTAAGGCAATTATCCCGATAGCACTTGTCCAAGCTAAAATTTTTACCCACAACTTAATAGCAAAGTCCTTCATCAGTTTTTTATCTGATGTAAAATGGATCAAAGGAATAATTGCAAAGCCCAATTGTAAGCTCAATACAACCTGACTTAAAACCAAAAGGCCCCCAAGTGCATCATCTCCGTAATGAAGAATGGTGAAAAAAGCAGGGATAATTGCTAATAAGCGAGTAATCAGTCTTCTTAACCACGGTTGAATTCTAAGGTTAATATGACCTTCCATAATAATCTGACCCGCAAGCGTACCTGTAACAGTAGAGCTTTGGCCTGCGGCAATTAAGGCAATTGCAAATAGGGCAGGTGCAACTTTGCCAAAAATATTTGATAAAAGTTTATGTGCATCCTGAATTTCGGCAACTTCGTGTAATCCATTTTTGTAAAAAGCGGCAGCGGCCAAAATTAAGATGGCAGCATTTACAAAGAATGCCAAATTTAGTGCAACCGTAGTATCGATTAAATTAAATTTTAAGGCTTCCTTAATCCCTTTGTTTGTTCTCTCAATTTTTCTGGTTTGTACCAGTGATGAGTGTAAATAAAGGTTGTGTGGCATTACGGTTGCGCCAATTATACCTATAGCAATGTATAAAGCATCGCCACTTAGTAATGATGGTTCAAAACCTCTAGCAACTTCTTTTAATGATGGCTCAACAATAAACATTTCCACCAAAAAAGAAATCCCTACAATGAAAACCATTGAAACAATAAAGCCTTCCATAGCCCTCATTCCCTTATTTAAAAGAAACAGGAGTAAAATGGTGTCGAAAATGGTTATGGAAATCCCCCAGATTAACGGTAAACCAAAAAGAAGCTGTAACCCAATAGCCATACCAATAATCTCAGCTAAATCACAGGCGATAATAGCGGTTTGTGCAAGACCAAAGAGTGGAATGTTTGCCCAACGGGGATAAGCATGTTTGGAAGCCTGCGCCAAATCCAATCCTCTAACAATACCTAACCTTGCACTTAACGATTGAAGTAAAAGGGCAATTAAATTCGACATTAACAAAACCCAGATCAGCTGATAGCCAAATTTACTTCCTCCTGCTAAATCGGTGGCCCAGTTTCCCGGATCCATATAACCAACGCTTATTAAATATGCCGGTCCGATAAACGATAATATTCGTCTCCAGCCCTTTCGTTTATCAGTGGCTACGCTTTGATGTACTTCGCTTAACGATTCAGATTTTGCCATTACTGCTTATTAAAATATGTTTTGCAACTTCTCTACTTATATTGATCTGCTTCTCGCTCGAAAGAATTTCTACTGAACCATCGAAATCCGTAACATCATTAATATGAATTTGTTTGCCCAAGGTTAATCCTAATTTTTCTAAATGCTTTAAAAATGCCGAGCTGTGTTGACTAACACCTGTAATGGTTCCAGAATCTCCTACTTTTAAATCGATAAGTTTTATAAACTGGGTTTTCGCAAATCTTCCGTGTTTATCCGGAATTGGATCACCATGAGGATCAGCTTTTGGGAAACCTAAAAATTCATCCAATCGCTCAATTAAATCTATAGATTTAATGTGTTCAAGCTCTTCGGCAACATCATGTACCTCGTCCCATTTAAAATTAAGTTTATCAACCAAAAAAACTTCCCAAAGGCGGTGTTTTCTAACGATATCAATGGCCGCCGATTTACCTTTTTCTGTTAAACTAACGCCTTGGTATTTTACATAATCAACCAATCCTTTGTCGGCTAATTTTTTAATCATATCTGTTACCGAGGCAGGTTTTGTTTGAATTTGTTCAGCAATGGCATTGGTTTGAACAGTTTCTGTTGTTTCTGCCAAATGATAAATAACCTTAAGATAGTTCTCCTCTGTGAAACTTTGCATTTTTATTTATCTAATTAATTTTTTAGGTAAATCTAAAAATTTTAATTTAAAATATATATGATAAATTATGTTAAAATTTAGAATATAATTTGGTTATGTTTGTGTTCTCAATACCTTTGAATTTATATGGCATCAGAATTAGATAAAATTGATTTTAAAATTTTAAGAATTTTACAAGAAAACGGTCGAATAACCAACCTATTATTATCTCAAGAAATTGGATTATCTCCAGCCCCAACATTAGAGCGTGTTCGTAAACTTGAAATGGCAGGTTATATTAAAAGCTATCATGCTCTGGTAGACGAAGAAAAACTTGGACTTGGAATTAAGACTTTTATTCAAATTCAACTTGATTTTCATAAAAACAATACGATACAAATCTTTTTGGATGAAGTAAACCAGATCAAAGAAATTACCGAATGTCATCATGTTACCGGCCAGGCAGATTTCCTACTGAAAGTTTATGTTAAAGACATTAAAGCTTATGAGCGCTTGATTATGGACAAAATCAGCAAGATTTCTGTAGTGAAAACTTTTCAAACGATGATGATCATGTCTACAACGAAAAAAGAACCTATCGTTCCGTTGGAGTACTAGAATTATTAGCTTAACCACCTTAGACACCTAAGAACATCTAAGCTAAATTGCATAAATTCTAATTATCGAATCAAAGTACCTAGGGATTTAGATTATATATTAGTTCATTCACAAAAGCTCTTTTTCCATTTTGGACAATATTAGTGCAATTAAAGTTTATTAATAATCCTTTAGGTACATTTAAAAGTTTAATATAGGTAAGTATTTGAGCCTCGTGAATTGGTAAAATTCTTTCAACTGATTTTAATTCCAATACTATACAGTTTTCAATAAATAGATTTGCTCTAAGCTCACTGTCCAATAAAATATCTTTATAAGAAATAGTTATGCGTTCTTCGGCAGAATACTTTATGTTTTGTAATTGTAATTCCCTCATTAAGCATTTATGATAAACACTTTCGAGTAAACCAGGGCCAAGCAATTTATGTACTTCAATACAAGCACCTGTTATTTTATATTCTAAATTATAAAGAAACCTTTTGTTAATCATATATAAATCATTAAAGTTTTAAAACTTTCGGGATGATTTAAAAGATTTTACTAAGGTGTTCTCAGGTGCCTTAGGTGGTGAAAAAAATTGAATTAGTTATTGGCGGATGTTAATTTATTTATTAATACTGATATTTCCTCAGCCTTTTGATAAACCATAAAGTGGCTTCCGCTATCAATTGTATAATCAGGAGCCACTTTTTTTATTGGAAAAATTTTATCATTACCTCCATGAATGTGAATTAGATTTTTAGGTTTAATATTATTTTCCCATTTTAAAATTGCACCTATTGCCCATTTTAAAAAGTGTGGATCAGTGTCCTCTATAATTTTTTTTAATAAGGCTTTATCTTCCTGCAATTTAGTTCCGAAATAATAATTCTGTGTAAGTTTGTTCGATGATTTTAGTAACCACGCCGGAATAAATTTTATCAAGTTCAATCTCCCCGATAATTGGTAAATCCATGAAAATTGATTGTTGAAAACCGTACTTGATATTATTATAGTTTTGCTCGGTTCTAGGAGTTTTGCAATTTCAGTAGCAATCATTCCACCAAATGACACCCCAATAACAACGAACGGCGTCGCCGTATCAATCTTTCTGCCAAGCTGTTCCGCATAGTTTTTTAAAGATTGATTTTTAGAAAAAGGAATCCAATCTAAATGAATAATATTGAGATCTGGACCTAAATCAATTTTTGAAAATATTCTCTTATCTGCACCTAAACCACTAATAAAATAAGCATTCATTAGATTGGTAGTTTCCAGTCAATTGGTGCCAAATTATTCTGAACCAACAATTGGTTTGCTTTAGAAAAATGTTTTGAGCCGAAGAAACCATTATATGCAGAAAAAGGAGAGGGGTGTGCAGCTGTAAGTACATAATGTTTCTTCTCATCAATAAGCGCAGCTTTTTGTTGAGCATATTTTCCCCATAGTAAAAAAACAAGATGTTTACGTTTCTCAGAAAGTGCCTTTATAATTTCATCAGTAAAAATTTCCCAGCCCCTGTTTTGATGAGAACCTGCTTCCGATGCTCGAACAGTTAGGGTTGCATTAAGCAATAAAACACCCTGTTCTGCCCAATGGATTAGGTTTCCATGATTAGGTGTTTTAAAGCCTTCAATGTCGGTTTCCAATTCTTTATAAATGTTTTTTAAAGAGGGTGGAATAGCAACGCCTTTTTGAACGGAAAAGGATAAGCCATGAGCCTGTCCTACGCCATGATACGGATCTTGACCTAAAATAACCACTTTCACCTCATCAAATGGTGTAGTGTTTAAAGCGTTAAAAATATCTGCACCTTTTGGATAAACAGTATTTCCATTTTGTTTTTCTTCCTGTAAAAAAGACTTCAAATTTTTCATGTAGTCTTTTTCAAACTCTCCATCCAAAACGGCTAACCAACCGGGTTCTAATGCTGCTGACATATTATCTATTTAAGCTTTCTTTTTTAGTATAGCTAACAAGTCTCCTTCTAAAGTTGTTTTAGGGCCTTCAACTATTCTTCCAAGTTCATCACCCTTTTTATCGTAAATGATAAACGTTGGAACCCTTTGAATGTTTAAACCGTCGATAATTCCATTTTCTGCTTTTTTTGTGCCATCAACAGCTATAATATCTACATTCTTTTCTTTAAAGTGCAAAGCATCAAGAACTTTAAAAAAGTTAGGCACGTTCACCTTACTATCGCCACACCAGGTGCCGAAAACAATTTTTATCTTTTCTTTCTTAACCAATTTTTTTAATTCGATCATGGTGGCAGCATCTGGTATATAAGCTGCATAAATTGGATCGTACATTTCCTTAAATTCAGGAAAAGTCATAATGCCTTCACGCGTACATGCATTTATAAGGATATCTTTGTTATGAGATTGATCATGGATTTTTTTGTTAATTTCTTGTGCAGAAACATTCATAGCGAGTACGATTATGGTTATTGAAAACAGGATTTTCATATTTATAGATTAAGTTTTTAAGAGTTGTAAATTTTTAATGAAATTATTGTTTTAAAATCTAATTTCTGCCATTTAAACACGATATTTGCAAAAAAAAATAATTTAGATTAAAATTTATGCCAAATATTATCAGATTAATTGCGGGGTTTGCTTTACTGGGTGGCGCAGTAGCTTTATTTATTTTCGGTTTTTGGCCTTGGGGTATTGTTGCTATACTTTTGGGCTTAATTGTTATTGTAACCTATTTCTTTAACGAAAATATGCTTTTAGCACAATGGTTTTTAAGAAAAGACAATATGCCTAAAGCGAAGATGTTCTTGAACAGAATTACCAATTACGAAACTCAGTTGATCAAACTTCAACATGGTTATTATAACTTATTGGTTGGATTAATAGAAAGCAGAACAGCACCAATGCAAAGCGAAAAGTATTTTAAAAAATCGTTGGCCTTAGGGATGCAGATGGATCATAACGTTGCGTTGGCTAAGCTAAGTTTAGCAGGTATTGCAATGGCAAAACGTAACAAACGCGAAGCAACAATGTATCTTGCTGAAGCTAAAAAAGCAGATAAGAATAAATTACTTGCTGATCAGATTAAACAGATGAAAGATCAAATGGGCATGATGGATAAACAACAGCAAGTTCGTTATAGATAGAAAAATATTGGAAATATTTAATTCCTTTTGAAGGCCATTTCTTATTTGAAATGGCTTTTTTATTTGGTAATGTACGTTTGGGATTCCATAGATACTGTAGTGCACTTTACAGTTTGGCTAAGAGAAATTGAATGCGGTCATACCCATCAGGCTTAAGTTAAATGGTATTATAAAACGTTAAAGCCTATCTCTCCCAATAAAACGTTCCTTTCCAAGTAGAAATTGGATTGCTTTTTTAATATTTCTATCAACTGCTTCCTCCGTTTTTAAATTGGAAATGTATCTTATTATCTCTTTTTGAAGATGTTGAGCAAGCTGATGAAATATTTCTTTAGCTTCCACATTATTATTTATTGCAAGCTCTAATTTTGGATGAGGTTTTAATGTACGGTTCTCCAAATCCAGCGTAATTTCAAACGAAGCATAATCTCCTACGTCTTTTCCTGCAGCTTTACGCATAGGCGTGTTGAGGTATAAGCGCCAATCTCCTGCATATTTTACGAGTGTCTGTTTAAATGGGTGGCCATCAATTTTTAAAACAATTGGTATTTGGCCCCTTTCTTTTTTAGCTTGTTGAAATATATATTCTAGAACTGGTTTTGGAATAAACACGAAGGGATTTATGCCAATGATGTTAATTTGTGCAGTGAATGTATTTGGTTGATCCATGCTTTTAAAATGTCAATTGTGGTTAAAGATAGCAGTTTTGGTTTTTAGCACAAACCTGAACTTATAAACCTGATCGAGTGGTTATCCTTTTTGTTTGTCCGTAATTTTCCCTCAAAATCGAATCAACAAAAAGATAATAGCGAGAGCAGGACTAACTTTTATTCCCAGTAGGAATTTGCTTTTCAAAATCTTTAAAACCAAATCGATTTGAGAATTGTAGTTTATATAAAATCTTATACCTATGGCAACATCACAAGAAGGAAGTACTAATAATACTCAAGAAGAAAATAATATTAAAGATTTAGGCGGTTCTGAAGCGGTTGAAAAGCTTAGAGAGCTTGCAGAAAAAGCAGAAAGCTGTTTCTTCTGCACCAACATTAAAACTGGGATACCTTTATCTGTAAGACCAATGGCTATTCAGCAGGTTGATGACGAAGGAAATATTTGGTTTATGAGTATGAAGGATAGTCATAAAAATGATGAAATTTCTACTGATCCATTTACACATTTGCTGTTTCAGGCAGGTGCACATTCGGGTTTTGTAAATATTTATGGTATTTCAGAAATTAGCAGAGATCAAGCGAAAATAGATGAGCTTTGGAGTCCTTTTATTAAAACCTGGTTTCAAGGCGGAAAAGACGATCCAAATATTACTTTAATTAAAGTAATTCCATCAGAAGGGTATTATTGGGATACCAAACATGGTACAGCTGTGGCATTTTTAAAAATGGCAGCTTCTGTAATTACAGGTAAAACCATGGATGATTCGGTTGAAGGAACTTTGGATGTAGATTAGCGTAAGTTAAAAGTTTAGAGTTGAAAGTTAAAAGTGTGAACAGAATATAAGTTGAACTGGTTACCCATAACTCAAAACTGATAACTTATTTATCGCCTAAATAATCAAAGCCTTCCAGCTCTTCTCTTCTGGTGCGTTTGCTTAAAAGATCTTCTTCTTCGGCTTCTGCTCTTCTGAAGAAAAAAGCCTCTGCCTGGATTCTTTTTATTAATTGGTGTACAAGAGATAAATCGAAAGCATCTTTGCTTAACTTAATGCAGTATTCTCTTTCGTTGATTTCTAAGCTTGAAATATTCATAGGGCAATCATTTTAAATTATCGATTGCTGTAAATATAGAAAAGGCTTGCTAAACAATTGTTAGCAAGCCATTTAAGTTTATGTTATGTTTTTGTTAAAATCAATATTAATTTAAGGACACGATTTTTTTTATTTATGTGATAAAAATAATCCTTCGTCGGTTTTTGCAACTTTTAATATTCCTTTTCCAGTTAAGGCTTTTAATGTCGTATCCCACTTCTTGTTGCTCCAGTCTGCTAGTTTTGCTTTTACATCGGCTAAAAGATATTGTTCCCCTTCTTTTACCAATCCATATAGTTCAGTTTCTTCAGGAGTTAATTCAATTTTCTTTTTCTCCGGACGCATCTGAGGGAAGAATAACACTTCTTGAATGGTACTTTGGTTGGTCATAAGCATTACAATTCTATCAATACCAAAACCTAAACCAGAAGTTGGAGGCATACCGTATTCTAAAGCTCGAACAAAATCATCATCCATGGCCATAGCTTCGGCATCACCACGATCGGCAAGCTTCAATTGATCTTCAAAACGTTCTTTTTGGTCGATTGGATCGTTCAATTCTGAATACGCATTTCCGATTTCCTTGCCATTTACAAATATTTCAAAACGCTCAACCAAGCCTTCTGCTGAACGGTGTTTCTTTGCAAGCGGAGTCATTTCGATTGGATAATCGGTAATAAATGTAGGTTGAATTAAATTCGCTTCTACTTTATCACTGAAAATCTCATCAACCAATTTACCACGACCCATTGTAGAATCTGTCTCTATTCCTAATGTAGCGCAAGTGTGTAGAAGTTCTTCTTCATTCATTGCAGAAACATCAATACCTGTATATTTCTGGATAGATTCGTACATGGTTAGTTTTTCGTATGGCCCTTCAAAATTGATTTCGTTTTCGCCAACTTTAACAACTGGAGATCCATTAGTTGCAATGGCTACTTTTTCCAAACATTCTTCAACCATAGCCATCATCCAGATATAATCTTTATAGGCTACATATATTTCCATCGAAGTATATTCTGGATTGTGCGTGCGATCCATGCCTTCGTTACGGAACATTTTTCCGAACTCGTAAACACCGTCAAAACCAGCAACAATTAATCTTTTTAGATAAAGCTCATTTGCAATGCGCAGGTAAAGTGGCATATCTAAAGTATTGTGGTGTGTTGCAAACGGACGAGCTGCTGCACCACCATGAATGGGCTGTAAGATAGGTGTTTCCACTTCCATCCAACCTTGTTCATCAAAGTAATTGCGCATGCTATTAATTACCTTGCTGCGTTTGATGAAAATTTGTTTGTAATCTGGATTTACTGTTAAATCTACATAGCGCATTCTATAACGCAGCTCTGGGTTGGTAAACCCATCGTAAACATTGCCTTCGTCATCGCGTTTTACAATTGGCAAAGGACGGATGGATTTTGATAAAACTTTGAATTCTGTTACGTGAATAGAAATTTCTCCGGTTTGAGTTGTAAAAACATACCCTTTAACGCCAATGAAATCTCCAATATCTAAAAGCTTTTTAAAAACGGTGTTGTATAATGTTTTGTCCTCAGTAGGGCAAAGTTCATCTCTTTTTAAATATACCTGAATGCGGCCTGTAGAATCTTGGATTTCAGCAAAAGAGGCAGCACCCATAATGTTACGTCCCATTATACGCCCAGCTAAACTAACGGTTTTATAGGCTGTTTTATCTTTTTCGTAGTTTGCTAAAATATCTGCAGCGTTTACATTAATCTCGTAAGATTCTGCAGGGTAGGGCTCAATGCCTAGTTCGCGTAATTGTTTTAACGACTCACGTCGTAGTATTTCTTGTTCTGATAATCCTATACTCATTTCGGGTATTTTTTGCAAAAGTAAGAATTTCTTCCGTCATTGCGAGGTACGAAGCGATCTTAAAGCTACAGAATTAATTTTTTTAACAAGATTTCTTCTATTTCTTAATAATCAATTCGAATTAAGATTCTGCCTCTATGCCTTCTTCATACATTTCGTTAATGGTGTCGGCGTATTTCTTTTCTACAATTCTGCGTTTAACTTTCATTGTAGGTGTAATTTCGCCTTCATCAATACTAAATGGATTACGCTTTATTTTGAAGTTTTTAATGCGTTCGAACCTGGCCAGTTCGTTGGATATTTTTTTGATGTCGGTTTCAATCCAATCAATAATTTCCTGATTGCGAATAAACGGATCCTCTTCTTCAAAGAATGATGGTTTGAGCTTGAAGGTTTCTTCTAAAGTTTCTCTGTTTGGAATGATAATCGCCGTGATGAACTCGCGTTTATCTCCAATTAAAAATAACTGATCTATCTTAGGGCTTTTTAAGTATATATTCTCAACTGGTGTTGGGTAAACATTTTTGCCATATGCATTAACAATCATGTTTTTTAAACGATCTGTAATCTGAAGGTTGCCTTTGTAAAAACGGCCGATATCGCCAGTATGAAACCACATATCTCTATCTATCGCTTCGGCAGTTTCGGCAGGTTTGTTAAAGTAACCTTTCATAACACAGTGCCCACGAACAATTACTTCGCCTTCAGCACATTCAAATTCTTCGTTAAAAGATTCATGTGTTTGTATGTTTATAATCTGCTTGCTTTCAACATCCTGAATTCCGATTTCAATACCTGGAATTACACGCCCCACGGTTCCATAAACTTGTCTGTGGTATTCTGTAACAGACATTACCGGAGATGTTTCTGTTAAACCAAATCCTTCTAATATTTTAATGCCTAAGTCTCCAAAAAATTCGCCTACGTTTTTGGGCAGGGCAGCTCCGCCAGAGATCATGAATTTTAATCGTCCACCGGTTTTCTCTTTAATTTTGCTGAAAACCAATTTCTCGGCAATTCCTTTTTTTGCGGATAAAATTAAACCTGGATTTTTTCCGGCTTCTTTTGCAACGCGATATTTATTTCCGGTTTCCAGTGCCCAGGTAAATATTTTTGCTTTGGTTCCACCGCCAGATGTGCCAGATTTTATAGCTTTATCATGAATTCGTTCTAATAACCTCGGTACGCAGCTCATTACAGTTGGGCGCACTTCGCCCATATTTTTTGCCAGTAATTCTAAACTTTGGGCAAACGCGATTTTACAGCCCTGAGCACAACATACATGATAAGTTGCCGTGCGCTCAAAAACGTGGGATAATGGTAAAAATGATAAAAAAGTTTCTGTTTGATCGATTACCGGAATTTGCTGCAGACAAACCTTAACATTCTCTACAAAGTTGCTGTGTGTAAGCATTACACCTTTCGGAGTGCCAGTAGTGCCTGATGTATAGATTAGGGAGGAAACGTCGCTAGGCAATACTAAACTTCTACATTGATCGATATCCGCTTTTTCGGCTGCGGTAATCTGGTGTTTTAACGCAAGTATATCTGAAAATGCAATAACTTCTACATTAACATTTTCTGGGATGGTAACTTTTTCAAAATCTTTAAAAGCTGGAATAATATATTTAAGCTCTTTACAGTTTGATGCAACTTTAAGTACTTTTCTGTAAAGGAAATTATTCCCAACAAGAATTGCTTTTATGCCAGAATCATTAATAATATAGGCTACTTCTTGCTCGGAAAGCGTTGGGTATATAGACACATTTATTACGCCAATCTGTTGGATGCCTTGATCATAATAAACATATTCTGGCGAATTTTCGATCATTAACCCTAATCTATCGCCCTTTTTTATTCCCATATCCAGAAAAAAGGCCGAAACTGCATCTGCTCTTTTAAGCGTATCCTCATATGAAATTTCAGTCCATTCGGCACCTTGTTTATGAATTAAAAAGGTTTCTTCTGGTTTGTGAATGTTCTTTACAACATTTCTCAACAGGGTGGGTACAGTTGAAAATTCGTTAATTAATGGCATGCTCGTTATTTGGTGTGTTCGTTATAATTAACAATTATAATGCTTTTTGGTTTAAAAATGCAAAATTGATGTGTTTCTGTTAAATGTAAATCTAATCGTAAAACGTCATTGCGAGGCACGAAGCAATCTATTTGGCTAGGGAGATTGCTTCGTACCTCGCAATGACGAGAGTTTTATTCCGAATGTGAGAAAAATCTTATACATAAAAAAGACCCCAAAATTGGAGTCTTTTAAAATAATTTTATTGAGTTTAAACCGAGAAACTTTCGCCACAACCGCAAGTACGGCTCGCGTTAGGGTTTACAAAGTTGAAACCTTTTCCGTTTAAACCATCTGTAAAATCAAGTTCTGTACCTGCAAGGTAAAGGAATGATTTCATATCTAATGCAATTTTGATTCCTCTATCCTCAAAAAACTGATCACCAGTTTTAGACTCGTTGTCGAAATCTAAATTGTATGATAAACCTGAACAACCACCACCTTTTACTGAAACACGTAAAAAGTAATCAGAACCCATTTCAGAATCCTGCATTAGGTGATCTATTTTTTCTTTTGCTTTATCGGTTATAGTTATCATCTTGAGTTAAGATTTTAGATTTATGATTTTAGACTTAAACGAACAGTAACCGTAATTCGTTAATCTAAAATCTAAATTCTGTTTAGTGGTGCGATTTTTCTAAAGCAATTGCTTCTAAACCATTTTTAACGCGATAATCGTTAATGGCCGATTTAATTGCATCCTCTGCCAACACCGAGCAGTGAATTTTTACTGGAGGTAAAGCCAATTCTTCAACAATATCCATGTTATCGATAGTTAAAGCCTCATCAATTGTTTTTCCTTTTAACCATTCTGTAGCTAACGAAGAAGATGCAATAGCCGAACCACAACCAAATGTTTTGAATTTAGCATCAGTGATTACGTTATCTTCTCCAACCTCAATTTGTAAGCGCATTACGTCACCACACTCAGGTGCGCCAACTAAACCTGTACCTACAAATTTACTGTCTTTATTTAATGTACCTACGTTACGTGGGTTATTGTAATGGTCAATTACTTTTTCTGAATATGCCATGGTATTTTAGATTTTAGATTTACGATTTTGGATTGCCCCTCACTCGTAAATTATTAAATTTTATTTTTATTTGATTGTGATTTAAAATCGTAATTCGTCAATCTACAATCGTAACTTAATTTAGTGTTCTGCCCACTCAATTTTACTCAAGTCGATACCTTCTTTAAACATTTCCCAAAGTGGTGAAAGTTCTCTTAAGTGATTAACCGCTTTCTCAGTAACTGCAATAGCTTGATCAATTTCTTCTTCAGTAGTAAATCTTCCTAACCCGTAACGGATAGAAGAGTGTGCCAAATCATCAGATAAACCTAAGCTTTTCAAAACGTAAGATGGTTCTAAGGATGCCGAAGTACAAGCCGAGCCCGAAGATACTGCTAAATCGCTCATAGCCATCATTAAACCCTCACCCTCAACATATTTGAAAGAAATATTTGCTACGTGCGGTAAACGATGTTGTGTATTACCATTAACATAGCTCTCTTCCATTTTGTTTAAAGTTGATTCTAACTTATCGCGTAAACCCGATAAACGAATGGCTTCGCTTTCCATTTCTAAGCGACAAAGTTCGCAGGCTTTACCTAAGCCAACAATACCTGGAACGTTTAACGTACCAGAACGCATCCCGCGTTCGTGGCCACCGCCATCCATTTGCGAAGTTACTTTAACTCTTGGGTTTTTTCTACGAACGTAAAGTGCACCAACGCCTTTTGGGCCATACATTTTGTGTGCAGAGAAAGCCATTAAATCGATTCCGTCAGCAATAACATCAACAGGTATTTTACCAACTGCCTGCGTAGCATCAGTCATAAATAAAGCGCCAAATTTATGTGCAATTGCAGCAATTTCTTTTACTGGTTGGATAACACCGATCTCGTTGTTGCCATACATAATAGAAACCAAAATAGTTTCCGGTGTCATGGCAGCTTCCAATTCAGCTAAATCAACCAATCCATCTTCTTTAACGCCTAAATAAGTTACTCTGGCACCGTTTTTTTCAAGGTGTTTACAAGTATCTAATACAGCTTTATGTTCAGTAACGGCAGTAATAATGTGATTGCCTTTTTCTTTGTACATCTCAAAAACGCCCTTAATACCAAGGTTATCGGCTTCAGTAGCGCCAGATGTAAAAATAATTTCCTTTTCAGTACAGCCGATTAATTTGGCTACTTGTTCACGAGCATAATCCACTCCCTCTTCAGCCACCCAACCAAAAGCGTGATTACGGCTTGCGGCATTTCCAAATTTCTCGGTAAAGTATGGTAGCATTGCTTCTAACACTCTTGGATCAAGAGGTGTAGTTGCATTATTATCTAAATATATCGGCTGTTTCATTTCAGTTCTGTTATTTGCTTTACAAAGATACAAAAAAACTTATTTAACAATTATAATTAATAGCTATGAGGTTATAGTTAAAACATGCATTTTTACATTCACATAACCTTATAATCTATGAATAAGATAGAACACATCGGCATCGCCGTAAAAGACCTCAATACTTCAATAGATCTTTACCAAAAACTACTCAATACCGATTGTTATAAAACAGAGCAAGTTACCACCGAATTTGTAAATACAGCCTTCTTTAAAACGGGCGAAAACAAAGTAGAACTCCTTCAGGCAACATCTCCAGAGAGCGCAATTGCTAAATTTATCGAAAAAAAAGGAGAGGGGATTCATCATATTGCTTTCTTGGTAGATGATATCTTGGCCGAAATGGAACGCCTGCATAATGAAGGTTTTGTTTTGTTAAGCGATTCGCCTAAAAAAGGTGCAGATAATAAAATGGTTTGCTTTGTTCATCCAAAAGATACAAATGGTGTTTTGATAGAGATTTGCCAGGAAATTAAGTGGATATAGTAATTCACTGGGTTTGTTTTTTCTTTTAGATGAATGCCTGCAGATCAGGGTGTTACTTCAATATTTGAAAACGAACGGTTCTGTGCTTATCGCTTTTATCGCCCTGCTGTTCATTATATCCCGATGAAGAATCGGGGATGTCATTCCCATCAGGTTTATTAACTTTGGTTTCTGGTTCTTGGCAAAACAGCGAGGTCCAAAAGTTTTTATTCTTAAAAGTTATTTGTGAGCGATACAACTTCCTTAATTAAAATTATCAGTAAAGATTTCGATATTGAAGATCATCTTTCTGAAGAACGTTTGAAGCAGGCTATGATTGATGCTTTTGACTATTTGGTAGATAACGACTTTCCAAAATTGATTCAGATTTTGTATAAAGCCGATGTCGACCAATATAAATTAAAAGAACTGCTCGAAAATACCGAAGGCTTAAGCTCGGCCGAAGTAATTGCCAACGCTTACATCGAAAGGCAAAAAGCTAAGGTGGAAACCTGGAAGAAATATAGTTTATAGATGTTCAGGGGAAAGAATAAGGAACAAGGAGCAAAGATCAATGATTAGGCGCACTACATTTCACTGCCATCATTCGAAGAGATAACAATAATAACGAGTGAAGATTTATGATTAGGCGCAATACATTTCATTGTCGTCATTCGAAAATATAACAATAATTAAGAGTGAAGATTTTGATTTGGCGCAATGCATTTAATTGCCGTCTGCTTCAGCTGACGGATTAAAGAATATATAGTTGCGTCGTTAGCATTCCAGTAAAATAACCATCATTCAAGGTTTAATCTGTAAATTTTATACTTTTGAATTATGAGTCAACCTGAAACCAAAACAAATCCTGTACGCCGTATATTAATGGCAAGTTTAATCGGTACCACGATCGAATTTTTCGATTTTTACATATTTGCTACTGCAGCCGTACTTGTATTTCCAACCTTGTTTTTCTCTGCAAGCGATCCAACTTCTGCTACGCTCGAGTCTTTGGCCACCTTTGCTTTGGCATTTTTTGCCCGTCCGTTAGGTGCTGCTCTGTTCGGGCATTTTGGAGATCGAAAAGGTAGAAAGGCAACTTTGGTTGCTGCGTTAATGACAATGGGGCCATGTACGGTGGCCATAGGTCTTTTGCCTGGTTATGCCTCAATAGGTATTGCTGCGCCAATTTTGTTGGCTTTGTTTCGTTTTGGACAAGGTTTGGGCTTAGGTGGAGAATGGGGAG
>Ga0160460_100061_pt1 | contig 174088 bp, 150 predicted proteins | sample HID1973M_E6MG_FD_108238 | JGI IMG/M metagenome (GOLD analysis project Ga0160460, IMG submission 108238) | Enriched mosquito-associated microbial communities from UW Madison campus, WI, USA - HID1973M_E6 MG | ecosystem: Host-associated > Arthropoda: Insects > Digestive system > Unclassified ... | reverse complement strand
GCCACGGTGGCGTTGGCGTCGTCGCGCATGGTGGCGAACACGCCGTGGAAGTCGCCTTCCATGCGGTGGGTGAGGTCGCCGTCGGCGATCGCCCGCAGCAGGTTCGACAGCGCGCCGAGGTTGTCGTCGGCGGTGGACATCAGCAGGTTCAACGTCTCGACCATCGAGCGGAAGTCGTGCTGGAAGGCATCGGCATCGCCGCGCACGGAGAAGTCGCCGGCCGCGGCCGCCGCGCCCAGGCGCTTGATCTCGTTGTTGATCGCGCCGAGGTTGCGCTTGACCGCATCCATGGTCTCGCTGATGACGGCCTTCTCGCCCGGCAGGCGCACCATGTCCTGGCTCAGGTCACCGATGGCATAGCGCTTGGTCAGCTCGATGACCTGCATCTTGACCGAGATGTGGCCGGTGACCAATGCATTGGTGTCGCGCACCATGCGGCCGTAATCGCCCGGGAAGCGGGTCTCGTCCATGCGGAAGCTGATCTCGCCGGCGTCGTGGCGGCGTGCCATGTCTTCCTGCGCGGCCAGCACCGACTGCAGCTGGTCCTGCATGTTGCACATGCTGTCGAGCAGCTGCCCGGCTTCGTCGCGGCTCTGGCTGACGATGGTGTTGTCCAGCTTGCCGCGGGCGATGGCGCCGGCCACGCGGGTGGCCTCGCCCAGCGGGCGGGAGATGGAGCGCGCGATCGCCACGCCCAGCAGGATCGCCAGCAGGGCCACCGCGGCCAGGGCGACGATCAGCATGGTCACGGTGCGCTTGTGCGCGGCATCGGCGCGGTCGACGGTGACCTGCAGGTTGTCGATGTTGTAGCCGCTGAGGTCCTTCAGCGCGGCGAACAGCTCGCGGCGGCTTTCGCGCGATTCGTTCGCCGAGACCGTGCGGGCGGTCTCGAAGTCACCGGCCTGGACGGCCTGCTCGATCCTGGCATGGGCGGCGAAATAGGCTTCGCGGGACTGCTTGACCTTGGCGTACAGCGCCAGCTCTTCCGGCGTGGACTCGGTGCTGATGTCGTTGTACGCCTTCTCTTCGGCGGCGATCTGCTTCTCGCTGTCGGCCATGCGCTTGTCGTAGTCGGCGATCTTCTCCGGATCGTCCTGCACGCTGAGCTGGGAGATCTCGAAGGTACGGTATTCGCCCAGCTGCGAGCGCATCTCGCCCAGGTGCTGGACCGACGGCATCCAATTGCCGCTCAGGTCCTTGAGCTGGTCGTTGCCTGCGCTCAGGCGCAGCAGCGCGAAGATGCCGAGGGCAAGGGTCATCACGGTCGTGACGGAGAAGGCGAGCGCCAGCTTCCTGGCGATCGTCAGATTCTGGAACCACTTCATGGCGGGTATCTCGAAGGCACGGCCGTAGCCGCGGGGGAAGGGCCGCGGTGCGTGTTGCTTCGCTCGTCCTCGGCAAGATCAAATAACGGCGCGCGACGCACCCGCTTGAGCAAAGTCACGTTCACGATTCCGAAGCCGTTAAGCCTTGTGGATGCGCATCCATCAACGTTCCATCAGGGCCGGGGCCTTCGCGGCAATCGCGCCGCGCCAGCGTGCAGCTGCTCCGGCTGCAACCCAGGGCGCTTGCATGAAGCGCGCGACGAGCCTGATGGAGGAAATTCCCCTCCCGTCGGAGGGGACGTGGCGACAGCCGCGGGGATGGATGGCCGGGGGCGTCGGGGTCCAGGGTTCTGCGATGCAGAACCCTGGTTACGCGGTCCGCGATGCGGACTGTGTCACGCCGCCTGCGGCAGCACCTTCAGCGAGCGCACCAGGCCGCCGATGTCGACGATCAGCGCCACGCGGCCGTCGCCCATGATGGTCGCGCCGGAGATGCCGCCGATGCGCCGGTAGTTGTTCTCGATGTTCTTGACCACGACCTGCTGCTGGCCGACCAGTTCGTCCACTTCCAGGGCGATCTTCTGGCCTTCGCCCTCGACCACCACCACCAGCGGATCGCTGCTGCGCTGGCCGGTGTAGCCGTAGTGCTCGCACAGCGACAGGATCGGCAGGTACTCGCCGCGCACGCGCAGCACGCGGCCTTCGCCGGCCATGGTGCGGATGTCGGCGGCCTGCGGCTGCAGCGCTTCGAGCACGTAGGCCAGCGGCAGCACCAGGGTTTCACCGGCCACCGAGACGGTCATGCCGTCGAGGATGGCCAGGGTCAGCGGCAGCCGGATCAACACGCGGGTGCCGTGGCCGTACTGGCTCTCCAGCTGCACTTCGCCGCCGAGGGCCTGGATGTTGCGGCGGACCACGTCCATGCCGACGCCGCGGCCGGACAGGTCGGTGACCGCATCGGCGGTGGAGAAGCCGGGCTGGAAGATCAGGTCCCAGACCTGCGCATCACTCGGGTTGTCAGGTACGTTGAGGCCGCGCTCGACCGCCTTGGCCAGGATCTTCTCGCGGTTGAGGCCGCGGCCGTCGTCGCTCACCTCGATGACGATGTGGCCCCCTTGGTGCGAGGCGGCCAGGGTGATCGTGCCGGTCTCGTCCTTGCCGGCGGCGCCACGCGCCTCGGGCAGTTCCAGGCCATGGTCGATGGCGTTGCGGACCAGGTGGACGAGCGGATCGGCGATCTTCTCGATCAGGCCCTTGTCCAGCTCGGTGCCCTCGCCAATGGTGCGCAGGCGCACCTGCTTGCCGAGGCGGGTCGAGAGGTCGCGGACCAGGCGCGGGAAGCGGCGGAACACCGCATCGACCGGCAGCATGCGCACGCCGATCACCGCCTCCTGCAGGTCGCGGGTGTTGCGCTCAAGCAGGTCCAGGCCGGCCGACAGGCGTTCGGCGTGGGCGGCGTCCAGGCCACCGGACACGGCCTTGAGCATGGCCTGGGTGATGACCAGCTCGCCGACCAGGTTGATCAGGGCATCGACCTTGTCGACGCTGACGCGGATCGAGGTTTCCGCCTCGTGGCCACCGGCCGCGGTGCCAGCCTGCGAAGGCGCGGCCGCGACGGCCGCGACGGGCGCGACGGCCGCGGCCGCTTCGACGACCGCGACGGACGGCTGCGCCGCCAGGCTCGGCGGCGGCACCGGCACGGCGCTGGCCGGCATCGGGCGGATGTCCAGTTCGCAGTCGTCGACGACCCAGGCGAAGGTGTCCTCGATCTTGCTGCGCGGGATCTTGCCGATCAGGCCCAGGTCCCAGGCCAGGTAGGCCTCCATCGGGTCGACCTGCTCGAAGCCGGGCAGGCGCTCCAGGCGCGCGGCGATCTGCAGCGGGCCGAGGTGTTCGAGTTCGCGGATGATGCGCAGCGGGTCGTTGCCGCTCATGAACAGCGACGGCGCCGGGGTGAAGCCGATGTGCCAGGCCTCCGGCTCTTCTTCCTTGGCCGCGACGACCGCCGCGGGGGTGGCCGGCTGGCCGGACAGCACGGCGTTGAGCCGGGCCAGCACCGCCTGCACCGCGGCCGGATCGGCGGCCTGGCCGTGTTCGGCCTCGCGCAGCAGCGCGCGCAGCACGTCGACCGAGCCGAGCATGGCATCGACCGCGCTCGGCTCCAGCGCGCGCTTGCCGGCGCGCAGCTCGTCCAGCAGCGTTTCCAGCACGTGGGTCAGTCCGGCGATCGATTCAAAGCCGAACGTGGCCGCGCCGCCCTTGATCGAGTGCGCGGCGCGGAAGACCGAATTGATGGTCTCCGGGTCACGGTTGCCTTCCTCGAGGGAAAGCAGGCCGGCTTCCATCGCGTCCAGGCCTTCGCGGCTTTCCTCGAAGAAGGTGGCGTGGAAGCGTTGCAGGTCCATGCTCATGGCACGTGTTCCGGAGTCGATCTGGGGGAGGGGAATGCTCAGCCGAGCACTTTCTGCACGGTGGCGACCAGCTGTTCGGGGTTGAACGGCTTGACCAGCCAGCCGGTTGCCCCGGCGGCCTTGCCTTCGGACTTCTTGTCGGCGGCCGATTCGGTGGTCAGCATCAGCAACGGGGTGAAGCGGTAGTCGGGCAGCTGGCGCAGTTCGCGGATCAGCGCGATGCCGTCCATGTTCGGCATGTTGACGTCGGTGACCACCGCATTGAACTTCGCGCCCTTGGCACGACCGAGGGCGACGGCGCCGTCTTCGGCTTCTTCGACGGCAAAGCCGGCCGAGGTGAGGGCGAAGGACACCATCTGGCGCATCGACGCCGAATCGTCCACCACCAAGATACGTGCGCTCATGCAGCGTTCTCCACAGATTTCAGGTTGTCGTTGGATGCGGGCAGGCCGAGCACGGCGCTGACGCCGAGCAGCCGCGCCGCATCCTTGAAGGTTTCGTTGCAAGCATCGAAGCCGGTGGCGCGACCGGCACGCCGGCGCGCCTCGACGAAGGCGCACAGCAGTTGCACGCTGGCGGTATGGATGCGGCGGACCTGGCCGGCGTCGAGCAGCAGTTCGCCATCCTGCGCGAGGTGGCTGGCGAGCTTCTGCTTGAGGTCGGCGCTGGTCTCGATGCCGAGATCCTCGCCCAATGACACGGTGCTCATCGGTGCTCCGAACGGATGGTTGCAGTCAGGTTAGCGGCCGCGACCGCCGGGACTTTAGGCGTGTCGTCAGTGCAGCAGCTGGGTGGCGTCCAGCAGGATGACCGGCTGGGCGGCGATGCGGGCGACGCCGCGGAACAGGTGGTTGGAGATCCGGCACAGGCGGGTCGTGTCCGGCGGCTCGATCTGCTGGTCGGTGAGGCTGGCGACATCGTCCACCGCCGAAACCCGCAGGCCCATGGTCTCGCCGTTTTCCTCCAGCACCACCACGCGGGTCTGCGCATCCTGGGCCACGGCACCGGCGCCCAGGTGGATGCCCAGGTCCAGCACCGGCACCACCTGGCCGCGCAGGTTCATGATCCCCAGGAAGGACCGTGCCGCGCCGCGTAGTGGCAGCAGCGGCACCGGCAGGACGACTTCCTGCACCTTCAGCAGCTCCAGCGCGTAGGTCTGCCCGCCGCAGCGCAGGCGCAACCAGCGGGTGGTGCGATCGGCGGCGCGGCGGTGCGAGGCGTCCGCCTGCGGGGCGGGCTGGAACAGCGCCTGGATGTTGGCCGGCAGGCGCGGGCTGCGTGGCGTGGGGCGTCGCGCGATTGGCGTGATCGGCGCGGCGGTCGGCTTCGCCGCCCGCGGTCCCGGCGCGGCCGGCGCGACGCCGGCGAACGCCGGGTCGGCGTCCATCTCGGCAAGCAGGGCGGCGGCGTTGGCGTCGAGGTCGAGCAGCGCGGGTGCTGCCACGACCGCCACCGGCTTGGCGGGGGCGAACGCCGGATCGGCGTCCATCTCGGCAAGCAGCGCGGCGGCGTTGGCGTCGAGGTCGAGCAGCGCGGGCGCTGCCACGGCCGCGGCCGGCTTGGCGGGGGCGAACGCCGGGTCGGCGTCCATCTCGGCGAGCAGGGCGGCGGTGTTGGCGTCGAGGTCGAGCAGCGCGGGCGCTGCCACGACCGCCACCGGCTTGGCGGGGGCAAACGCCGGATCGGCGTCCATCTCGGCGAGCAGGGCGGCGGCGTTGGCATCGAGGTCGAACGGGGCCGCCTGCACGGCGAGCGGCGCTTGCACGGGCGCCGGGGCGGCCGGCGTCACCTCGGCGAGCAACTCGACCAGGTAGTCGTCGAGGGCTTCCACCGCGTTCACGCAGCCTGCTCCATCGCCTGGCCGTCGTTGGCAAGGATCCATTCCAGCGCGCGGCGGTAGGCCGACAGGCCGCGGCCCGGGTACTCGCCCGGGGTGCCGGCCTGGGTCAGGGTCTCGACCGCGCAGATGCGGGTGTCGACCGGGATCGCGTCTTCCCAGACACGGTCGCCGTGGCTGTCCTGCATCTGCTTGAGCGTCTCGGTGCCGGCGCGGGTGCGGCGGTCGAACAGGGTCGGCAGGATCGACACCGGCAACGGACGACGGCGCGAACGCTCGACCATGTCGGCGGTGCGGCTCATGCCGGCCAGGCCGTGCAGGGCCAGCGGTTCGGCCTGGGTCGGGATGACCAGGCGGTCGGCCGCGGCCAGCGCGTTGATCATCAACAGGCCCAGCGTCGGCGGGCAGTCGAGCAGGATGTAGTCGTGGTGGCGGGCATGCCGCGCCAGCGCGTTCTGCAGGGCCAGGCCAAGTCCGGGCTGGTTGGCGCTACGGCGCTCCAGGGTGGCCAGCGCCGTCTGTGCGCAGACGAACGACAGCCCGGGGATCTGGCTCTCGCGCAGCAGGCTGGCGAGATCGCCCGGCGGGGTGGCGAACAGGTCGAGCACGCCGCGCGGCGGCGGATCCAGCGGGATGCCGAACGCCCGCGTCAGCGAGGAATGCGGATCCAGGTCGATCAGCAGCACGCGATGGCCGAGCGCGGCCAGGCCGCGGCCCAGCGCCAGCGTGGTGGTGGTCTTGCCTACGCCACCCTTCTGGTTGGCGATCGCCCAGATGCGCATCAGTTCACTCCTTCTGTCACGGCGGGCAGCACGGCGGTGCCGGTGCCCGGATTCATGCCACCGCTCGCTACCGGCGTGGCGGGCAGGCTGGGCCCGGCCTGCAGCTGCTGCGGGGGCTCGGGAGCCCGCGCGGCCGAGTCGGCGAGGATGATCAGCACCACCCGCCGGTTGGCGTTGCGACCGGCTTCACTGTTGTTATCGGCACGGGGCCGGAATTCTCCATAGCCGACCATCGCCAGGCGGCCCGGATCCAGGCCCTGGTCGGCGAACAGGTGCACCACCGAGGCCGCGCGGGCGGCGGAAAGTTCCCAGTTGGAAGGGAACTGGGCGGTGGCGATCGGCTGGTTGTCCGTGTAGCCCTCCACGCGCACGCCGTTGGGGGTTTTCTGCAGCACGCCGGCGAGCAGGGCCAGGGTCTGGCGGGCGCCCTGGTCCAGGCTCGCCGAACCGGTCGAGAACAGGATGTCGCTGTGGATCTCGACCTCGATCCACAGTTCCGAGCGCCGCACGCTGATGAGCTTGCGGTCGATCAGCGGCGCCAGTGCCTGGCCCAGCTGCGCGGCCACCACGTCGAGCTGGCGCTGCGCGCGGACCAGCTGGTCCTGGTTGCGCAGCGATACCGGCATGCGCATCTGCGCGGCCATCGATGGCAGCAGGGTGGGATCGGGGCTGGGCGAGGGCGCGGTAGGGCCGCTCTTGGCGCCGGACTTGATCGGCGAAGGCCGGTCCCAGTTCGAACCCTGCAGCTGGTTGTTGCCGACCTGCACCGGGTTGATCGTGCGCGGCGCGCCACCAAAGGCAGCGGTGAGGGCGTCGGCCATCACCCGGTACTTGCCCTCGTTGAGCGAGGAGATCGCGTACATCACCACGAAGAACGCCAGCAGCAGCGTCATCAGGTCGGCATAGGGAATCGCCCAGGCCTCGTGGTTGCCGTGCTCCTCATGGTGCCTGCGCCGACGTGCCATGGCTCAGTGCAGGTAGCCGTTGAGCTTGGATTCGATGTTGCGCGGGTTCTCGCCCTGGGCGATCGCGATCAGCCCCTCGATCAGCATCTCGCGTTCGCCGCTGCTGCCGTGGATGACGCTCTTGAGCTTGGCGGCGATCGGCAGGAACAGCAGGTTCGCCGAGGCGATGCCGTAGATGGTCGCGGTGAACGCGGCGGCGATGCCGTGGCCGAGCTTGCTGGGATCGGCGAGGTTCTTCATCACCGCGATCAGGCCCAGCACCGCGCCGATGATCCCCAGCGTCGGTGCATATACGCCCATGCCCTCGAACACCTTGGCCGCGGCCAGGTCATGCTTCTCCTGCTGCTCGACCTCGATCTCCAGCATGTGCCGCATCTGCTCGGGCTCCACGCCGTCGACCAGCATCTGCAGGCCCTTGCGCAGGAACGGGTCGTCCTGGCGGGTGACCTGGCTCTCCAGCCCGAGCAGGCCCTGGCGACGGGCGATGTTGCTCCATTCGACGATCTGGCCGATCAGTGCCTCGCGGTCGGTCGCCGGCGGGCTGAACACCCAGCCGACGATCTGGAACGCCCGGCGGAACACCGCCGGCGCGGTATGCAGCAGGATCGCCGCGATGGTGCCGACGATCACGATGACGAATGCGGCGGGCGACCACAGCGAGGCCAGGCCGGCGCCCTTGAGGATGCTGCCGCCGACCAGGGCGGCGAGACCGAGCAGGATTCCAGAGAGGCTGAGCTTGTCCATGCAGGGGGTATCGGCGCGCGTTCAGCCGACTTGAGCGTTTGTGCCTCGCTGCGGAACCCCGTCACAGTTTCGTTCGAACGTCTGCGCCACGAGCGGTGCTTCGACGATGCCGGGGATTTTTCGAATTCAAACACGGGTGGCGTGCTTCCGATGATGGCCGGTCTTCATCGGAGCAAGCACCCATGCATGTCATGACCTTCTTTCCAGCTCCAGGCCTTGGCCGCGATGCGCAGCCCGGCCTGGCATCACGGCGAACGTCGGCCTGTGCGCTGGCCGTCGCGTTGGCGCTGGCGGGTGGCCTGCCGCCGCCGCTTCAGGCGGAGGTGCTGTCCATTGCCGGCAACTGCGTGAGTTCCGGCCCCGACAGCGGCCCGGTCGGGCGACAGCCGGCACCCAACACCACGGCGGGTCCGGTCGACGGCAGTGGCACGTTTTCGCTGGTGGCCGGCTGCAACGCCGACGGCGGCCATGGCTTCGCCGTCACCGCTTACGGTACGCGCGCCGTTGTGACCGGCAAGGGCGGCGTGGCCACCGGTTACGGCACCGCGGCGACCCAGTGGGGCGTGGCCAATGGTGCCGACAGCAGCGCCAGCGGCATCGCGGCGGTGGCGGTGGGGGCGGGCAGCCTGTCCAGTGGCCGCAATGCAGTGGCGATCGGCGGCGCCGCAGGTCGCGACGACGTCGAACTACTGCCGGCCCTCGACAGCACGCTGGCCTCGGGCGATGGCGCGGTCGCGATCGGCGCCAACGGTACCCGCGGCGCGCAGGCCTCGGCCACCGACAGCATCGCCCTGGGCGGTGCATCGCGGGCCAGCGGCCAGCAGGCGCTGGCACTGGGCGCTGGCGCGAGCGCCGAGGCTGCCAACAGCGTCGCGCTGGGCGCCGGTTCGAGCGCCGGCCGGGGCGCCCGCCAGGCCTATGACGCGGCGTTCGTGGGCAGCCAGGATGCGTCGGGCGAGGTCAACGTCGGGCAACGCCAGCTCACCGGCGTGGCCGCGGGCAGCGAAGCGGACGACGCGGTCAACGTGTCCCAGCTGCGGGCCGGCTTCGAGCAGTCGCTCCAGGCCTCGCGGCGCTATGCGGACGAAGGCGTCACGGATGCGAAGGCGCACGCGGACAAGGGCGTGGCGGACGCCCGGGCGCATGCGGATGCGGGCGTGGCCGGCGCCAAGCTGCATGCCGACCAGGCTGCCGCTGCCGCGGTTGCTCACGCCGATCGCGGGCTGGCCGTGGTGGGTGGCGAGGTCGATCACCTGCGTCGCGGCGTCGATGGCATGTTCCGGGTCAGCCAGGACGACGTCACTGCTGCACGGGTCACGGCCGCGCAGGCCACGGCCGGCGGCGCCGGCGCCGAGGCCACCGGCGCGCGCGCGACCGCGCTGGGGCATGCGGCGCACGCCAGCGGCGAGGACAGCGTGGCGCTCGGCGCCGGCTCGACGGCCGCGCGCGACCGCACGGTCGCGGTGGGCGCGACGGGCCGCGAGCGCACGCTCAGCCACGTCGCCGACGGCATCGAGGGCAGCGACGCGGCGACCATGCGCCAGCTCGGCCAGCTGCGCGACGGCGCGGTGCATTACGACCGTACCGATGCCGGTGACGTCGATTACGCATCGGTATCGCTGGGCCGCGGCGAGGCGGTGACCATGGCCAACGTGGCGCCGGGCAGCCGCGCCGACCATGCGGTCAACCTGTCCCAACTGCACGCCAGCGCCGCGCACACGCTCGACAGTGCCCATGCCTATGCGGATGCGCGCATCGGCGAGGTCCGCGAAGACCTGTGGCAGCTGTCGCGACGCGTCGACCGGATGGCGCACCGGATGGAGGCAGGCATCGCCGCGGCGATGGGCCTGAAGCAGGCGCCGGCGGTGTCGGGCAGGACGACCTATTACATCGGCGGGGGAACCTGGCGCGGCCAGGGCGCGGGCGGCGTTTCGCTGCGACGTACCGCCGACAATGGGCGCTGGAGCCTGGAGGGCGGCGTGTCGGGCAACCATAGCGGCATGGGCGGCTACGTGGGCATCAGCGGCGTGCTGGGACGCTGAGGCGATCGCGGGACCGGCAAGCGGTCCCGCTTCCCTGCCGGACCCGCGCATGGGATGCTGCTGGCCGAACGTGCTGGGGAGCACGAGGGGAATCGACACGATGGGCAAGCGGATGCGCTGGCCGGCCGGTGTGTTGTGCGTGCAGCTGGGCATGGGGGTGATCACCGCGGCCTGGCTGGCATGGCAGGGGCAGGTCGGCACCGGCCTGTTGCTGCTGCTGGGCGTGATGGCGATCGCGGCGATCGGCCTGGCCGGCTGGTTCGCCGGGCAGGCGTGGGGGCCGTGGCTGGCGATCGCGCAGTGGCTGCTGCAGGTGCCGATGGTCACCACGCCTTCCTTCACCTATTTCCTGTGGTTTGGCGTGAAGCTCTATATCACCCTGAGTTTCGGCAGCGCCCACGTGGGATTGAACCTGTATGCGCTGTCGATGATGGCCTGGACGCTCTGTGTACTGCAGTGGCCGGGCCCCCCGCCGGTGCTGGCGGCCGCCGTGACCGGCGAGGCGTGAGCGGCATGGAAGTTCGGGTCCGGCTGGACCCGCTCCTGTACGGCTACACGTTCGCGCCGGGCTTCGCCCTGGCAGGTTTGCTGCTGTCGCCGGCCTGAAATCGCCCGCGCGTCAGTCGCTGGCGCGCAGGCCGTCCACGTCGAGGATCAGCGCCATGCGGCCATCGCCGATGAGGGTGGCGCCGGCATAGCCGGGCAGGCCACGCAGCGTGCGTGGCAGTGGCTTGATCACCACTTCCTCGCGGCCGCGTACCTGGTCCACCACCAGGCCGAAGCGGGTCTCGCCGGCCTGCAGCAGCACCACGGTCAGCAGCGTGGCCGGTGCCGGAGTGACGCCGAGCCAGCGGCGCAGGTCGATCAGCGGCAGCGTATGCGAACGGCGGTCGAGCACGGCGCGGCCATCGAACCAGCCCAGCGAGGTCTGCGGCGCGTGCAGGACCTCGACCACACGGGCCAGCGGCAGCGCGTAGACATGTTCGCCGGCCTGCACCAGCAGGGTCGGCAGGATCGCCAGGGTCAGCGGCACGCGGATCATGAAGCGGCTGCCGCGGCCGAGTTCGGACTGGATCTGGATCGTGCCGCTGAGCTCGCGGATGCGCGACTGCACCACGTCCATGCCGACGCCGCGACCGGAGATGTCGGTGACTTCGGCCTTGGTCGAGAAGCCCGGCAGGAAGATCAGGTGCAGGCACTCGTCGGTGCTCAGGCGGGCGGCGGCCTCGACGTCGATCAAGCCCTTTTCGCGGGCCTTCTCGCGCAGGCGCTCGGGGTCGATGCCGGCGCCGTCGTCCTGGACCTCGATGCTGACGTAGTCGCCCTCCTGCTGCGCCGACAGCCGGACGTGGCCGCTGCGCGGCTTGCCGGAGGCTTCGCGCAGTTCGGGCGATTCGACGCCGTGGTCGATCGCGTTGCGGACCAGGTGCACCAGCGGATCGGCCAACGCCTCGACCAGGTTGCGGTCGAGCTCGGTTTCGGCGCCGACCAGTTCCAGCTCCACTTCCTTGGCGAGCGAGCGGGCGACGTCGCGGGCGACCTTGGGGAAACGCGAGAAGACCTTGCCGACCGGTTGCATGCGCGTGCGCATCACCGCCGACTGCAGGCGCGCGGTGGCGATGTCGAGCGTGCTGACGGCGCGGTCGAGTTCCTCGTCGCGCAGGCGCGCGCGCAGGGTCTTGAGCCGGTTGCGCGAGAGCACCAGTTCGCCGATCAGGTTGACGATGGCGTCCAGCCGCTTGGTATCCACGCGGACGGTGTGTTCGACCTCGGCGGCCGGCTTGGCCGCTGGCGGTGCGCTGGCCGGCCTGGGTGCCGCCGCCGGGCGCGGGGCGGGCACCGCCGGGGCGGTGCGTGCGCCCGGCGCATCGCCGCCGTGCAACTGGTCGAGCAGGGCTTCGAATTCGTCCTCGCTGATCTCGTCGTCGCCGGCACCCGGCGCCGCCGCCGGCGCGACCACGCGCGGAGCGGCCACCGGCGCGGCGCCATGGGCGTCGAACAGGGCGATCAGGGCCGGCGGCGCATGCGCCGGCTCGCGGCCGGCGGAGACCGCGTCGAGCATCGCCTGCAGGTAATCGAGCGATTGCTGGCAGGCGTCGAAGTGCTGGGCGAGCAGGTGGATCTCGCCCGAGCGCGCCTTGCCCAGGGTGTCCTCGGCCGCGTGGCACAGCTCGACCATGGCGTGGATCGCCAGGAAGCCGGCGCCACCCTTGAGCGTGTGGAAACCACGGAACACCGCGTTGAGCTGGTCGGCGTCTTCGGGCGCCTGTTCCAGCGACACCAGCTGTTCGCCCAGGCGATCGAGGATCTCCTGCGCTTCGACGATGAAATCGGCGGCGATGTCGTCCGGTACGGCACTCATGCTTACAACCCCAGCTCCGAAAGCAGGTCGTCGGCGTCGACCTGCGAGACCGCATGGCGGTCCAGGCCGGCCACGGCCGGGCCGGCCAACCCATCGCGCGGTTCGTCCTTCGGCGGCAGGCCGAGTGCGCCGAAGCCCTCGTGGACACGGCGCACGATGCCGGCGACGCGGCGGATGATCTGCCCGGTGAGGTCCTGGAAGCTCTGCGTCAGCGCCATCTCGGTGAGGTTGTGGCGGATCTTCTCGAGGATCTCGCCCTGCTGCGCGTCCAGGCCGCCGGCGGCGAGCTGGTCGGCCAGCTTGCGGCACTCCTCGGCCAGGTCCAGCGTGCGATGGCTGGCTTGCTCGGTCATCGCCACGACGTGGTCCAGGCGCGCGCAGGCATCGTCCAGCTCGCCGGCTTCGGCGTTGATCGTGGGCAGCTCGCCCAGGGCCTGGCCGAGTTCGCGGGCGAGCCGGCTCAGTCCCTGCATCATCGGGCGCGTGCGCCAGGCGGCGAGGGTGTCGATTTCCCGGCGCCAGGCGGTCTCGTCGCCGCTTTCGAGCGCGTCCAGCGCACCCTGCAGGCGTTCGACCAGCAGCCGGCGCTCTTCCTGGGCATCCATCGTGACGCTCATCAGGCGGTGGCCGTCAGGCGTTCGAAGATCTTGCCCAGCTTCTCTTCGAGCGTCTGCGCGGTGAACGGCTTGATGATGTAGCCGTTCACGCCGCTCTGCGCAGCCTCGATGATCTGCTCGCGCTTGGCTTCGGCGGTGACCATCAGCACCGGCAGCGTGCGCAGCTTCTCGTCGGCGCGGATCGCCTTCAGCAGCTCGATGCCGGTCATCCCCGGCATGTTCCAGTCGGTAACGACGAAATCGAACGGCCCCGAGCGCAGGGCGGCGAGGGCGGCGTTGCCGTCCTCGGCCTCGGCGGTGTTGGTGAAACCCAGGTCGCCGAGCAGGTTCTTGACGATGCGACGCATCGTCGAGAAGTCGTCCACGATCAGGATCCGCATGTTCTTGTTCACTTCAGGCTCCAGTAAAGCGTTGGGTACGGGCGGGCGTCATTCGGCATCTTCCATGCCGGCATCGGCCAGCTCGAAGGTCTTCAGCCGGCCGCGCAGGCGGACCACGGCCTGGCCATGGATCTGGCACACCCGCGATTCGCTCACGCCGAGCACGGCGCCGATTTCCTTCAGGTTCAATTCCTGCTCGTAGTACAGCGAGAGCACCAGCTGCTCGCGTTCGGGCAGCAGTCCGATCGCCTTGCCGAGCTCGCGGCCGAACTCGCCGCGCTCGACCAGCTGCTGCGGGTTCGGTCCGCCGCCGCGCGCGATGGTGTCCATCTCGCCGTGGTCCTCGATCCGCGATTCCAGGCTCAGCACCTGGCCGCGAGCGGCGTCTTCCATCAGCCGCAGGTACTCGGGCAGCGGCATGTCCATCGCCGCGGCGACCTCGGTGGCGGCAGCGGCGCGGCCGGTGGCCTGCTCGATCTTGCGGATCGCCGCGGCGGCGTCGCGGGCGCGGCGGTGCACCGAGCGCGGCACCCAGTCGCCGCGGCGGATCTCGTCGATCATCGAGCCGCGGATGCGGATCGAGGCATAGGTCTCGAACGAGGCGCCCTGTTCGGCGTCATAGGAGCGCGAGGCCTCGATCAGGCCGATCATGCCGGCCTGGACCAGGTCGTCGATCTCGACGCTGGCCGGCAGGCGCGCGGCCAGGTGGTGGGCGATGCGGCGCACCAGGTCGGCGTGCTGGGTGATGCAGTCGCCGCTGTCGCTGGCGCGCTGCACCGCGCGGTACTGGGCGGCCGCGTTCATGCCGCCACCCCGCGCTGGATGATCCGCTCGACGAAGAACTCGACGCTGCCGCGGGTGGTGGTCGGCGCCTGCCAGCGCGAGGTGCGCCGGGCGATCTCGGCGATCGCCTGCGCCGACGGGCTCGACGGATAGGCCTTGATCACCGGCTGCTGGCGCTGCACGGACAGGCGCAGCCAGTCGTCCTGCGGCACGTGGCCGAGATAGTTGAGCGAGACGTCGCCAAGGAACTTCTCGCACACGCGCGAGAGCTTGTCGTACAGCAGCCGGCCCTCGTTGGGGTCGCGGACCATGTTGGCGACGATCTGCAGGCGGTCCACGCCGCGTTCGCGCGAGAGCACCTTGATCAGCGCGTAGGCGTCGGTGATCGAGGCTGGTTCGTCGCAGACCACGACCACCGCGTCCTGCGCGGCCTGGCAGAACGTCAGCACGCTGTCGGTGATGCCGGCGGCGGTGTCGATCACCATCACGTCCAGTTCGCGCTCCAGCTCGGAGAACACGTTGACCAGTCCGACGTGCTGGGCCGGGGCCAGCTCGGCCATGTGCCGGCGGCCCGACGCGGCCGGCACCACCAATACACCGCCGGGGCCTTCGAGCAGCACGTCTTCGAGCGAACAGCGGCCAGCGATCAGGTCGGCCAGGGTGAACTTCGGCGACAGGCCGAGGATCACGTCGATGTTGGCCAGGCCCAGGTCGGCGTCCAGCAGCAGGGTGCGCTTGCCCATGTCGGCCAGCGCCACGGCGAGGTTGGCCGACAGGTTGGTCTTGCCGACGCCGCCCTTGCCACCGGTCACGGCGATGGTCCGCACCGGGCCCAGGGGCTCGCTACGGGTCGCGGACAGCGGGAAGGCGTTGGTCAGCTTGGCGTATTCACGCGACGGCATGGTTCTGCTCCGGAGTACAGGGCTTATCGGCAGCGCGGCGCAAATCTTCAAGGCGCAGCACCAGGCTGGCCGCGTTGGCACGGTGGAGGTCGTCGGGCACGCGCTGGCCGTCGGTCACCCAGGTGATCGGCAGCTGGTGGTCCACGACCACCGACAGGGCGCTGCCGAGGCGGCCGGTCTCGTCCAGCTTGGTCAGCACCACGCCCTGCGGGCGGGCGCCGGCGAAGCGCCGGACGACCTCGTCCAGGTCGGCGTAGTGGGTATTGGCCGGCAGCACCAGCAGCGAGGTGACCTGGCGCGCGCCGCGCAGCCAGTTGAGCTGGGCGGCCAGCGCACGGTCACGCTGGCCCATGCCGGCGGTATCGATCAGCACCAGCTTGTAGTCGGCCAGGCGCTCGAGCAGCTCGACCAGGCCGTGGTCGCTGTCGGCCTCGTGCACGGCGATGCCGAGCTGGCGGCCATAGCTGTAGAGCTGTTCGCGGCCGCCGACGCGCTGGGTGTCGGTGGTGACCAGGGCGACGTCGCGCGGCGCGTGCTGGGCGGCGAAGCGCGAGGCGAGCTTGGCGATGGTGGTGGTCTTGCCGGCGCCGGTCGGGCCGACCAGGGCGATCACCCCGCCGGTCTGCAGCGGATCGACCGGGGCGATCGGCAGCTGCCGCGAGAGCAGGCCGAGCATCAGCCCGCGGCCCTTGTGCAGCTCGGTATCGGCCGGTATCTGCATGACCACGTCGCGGGTCAGGCCGGCGTCGAAGCCGTAGTCGTCCATCAGCTCCAGCGCCTGGGCGCGCACCGGCGAGCCGCGCAGGCGCTCGTCGGTGAGGCGGCTCATCTCGCGCTCGATCATCTGCCGCATCAGCGCCAGTTCGTCGCGCAGCTGCGCCAGTTGTTCGTCGCTCTGCGGCGCGGGCGCGGCCGGCGCGGCGGCCAGCACGGGCGCGGGCGGGGTGATCGGCGCCAGCGAGGCCGGCGCGGTGATCGAAGGCAGCGCGGTGGCCAGGCCGAAATCGGGCTCGGGCTCGCGACGCGACGCGGCTTCGCGTGGCGCCGGAGCGGCGACGGGTGCGGTCGCCGCCTGGGCGAAGGCCGCGAAGATTTCTTCCGGGATGCCGACGGTCGGCTTGGGCTCGGCTTCCGGCAGGGCGAACACGGCGCGCTGGCCGCTGGCGGCGTCGCCCCGGGTGGCGGGCTGGCGCTCGGCCATCGCCGCGATCAGCGCATCGGCGGCCGACGGCGTGCGGCGCGCCGGGGCCGCGACGGGGGCGGCGACGGCCGGCGCGGGCGCTGCGGCCGGATGCCCGGGAACCACCGCGGCGACCGGCGCGCGCTCGGCGCGGGCATTGTCCAGCGCCTGGATCACCAGCGCCTCGTCGTAGTTGCTGGCGGCGACGATCTCGATGCCTTCCTCGGTGCGCCGGTTGGACAGGATCACCGCGTCCGGGCCGTGCTCTTCCCGCACCAGCCGGAAGGCGGTGCGCATGTCGGGGGCGACGAAACGTTTGATTTTCATGTCAGGGGCCGCGGTTCGTGTTTCGTGTTGGGTGATGCGTCAGGGCGGTGGGCGGCGGCTCAGCTGATCGTGCCGACCAGCTTCAACCGCTTGTCCTCCGGCACCTCGCCGTAGGCCAGGACCGACAGCGAGGGCACCGAATGGCGGACCAACCGCGCCAGCGCGGCGCGCACCGGGCCGGGGACGAGGACGACCGCCGGCTCGTTGCGTGCCTCCTGCTTGCCGACGCAATCGGCCAGGCTCTGGTGCAGCCGCTCGGCGAGGCCGGGCTCCAGGGCCACACCATTGCCCTGCGTGGAGTCCTGCAAGACCCGTTCCAGTTGCGGGGCCAGGGTGAACACCGGCAGCTCCGCCGACATTCCGGCGATCTCCTGGACGATGAACCGCCCCAGCGAGGTGCGTACCGCGGCGGTCAACGCGTTCGGTTCCTGGGTGTGCGGGGCGTTCTCCACCAGCGCCTCGACGATCTTGCGCAGCTGGCGGATCGGGATCCGCTCCACCAGCAGGTTCTGCAGCACCCGTACCACCACCGACAGCGGCAGCGCCTTGGGGGTGAGGTCCTCGACCAGCTTGGGCGCGCTCTTGGCCAGGGTGCCCAGCAGCTGCTGGACTTCCTCGTGGCCGAGCAGCTCCGGCGCATGCTCGCGGATCAGGTGCGACAGGTGGGTGGCGACCACGGTGGCCGGATCGACCACGGTGTAGCCGATCGATTCGGCGTGGGCGCGCTGGTGCGGCTGGATCCACACCGCGTCCAGGCCGAAGGCCGGGTCCTTGCCGGCAATGCCGTCGAGCGGGCCTAGCGCGCCACCCGGGTCCAGTGCCAGTTCGCGGTCGGGCTGGATCTCGGCGGTCGCCACCGGCACGCCGTGGACCAGCAGGCGGTAGGCGTTGGAGGCCAGCTCCAGGTTGTCGCGGATGTGCACCGGCGGGACCAGGAAGCCGATGTCCTGGGTGAGCTTGCGGCGCACGCCCTTGATCCTTGCCATCAGCTCGCCGCCCTGGGCCTTGTCGACCAGCGGGATCAACCGGTAGCCGACTTCCAGGCCGAGCGGGTCGATCGGGCGCAGCTCGTCCCAGCTCAGTTCGGCGCTGGGCGAGGGTGACGCACCGGGCGCGCCCGCCGCGCCGCGCGCGGCATCCGGGCCGGACTGCGGTTCGCTGCCGGCACGCTTGTGCAGCTTCCAGGCGATGAAGCCCAGGATCAGCGCCAGCGTCAAAAAGGCGACGTTGGGCATGCCCGGGACCAGCCCGACCAGGCCGAGGATCGCGGCGGCCACCGCCAGCGCGCGGTGCTGGCCGAATACCTGGCCGACCATCGCCTGGCTCATGTCCTGGGCGCGCGAGGCGCGGGTGACCAGCATCGCGACCGACGAGGACACCAGCAGCGCCGGCAGCTGCGCGACCAGGCCGTCGCCGATCGACAGCAGGGTGTAGGTCGAAGCCGCTTCGGCGAATGGCATGCCGTGCTGGAGCACGCCGACCGCCAGGCCGCCAAGCATGTTGATGAACAGGATCAGGATGCCGGCGATGGCATCGCCGCGGATGAACTTGCTGGCGCCGTCCATCGCGCCGTAGAAATCCGCTTCCTCGCGCACTTCTTCGCGACGGGCCTTGGCCTCCTCGCGGGTGAGCAGGCCGGCATTGAGGTCGGCGTCGATCGCCATCTGCTTGCCGGGCATGGCGTCGAGGATGAAGCGCGCGGTCACTTCCGATACGCGCCCGGCACCCTTGGTGATGACCACGAAGTTGATGATGGTCAGGATCGCGAAGACCACGATGCCGACCGCGTAGTTGCCGCCGATGACGAACTCGCCGAACGCGGCGATCACCTTGCCGGCGGCATCGTGGCCATTCTGGCCGTTGAGCAGGATCACGCGGGTGGAGGCCACGTTGAGCGCCAGCCGCAGCATCGTGGTCATCAGCAGCACGATCGGGAAGATGGTGAACTCCAGCGGTCGCTGGGCGTAGACCACCGCCAGCAGCACCATCAGCGAGATGGCGATGTTGAAGGTGAACAGCGCGTCCAGCACCGGCGCGGCCAGCGGCACCACGACCATGGCCAGCATCGCCAGCACGATCAGCGGCGCGCCGAGGCCGCCGCGGACCAGCTCCAGCACCCGCTTGGCGTTCATCGGCTGGGCGCTCATGCGCCACCCCCGGGCTTGCCGGCGAACTCATCCACGTCGATGGGCGGCAGGTCGGGCATCGGGCCGGTGCGCCAGGCGCGCAGCTGGTAGACGTAGGACAGCACCTGGGCGACGGCCGAATACAGTCTCACGGGGATTTCCTTTCCTAGGTCCGCTTCCCTATACAAGGCGCGTGCCAAAGGCGGGGCGGAGACGATCGCGACCCGGTGGCGCTCGCCTTCCTCGCGGATCCTGAAGGCCAGTTCGTCCACGCCCTTGGCCACCAGCACCGGCGCGCGCATCCTGCCGCCCTCGTACTTCAGGGCCACGGCGTAGTGGGTCGGGTTGACCAGCACGACATCGGCGGTCGGGACGGCTTCGATCATCCGGCGCCGCGACATCTGCATCTGCATCTGGCGGATGCGCCCCTTGACCTCGGGGCTGCCCTCGGACTCCTTCATCTCCCGCTTCACCTCCTCGCGGGTCATCTTCAGCTTCCGCAGCCAGTTCCACTTCTGGTACGGCGCGTCGAGCGCGGCCAGCAGGGCCAGCGCGCCGGCGGTGGCCAGCAGCAGCCGCAGGGTGAAGCCCAGGCCGTCGACGATCGCCGTTTCCAGCGGCTGGGCGAGCAGGCCGCGCAGGTGGTCCAGGCCGTGGGCGATCGTCAGTCCGGCGGCGGCGCCGATGAAGGCGACCCGCAGCAGCGACTTCAGCAGTTCGCTGAGGCTGTCGCCGCCCCACAGGCGCTTGATCCCGTTCATCGGGTTGAGCTTGTTGAGGTCGGGCATGAACGCCTTGCTGGAGAAGTGCATGCCGCTCATCGCCACCGGCGCGATCACGCCCGCCAGCAGGCAGATCCCGGCCAGTGGCGCGACGATCCACAGCAGGCGCAGCAGCAGCAGGCCGAAATGCCCGAACAGCAGCGTCGGCTCCTGCCACAGCTTCGGATCCGGGTTGAGCGCGCCCTGCAGCCAGCCGCGGGCGCCGGCGGCGATGCCATCGGCCAGGCCCATCAGCGCGAACACGCCGGCACTGAACACCGCTGCGGTGCCGAGCTCGCGCGAGCGCGGGATGTTGCCCTGTTCGCGGGCCTGGCGAAGGCGTTTTTCGGTGGGAAGCTGTGTGCGTTCGCCGCCGTCTTCGTTCTCGGACATCGTCGGGCAGGAGGGGAAGGACTGCCCTGCCGAGGCAAGAACCGGGCCAAAGGCGAGGATGGCGAGCCTCCCCATGGGTAGCGTGGTCGCGGCCGGGGTGCCGATCAGCACGGGGTGACCCGGCCCCGTGCCAGGTCCGGCCGGCCGACCAGGCACCCGCAAGGGGATATCGCGGGGATGCGGCCCTAGCCGGGCAGCTCGATCCTGCTGGCGTCGTCTTCCAGCTCGATGCGGTTGCGTCCGCCGTGCTTGGCCCGGTACAGCGCGGCGTCGGCACGGGCCAGCAGCTGGGCGGCACTCTCGCCCTCGCGGTACCAGGCCACGCCGATCGAGCAGGTCACCTCCAGCAGGCAGTCATCGACCGCGAACGGCGTGCCGCAGATCGTGTCGTGCAGGGCCCGCAGGCGGTTGTTGGAAGCTTGCGGCGAGAGCCCGGGCAGGACCGCCAGCAGTTCCTCGCCGCCGTAGCGGCCGACCTGGTCGCCGCCACGCAGGCCGGCATCCAGGCGCCGGCCCACCCGCGCCAGCACCGCGTCGCCGGCGAGGTGGCCGTAGTGGTCGTTGATCTGCTTGAAGTGGTCCAGGTCGATCAGGACCACCGCCAGCGGTTCGCCGTCGCGGCGGGCGCTGGCGATCTGCAGCGCCATCGATTCGAGGATGCCGGCGCGGTTGAGCAGGCCGGTCAGTTCGTCGCGCGTGGCCTTGATCGCCAGGGCGGCGCGCGCGCCTTCCAGCGCCTGCTTGTCGCGCTCGAGTTCGCGCGTGCGCTCGGCGACCAGGCGCTCCAGTTCGCTTTCGCGTGCCAGCAGGCGGCTGACCCGCCAGCGCAGCAGGCCAAGCACGCTGGCCACGGCGGCCAGCACGTAGAGCAGCAGGGCGGCCGGGCTGCGCCACCACGGCGGCAGGATCTCGAAGGAGAAGCGGGCGAGGTTGCTGCGGCTGCGCTGGCGCAGGTCCTCGGCCTCGACTTCCAGGATGTACCGGCCCGGTTCCAGCACCGGGTAGACGAGGTGGTCCTGCTGGGTGGTGATCCAGGCGTTCTGGTAGCCGAGCAGGCGGTAGCGGAAATGGATGCGATCGCTGCCGCCGCTGGCGCCGGGGGTGGACAGCTCGATGTCCAGCGGCGTGTCCGACCACGGCGCGGTGGTGCCGGCGCGCAGCGGCTGGCCACCGCGCTGCACGCTGGCGATGTGCAGCTGCAGCGGGCGGGTGGCGAACAGGCGCGCCGGATCGAAGATCCGGCTCAGGCCGCGGCTGGAACCGATCCACACCGCGCCGTCGCGATCCTCGAAGAAGGCGTTGGCCGAGGTGTCGTCCCACAGCAGGCCTTCGGCCTGGGTCACCCGCACCCAGCGGCCGTCACGCAGCAGGTCGATGCCCTGGCTGCTGCCCAGCCACAGCCAGCCGCGGCTGTCGTGGCGCAGGATGTAGGGCATGATCCGGCCGACCAGCGGGTCGGCGACCGCGCTCAGCTGCAGGCGGTTGCGCGCCTCGTCCAGGCGCCCGTGCCAAAGGCCTGCATCACTGAGCGAGACCCAGGCTTCGCCGTCGCGCGCCACCGAGATGCGCGAGAAATCGTGGCTGGGCAGCGTGCCCTGGACGTCGACCGCGCGCCAATGGCCGTCGACGCGGCGGAACAGGCCGGCGCTGGAGGCCATCCAGAAGCGGCCCTGGCCATCGATGATGGCGTCGTCGTAGGAGGCGATCGGCAGTTCGCGTTCGCGCACGGGCATCTGCTGCCCGGGCGCGAGCCGGTACACGCCGCGGCCGCTGACGATCCACAGCACGTCTTGCGGGTCGAACAGCAGCACGCGGATGCCGGCCGGCACCTGGGCGACGTCGCGGCTGCTGCCGTCGTCCGGGTCACGGCGGCCGATCCAGCCGGAAGAGCGGCCGAACCAGGTCGCGCCATCCGCCGCGGTGGCCAGGCTGGTGGTCTGCTGCAGCGGGCTGCCGTCCTCCAGCGTCCACGGCTGCATGCGGTGGCTGCGCGGGTCCTGGACGTTGCTGCCGGCATCGCCGCCGACCAGCAGCTCGCCGCCCGGCGTGCGCAGGATCGACCAGGTCGGCGCGGCGGCCAGTCCCTGCGGTTCGTCCCAGTGCTCGATATGGTCGTAGGCGAGCCAGCGTTGCACGCCCAGGCCGCGGGTGCCGATCCACAGGCGGCCATCGCGCTGGACCAGGATCGGCCCGACCAGCGGGGTGATGTCGACCCCGCGGGCACGCGAGAACAGCCGCCAGCGATCGCCTTCCCAGCGCACCAGCCCGCCGTTGGCGCGGGTCATCACCCGGCCACGCGGATCCATCGCCAGGTTGGTCGCGCCGGAGAGCATCGTGAAGCCGCCGCCGGGCGGGGCCGGATGGTCGATGAAACGGTTGCCGCCAGCCGGCAGCGACAGCACGTGGTCGCCACCGCGCAGCCACAGGTTGCCGTCGCGATCGCGCAGCAGCGCCTGCCAGCGCTCCGCCGGCAGCCCCTGCGCGGCGCCCCATACGGTGGCCTTGCCGTCGGCGGCGATGCCACACAGCTGGGTGCCGCAGGCCGCCCAGAGGCGGTCGCCGTCGGCGAGCAGGGCCTCGCCGAGCGCGGGCAATGCATGGCCATCGACGTGCAGCGGCAGTGGCTGCACCTGCCAGCTGCCGCTGGCGCCAGGCGATACGCGTAGCAGCCGCTGGTGGCTGATGGCGACGATGCCCCCGTTGCTGGCGACCAGCGTGTTGCCGTTGTCGAGCTGGATCGGCCGCTGCTGCCAGCGGACCTGCTCGAAGCGGTCACCGCGGCGCACGTACAGGCCGTTGGAGGTGCCGACCCAGAGCCGGCCGGCACGGTCCTCGGTGATGGCGCGGATGTAGATGCTGCTGATTCCGGCCTCGTTGCCGATGAACTGGAAACGCTCGCGCTCGTAGCGATGCAGGCCCAGCTCGGTACCGACCCACAGCACGCCCTGGCGGTCCTCGTAGAGCGTGCTGACCGACAGGCCCTGCAATCCCTCGGCCTGCGCGTAGGCGCGGAAGCTGTAGTTCTGCGCCTGCAGCGGCAGGGCGCAGGCCGCAGTCATGATAATGAATAGGGCAAGGGCCCAGCGTGTCACCCGGCCGCGCCGCGGGCAGGGCCGTGCGGCAGGCTGGGGTGGAGCGGACCGGTGCGTCGACACGGTGGCGACGATGACTCCCAGGGTATGGCGAGTCCCTCCCCGGGGCTCGTCCGTGACCGGTATCGACCGGCGTGGCGGGAACTTTAGCGGCGCAGGCATGGGCCGCGATCCGGGCTCAGGCCGTCAGGCCGCGCGCCGCGTCGAAGGCGGCATCGAACATGCGCTGTACCGGCGGGCCCATCTCGCCGGCCAGCATCGCCAGCAGGAACAGGCCCAGCAGTACCGATACCGGCAGGCCAAGCTGGATCGGGTTGAGCGCCGGCGCCGCCTTGGCCAGCGCGCCGAAGGCCAGGTTCACCGCCAGCATCGCCACGATCATCGGCAGGGCCAGGCTCAGCCCGCCACGCAGGACCTGCAGGAAGAAAGTCGGCGCGACCTCGGCGAAGGCCTGCGGGTCGGGCAGGGCGGCCCCGATCGGCAGCGCCTTGTAGCTGTCCACGATCAGCGCGACCAGCGCCAGGTGGCCGTTGGCGACGAAGAACAGCAGGCCGAAGCCGAGGTAGAACCACTGCGCGATGACGCCGGAGGTGACCCCGCGCAGCGGATCGGACATCTGCGCGAACGACAGGCCGGTGGACTGGGAGATGATTTCACCGGCGAGCGCGCCGGCCTCGAAGATCAGCTTGAGCATGAAGCCGATCGCCGCGCCGATCGCCAGTTCGCGGGCGATGTTGAGCACGACCATCGCGTTGAAGCCGTCCCAGCCCGGGACCGGCGGCAGGATCGGCGCCAGCGCCATGGCCAGGGTGCCGGCGATCATCACCCGGACGCGGGCCGGTACCGCCTTGGTGCCAACCAGCGGCATCGCGGTGAGCACCGCGCCGATCCGCAGCATCGTCCACAGCACCGCGCCGACCATCGCGAATGCGCGCTGGCCGTCGATCACCATCTGGGTAGCGGCATCCAAGGCGGCGGCTCCGGCGGCGCTAGCCGATCAGGTGCGGGATGCGCTGGAACAGCAGCGTGGTGTACTCCACCAGGTGCGCCAGCAGCATGCTGCCGGTGGCGAACAGCACCGCGGTCAGCGTCACCGCCTTGGCGATGAAGGCGATGGTCGGTTCGTTGATCTGGGTGGCGGCCTGGACCACGCCGACCACGATGCCGACCACCAGCACGGCGAGCAGGATCGGGCCGGCCAGCCAGAGCACGGTGACCAGGCCGCCGCGCAGTTCGGTCAGGGCGATTTCGGGGCTCATGGGGGGCTCCGGCTCAGACCGCGTTGAAGCTGGCGGCCAGCGTGCCGACCACCAGCACCCAGCCATCGACCAGCACGAACAGCAGGATCTTGAACGGCGCCGACACCAGCATGGGCGAGAGCATCATCATGCCCATCGACATCAGCACGCTGGCCACGACCAGGTCGATGATCACGAACGGGATGAAGATCAGGAAGCCGATCTCGAAAGCGGTCTTCAGCTCGCTGGTGACGAAGGAAGCCACCAGCACCGGGAACGGCACCGCGTCCGGACCGGCGTATTTGCCGTCGCCGGCCATGCCGGCGAAGGTCATCAGGTCGGTCTCGCGCACCTGCGCCAGCATGAACGCGCGCAGCGGCTGGGTCGTCAGCGTCCAGGCGGTCTGGAAGTCGATGCGGTTGTCCAGGTAGGGCTGCAGGCCGGCGCTCCACATCTTCTGCCACACCGGCATCATCACCAGCGCGGTGAGGAACATCGCCAGGCCGACGAGGATCTGGTTGGACGGCGTCTGCCCGGTGCCCAGCGCCTGCCGCAGCAGGCCGAGCACGATCGTGATGCGGGTGAAGGCGGTCAGCACCAGCAGCATCGATGGCAGCAGGGTGATCGCCGTCATCAGCAGCAGCGTCTGCAGCGGCAGGCTGACCGGCTGGTCGCCGATGCGCCCGACGGTAACGTTGGGCAGGGTCGGCAGCTGGCTGCTGCCGCCGACCGGCGCGGCGGCCGGGCTGGCCACCGGATCGATGTTGGCAGGCAGCGCCGCCGGCGCGGCGCTGGCCAGCAGCGGGCAGCACGCCAACAGGAGGATCAGCAGCAGGCGCAACGCGCGGGCGGTACGGAACGGGAACATTTCAACGGTCCTTGCGCAGCTTCTGGGCGAGCAGCTGGGCGAAGTCGGGGAGTTTCTTCAGGTCGGGAAGCGTCGGCGCCGGGGTCGGTGGCAGCGGCTCGGGCAGGGCATGCAGCGCGGTGATGCCACCGGTGGTGACGCCGAGCAGCACCTGCTGGCCACCGACTTCGACCACCACCACGCGCTCCTTGGCGCCGAGCGGCAGGCTGGCGACCAGCTTCAGCCCGGCGGCCGGGCGGAACCCGCTGCCCGGCAGGCGCTTGAGCAGCCAGCCGAGGCCGATGATCAGGCCGAGCACCAGCAGCAGCGCGAACACCGCGCCGAACATGCCCGGCGAGGATGGTGCCTGGCTGCCGACCTGCTGGGCATGGCCGGCCATGGCCGGCGTGGTGCCGGCGAGGGCGACGATCGGGTTCAACGCAGTCTCCGGATGCGCTCGCTCGGGCTGACCACGTCGGTCAGGCGGATGCCGAAGCGGTCGTTGATCACCACCACTTCGCCGTGCGCGATCAAGGTGCCGTTGACGTAGACGTCCAGCGGTTCGCCGGCACCGCGCTCGAGTTCGACCACCGAGCCCTGGTTGAGCTGCAGCAGGTTGCGGATCGGCATGCGGGTGCGGCCGACTTCCAGCGACAGCGTCACCGGCACGTCGAGGATCATGTCCAGGTTGAGGTCGGCGGCGGCCGGCCGTTCCTCGGCCATCAGCTGCTCGAACTGGGCGGCCTGGGCGATTTCTTCTTCGGTCATCATGATTGCGGTTCCTGCGCGTTGCGCGGAGTGGGGGCGCCAGGCGCCTGCATGGCGGTGATCTTGACGGCGTTGCGGCCGTTGGCGAGGCCGAATTCGCCGGTGAACAACGGGATGTCTTCCACGCACAGCGGCACCTGCGCGGGCAGCTCGATCGGCAGGATGTCGCCGATCTTCAGCCCGGTCAGCTGGCGCAGGCTCATGCGTCGCGAGGCCAGCACGCTGGAAACGGTGACCTCGGCGACGTCGAGCTGTTCGCGCAGCATCGAGTTCCAGCTTTCGTCGCGGTCGTTGCGGTCGCTCTGGATGCCGGCGTCGAGCAACTCGCGGATCGGCTCGAGCATCGAGTACGGCAGGGTGACGTGGATCTCTCCGCCACCGCCCTCCAGTTCGACGTGGAAGCGGCACACCACCACGTATTCGCGCGGGGTGACGATGTTGGCGAAGTGCGGGTTGATCTCCGAGTTGATGTACTCGAAGTCCACGTCCATCACCGGTGCCCAGGCTTCCTTGAGGTCGGCGAAGGTCTGCTTGAGCAGCAGCTGGATCACCCGCATCTCGGTGGCGGTGAACTCGCGGCCCTCGATGCGGGTGGGGTAGCGGCCATCCCCGCCGAAGAAGTTGTCGACCACGGTGAACACCAGGGTCGGCTCGAACACGATCAGGCCGGTGCCGCGCAGTGGCTTGAACTTGATCAGGTTGAGGTTGGTCGGCACGTACAGCGAGTGCATGTACTCGTTGAACTTGACCAGGTCGATGCCGCGCACGGACAGGTCGGCCGAGCGCCGGATCAGGTTGAACAGGCCGATCCGCCACAGGCGCGCGAAGCGCTCGTTGACCATTTCCAGGGTCGGCATGCGGCCGCGGATGATCCGGTCCTGGCTGGACAGGTCGTAGTTGCGGACCTCGCCCGGCGCCGCCTCCGGGGCGGTATTGACCGCGCCGGAATCCACGCCGTGCAGCAGCGCATCGATCTCGTCCTGTGACAGCAGGTCGTTGACGCTCATCGGCGCGGCCTTACTGGGTCACGAAACTGGTGAACAGCAACGCCTCGGCACCCTTGGCGCCGGTCTCGGCCAGCAGCAGCTTCTGCACCTCGGCCAGCGAGGTGGCCTGCAGCTTCTCCTTGCCGGGGCGGTCGGCGATCTCTTCCGGCTGCACCTGCGAGAACAGCATCAGCAGGCGGGCGCGGATGGCCGGGGCGTTGGCCTCGATGTTCTTCAGCGCGACCGGGTCGCGGGTCATCAGCTGGACTTCGACCTGCAGGTAGCGCGGGCCGTCGACCGGGCCGTTCATGTTGACCACGAACGGCGGTTCCATCGCGAAGTACTGGGCCGGCGCGGGAATGGTGCCGGTCGCCGGGGCCGCCTTGGCCTTGGCTTCGGCGTGCTCGGCCTGGCCGTGGCTGGCGAAGTACCACGCACCGCCACCGGCGGCGGCTGCGGCGACCACCGCCGCGCCGATGATCATCGGCAGGGGCGAGGACGGCTTCTTGTCCTTGGCGTCGGCTTTCTTGTTCTTGTCGGCGGCAGCGGCCACGGGAAACTCCAATGAATCGGGCTTCCACGCAGATGCAATGGGCGTGCCAGTGGCGGGGTGGCGGTTTTCCGTCGCCGCCGGGGTGGAGGGGAGGGGGTGCGGCCTGGCGGTCGCTGGGAGTTGGTTTTCCGCTGGCTTTGGTTGGCTCGGTCTTCGTCTGTTGCACAGGGGCGAGTGGGCCGAGTCCGCACAAGACCCGCGGAACCGATACACATCGAAGGCCAGCCAACCGACAGCCACCACGAAACCGAGGCAATGGCGGCCGCCAGGCCGCAACCCCCATCCCCTTACGCGTAGGCGTCGAGCAGCCCGCGCGCGCGCAGCACCGAGGCCGGGACGATCACCGGCGTGCCCTCGTCGGCCGTCCCGTCGGCGAGACCGCCGAAGCCGGCCGGGGCATTGCCGCCATCGCCCTGCCGGCCCTGCTGCTGCGCACCGACATCGGCATGCGCCAGCTGGAAGCCGTGTTCGCCGAGCATGTCGCGCAGGCGTGGCAGGCTCTGTTCAAGTGCCTGCCGCACGTCGGCGTGGGCGGCGCTGAAGCTGGCGTGGATGCGGTCGCCATCCAGCTTGAGCTGGACCTCGATCGGGCCGAGGTCGTTCGGGGTGATCTTGATGTGGGCATGGCCGATCTTCTGTTCGGCCAGCCAGCTCAGGCGGGTGCCGACCGCCTCGTCGAAGCCGTCGCCCTGCAGGTCCGGGGTCGGGGTCGGGCTGGCGTTGAAGACCGCCGGGGCATCGGCCAGCCTCGGCAACGCGGGCGTGGTGGGCAGGGACAAGGCGAACGGCGTGGCGGTCGCGTCGGGCAGGCCGGAATCGTTGGACGCCGCATCGGCGATGCCGGCCTGGGCGGCCGCGGCGAGCGCCGCCAGCGCCTGGGGCGCGGTGGCCTCGGCCGTGGCGGCGGCGGTAGCTGCCGTCGCGCTGGCGGCCAGGCCCGGCAGCGGGATCACGCCCGACGTGGCAGCAGTGGCGGTGGCCGCACCGCTCGCACCCGCCAGGCCGGCGGGCAGGGCACCGGTGCCGGCGGCGAGTGCGGAGGCGTCGGCGGGGGGCGCGGCCGGCGTGCCCTGCAGCAGCATCAGGGCGAAGCCGCCCAGTCCGGCCGGCGGCCACGCATCGGCCTGGGCGGTGGTTGCCTCGTCGCCGCCGGCCTCCTCGCCGCTGGCCTCGCTGGCGCCGGCTTCGTCGGCCTGGCGGTCGCCGCTGGCATCGCGGGGGCCGTGGTCCTTCTGCCGCACGCTCGCGCGCCGGCCGTCGTCAGCGTCGCGGGTGCCGGCGGTGCGCTCGTCCTGCGACCCGTGCGTGTCCTTGTCGCCGTCGCTGCCACGGGTCGCGTCGCGACGCTGGCCAGCGTCGCGGGCGACCGGCGTGGGCGTGGGGCGCGGCGCGTCGGCGCGCTGCGTGGCGCCGAGCATCTGCGCGAACTGGCCCTGGGCGGCGCCGTCGTCCTGCTGCATCGTGTCGCGGCTGTCGCCGCCCAGGCCAGTGGCGCGGGCGGCGCTGCCCAGGATCGACAGGGGATTCAACTGCCTTCTCCCGGCTCGGCGGCCTGCGCCAGGCGCGCGCGGCGGGCACCGAGGTCGTCCATCTCGCGCTGGTCGCGGCGTTCGACGACCTGGCGTTCCTGGGTACGGTAACTGGCGGCCAGCTGCTCGAGCACCTGCTTCTCGCGGCTGGCGAGCAGCAGACGCGCACGCTCGGCTTCGACCCGCGCGCGGTTCTGGTCGACGGTGCGCAGCTGCTGCTGCACGGCGCTGTCGAGGCGGTCGAGGAAGGCGCGGCGGTTGCTCAGCTGGGCCGGGCTGGTCGCGGCCATCTGGCTGCTGGCGTACTCCTCGGCATAGCGGCGCAGTTCTTCCAGGCGCGACAGGTGGGTGTCGAGGGTGCGCTGGCGCTCGGCCAGGTCGCGGGCGACCTCGTCTTCATGTTCCTGGGCGCGACGCAGCAGGGGATCGATCCGGCGGGATTGCATCATGGTTCAGTGCCTGTGGGGCGATCGAAGGCACCCGCCGTGGCGCGGGTGCGGGGGAAAGCGGCGGTGCCGGGGCGGGCGGGCGATGTCATGCCGGCGCGGCCTCCGGTTCGACCAGGCGCTTGAGCGCGGCCTGGCTGTGCGACAGGTCGGCGGCGCGGGTGACGTCCTGGCCGAGGAATTCGACGATCTCCGGCCAGCGGTCCAACGCTTCGTCGGTGACCGGATCGTTGCCGCGCTGGTAGGCGCCGATGGCGATCAGGTCGCGGTTGGCCGAATAGGCCGAGACCAGCCGCTTGAGCTTGCGGATGCGCATGCGCCAGGCATCGTCGGCGATGTCCTGGACCACGCGGCTGACCGAGGATTCCACGTCGATCGCCGGGTACAGGCCACTGTCGGCGACGCGGCGCGAGAGCAGGATGTGGCCGTCGAGGATGGCGCGCGCGGCATCGGCGATCGGATCCTGCGGATCGTCGCCTTCGGTGAGCACGGTGTAGAAGGCGGTGATCGAACCGCGGCCGGCGGCGCCATTGCCGGCGCGTTCGACCAGCGCCGGCAGCTTGGCAAACACCGAGGGCGGATAGCCGCGGGTGGTCGGCGGCTCGCCGACCGACAGGCCGATCTCACGCTGCGCCTGGGCGAAACGGGTCAGCGAGTCCATCAGCAGCAGTACGTTCAGGCCCTGGTCGCGGAACCATTCGGCGATCGCGGTGGCGCGGTAGGCGCCATGCAGGCGCGCCAGCGGCGGCCGGTCGGCCGGGCTGGCGACGACGACCGAGCGGCGCAGGCCTTCCTCGCCCAGCGTGGTTTCGACGAAGTCGCGCACTTCGCGGCCGCGCTCGCCGATCAGGCCGACGACGATGACGTCGGCGGCGGTATAGCGGGTCATCATGCCCAGCAGCGTGGACTTGCCGACGCCGGAGCCGGCGAACAGGCCCACGCGCTGGCCACGGCCGATCGGCAGCAGCGCGTTGATCGCGCGCACGCCCACGTCCAGCGGCATGGTGATCGGCTCGCGGGCGAGCGGATTGATCGACACGCCGGCCATCGAGGTGCTGCCTTCGCCGCGGATCGGGCCCTTGCCATCGAGCGGCACGCCATCGCTGTCGATGACGCGGCCGAGCAGGCCTTCGCCGACTTCAACGCCACCGCGGCGGCGCGAGGGCACCACGCGCGCGTTCGGCAGCAGGCCGTGCAGCTCGGCGCTGGGCATCAGGTAGGTGCGTTCGCCCGCGAAGCCGACGACTTCGGCGTCGACCCAGCCGCCATCGACGACCTCGACCTTGCAGGTCGCGCCCATCGGCGCCTCGCAGCCGACCGCTTCCAGGGTCAGCCCGACCGCACGGCGCAGGACGCCTTCGCGGATCAGGCCGCGGCCGTTGGCCGGGTCCAGGCCGAGCGCGCCGAGCCGGGTCGCCAGGCGCAGGTCGCGCGCGGCCGACCACTCGGCCGGCATCGCGGTGGGCAGCAGCTGCGCGTTCATTGCCCGGCCCCCGCCTTGCGCATGACCGTTTCCAACGCCGCGCGCAGGCGTGCTTCCAGCGTGCCGTCGATGCGCACGCTTTCGGCGTGCACGCGCAGGTCGCCGCGGCTGAGGCTGGGGTCGGCCACCAGGCGCGCGCCGGACATCATCGACAGCAGCGGGGTGAGCGCGGCGATGTCGTCCGGGTGCAGTCGCACCTCGACTTCGCGGCTGCTGCCGCCGACTGCGTCGACCGCCTCACTGACCAGGTCCGAGAGCAGCACCGGGTCGGATTCGTAGGCGCGGCCGACCAGGCTGCCGGCGATGCGCACGGCCAGCTCGCCGAGCGCACCGACCACCTCGGTTTCCAGTCGCGCCAGCGGGCGGCTGAAGTTGTCCAGGATGCCCTCGATCTGCGCGGTAAGCCGGCGTACCTCGGCCTGGCCCTGGGCGAAGCCCTCGGCATGGCCGCGTTCGAAGCCTTCCTGGCGGGCGGCGTCCTGGATCGCCTGGATCTCCTTCAGCGTCGGCGGGCGCGGAACGGGCGGGGGCGGGGGTTCGTCGGCCGCCGGTTCCGGCTCGGCCGTGACCACGTCCAGGCTCGGCGCCAGCCAGCGCACGATGTCCTCGCCGAGCACCGCGCTCATACCATCGCCTCCGCGCCGCCGCCGCCGAGCACGATCGTGCCTTCGTCAGCCAGGCGGCGGACGATGGTGAGGATCTCCTTCTGCGCCGCTTCCACGTCGGACAGCCGCACCGGGCCGCGGGCGTCCATGTCCTCGAGCAGGATCTCGGCGGCGCGCTGGGACATGTTGCGGGTGATCTTCTCGCGCACCTTGACGTCGGCGCCGCGCAGCGCCAGCCCGAGCTTCTCGCCGGACACCTCGCGCAGCAGGGTCTGGATCTCGCGGTCCTCCAGCTCCATCAGGTTGTCGAACACGAACATCTGGTCCTGGATGCGGCCGGCCAGCTCGGCATCGACCTTGCCGATCGCCTGCAGCACGCCCTGGTCCTGGCCGCTGTCGAGGAAATTGAGGATGTTGGCCGCGCACTTCACCCCGCCCAGGCTGGAGGACTTCAGGTTCTGGTTGCCGGCGAACTGGCGCTCCATGATCTCGTTGAGCTCGCTCAGCGCGTTGGGCGGGATGCCGTCGAGGGTGGCGATGCGCAGCAGCACGTCGGCGCGGGTGCGCTCGGGCAGGTTCTTCATCGCCTCGGCGGCCTGGTCGCTGTCCAGGTGGGCCATCACGATGGCGATGATCTGCGGGTGCTCGTTGCGGACCAGGTCGGCGACCGCGCGCGGATCCATCCACTTCAGCGTGTCCAGGCCGGTGGTGTTGCGGCCGAGCAGGATGCGGTCGATCAGCCCGGAGGCCTTCTCCGCGCCCAGCGCCTGGATCAGCACGTTGCGGATGTAGTCATCGGCGCCGACGCCAAGCGAGGTCTTGGCCGACAGCTCGCTGTTGAAGTCGTCCATGACCTTCTCGACCTGGTCGCGCGAGATGCCGCTCATGGTCGCCATGGCGATGCCGATCTTCTGCACCTCCTTCGGGTCCATGTGCTTGAGCACTTCGGCCGCGTCGCTTTCGCCGAGCGAGAGCAACAGGACGGCGGCGCGCTGCACGCCGCTCAACGGTTGGTTGTCAGGCTTCACTGGCGACCCATCCCTTCACGAGCTGTGCGACCCGCTTGGAGTCGGCCTTGACGGCGTCGCGCGCCTGGCGCAGCCGGTCTTCGTATGCATCCGAGGGCAGGGCGATGGCGGCCTTGCGTTCCAGCCCCAGCTGGGCGGTGTCTTCCTCCAGCGATGGCAGCAGGTCTTCGTCATCGAGCATGCGCACGTCGGCGCTGTGCGGTACGCCGGCTTCTTCCTTCTTCTTCGCCGGCGCCGGGCCGGTGATCGAGCGCAGTGCCGGGCGCAGCACGCCGAACAGCAATGCCAGCACCACCACCGCGCCGAGCAGCAGGCGGGCACCGTCGCGCACGCGCGGGTCTTCCCACCACTTCGGGCCGGCATCCGCGTCGGGGGTTTCGCGCACGAACGGGGCGTTCATCACCGACACCGTGTCGCCGCGCGCGGCATCGAAGCCGACCGCCTGCTTGACCAGCGATTCGACCTTGGTCAGCTCGGCGGCGCTGAGCGCCTGCTCGGTGACCTTGCCCTTGGCGTCGGGGCGCGGCACGTGGTCGACCAGCACCGCCACGCTGACGCGCTTGATGCGGCCAGCCGGCTGGCGGGTGTGCTGCAGGGTGCGGTCGAGCTCGTAGTTGCGGGTGGCGCTCTTGGCGCTTTCGGTCGGGCTGGCGGCGTTGGCCTGCTGGGTCGCGGCGGCGCCGTTGGCAGGGGCGCCATTGGCGGTGGGCGTGGCGGCCGGCGGATTCGGCTGGCCGGGATTGGCCGGGCCGGGCGGGGTATTGCTGGTCGCGCCTGGCACGCCCTGCGGGCCGGCAGTGCTGCTGGAGTTCTCGCTGACCTGCTCGCTGCGCAGCTTGGGCGGTTCGCCGTTGAACAGTTCGCGCGCTTCCTCGACCACGGAGAAATCCATGTCCACGCTGACTTCCGGATTCACCCGGCCGGGACCGGTGAGCGGCTCCAGCAACTCGCGGATGCGCTGGTTGTAGGCGCTCTCCTGGCGGCGGACCTGGTCGAACTGGGCGGCATTGGCGGCCGCGTCGCTGTTCGGGTCGGCGATGGTGAGCATGCGTCCGCTCTGGTCGACCACGGTGACGCGTTCCGGCGCCAGGTCCGGGATCGAGGACGAAACCAGGTGCACGATCGCATCGACCTGGTTGCGTTCCAGGCTCTGGCCGCCGCGCAGTTCCAGCACCACCGAGGCGCTGGCGGCTTCGCGCTGGCGGGTGAAGGCGCTGGGTTTGGGGATGGCCAGGTGCACGCGGGCGTCGCGGACCGGGCGCAGCGTGGCGATGGTGCGGACCAGCTCGGTTTCCAGCGCGTGCTGGTAGCGCGCGTTCTCCACGAACTGGCTGACGCCGAAGCCCGGGTCGCGCTCCATCAGCTCGAAGCCCATGCGGCCGTTGTCGGCCAGGCCGGAGCCGGCGAGCTTGAGGCGCGCGTCGTGCAGGTTGGCTTCGGGCACGGTGATCGCACCGCTGGCCGGATCGATCTTGAACGGGATGGCGGCCGCGCGCAGCAGGTCGGTGGCCTCGGCGGTGGCCTTCTCGTCCAGGCCGGTATACAGCGCGGTATAGCCCGGCTTCTGCGACCAGAAGAACACCGCCAGACCGGCGGCCACGGCGAGGCTGATCATCAGCATCAGGCCGAGGCGGCGGGTGATCTGCAGGCTCTGGATGCGGTCGAACCAGGTGCCGGCCTTCTCGGCGCCCTGGTGCAGGCTGTCCTTGGTGAGTGCGAGTGCCATCCGTTCTTACCCTTACAGCGGCATGTTCATCACGTCCTGGTAGGCCTGGACGAGTCGGTTGCGGACTTCCACGGTGGCGCGGAAGGCGATCTGGGACTGTTGCGAGGCGACCATGACGCGCGCCAGGTCGGCGCTGGGGTCGCCCATTTCGAAGGCCTTGGACAACGCCCCGGCTTTCTGCTGGGCTTCGTTCACTCCGCTCAGCGCGCCGCGCAGGGTGTCGCTGAAGCTGGCGCCCTGGGTCGCGTCGGTGGCCTGGGCGCCGGCCAGGCCCTGGATCGCGTTCGAGCGGCCGACATCGGCGGCCGGCCCGAGCGAGGCCTGGCCGACCTGGCTCTGGTAGCTGCGGATCTGCGACAGGATCGAACTGATGGAATCGGTCATGGGAGCGGCCCGGACGACGGTCGCCATTCACGATGCAAGCGATGTGCCAGACCTGCGCCGGGAAACCGGCGCAGGTCTGGCACGGCGCCTCCGTCCGCTGCGCGGGCGCAGGTCCGCCCCTGCTGCGCAAGCCCGGCGGCGCGCCCCGCTTGACTCTCCCCCCACGGCTTCGCCGCGCCCCCTCAACAGAGGAGGCGCTCCCCCAGCGGCATGGCCGCCGCCGTTTGCGGGAGCGGTCTCAGCCCAGTCGGCCGGGCTTGCGCGGTGGCAGACCGCCGACGCTGCTCAGCGGGTACCCCGCGTCCCCCGGCAGTGCGAAGCCTCGGCGACATCCCCCGCCGGGCCATCACGGCAGCCAGGCGGCCTGCCACTCGGCCAGGTTGTCGCCGGCCAGCATCCAGTCGCGGCGGACGGCGGCGCGCAGGGCGTCGCCGGCGGCGGCGCGCGCGTCGGGGTCGGCGAGGTGCTCGCGGATGGCCGCCAGCCAGTCGCGCGGTTGGTTGCGGACCCGGGTGACGGGCAGGCCGTCGCGATAGGCCTCGATGTCGCTGCAGACCACCGGGAACGCGCAGGCGCCGTATTCGAGCAGGCGCAGGTTGCTCTTGCAGGCGTTGAAGCGATTGTCCTCCAGCGGCGCCAGCGCCAGGTCCAGGTTCAACCGGGCCAGGGCACGCGGGTAGACCTCGATGTCCACGCCGGGATGGAACTCGCGCACATGGGGCCGCAGGCGGTCCGGGCACATGCCCATGAACACCCAGTCCACCTCCCCGGCCAGCGTGCGCACGACCTCCAGCATCATCTCCAGGTCGCCGCCATGGCCGATGCCGCCGGCCCAGCCCACGCGCGGCCGCGGCCCGGTATTGCGATGCACCTGTGGCAGGCGCGTCCACCAGGCCGGCGGCAGCCGATTGCGGGCGACGCGGATGTCCGGGTGCAGGCCGGCCAGCGCCTCGGCCAGGGCGGGCGTGGAGACGACCACGCGATCGACCAGGCCGAGCGCACGCGGCAGGCTGCGCCTGATGTCCGGCGGCAGCTGGGCGCGGTGGGCGCTGCCGGCGGGCAGTTCGAGCAGGTAGTCGTCGAGCTCGTAGATCCGCAGCGCGTGCGAGTGGCGGGGCATCGCGGCGATGCGGGCCAGGTCGACCTCGCCCACGCGGCGCTGCAGGATCACCACGTCCGGATCGATGCGGTGTTGTTCGACGGTATCGAGCAGCAGGGCGTGCGCGGTGCCTTCGACCACGCCGGCGGCGCGCAGCGCGGCCAGTGGTTGCAGCACGCGATACTGGCCGCTGCCATGCGCATCGGCCGGATGGGCCAGGACGCGCGGTTGCGGCCGGTGCGGCAGCGGCTGCCATGAGAACGCCGACTCACCCAGGCGGTAGCCGCCGGGCACGTCCAGGCGCAGGCCGGGGTGGTAGGCCGGCGACTGCGCGATCTCGGGCAGCCAGCGCGCCAGCAGGGCCTGGCGTGCGTCGCCGGGCAGGGTCGGTGCATCGACATGCAGCAGCAGGGCTTCCGGCGTCCACACCACGCGCTGCCCCAGCGCGTTGCCGCGCAGGCACAGGTCGATGTCCGCGCCGGCATCCGGGAAGACCTCCGCGTCGAAGCCGCCGAGCTGTTCGAACAGCGTGCGACCGACCAGCAGGCAGCGGTCGGAGACGGCCTGGCAGGCATGCGCCACGCGCAGGCGGCCGAGGTAGCCGGGGGCATCGATCGGCTCGCCGATGAAGGCGCCGATCGATTCCCCCTCCAGCGCCGGCAGCAGGCCGGCATGGGTGATCCGGCCATCGGCCGACACCGTGCGCGCGCCGGTGATGCCGACGTCCGCGCGCAGGCCCTGGGCGAGCATCGCCTGCAGCCAGTGCGCCTGCACGAAGGCCACGTCCGCACGCAGGAACAGCAGGAACTCCCCGCTGGCCTGGGTCGCAGCGAGGTTACGCGCCGCAGCGTGCGACACCACGGCGTCGAAGCCGAACAGGCGCAGGCGCGCGGGTGCGAGCCCGGTCGCCTGCCGCAGCCATTGCGCCAGCGCGGGAGTGGCGCCGTTGTCGGCGAGCAGCACTTCGTAATCCGGGTAGTCGGTCTTTTCCAGCAGGCTCACGACGCAACGCTGCAGGCTGGCCGGATCGGTGGCGGCGTCGATGACCAGTACCAGCGACACGCGCGGGGTACGCCCGTGTCGCCAGTCGATGCGCTGCAGGCCGGTTGCCGGCGCGGTGACCGCGATCCCGGAATGGCCTTGGCGCTGCAGGTGGCCGATGGTCAGCGCGGCCAGCCGGGCCGCGTCGCTGTGCGGCGGCTGGCAATACAGCAGCGGCTCCGGCAGGTGGGCCAGGCCGTGCGCGCCGCCGCGTTCGAGCAGGTGCAGGACCAGGGCCAGCGACAGCGCGAGCGGATCATCGCCGGTGGCCGGGGCGACGGTGCCCAGCGCGTCGCGGGCAAAGATCCAGTGCCCGGCCATCGCGGCGGGGTGGCCGAGCAGCAGGTCGGGATCGAAATCCGGCCGAAGTACCGGCGACGGCGGCGACAGGCCGTGGCCACGCTGCCACTCGTCGGCAAACACCGCGCGCGGCATGTCCACCGCGGCCAGCGCGAGCGGCAGGCGCTGCAGTGCGCCGGCGCAGAAGCTGTCTCCGGCTTCGACCTGCACGATCCACGTTCCGGTCGCCGGATCGGCAAGCAGGGCGGCGAACGTGGCGGCCAGATCGGTGGCTGCAGGCAGGACGGCAACCCAGTCCTGGTCCGCGGGCGCGAGCTCGACCTCGCCGAACAGGCGTACCTGCAAGGGCGCGTAGAGGCTGCGCTGCGCGGCCAGGCTGTCGAGCGTGGACCGCAGCGCATCGGCATCGCCGTGGCGTGCATCGACCAGCACGGTCAGCGCCGGGCGTGCATGTGCGTCGAGCCAGGCCTGGGCCAGTGGCCATTGCGCCGCCGCGAGCTGCCGTCGCTGCTGCCAGTCATCGAGCTGGGCGTGCAGCTGGGCGCGGACTTCGCCGTCGGCCAGTGCCTGCAGCAGGTCGAAGTCCTGCGCGGGCGCGCTGTCGTCGAGCGGGGCAAGCGGCACGCGGGTGGCGGCGTCGACGTCGTCCGGGTCGGCCCACCCCAGCTGGCGCAGGCCATTGCGGAACGCCTCCAGGCCGCGATCACCAATGCCCGGACGCTCACGGCCAAGCTGGCTGAACTGCCAGGGCGAGACGCGGAAGTCGCTCAGCGGCGCGGCGAGGTAGGCCAGGTCACCGTGCTGCAGCAGGCGGGCGTACAGGGCCAGGTCGCCGAACCATTGGATGGGCTGCCCAGCCAGGTCCATCAGCCGCTCGCCGCAATCGGCCAGATCGACGCGCCGGCACATCACCGCGCTGGGCTCGCCGATGAAGTTGTGCGGATGGGCGCCGAGCAGCCGCACCAGGGAGCGGCCGTCGATGCGCACGTCGCCGGTGAACAGCGGCGCGGTGTGCAGGGTATCGGGCAGGACCTCGCCGGCAGGCCCGATGCGGCGCCGGCGCGAGGTCACCAGCGCGATCCGCGGATGCGCGCGCAACGTCGCGGCCTGGGATGCGATGCAGTGCGGATGCAGCACGTCGTCGTCGTAGAGGAACTTGACGTACTGGCCGCGCGCCAACGAGATGCAGCGTGCCGCGTTGCGCGATTCACGCAACCGCTCCGGATTGTGGTGGTAGTGCACCGGGAACGGCGCGTCGGCGGCGAAGGCCTGCACGCAGTCGCGCACGGCCGCGCCGGGATTGTCATCGCACACGATCAGCTCGATGGCGCGATAGGTCTGCGCGGCCAGGCTGGCCAGGGCCTGCTTCAGGTAGAGCGACTTGAACGCGGGCATGACCACGCTGACCAGCGGGCCGTCGGTGGGAAGCAGGGGAGGAGAGTGCGGTTTCATCGGCACAGCAGGTCGAGCGCGTCGACGTCGAAGACGGGAATGCCCAGGCGACGGGAGACTTCCTGCCGCTCGGGGAAATGGTTGTCGATGAACAGCGCCGGCGCGACGATGGCCGAGGACTTGGGTTCGCCGGCGCTCAGGTGGACGATGGCATCGAACAGCGCCGGGCTGATCCGTGCGGCGCGCAGCGTGCCTTCGATGTCGCCCGGGTGCCGGGTCAGCAGCACCAGCTGCTTGCCCAGCTCCAGCAGGCGGTAGGCCAGGCGCATCGCGGCGGGATTGGCGCGCCCGTCGCAGACCAGCGTGTCGTCCAGGTCGAAGTAGCAGGTGTCGAACGGGTAATCGAGCACGGCGTGGTGCTCCAGGCGGCGCTCGAGCAGGCGCAGGCGCGGCTCGGGCAACACGGCCAGGTCGCGCTCGATGAAGTCCTGCACCGCCAGCAATGGCAGGTTGACGCCGCTGGCGCGTGCGAGCGTGGAGCCGGTCGACAGGCGCATGCTTATCTCCAGCAGCTTCCAGCATCCGATGGCGTCACGCCGCAGCTGCGCGAACCAGGGGCCGCGCAGGTTCAGGCGTGCATTGATCGCCTCGGCGATGGCCTCCACGCGTGCGTCGGCCGGCAGCGGCCGCGAACGCATCGCCACGCCACCGACCACGCGCTCGCGGCTGCGCGCACCGACGTGCAGCAGCTCGCCATGGCGATCGCTGAAGCAGTCCACGGTGATCTCCTCGCCGGGCAGGTACTCGGTGACCAGCGGTTGATCGAGCCCGGCCATCGCGTGGGCGAGCGCGGCGGCGTCGGCGGCGCGGGCGAAACCCTGCCCGCCCTGGCCACGATCGGGCTTGACCGCGACCGGCCAGTCGCCGATCGCCTCGACGTCGCGGTGGCGGCGCGGGATCCAATCGGCGTCGGCGAACATATCCAGCGTCGCCGACTTGCTGCGCGCTACCCGGCAGGCCTGCGGGTCGCCGTTGACCAGGGTGGCGCCCCAGGCGGCGATGCGCGGGGCGAGGTAGGCCTGCACGTCGTCGTGGCTGGCGAAGACCAGCTCGATGTCCCATTGCGCCAGCAGCGCGGCGAAGCGCGCATCGAAGTCCGCCTCGCTGATCGAAGGCAGGCGCGCATGCCGGGCGAAGGCCAGCGCCCCATGGTCGTCGCGGCTGCCGGCGCCATGCAGGCGCACGTTGAGCGAGCGCTCCAGCGCGCGGCCGATTTCCAGCCCGACTTCGGTGCCGGCCGGGAACACGAGCACGCGCACCGGGCCAGGCGCGCGGGCGCCCGCCGCGGCGGCGGATCGGGCCGGGGCCGGCGCGATGCTCACTCCGACGGTGCCAGGTGGTGGTCGGCGAAGTACTGGCTGATGCATTCGCCCACCGCCGGGTCGCGGTAGAACAGCAGGTAGCGCTTGCGCGGACCGGGTTCGCCCAGCGCCGCGGCCGGGGTGCGGAAATCCACGCGCAGGCCGAAGCGGCGGCAGATCGCCTGCAGCGAGCGGCCGGTGTAATAGGCGGTATGCCCGCTCAGGAACGGGTACAGCAGGCGCTGCAGCGGCGTGCCATCGTGGATGTTGGTGCTGGCGACCACCAGGCCGCCGGCGTTGACCTTCGAGAACAGGTTCTCGAAATCCTCGTCCAGCGAGGTGAAGTGCTCGACCACCTCCGAGGCGATGACCAGGTCGAACTGCTGGTCGCGCGCGGCCAGGGGCACGAAATCATCGGTTTCCTGGAAGTTGGCCATGTCCGACAGCGCGACGCGGCCGACCGGCAGGCGCTGCTTCATCAGCACGTGGTCATGCGACAGGCCCGAACCGAACACCAGTACGTCGGCCGGACGGTCGCCGCCGAGGCGGCCGAGGATGTCCACGCCCATCTCGGCGATGCGGTACTCGCGGCGCGGCGTGATGCCATCGCCGGTGCGGGTGCTGGACTCCGGCCGGCTGGCGGTGCCGAAGCCGGCGTCGAGGTAGTTGTGCAGGTTGGTCGGGTTGGCGATGAAGCCGCAGGCCTTGCAGATCACGAAGTCGAAAGTGCGGCCCTGGAGCTTGCGGGCAACGCAGGTGACCGGCTCCTCGACGACGTCATCGGTGCCGCAGGCGGCGCATTGGGTGGTCATGGCGATACAGCCTCGGTCAGGGACGGGGAAGGCGCCGGCGGCGCATCGGTGGGGTCGGGCAGCCCGGCAAGCGAACGCAATGCCTGCTGGAAGACGCGCTCGCCGGTGGCGCGGGGGCTGATGAAGTACTCGCGTGCGGCATGGCGTGCCGCCGCCAGGTGGTCGTCGCCGGCCAGCACCCGCTGCAGCTTCGCGGCGAACTCGGCGACGCTGGAGAAGGTGTAGGCGTAGTCGGCGTAGGTCATGCGTCCGCTGAGGATGCGGACGTTGCCGGTCGCCGGCACGTGCACGAAGATCGGCCGGTCCAGCGCCAGGCATTCGGATACCGCCGCCGAGACGTCGCAGACGAAGATCGCGTCGGCGGCGAGCGCGTCGGCCAGCCGGGTGGTGCGCGGCACGAACGTCACCGCGGCGGCGCCCTCGGGCATCGCCGCGGCGATATCGCGCTCGGCGTCGAGGTAGCGCTTGTTGAACGCACCGGTGGCCGGATGCAGCTTCGCCTGCACCTGCAGGCCGCTGGCGCAGGCCACGGACAGCAGCTCGGCGGCGAACGGCAGCGACGAGTAGGCCTGGTCCTCGTGGTAACCCTCCCAGGTCGGCAGGTAGAGGATGCGTGCCGGGTCGATCGCGCGGTCGCCGTCGGCGAGCAGGTCGGCGACCTGCGGCCGCCCGACGATGCGGAACTTCATCCCGGTGGTGTCGAAGTCGGCATGGCGGAAGCGGTCGATATGCGCCTGGCCGGAGACGAACACCTCGTCATAGACCTTGAAGAGCCGGTTCATGCTGGCGCTCTTGTCGCTGTCGCCATGGCCCAGGAACACGTGGGCCAGGTCGGGATAGCGCAGGAACTGGTTGTTGGACGCGGTGTTGGCGACGTACAGGATCGAGCGGATCGAGGGGAAGCGCCGGAACAGCGTGTCCGTGTCCGTGGATCCCTTGACCAGCGACACCGGCGCATCGGGATAGGCGGCCAGCATGGCCTCGTAGGTGTCCATCGTGCGCGCCACCAGCAGGTATTCAATGCCCGATACCTGCAGGTGCGGCAGCCAGGGCTTGACGTGTTCCAGGCCACCGGCTTCCAGCGAAGCGCCCGAGTGCAGCACCAGCACCGGCGCGCGCGCGGTCACCGGCAGCGTCCGCGTGGTGTGCGGGTTGTGGGTCTTCAGGTAGCGCAGCGAAGCGTCGAAGAGGTAACGCGCGAGGGGTATGCCGATCTTGTGCAGCATGGTTCCAGTGATCTCGGTGGATACGGTGGCGGGACGGCGGGGGCGGGTCATCCCAGTGCGACCGCGCGGATGCGATGGCCGGAATGACGTTGTTCCAGCGGCGGAAGACGGCGGAAGTCGCCATAGACGGCCTCCAGGTAGCGTTCGGCCTCGGCGGGTGCGCGGAAGCGGGCGCCTTCGAAACGCACCCAGCGGCCTTCGCCGAACACCGCGGCATCGACCACCTCGCGCCGGCCATACAGGCCATACAAATTACCGACCTGCCCGGCGCCGTGCGCATGGCCATGCGCGAGCAGCTGCTCGTAGAGGGCGAAGATGCGCCGCGCCGGCACGAGCCGGCTGGCCAGCGAGAGCAGCGCGAAGCGCAGGCGGCGGCCAGCCTGCACCTTGTGCGGGTAGTAGCCCTGCTGCTTGTTCATCGTCCAGGCGCGCATCAGGCCGATCAGCGCGAACAGCGTGTCGCGACGGCGGCCCGGCGCGGGCACCGCGTCGAGCGGGAACACGTCCACCCCGATGCCACGGTCGAACGGGCGGGCATAGTCGATGACCAGGCGCGAACGCGCGTCGCGCACCACCAGGAACGGGTAGGGCGTGGCCGGCTCCAGGCGCGGGTGGATCGCCTTCAGCCCCGGGGGCAGGCTGTCCACCAGCGCGAGCAGGCGTTCGTAGTCCGGTCGCGGCAGCGCGATGTCGATGTCGTCGTCCCACGGGATGAAGCCGCCATGGCGCAGCGCGCCGAGCAGGGTGCCGCCGACCAGGTAATAGCGCAGGCCGTGGCGGTCGCAGAACTGCGCCAGCGCCTCCAGCACGCCGAAGGCGCGGCGCTGCAACGCGCGCAGCTCGACGCCGCCGGCCAGCCGGGTGGCGGCCTCAGCCGGCGCGGCGGACATCGAACACCACGCCGGTGAGCGGCGAGCACAGGGCCTGCAGGGTCGAGCGGGCGACCACGTCCGGGTCGAGCAGGCTGTCGACCGGTTCGGCGCCGAAGTTGCGCACCCGCATCGGCGTGCGCGTACGCTCGGGATTGATGCAGACCACGCGGATGCGTTCGGCCGCCCATTCCTCGGCCAGCGCCTGGGTGAGGTTGACCACGCCGGCCTTGGTCGCGCTGTAGGCGGCATAGAACGCCCGGCCACGGGTATAGGAGGTGGAGGCGAAGTTGACCAGGCAACCCTGGCTGGCGCGCAGGTAGGGATAGGCGGCCTGGGCGAGCACGAACGCGCCGGTCAGGTTGGTCGCGATGACCTGCTCCAGCTCGCCGCAGCCGAATGCGGTGAGCGGCTTGCGGACCAGCAGCGCGGCGGAATTGATCACCGCGTCGATCCGCCCTTCGCGCGTGGCGATGTCGCCAAGCAGCCGCTCGATGTCGCGCGCGCGGGTGATGTCGACGTTGCCGCTGGTGCGGCCGGCGCGATGCACGCGCGCGCCATGCTGCTGGGCCATCGCCGCGACCGAGGCGCCGATGCCGTAGGAGGCGCCGATCACCACCACCACGCGGTCGCGCAGTTGCGCCAACGCCTCGTCGTTGCGCGCTGCTTCGATGCTGCGCGTCTGGATCAGCTTCTCGGCGATGTACAGGTCAACGCCATCGGTGATCTTCAGGTTCGCCGGTGAACCGGCGACGGTGGCGATCTCGACCTCGGGCATCTCGCGGCGCACGACGCCGCAGTCGCAGGTCACCCCCGCCAGGCCGCGTGCTGCGGCGCGATGGTAGGCGGCGCGCAGCACCCCGAGGCGGAAGCCCTGCGGCGTCTGCCCGCGGCGCAGGCGGCTGCGGTCGGGGATGTCATGGATGTGCTCGTGCTGGCCGACCTCGACGATGGTGTCGCTGGCGGGCACGACGACGTCGACCGCGCCGTGCTGGTCGAGCGCGCGCAGGCAGCGTTCGATCGTCGGGTGGTCGAGCAGGGGACGGGCGGCGTCATGCACGAGCACGCGCGCGTGCTCGGACTGCTCGCCGAGCGCGGCCAGCGCCGAGGCGGTGGAGTCAGCGCGGTCGTTGCCACCGAGCACGACCTTGGCCAGCTTGCGCCAGCCGTTGCGCATCGCCGCCTCCCACACCATGTCCTCGTAGCCGGTGGGCACCACGACCACGACCTGGTCGACCGAGGCGCACTGCTCGAAGACCTCGACCGTGTGCTCGATGACCATGCGACCGGACAGTTTCACGAACTGCTTGGGCAGCTCGCTGCCGAAACGGGTGCCGCGGCCACCGGCCAGCACCACGGCGATCACCGGCGCGGTGTCCTGCAGCGGATGGTGGGCCAGCGCGTTCATGCGGCCTCCTCGATCCGTGCCTGCGACAGCATCGCGCGCGCGGTTTCCGGCGCGGTGTTCATCAGTACGTCGATCATGGACAGCCCGGGCACGAATGCCGCGGCTCCTGGTTGGGGATAGGCGGGGAACTCGGGTTGCACGAAGCACAGCCGCACGCCGGCAGCGCCGAAGGCGCGGGTGTCATAGAGCGTGCGGCCACCGGGCGCGTTGACGTAGCTGGCGGCGCCGAAATGCCGGCACAGCGCCAGGATCCGCTCCTGCCCGCGGCCAGCCACGCCCAGGGCCGAGGCGCGCGCGGCGGGAAGCGCGAGGCCCAGGTGGGCGAACACCGCCTCCACCGACGCCGCGCAGACCGCGGCGACGTTGCCGCCGCCGGATTCCCAGGCCGATTCGACCAGGCGGAGGACGTCATGGAAGAACGGGGCGCGTGCGTAGCCATGCCGCAGCTGCTGCAGGAACCGTGCGAAACCGGTCGCGAAGCGGTGCTCTGCGATGCTGCGGTGCTGGCTGGCCTGCTCGACCGGCAGGGTGAAGCGGTATGGGCGGCCGTCGAGCAGGATCTGGTTGCGATGGATGAAGCCGCGGGTGATGAAGGCGGCATCGTCGAGGAATACGAACCGGTCCACCCCCGCGGCCAGCTGGTAGTAGCCCAGATACGGGAAGAAGTACGGCTGCATCGCGGCCAGCTTCATGCCAGCGCCGCCAGCCGGGGGGCGGCAGCGCCGCGCGCCGGGCGGCCGGCGGCGCGGACCAGTTCGCAGATGCGTTCGACCTGCGCGTCGGGGAGGTCCGGGTAGATCGGCAGGCACAGCACGCGCAGCGACGCCGAGCGGGCCACGGGCAGCCGGGTCGGATCGGCCGAAGGCAGCCCGCGATACATCGGGAAGTCGCTGATCAGCGGATAGAAATAGCGACGGGCATGGATGCCGTTGTCGCGCAGGTACTGGTAGAGCCCGTCACGCCCGATGGCGAACTCCGGGCCGACCAGGATCGGGAAATAGGCGTGGTTGGCCCGTGCCTGGCTGCTGCGCGGCGGCATGCACTCGATGCCGGGCAGCCCGTCCAGGCGCTCGCGGTACAGCGCGTCGATCTGCTCGCGCCGCGCCAGCGCCGCGTCGATGTACTGCAACTGCAGCAGGCCGAAGGCGGCGTTGACCTCGCTCATCTTGCCGTTGATGCCCGGGGCGACCACCGTGGTCTCGTCGACGAAGCCGAAGTTCTTCAGGTGGCCGATGCGGCGGTAGGTGCGCGCATCCGGGCAGATGATCGCGCCGCCCTCGAAGGTGTTGAAGACCTTGGTGGCATGGAAGCTGAGCACGCCCAGGTCGCCGTGGCGCAGCACCGAGCCGCCGTCGTCCTCGACGCCGAACGCGTGCGCGGCGTCGTAGATCACGCGCAGGTTGTAGGTTTCGGCGATGCGCTCGATCGCGGCGGTATCACAGGGATTGCCGTAGCAGTGCACCGGCATGATGGCGGTGGTCTGCGGGGTGATCGCCGCTTCGATGCGGGCCGGATCGAGGTTGAAGGTCACCGGGTCGACGTCGACGAACACCGGCTTGATGCCGTTCCACAGCAGCGAATGCGCCGTGGCCACGAACGAATAGGGGGTGGTGATGACCTCGCCGGTGATGCGCAGGGCCTGCAGCGCCGTCACCAGGGCCAGGGTGCCGTTGGCCATCAGCGCGAGGTGCTCGACGCCGAGGTAATCGGCCAGGGCTTTCTCCAGCTGCCGGTGCATGTCGCCGCCGTTGGTCAGCGTGCGGCTGGCCCAGACCTTCTCCAGGTAGGGCATGAACTCGGCCAGGGGCGGCAGCAGCGGGCGGGTGACGGGGATCGGCATGGCGGGCTCGACGGGGTGGTGCGCGGTCCCGGGGGACCGGGGCTACCGGGTCGATGCAATCCACATGCCAGACCGGTGCCGGTTTTCCGGCACTGGTCCGGCAGTGTGCCCGCGCCTTGCCTCGCCCATGCCGTGCGCCTTCGGCGCGCCCTGATTGACAGGAGGGGGCGTTCCGCCCGACCGGACGGCACGCAATTACCGGTTCAAGCGGTTCCAGCCGCGACCTGGGGTGCCGGGGAACGGGCGATCGCCCCCTGGCCTCAGCCGCAGCGGGGTTCGGCGTCTCAGGGGTTCCGGAGAATTCACCGGCGGTGCCCTCCGGCTGTGCGGAGGGTGGGCGGCGGCACGGGCGTGCCGCCGCGGGGCTTCAGTGCACGTCCTTCAGGTCGCGCAGCTGGGTGGTGCGCGAGCCGAAGTAGGCGGCGAGATCGGCGATGTCCTGGTCGCTGAGGTTGGCGGCCTGCGGCGACATCAGCGGGTGCTGGCGGTCGCCGCTCCGGTAGGCCTGCAGGGCATGGGCGATGTAGTCGCCGTACTGCCCGCCGAGCTTGGGATAGCTGGCGTCGATCGGGGCATTGCCGTCCGGTCCATGGCAGTCGACGCAGCTCTGGCCGGTAGCCTTGCCCTTGGCATGGGCGAGCTGGTCGCCGGCGGCTTCGCGGCCGGCCGGCAGGCCGGCCGAGGAGCTGGAGCCGTGTTCGCCGCTGGCATGGCCGGGGTCGGCGGCGGATTTGTCGGTGGATTCCACCTGGGACTGGGTGCAGGCCCCCAGCGCCAAGGCAGCAAACAGGACGATGGCGAGACGCTGGGCGTTCTGGGCTTTCGACATGGTTGCGCTTACTTGAGGGTGGAAAGGAAGGCGGAGATGTCGGCGATGTCCTGGTCGGAGAAGCTCTGGGCCTGCGCCTGCATCGTCGGATGCTTGCGCTTGCCCTGGCGGTACTCGACCAGCGCCTGGGTCAGGTATTGCGACGACTGACCGCCGATCTTCGGCACCCGGAAACTGGGGTAGGCGTTCTTGTAGCCACGGATGCCGTGGCAGCCCTGGCAGGTGTAGGTCAGGACCCGGCCCTTGTCGGGGTTGCCGACGGGGGCGGTGGCGGCCGGCGCGACCGGCGCGGGAGTGGCGGCGGGAGCGGGGGTTTCGGACTGCGGGTTGGCTCGGGCGACCCAGAACGGCAGGAGGACGACCAGAGCGAGACAAGCGGCGAGCGGCTGCGGGCGCATTGATTTCGTTGTCCGGAAGGCTGGTTTGGAGTCGTTCCGGAGTGGGGGGAGCACGGAACGACCCGAGTATGCCTGTGAATTGGGCCGGCGGGAACGGGGGTGAATGGGGGCTGAGCCGGGACCATGACCTTTGGGCCATTGGCGTTCTGGTCAGCTGGTGATTTACTTGCCTACAACACCTGTTCACCGCATCTACCAAGGACACGACGATGTCGCGATTCTTCTCCCCGCTCGGCCGCACCGGATCCTGTGCCGCCGCGCTGCTGCTTACCACCACCTTGCTGGTTACCGGTTGCAAGTCCGGCGACGCGAACGAAAAGGACGCGAAGGCGGAGGACAAGAAGGAGGAGAAGGCCGCCGACGCGGTGCCGGTCGAGGTGGCCAAGGCCGCCCGCCGGGCGGTGGCCGCCAGCTACCTGGGCACGGCCAACCTGGAGCCGCGCGCCGAGGCGCAGGTGGTTGCCAAGACTTCCGGCGTGGCGCTGAAGGTGCTGGTCGAGGAAGGCCAGAAGGTGGTCGCCGGGCAGCAGCTGGTGCGACTGGACCCGGATCGCCCGCGCCTGGCCCTGGCCCAGGCCGAGGCCCAGCTGCGCAAGCTGGAGAACAACTACCAGCGCGCCACCCGCCTGGTCGGCCAGCAGCTGGTCAGCGCCGCCGAGGTGGACCAGCTCAAGTACGACCTGGCCAACGCGCGCGCGGCCTACAACGTCGCCGCGCTGGAGCTGTCGTATACCAACGTGGTGGCGCCGATCAGCGGCGTGGTCGCCTCGCGCTCGATCAAGGACGGCAACTTCGTCCAGATCAACACGCCGATCTTCCGCATCGTCGACGACTCGCGCCTGGAAGCCACGCTCAACGTGCCCGAGCGCGAGCTGGCCACGCTCAAGGCCGGCCAGCCGGTGACCCTGCAGGCCGACGCGCTGCCGGGCCGCAAGTTCAGTGGCACGGTGGACCGCGTCGCCCCGGTGGTCGATTCGAGCAGCGGCACCTTCCGCGTGGTCTGCGCGTTCTCCGGCGAGAATGCCGAGTCGCTGCAGCCGGGCATGTTCGGCCGCGTCCGCGTCGACTACGACCAGCGTACCGATGCCCTGGTGGTGCCGCGGCTGGCGCTGCTGGACGACGGCGACCCGGCGGTGTTCCTGGTCCGTGACGGCAAGGTCACCCGCGTGCCGGTCAAGCTCGGCTACGCCGAAGGTCCCTGGGTCGAAGTGCGCGACGGCCTGAAGGAAGGCGACCGCGTGGTCACCGCCGGCAAGGTGGCGCTGCGTGACGGCACCGCCGTGCAGGTGATCGGCGAGCCGCAGGCCAAGGTCGATACCGCCACCGCGATTGCCAACAGCGCCGAGGGCAAGCGTTCATGACCAGCGAAGGATCCGACCACGGCCGCGATCCGGCCAGCCACGCTCCCCCCGGCGCGATGGGCGGTGGCCTGGTGGAGTTCGCCACCCGCCGCCGCGTGACCATCGCCATGATCACCGTGACCATGCTGCTGTTCGGCGTGATCGCGCTCAACAGCCTGAAGGTCAACCTGCTGCCCGACCTGAGCTATCCCACGCTCACCGTGCGCACCGAATACACCGGCGCCGCGCCGGCGGAAATCGAAACGCTGGTGACCGAGCCGGTGGAAGAAGCCGTCGGCGTGGTCAAGAACCTGCGCAAGCTCAAGTCGGTCTCGCGCACCGGCCAGAGCGACGTGGTGCTCGAGTTCGCCTGGGGCACCAACATGGACCAGGCCACGCTGGAGGTGCGCGACAAGATGGAAGCGCTGAACCTGCCACTGGAGGCCAAGGCCCCGGTGCTGCTGCGCTTCAATCCCTCGACCGAGCCGATCATGCGCCTGGTGCTGTCGCCCAAGGCCGACGCCCGCGACGACGCTGATTCGATCCGCCAGCTCACGATGCTGCGTCGCTATGCCGACGAGGACCTGAAGAAGAAGCTGGAGCCGGTCGCCGGCGTGGCCGCGGTCAAGGTCGGCGGCGGCCTCGAGGACGAGATCCAGGTCGACATCGACCAGCAGAAGCTGGCGCAGCTGAACCTGCCGATCGACAACGTCATCACCCGCCTCAAGGAAGAGAACATCAACATCTCCGGCGGTCGCCTGGAGGAGGGTTCGCAGCGTTACCTGGTGCGTACCGTCAACCAGTTCGTCGACCTGGAGGAGATCCGCAACATGCTGGTCACCACCAGCAGCAGCAACGGCAGCGCCGCGGATGCGGCGATGGCCCAGATGTTCGCGATCGCCGCCTCGACCGGTTCGCCGGCGATGCTGGCTGCCGCCTCCGAGGTGCAGAGCACGTCGTCGGCCTCGTCCACGGCGGCGATCGCCGGTGGCCTGCCGGTGCGGCTGAAGGACATCGCCCAGGTCCGCCAGGGCTACAAGGAACGCGAGGCGATCATCCGCCTGGGCGGCCGCGAGGCCGTGGAGCTGGCGATCTACAAGGAAGGCGACGCCAACACCGTGTCGACCGCCGCGTCGCTGCGCAAGCGCCTGGAGCAGATCAAGTCGACGATCCCGTCGGACGTGCAGATCACCACGATCGAGGACCAGTCGCACTTCATCGAAGAGGCGATCAGCTCGGTCAAGCATGACGGCATCATCGGCGGCGCGCTGGCGATCCTGATCATCTTCTTGTTCCTGCGCGATGGCTGGAGCACGTTCGTGATCAGCCTGTCGCTGCCGGTGTCGATCATCACCACGTTCTTCTTCATGGGCCAGCTCGGCCTGAGCCTGAACGTGATGTCGCTGGGCGGGTTGGCACTGGCCACCGGCCTGGTGGTGGACGATTCGATCGTCGTGCTGGAGAGCATCGCCAAGGCGCGCGAGCGCGGCCTGGGCGTGCTCGAGGCCGCCATCGTCGGCACCCGCGAGGTGAGCATGGCGGTGATGGCCTCGACCCTGACCACCATCGCGGTGTTCCTGCCGCTGGTGTTCGTGCAGGGCATCGCCGGCCAGCTGTTCCGCGACCAGGCGCTGACCGTGGCGATCGCCATCGCGATCTCGCTGGTGGTGTCGATGACGCTGATCCCGATGCTGAGCTCGCTGAAGGGCCGCCCGCCGCTGGCGTTCCCGGAAGAGCCGCCGCACCCGCAATGGCAGCCGACCCGCGGCTGGCTCAAGCCGGTGGCAGGGGCGCGCTGGCTGCTCGGGGCGATCTTCCGCTACGGCTTCTTCGGTGCCGCCTGGCTGGTGGTGAAGGCATGGCGCGGCGTGGTCCGGGTGATGGCGCCGATCATGCGTCGCCTCAGCGACCTGGCGATGTGGCCGTACCAGTACGCCGAGCGCGGCTACCTGCGCCTGCTGCCCGGCGCGCTGGCGCATCCTTGGCGGGTGCTGGGCATGGCGGCGGCGATCTTCGTGGCCACGGTGTTCGCCGTGCCGATGCTGGGCGCGGACCTGATCCCGCAGCTGGCGCAGGACCGCTTCGAGATGACCGTGAAGCTGCCGGCGGGCACCCCGCTGGCCCAGACCGACGGCCTGGTCCGCGAGCTGCAGCTCAAGCATGGCAAGGACGAGGGCATCGCTTCGCTGTATGGCGTGTCCGGCAGTGGCACCCGGCTGGATGCCAATCCGACCGAGAGCGGCGAGAACATCGGCAAGCTGACGGTCGTGATGGCCGGCGGCGGCAGCCAGAAGCTGGAGGCGAGCGAGACCGAGAAGCTGCGCGCGAGCATGACCGGGCATCCGGGCGTGCAGGTGGACTTCGCCCGGCCGGCGCTGTTCTCCTTCTCCACGCCGCTGGAAGTGGAGCTGCGCGGCCAGGACCTGGGCGAGCTGGAGCATGCCGGGCAGAAGCTTGCCGCGATGCTGCGCGCCAACCACCACTATGCCGACGTCAAGTCGACGGTGGAGGAGGGCTTCCCGGAAATCCAGATCCGCTTCGACCAGGAGCGTGCCGGTGCGCTTGGCCTGACCACGCGCCAGATCGCCGACGTGATCGTGAAGAAGGTGCGCGGCGACGTCGCCACGCGCTACAGCTTCCGTGACCGCAAGATCGACGTGCTGGTGCGTGCGCAGCACAGCGACCGCGCCAGCGTCGACGACATCCGCCGGCTGATCGTCAACCCCGGCAGCAGCCGGCCGGTGATGCTCGCCTCGGTGGCCGAGGTGGTCGCCACCACCGGCCCGAGCGAGATCCACCGCGCCGACCAGACCCGCGTGGCGATCGTCTCCGCGAACCTGCGCGATATCGACCTGGGTGGCGCCGTGCGCGAGGTCGAGCAGATGGTCAAGGCCGATCCGCTGGCCGCCGGCGTCGGCATGCACATCGGCGGCCAGGGCGAAGAGCTGGCCGAGTCGGTGCGGGCGCTGTTGTTCGCCTTCGGCCTGGCGATCTTCCTGGTCTACCTGGTGATGGCCTCGCAGTTCGAGTCGCTGCTGCACCCCTTCGTGATCCTGTTCACCATCCCGCTGGCGCTGGTCGGCGCGGTGCTGGCGCTGCTGGTCACCGGCAAGCCGATCTCGGTGGTGGTGTTCATCGGCCTGATCCTGCTGGTCGGCCTGGTGACCAAGAACGCGATCATCCTGATCGACAAGGTCAACCAGCTGCGCGAGGAGGGCGTGCCCAAGCACGAGGCGCTCATCGGTGGCGCACGCTCGCGCCTGCGCCCGATCGTGATGACCACGCTGTGCACGCTGTTCGGCTTCGCGCCGCTGGCGCTGGCGTTGGGCGAGGGTGCCGAGGTGCGCGCGCCGATGGCGATCACGGTGATCGGCGGCCTGCTGGTCTCGACCCTGCTGACCCTGCTGGTCATCCCGGTGGTGTATGACCTGATGGATCGCCGGTCCGACGAGTATTACCTGGAGCGCGGCCGCCGCATGCGGGCGCGCCACGGGTATCCGCAGCAGGGCCCGGCGACGGGCGAGGGCGCCGGCGGCGCACTGGAGTCGGCATGAGCATCGCCGAGTTCTCCATCCGCCGGCCGGTCACCACGATCATGTGCTTCGTGTCGCTGGTCGTGGTCGGCCTGATCGCCGCGTTCCGGCTGCCGCTGGAGGCGTTGCCGGACATCTCCGCGCCGTTCCTGTTCGTCGAGCTGCCCTATACCGGCTCGACTCCGGACGAGGTCGAGCGCAACCTCGTGCGGCCGGCCGAGGAGGCGCTGGCGACGATGACCGGCATCAAGCGCATGCGCTCGGTGGCGACCGCGGACGGGGCGAACATCTACATCGAGTTCTCCGACTGGAACCGTGACATCGCCATCGCCGCCTCCGATGCGCGGCAGCGCATCGATGCGATCCGCGACGACCTGCCCGAGGACCTGCAGCGCTACCACGTCTACAAGTGGTCCAGCAGCGACGAGGCGATCCTGCGCGTGCGCCTGGCCAGCCAGTCCGACCTGACCGGCGCCTACGACATGCTCGACCGCGAGTTCAAGAAGCGGATCGAGCGCCTGCCGGGCGTGGCGCGGGTGGAGATCTCCGGCGCACCGCCGAACGAGGTCGAGATCGCGATCAAGCCCGATCGCCTGACCGCCCACCAGCTCAGCCTCAACGACCTCAGCGAGCGGCTGGGCAAGCTCAATTTCTCGGTCTCGGCCGGGCAGATCGACGACAACGGCCAGCGCATCCGCGTGCAGCCGGTCGGCGAGCTGCGCGACCTGCAGGAACTTCGCGACCTGGTCCTCAACGACAAGGGCCTGCGCCTGGGCGATATCGCCGATGTCCGCCTCAAGCCCACCCGCATGATCTACGGCCGGCGACTGGACGGGCGGCCGGCGATCGGCCTGGACATCTTCAAGGAGCGCAACGCCAACCTGGTGGAAGTCTCGCGCCTGGCGCTGAAGGAGGTGGAGGCGATCCGCAAGCAGCCGTCGATGAGCGACGTGCAGATCAAGATCATGTCCAACCAGGGCAAGGACGTCACCTCCTCGCTGGCCGAGCTGGCCGAGGCCGGCGCGATCGGCCTGCTGCTGTCGATCACCGTGCTGTTCTTCTTCCTGCGCCACTGGCCCTCGACGCTGATGGTGACGCTGGCGATCCCGATCTGCTTCGCGATCACCCTGGGTTTCATGTACTTCGTCGGCGTCACCCTCAACATCCTCACCATGATGGGCCTGCTGCTGGCCGTGGGCATGCTGGTGGACAACGCGGTGGTGGTGGTCGAGAGCATCTACCAGGAACGCGAGCGCATGCCGGACGACCCGGCCGGCGCCTCGCTGGTCGGCACCCGCAACGTGTCCATCGCGCTCAGTGCCGGCACGCTGTGCCACTGCATCGTGTTCCTGCCGAACCTGTTCGGCGAGACCAACAACATCAGCATCTTCATGGCCCAGATCGCCATCACGATCTCGGTCTCGCTGCTGGCCTCCTGGCTGGTCGCGGTGAGCCTGATCCCGATGCTGTCGGCGCGGATGAAGACCCCGGCGCTGGTGAAGTCGGACAAGGGCGTGATCGCCCGCCTGCAGGCGCGCTATGCCCGCGTGCTGCGCTGGACGCTGGAGCACCGCGGCTGGAGCGTGGCCGGCATCTTGCTGGTGGTGCTGGTGAGCCTGGTGCCGATGAAGCTGACCAAGGTCGACATGTTCGGTGGCGACGGCGGCAAGGACGCGTACATCGGCTACCAGTGGAAGGGCTCCTATACCCGCGAGCAGCTGAGCCAGGAAGTGGCACGGGTGGAGGGCTACCTGGAGAAGAATCGCGAGCGCTTCCATATCGCCCAGGTGTATTCCTACTTCAGCGAGCAGGAGGGCGCGAGCACCACCATCACCTTCGATACCGCCAAGATGAAGGACACCGCGCCGGTCCTGGAGACCATCCGCAAGGAGATGCCGCGCTCTGCCCGTGCCGACTACAGCATCGGCAACCAGAACAACGACAACAATGGCGGCGGCAACAGCGTGCAGGTGCAGCTGGTCGGCGACTCGACCCAGGCACTGCAGGAGATCGCCGAGGAAGTGGTGCCGTTGCTGGCCCAGCGCAAGGAGCTGCGCGACGTCCACATCGACAACGGCGACCGCACCAGCGAGCTGGCGATCCGGGTCGACCGCGAGCGCGCGGCCACGTTCGGCTTCAGTGCGGACGAGGTTGCCCGTTTCGTCGGCCTGGCCCTGCGTGGCTCGCCGATCCGCGAGTTCCGCCGCGGTGACAACGAGGTGCCGGTGTGGGTGCGCTTCGCCGGCGCCGAGACCACCCGTCCCGAGGACCTGGAAAGCTTCACCGTGCGCACCAAGACCGGCCAGACCGTGCCGTTGCTGAGCCTGGTGGAAGTGCAGGTGCGTCCCTCGGCGACCCAGATCGGCCGCACCAACCGCCAGACCACGCTCACCATCAAGGCGAACCTGGGCGACAAGGTGACCCAGCCGGATGGCCGCAAGGCGATGGAGTCGGTGCTCAGGAACATGAGCTTCCCGGCCGGCTACAGCTTCACCTTCGACGGCACCGACTACCAGGATGACGGCGCGGCGATGAAGCAGATGCTGTTCAACCTGGTGCTGGCGCTGGTGATGATCTACGTGGTGATGGCGGCGGTGTTCGAGTCGCTGCTGTTCCCGGCGGCGATCATGAGCGGCGTGCTGTTCTCGGTGTTCGGCGTGTTCTGGCTGTTCGCGCTGACCGGCACCACGTTCGGCATCATGTCCTTCATCGGCATCCTGGTGCTGATGGGCGTGGTGGTGAACAACGGCATCGTGATGATCGAGCACATCAACAACCTGCGCCGGCGCGGCATGAGCCGGACCGATGCGCTGGTGGAAGGCTCGCGCGAACGCCTGCGGCCGATCATGATGACCATGGGCACGGCGATCCTGGCGATGGTGCCGATCTCGCTGACCACCACGCAGATGTTCGGCGACGGTCCTCCGTACTACCCGATGGCCCGCGCCATCGCCGGCGGCCTGGCATTCTCCACCGTGGTCAGCCTGCTGTTCCTGCCGACCATCTACGCGATGCTCGATGACATGAGCACCGGTACCGCGCGGCTGGTACGGCGCGCGCGAGGCGTGGGGGCGCGCGAGGCGATCAGCTCGGCGGTCGCCGGGTGAAGCCGGGCAAGCGGCAGGCGTGAAACCAGGAACGGCCGCTTCGAGGAAGCGGCCGTTCCTCCATCAGGCCGCCGCTCAGGCGGCCCAGGTGCGGGCGATCACCGCATCCAGCTGGTGGCGCTGGGCGCTGTCCAGGCTCGCCAGGCTGGCCGGCGTGCCGCCGAACGCGGCCATCGCCGACACCAGGCCGTCGACCTGGCCCTTCTGCAGCGCGCGGCCGTCTGCGTCCTGGAACAGGTCCACCTGGCTGGCCGGATCGACGTACCAGTTCTTCAGGGTGATCGAGCCTTCCTGCTGCGCGTTGCTCCCGCCGCTGCGATGGCCGTTGACCGGGTCCCAGGTCATCCAGCTGCTGCCTGGTTGGCTGCCGGCGCCTTCCCCCGTGCCCAGGGCTTCGACCACCAGGTCGCTGCCGTCGCGGCGGAACCACAGGCGTTCGGCGCCGATGGCCGAGGCCGGGTCGAACACCACGCGATCGGTGCTCGTGCCGGCGTCGCGGTTGTCGATCACGTCCGCGCCGAAGGCACGCCCGAAACGGTAGGTGTCGCTGCCCGCGCCGGCGGACAGGACATCGTTGCCCATGCCGCCTTCGAGGGTGTCATCGCCGCTGCCGGTGCTCACCTGGTCGTCGCCCATGCCGGCGTCGATGCGGTTGCCACCGTTGCCGGCCGTGATGCGGTCGTTGCCCATGCCGCCTTGGACCTCGTTGCGGCCATTGCCCAGCGTGACCAGGTCATCGCCCATGCCGGCATCGACGATGTTGTGGCCGTGGCCGGCGCTGATCCGGTCGTTGCCCATGCCGCCGTACAGGCGGTTGTTGCCCGCGCCACCATCGAGGGTGTCGTTGCCCATGCCGCCGTCGAGCGTGTCATTGCCGTTGCCGCCGGTGAGCACGTCGGCGCCCCAGCCGCCGGCGAGGTGGCGGTCGGGATCGCGCGGGGCTGCCGGGCTGGCCGCGGTCGGGGCCGATGGCGCGGCCGCGGACCCGGTCGCGATCGCGGTTACCGGTGCCGGCGCGCTGGTGGCGAGCGGCCAGGGCAGGCCAGCGCTGCTGCCCGTCGACCAGGGGTTGCGCAGTGCGCTGAAGAACCGGCTCATGGAAGCAAGGAGATTGAACATTCTGGATACCTCTGTGATGGGCTGGCGCCGCTCGCGGGCGATGATCCAGCCGGTGGGAGTCGCGGGGCGCGGCGCATGGCCACGCGGGTCATGGTGGGAGGGGCCTCCTGTTGGGATGGGTGGACGTTGCTGGAAAGCTGCTCATCGCTCGTGGAGGCTCTCGTCGAGCCTGCGCTGCAGCGGCGAGAGGAGGAATTCGAGGATGCGGCGCTGGCCGGTGCGGATCTCGGCGCGCACGCCCATCCCCGGGGTCACCGCGAGTCGGTTGCCGCCGTGCTCGGCATCCAGCAGCCGGATGCGCACCGCGTAGACCGGGCCGCGCTGCGGATCGGCGATCGCCTCCGGGGACACGGAGGCTACTTCCCCGGCCAGCAGGCCATGGCGGGTGAAGTCGAAGGCGTCGACCTTCAGGCGTACCGCCTGGCCGGCCTGTACGAAGCCCGCATCGCGGCTGGCCAGGAACGCTTCCACCTCGACCGGCGCGCCGTCCGGCACGATCAGCATGATCGGCTGGGCCGTGGTGACCACCGCGCCGGGCGCGGTGACGGCGAGCTGCTGCACGATGCCGGCCACGGGCGCCACCAGGCGCGTGAGCGCATCGCGTTGGCGTGCCGCGCGCAGGTCCCGCGCCAGCGTATCCAGGCGCTGGCCTGCCTCCTGCTGCAGGTCGAGCAGGGCGTGGCGGGCCTCGGCCTGTGCGCGTTCACGCTGGCGCACAGCCTGGGTCCGATTGGCCTCGGCCTGGGCCAGCCGCGCGCGCATCGCGGAAAGCTGCTGGGTCTGCTCGAGCACGAGCCGTTCGCGTTGCAGCCAGTCATGGCGTGACACGTACCGGCCTTCCAGCAGGCGGCGATAGTCGGCGGCCATGTCGCGGTTGATGGGCAGGCTTTGCCGCAGCGACTCGATGCCGGCGCGGGTCGCGGCGATCTCGGCATCGCGCTCGCGCACGAGCGCGGCATCCTGGGCGAGCGCGGCGGCTGTCTCCAGGTACTGCGCCCGCACGCGCGCGCGCCAGGCCGGAAGCTGTTCCGCCGGAACGTCCCGTGGCGCGGGCGGATGCGGCGGCCGGCGATCGTCTAGGGCGGTGAGGAGGGCGCCCGCACGCGCCTGGTCCAACCGCGCGGCGAACCATTCGGACTGCCGCCTGTGCAGCTCCGCTTCGGCCGCGCTGGGATCGAACTCGACCAGCAGCTGGCCCGCGGCGACGGCCTGTCCGTCGTCCACATGGATGGCTTTCACCACCGCGGTAGCGTCGGCCTGGACCGGCTTGCTGCGTCCGGCCGCCAGCACCTTGCCGTCGGCGACGGCCACGATGTCCACCCGTCCCAGCGTGGCCCAGGCCAGGGTGAGCGTGCCGAGCAGCAGGACCAGGCCGAGCAGCACGCGCGGTGCCGGATGCGGCGCGGCATCGCGCAGGGCCTGTGCAGCGGGCAGGAACTCGATTTCATGGGCCAGCAGGGCGGGACCGTCCAGCGCGTGGCGATGGCGCCAGCTGTCCCGCCAGGTGTCGAAAAGCCGTCGCGCGGCGTCCCGGAACGCAGGCATGGGTCAGCCCTGCTGCAACACGTGCAGGCGCGCGTAGTGGCCGCCGGGGATGCCGCGCAGGCGGGCTGGCGCGCCGCTCTCGACGATGCGTCCGGCATCCATGACGATGATGCGATCGGCATCGCGCACCGCGCTCAGGCGGTGCGCGATCACGATCACCGTGCGGCCCTGGCGGATCGCCCGCATGTTGTCGTGGACGATGCGCTCGGACTCGTAATCCAGTGCGCTGGTGGCTTCGTCGAGGATGAGGATGCGCGGATCGGTGATCAGCGCCCGCGCAATCGCGATGCGTTGGCGCTGGCCGCCGGACAGCGAGCTGCCCTGTTCCTCGACCAGGGTGTCGTAACCCTGTGGCAGTGCCATGATGAAATCATGGGCGCCGGCGGCCTTCGCCGCCTGCATCACCTGCGCCATGCCGGCGCGGGGCAGCGCCAGGGCGATGTTGTCGGCGATGCTGCGACGGAACAGCAGGTTCTCCTGCAGCACCACGCCGACCTGGGTACGCAGGGACGCGATGTCGATGCCAGCCAGGTCGACGCCGTCGACCAGCACGCGGCCACCGTCGGGGACGTACATGCGCTGCACCAGCCGGCTGAGCGTGCTCTTGCCCGAACCGGATGGGCCGACGATGCCGATCATCTCGCCGGCGGCGACGGACAGGTCGATGCCGCCCAGCACCTCCGGTCCGTCCGGCCGGTAGCGGAAACGCACCTGCTGGAACTCGACCGCGCCGGCCAGCCGTGGCAGCGCCGGCTGGCCGGCGCCACCGGGCTCGGGGACGGTGTTGATGATGTCGCCCAGTCGCTCCATCGACACGCGCGTCTGCTGGAACTGGGTCCACGACTGTGCCAACCGCATGATCGGTTGGCCGATCCGCCCGGCAAGCATGTTGAAGGCGATCAGCTCGCCGACGCTGAGGCGGCCTTCGATGACCTGGCGTGCTCCCAGCCACAGGATGCCGACGGTGACCAGCTTGCCGACCAGCGACACCGATTCGCCGGCGAGGGTGCCCAGGTGCTGTGCCCGCAGGCCGGCGGCGACCTGCGCGGCCACGCGTTCGTCCCAGTGCCGCGTGAACTGTGCCTCGACCGCCAGCGCCTTGACCGTGTCGATGCCGCTGACGGTCTCCACCAGCATGGCCTGGGTCTCGGCGTTGCGTTCGAAGCTGCGCTCCAGGCGCCTGCGCAGCACCGGGGTGGCCGCCGCCGAGATCAGCGCGTAGACCGGCAGCGAGGCGAGTACCAGCAGGGTCAGCCAGCGGCTGTAGTGCAGCATCACCGCCAGGAACACGAAGGAGAACAGCAGGTCGAGCAGCAGGGTGAGCGTGTGGCCGGTGAGGAAGCTGCGGATGTTCTCCAGCTCGCGGGCACGCGCCACCGAATCGCCGACGCGACGGGTGCCGAAGTAGGCCAGCGGCAGGGCGATGAGGTGGCGGAACAACCGCGCGCCCAGTTCGACGTCGATGCGCCCGGCGGTGTGCGCCATCAGGTAGGCACGCAGGCCCGAGAGCAGGCTCTCGAACACCACCACCGCGAGCAACCCGACCGAGACCACGTCCAGCGTGGCCAGGCCGCGGTGCGCCAGTACCTTGTCCATTACCACCTGGAAGAACAGCGGGGTGACCAGCGCGAACAGCTGCAGCGCCAGCGAGGCGACCACCACCTCGGACAGCACGCGGCGGTGGCGCACGATCGCCGGGATGAACCAGGACAGGTCGAAGCGCGCCAGCGAGCCGGTGAGCGAGGCCTGCGAGCGTACCAGCAGCAGCTGCCCGCTCCAGCGCGTGGCCAGCGTTGCCAGCGGCAGGGTGAGCGTGCCGGCGCGCAGCGGCTCGTGGATCAATGCGTGCTCGCCGGTGGCTTTGGCCAGCACGAAGCAATGGCCGTTGGCATCGATCCCGATCGCCGGCAGTGGCGCGTGCCGCAGCCGTTCGATGCCGGTGGCCACTCGCCGGCAATGCAGTCCGTGCCGGCGCGCGGCGAGCACGAGCTCGCCGAGATCCAGCCCTTCGCGCGCGCCGTCCAGCTCGTGGCGCAGCTGCGCCGGCGAAAGCGGCACGCCGTGCAGGCGGGCCAGCATCGCCAGGCAGGCGGCGCCGGACGCCAGCGCGTCATCGGGGGAGGAGGCGGGAGGTAGGGAAGGCGCTGCGGTCACGAGGTCGGATGAAGGAAGGCTCATCCGCCGCCGATCGGCATAGAGCCCGACGCATGCTAGGGATGCGTCGGGACCGGTGATATTCGATTTATCTACCGCGCCTGCGGCAGGAAAGCAGGCGGCTGGTTAGCCGCTGGCGGCAGGTCGCGCCGTCCGCCGGAAGGTGATCCTCAGCCGCCGTTGTGCAGCCGGTTGAGGATCTGCAGCCCGGCCAGCCACAGGCCCAGCGCGCTGCCGGCGCTGGTCAGCAGGAAGGTCAGCACCACGCGGGTGACGCGGTTGCGATACCAGCCGCGCAGGGTCTGCGCATCGTCGCGCAGGGTGAGGAAGTCCGCATAGGCCGGCTTGCGCATGTGCACTTCCACCAGCGCCGAGAACGTGCCCGCCGGCACGCTGAGCCGGAACGGCTTGAGCGGGGCGGCCAGCGCGGCGACCAGGATGCTCAGCGGATGGCTGCCGGCCAGCAGGGCGCCCAGCGCCGCCAGGCCGCCGGTATACAGCGCCCATTGCAGCAGCAGGTCGCGGCCCATGGCGAAGCCGCCGCGGTAGAAGCCCAGTGCGATCCCGGCCACCACGACGGTGAGGATGGCCAGGGTTACCCACGGAATGCGGCGGCGCTGCTGCACCTGCTCCAGCGCTTCGCGCTGCGCGGTGGGCGCACCGGTGTCCCCGGCGAGGTGGCGGGCCAGGCCGGCGAGGTGCCCGGCGCCGACCACCGCCAGCACCGAGCGCGCGCCCTGCTGGCTTTCCTCGCGCAGCCGCGCGGCCATGTACTGGTCGCGCTCGGCGATGATCGTCTGGTACAGCTCCGGGCTCTCGCTGGCGAAATCGCCGAAGCTGGCTTCAAGCATGTCGCCCTGCTTGAGCTTCTCGATTTCCTCCTCACCGACCTCGTCGCTGGCGAACAGCCCGGTCAGCAGGCCGCCGGCGAGCTTGAACTTGCCGAGGAACCCCAGCCGCGAGGAGGCGCGCTTGAAGGTGGTGCCGACCTCGCGGTCGATCAGGTAGACCGGCAGGTGCTGGGCCTTGGCCAGGCCGACGGCCTGCTTGAGTTCGGCGCCGGGCTCGATGCCGAGCTGGCTGGCGAGGCGGCGCTGGTAGGCGGCCAGGGCCAGGTTGGCGGCGAACAGGGCCACGCGGCCCTTGCGGATCACCTGCACCAGGTCGAGCCGGGCGAGCGCGTCCGGATCGGTCATGGCCTGGAGGCGCTGCGCGTCCAGTTCGACCGCGATGGCGTCATAGCGGCCGCTGTCGATCGCCTTCTCCACCGCCGCGACGCTGGCCTGGGAGACATGGGCGGTGCCGAGCAGGGTGTAGCGCACGCCATCGCGTTCGACGATGCGGTGCGGCTGCCCGGACAGCAGATCGTCGCCGTCCAGGGAAAGATTGTCGTCCATCAGTTCAGTTCTTCGGCAGGAGGTTGGTCGGCGCCCGGGCCGAGGGCGCGCTGCATCTGAACCGTGTCCAGCCAGCGACCATGCTTGCGGCCCAGGCCCTTGAAGATGCCCACCAGGTGGAAGCCGAAGCGCTCGTGCAGCTTGATCGAGGCGGTATTCGACGGCTCGCCGATCACCGCCACCATCTGCCGGTAGCCGCGCGCGACGCAGGCATCGATCAGGCCCTGCATCAGCGCGCTGCCGACGCCGCGGCCCTGGCAGGCGTAGTCGACGTAGACCGAGTTCTCCACGGTCCACTGGTAGGCCACGCGGGTGCGGTACGTGTTGGCATAGGCGTAGCCGACGACCTGGCCGTCGAGCTCGGCGACGATGTACGGGAAGCCACGGCCGGTGATGTCGGTCATGCGCCTGAGCATCTCTTCCGCGTCGGGCACCTCGTATTCGTACGTATTGACGTAGTCGGTGACTTCGACCGCGTAGATCGCGGCGATGGCGGGGATGTCCGTTGGCAGGGCGTCGCGCAGGTGCACGGTCACGAGGGGGCTTCCGGTGGGCGGGATCAGTCGATGTAGCGCTTGAGCAGGTCGCCGTAGGCGTCGATGCGGCGGTCGCGCAGGAACGGCCAGATGCGGCGGACGTGCTCGCTGCGTTGCAGGTCGACCTCGCACAGCAGCACGGTCGGCTCGGTACCGGCTTCGGCGATGAACTCTCCCTGCGGGCCGAGCACGTGGCTGTTGCCCCAGAACTGGATGCCCGAGGCGCCGAGCGGCGAGGGCTCGTGGCCGACGCGGTTGCACGAGAGCACCGGCAGCCCGTTGGCCACGGCATGGCCACGGTGGCTGAGCACCCACGCATCGCGCTGGCGGTCCTTCTCATCCTGGGCGTCGTCCGGATCCCAGCCGATCGCGGTCGGGTACAGCAGCAGCTCGGCGCCGGCCAGCGCCATCAGGCGCGCGGCTTCCGGATACCACTGGTCCCAGCACACCAGCACGCCGAGGCGGCCGACCGAGGTGTCGATCGGCTTGAAGCCGATGTCGCCCGGGGTGAAGTAGAACTTCTCGTAGAAGCCCGGGTCGTCGGGGATGTGCATCTTGCGGTACTTGCCCAGCAGGGTGCCGTCCTTTTCGAATACGACCGCGGTGTTGTGGTACAGGCCGGCGGCGCGGCGCTCGAACAGCGAGCCGACGATGACCACGCCGTGCTTTTTCGCCAGCGCGCCCAGGCGCTCGGTGCTGGGGCCGGGGATCGGTTCGGCCAGGTCGAACTCGGCGACCGACTCGTGCTGGCAGAAGTACGGGCCGTTGTGCAGTTCCTGCAGCAGCACCAGGCGCGCGCCCTGGGCGGCGGCCTCGGCCACGCGCGCTTCGATCACGGCCAGGTTGGCCGCGGCGTCGCCATGGTTGCGCTCCTGGATGAGCGCGACGGTGAGGGTTTGACGGGTCATGGAGCGGATCCGCGGAAGTGGCACGCAAGGGTAGCGCGCCGGGGGACGGTTCCGGCCGCGGCGCGGCCGGTCGGTTCAGGCGGCCAACAGGCCGGCGGGCAGCTGCATGGTGATGCAGTGCAGGCTGCCGTTCTGCCAGATCAGCGGGCGGCACGGCACCGGGACGATCTCGCGGTCCGGGAACGCCTCGGCCAGCACGGCCTGCGCGCGCGCATCGGCCACGTCGCCATAGGCCGGCATCAACACCGCGCCGTTGACGATCAGGAAGTTGGCGTAGGACGCCGCCAGGCGGCGGCCTTCGTCGACGATCGGTTCGGCCCACGGCAGCGCGAACAGGCGATAGGGCTGTCCGTTGGACTGGCGCAGGGCAGCCAGCTCGGCGCCCATGGCCTGGAGTTCGGCGTGGTGCGAATCGGCCGGCTGGTCGCAGTCCTGGTAGACGATGGCGTCGGCGTCGGCGAAGCGGGCGAGGGTGTCGACGTGGGCGTCGGTGTCGTCGCCCTCGAGGTAGCCGTGGTCCAGCCACAGCACGCGGTCCTGGGCCAGCCAGCGCGCCAGGTCCTCGCTGAGCGATTCGCGGCTGCGCTGCGGATGGCGCTCGTGCAGGCACTGCCAGGTGGTCAGCAGGGTGCCGGCGCCGTCGGTGTCGATGGCGCCGCCTTCCAGGGCGAAGTCGATGCTCTGCAGGTCGCTGTCGTGGAACAGGCCGGTGTTGTCGAGCGCGCCGACCAGCAGGTCGTCGCGGCTGGCCTCGAACTTGCCGCCCCAGCCGGTGAAGCGGAAGTCCAGCAGGCGGAAGCCGCCGTCGGCGCGGCGCAGCGTGATCGGGCCGGAGTCGCGCAGCCAGGTGTCGTCGTACTCGGCAAGCACGAAGCGGACCTTGGCCATGTCCACGCGCGCCGAGCGCAGCCGGGCCTCGGCATAGGTCTGCAGGTCTTCGTCGGCCACGCAGATGACCGCGGGCTGGAAACGGGTGATCGCCGCGACCAGCGCGACGTAGGTTTCCTCCACTTCACCCAGGCGCTGCGCCCAGTCGGTCTCGGCGTGGGGCCAGGCGATCAGCACGGCGGACTGCTGTTCCCATTCGGCCGGGAAGCGGAATTGTTCGGTCATTGCTCGGTTGGACTCTTCATGCGGCGCCCCCGGGCGAGGGGCCCGGGGACGGAGGGGTGCGGGGTCAGCGGATCGGCGGCTTGGGCCCGATCTCGTCGGCTCCCGCCTGGTTGGCGACCACGTCGATCACCTTCTGCTTCTCGAAGTAGACGGTGAACGCCGGGTACACCCAGCGGTTGATGGTCGGCCACTGGTGCTTCTGCCCGCCACGCGGATCCAGCTTCTGCTGCGGGGCGCCGTACTGCGACTCGACCTGGGCCATGGTCAGGCCACGCACCGGCATCGCCACGGCGGGCTTTTCCTTGGTGCGGTCGATCAACAGGGTCTCGGCGGCTGCGCTGCCGGCGACGAGCACGGCGAGCAAGGGCAATACGGACAGGTGACGCTTCATTTCGGCTACTCCCCAGTGGACGAAACAGTGGACGGATGGCGATTACAGCAGAAAGCGCAGGCGAAAACCCGACCCCTGGCGCCAAAACCGCAAAGTGGCCGGGGCAGGGCGGCGCAAAAACAAAAAACCGCCCGAAGGCGGCTTTTCGTTCGCTGGCCCGCCGCGGGGGCAGGCCGGCCGCCGGCTCAGCGCTGGCGGGCCTTGAAGCGCGGGTTCGACTTGCAGATCACGAAGACCTTGCCGCGGCGGCGGACCACCTTGCAGTCGCGGTGACGGGTCTTCGCCGACTTCAGGGAGGACAGGACTTTCATTGCACACCTCGGCGTAAACGTGGATTCGGGAAGGAGCACGCCGCTTCCACTCGGCGACGGGCCCACGGATCAGTAAGCCCGCAATTCTATCCTGCTTTTCCCCAAGCTTTCAACTGGTTGCAGCCGGGCGCCGCGGCGAGGGCATACAATGCGCGTTTCCCCACCCCCTGGACGCTGAATGACCGACCTTTCGCCCGTGCTCACCATCGATGGACCGTCCGGTGCCGGCAAGGGCACGGTCAGTCGCCTGGTCGCCACCCGCCTGGGCTGGCACTACCTGGATTCGGGGGCGCTCTACCGGGCGGTCGGGGTGGCGGCCAGCTGGGCCGACATCGACACCTCGGACGCCTCGGCCCTGGTGCGCTGCACCTTTGACACCCACGTCCGGTTCGTCGAGAGCGCCGATGGCGGGTTGCGGGTCATGGTCAACGAGACCGATGCCACCGACGAGCTGCGGCTGGAGACCACCGGCGCGCTCGCCTCGGCGATTGCCGCCATCCCGGAGGTGCGGGCCGCCCTGAAGGAGCGCCAGCGCGCATTCAGGGTCGCGCCGGGCCTGGTGGCCGACGGCCGGGACATGGGGACGGTGATCTTTCCGGATGCCCCATTCAAGGTCTTCCTGACCGCCAGTGCCGAGGAGCGCGCCGAGCGCCGGCATAAGCAGTTGAAAGACAAGGGGGTTTCTGTTAACTTTGATGACCTCCTGCGCGAGATCATGGCCCGCGACGCCCGTGATGCACAGCGCACAGTGGCGCCCCTGAAGCCGGCAGACGATGCCGTCATCATCGACACCAGTGGTATCGGCATCGACGCAGTCGTTGCCAAGGTACTGGATCTGCTTCCGGTTTCGGGTGCCTGATCCGTTGCAAGGAGGTCGTCAGTCCATCGACGGCAGTCGCACCATCGCAATGCAATGCCAAAGCTCCGTCCCGCAATGATGCGTGGCGGTTTTCCTACTTAACACACGACCTGCAATCCCGGGGTCGACCAACAGGCGGGCAGTAAACGGAACCCATGAGGGGACCCATGCCCATGTGTCCAACAGAGTAAATCTAATGACCGAATCATTTGCCGAACTGTTCGAAGCCAGCCAGGCCAACCTGGCCAAGCTGAAGCCGGGCGCCATCGTCACCGGTACCGTCGTGGAAGTCCGCGGCGACGTCGTGGTGATCAACGCCGGCCTGAAGTCCGAAGGCATCGTGCCGATCGAGCAGTTCCGTAACGACGCTGGCGAGATCGATGTGGGTGTGGGCGACCAGGTCAAGGTCGCGCTGGACTCCATCGAGAACGGCTTCGGCGAAACCGTCCTGTCGCGCGAGAAGGCCAAGCGCGCCATGGTGTGGGACGAGCTGGAAGAAGCGTTGGAGAAGAACGAGACCATCACCGGCCGCATCAGCGGCAAGGTCAAGGGTGGTTTCACCGTGGACATCAAGGATGTCCGCGCGTTCCTGCCCGGTTCGCTGGTGGATGTGCGCCCGGTGCGCGACCCGGCCTACCTGGAAGGCAAGGAGCTGGAATTCAAGCTCATCAAGCTGGATCGCAAGCGTAACAACGTCGTGGTTTCGCGCCGCGCTGTCGTCGAGAGCGAGCACTCGGAAGAGCGCGAGCAGCTGATGGACAAGCTGCAGGAAGGCGCGATCCTGAAGGGTGTCGTCAAGAACCTGACCGACTACGGCGCGTTCGTGGACCTGGGCGGCATCGACGGCCTGCTGCACATCACCGACATGGCCTGGAAGCGCGTGCGCCATCCGTCCGAAGTCGTCAACGTCGGCGACGAGCTGGACGTGCGCGTGCTGAAGTTCGACCGCGAGCGCAACCGCGTCTCGCTGGGCCTGAAGCAGCTGGGCGAGGATCCGTGGGACAACATCGCCCGTCGCTACCCGGCCAACAGCCGCGTGTACGGCAAGGTCTCCAACGTCACCGATTACGGCGCGTTCGTCGAGATCGAGCCGGGCGTGGAAGGCCTGGTGCACGTGTCCGAGATGGACTGGACCAACAAGAACGTCAACCCGTCCAAGGTCGTGCAGGTCGGTGACGAAGTCGAAGTGATGGTCCTGGACGTCGACGAAGAGCGTCGCCGCATCTCGCTGGGCATGAAGCAGGTTGCCGCCAATCCGTGGGAGACCTTCGCGGCCATCCACAAGAAGGGCGACAAGGTGTCGGGCCAGATCAAGTCGATCACCGACTTCGGCATCTTCATCGGCCTGGACGGCGGCATCGACGGCCTGGTGCACCTGTCGGACATCAGCTGGAACACCACCGGCGAAGACGTGGTCCGCAACTTCAAGAAGGGCGACACCCTGGACGCCGTCGTGCTGGCGGTCGATCCGGAGCGCGAGCGCATCTCGCTGGGCGTCAAGCAGCTTGAGCAGGATCCGTTCGGCCAGTACATGGCTGCCAACCCGAAGGGTTCGAAGGTCGAAGGCACGGTGAAGGAAGTCGACGCCAAGGGCGCCGTCATCGAGCTGGCCGACGGCATCGAAGGCTACGTCGCCGCGCGCGACATCGCCAACGAGCGCGTCGACGACGCTTCGCAGCACCTGAAGGTCGGCGACAAGGTCGAAGCCAAGTTCGTGGGCATGGACCGCAAGGGCCGTACCCTGCAGCTGTCGATCAAGGCCAAGGACGACGCCGAAATGCGCGAAGTGCTGGAGGAATACCAGTCCGCGTCGGGCGGCACCACCAAGCTGGGCGCGCTGCTGCGCGAGCAGCTGGGCGGCAAGTCCGAGTAAGGAACAGGGCGCAAGCCTGTGTGAAAGCGATCGGCCCGGACGTCATGTCCGGGCCGATCCCATGATGCATACCGCCAACGCGCAAGCTGCCCATGACCAAATCCGAACTGATCGAAATCCTGGCGCGCCGGCAGGGCCACCTGAAGGCCGACGACGTCGACCTGGCGGTGAAGTCGCTGCTGGAGATGATGGGGGAGTCCCTGTCGCAGGGCGACCGGATCGAGATCCGTGGTTTTGGTAGTTTCTCGTTGCATTACCGCCCGCCGCGGCTGGGTCGCAACCCCAAGACCGGCGAATCGGTCGCCCTCCCGGGCAAGCACGTACCGCACTTCAAGCCGGGCAAGGAGCTGCGCGAACGCGTCAGCTCGGTGGCGCCGGTGGACGTGGCCGACACGGCCGAGTGACGGTTAAGCTAGGCGCACCCTGACAGGAGTCGCGCCATGAAAGTATTCCGGTTGTTGCTGATGCTTGCCGTCCTGCTGGTCGGCCTGGTCATCGGCGCGCTCAATTCGCAGCCCATCCTCATCGACTTCGCCTTCTCGAGCATCGCGACGACCTCGGGCGTGGCCATCATCGTCTCGCTGCTGGCCGGCGTGCTGGTCGGTGGCGCGCTGGTACTGGCGGCCATGGTGCTTCCCCTCTACAGCAAGCTGCGGCAGGCCAACAAGCAGGCCGCGACGGCGCGTTCGGGCGATCGCGTGGCGGTCGTCGAGCCGCGCCCCATTGATGGAATCTGACAGACGATGGACTTCCTGACCGAGTGGTTCTGGTTTTTCCTGTTCCTGCCGCTGGCCGCGCTGAGCGGCTGGATCATCGGCCGGCGGGGCGGGCAGCGACATGGGGACACCCAGGTCAGCCGCCTGTCCAGCACCTATTTCCGCGGCCTGAACTACCTGCTCAACGAGCAGCCGGACAAGGCGATCGAGCTGTTCCTGCACATCGCCGAACTCGACAAGGAAACCTTCGAGACCCAGGTCGCGCTGGGGCACCTGTTCCGCCGCCGCGGCGAGGTCGACCGCGCCATCCGCCTGCACCAGGGGCTGGTGCAGCGTAATGACCTGACCGACGCCCAGCGCGTGCAGGCGCTGCTGGCGCTGGGCGAGGACTACATGAAGTCCGGCCTGCTCGATCGCGCCGAGACGGTATTCACCGAACTGGCACAGATCGACCAGCGCGCCCCGCAGGCGCTCAAGCACCTGATCGGCATCTACCAGGCCGAGCGCGACTGGGAGAAGGCGATCGACAACGCCACCCGCTACGAGCAGGTCACCGGCGAGCCGATGGGCAAGCTGATCGCCCAGTACGAATGCGAACTGGCCGACCGCCACCGTGGCGCCGGCAAGCTCGACCTGGCGCTGCAGGCCGTCGCGCGCGCCTACCAGGCCGATGCGAACTCGGTGCGGGCCGGCATCCTCGAAGGCCGCATCGAGGCCGACCAGGGCAACGACGAAGCCGCCGTGCGTGCGTGGGAGCGCGCTGCCCGGCATGACCCGGACTACCTGCCGGAGATCATCCCGGCGCTGCTGGCCGCCTATCGCCGTGTCGGCGACATCGCCGGCGCGCGCAATTTCCTTTCGGAAATGACCGAGCATTACCGCGGCATCGCGCCGGTGCTGGCGTTGACCCAGCTGATGGAGGCCCAGGATGGCCCGGGTCCGGCGCGCGCCTATCTCGGTCGCCAGCTCAAGGATCGTCCCTCGGTGCGCGGTGAGTCGGCGCTGATCGACCTGACCCTGGCCGAGGGCAGTGATCCCCAGGCGACGCTGCAGGACCTCAAGCACATCACCGACCAGCTGCTGGTGCGCAATCCGAGTTATCGCTGCACGCGCTGCGGCTTCGGCGCCAAGACCCATCACTGGCAGTGCCCGAGCTGCAAGGAGTGGGGCACGGTCAAACCGTTGCTGAATTACGCACTGGTCTGAGCCGCGGGCGATGCCCGCGACAGGCTACCTTTGCAGCCTTGGAGGCGGCGCGGCGACCGCGCCCGCCAGGAAGCCGTGATGCCGGGGAGGCCGCGGCTGCCGCTTGGACCCACCGGGAGGGGAACGGCTTGATGATCGACGCATGGCTCGCCGGCGCAGTCCTTTGCGTGTTGTCCGCGCTGGGAACCTGGGCCGCGCGTGGCTATGCGTTGCGCCGCCAGCTGGTCGACCAGCCGGGCGAGCGCCGCAGCCACCTGGTGGCGACGCCACGGGGCGGCGGCATGGCGATCGTGGCCGCGTTGCTGTTCGCCGCGGTCGTCGCCTGCGTGCGCTGGCCGGCGCAGGGGACGTGGATCGCCGAGGCCGCGGCGGGCCTGCTGCTGGTCGCGGGCATCGGTTGGTGGGATGACCACCGGCCGCTGTCGGCGCGGCTGCGCCTGGCGGTGCATGCGCTGGCCTCGCTGTGGCTGGGCTGGCTGGCCTGGCGCGTGACCGGGCATGCCTGGGCGGGCGCGCTCACCGCCTGCCTGGCGGTGGGATTGATCAACGTCTGGAACTTCATGGACGGCATCAACGGGCTGGCGGTCTCGCAGGCGGCGCTGGCCGCGGCGGCCTACGCCTGGGTATTGCCGGTACCGCAGGCGTGGGCGGGCTGGGCGGTGGTGGCCGCGTGCATCGGTTTCCTGCCCTTCAACTTCCCGCGTGCGCGGATCTTCCTGGGCGACGGCGGCAGCGGTTCACTGGGCTTCATTCTGGCGGCCCTGTTCGCGCTGGCGCTGGCGGCCGGCTGCAGCGTCTGGTCGCTGTGGCTGCCGCTGGGCACCTTCATCGTAGACGCAGGCTTCACGTTGTTTTCCCGCATCCTGTCCGGGCAGCGCTGGTGGGAACCCCATGCGCAGCATGTATATCAGCGGCTGGCCCGGCGGTATGGCCATGCCCGGGTAACGCTCGGGTATGCCGGTTCCAGCTGCGTCGCGATTGCCTTATTCTTCCGCCTGCAAGACTTGCAGCCGAGGTGGGAGGCTGCTGGTTCGGTCGCCTGGCTGTTTCTGGCGTCCACGACCTGGCTCCTCCTGCGTAAAGGATTACGCGACATTTGACGGATCGATACATGACCTCTTGGCGTGACCGTTTCACCCGCTCCATGCCGAAAGTGGCCGTCGTCTGCCACGACCTGCTGATGGTATGGATCTGCTGGCAGCTGCTGCATGCCGGCCGCTACTCCATGCTGCACGATGCCCCGGACCTGCCGATGCGCGACTGGCGCACGGCCGTGGTGCTCGTCGCGCAGGGGCTGGTGTTCTGGCGCGTCGGCCTCTACCGGGGGCTGTGGCGCTTCGCCAGCGTCCCCGACCTGTGGAACATCTTCAAGGCCAGCTTCCTGGGCATGATCGCCATCGTGCTGGCGCTTGCCGTGGACCGCTTCAACGGCGTGCCGATGTCGGTGCTGGTGGTGTACCCGTTCGCGCTGTCGGCGCTGCTCGGCACGCCGCGCCTGCTGTACCGGGCATGGAAGGATTACCAGGTCGCGCATTCGTCCGACGTCAGCCAGCGCGTGCTGATCCTCGGCGCCGGGCGCGCCGCCGAAGCGCTGGTGCGCGACCTGCGCCGCACCGGCGCGTTCCTGCCGGTCGGTTTCCTCGATGATGCCCGCCAGCTGCAGGGCGCGAAGATCCAGGGCCTGCCGGTGCTGGGCGCGATCGAGGATGCCGCCTCGATCGCCCGCGAGACCGCGGCCAAGCTGATCGTGATCGCCATTCCCTCGCTCGATGCGGCCGGTCTGCAGCGCGTGGTCGCGATCTGCGAGAGCACCGGCCTGCCATTCCGGATGGTGCCCAAGCTGACCAACGTGCTGGAAGGCCGTGCGTTGCCGGGCGAACTGCGCGAGGTGGCCATCGAGGACCTGCTCAACCGCAAGCCGGTGATGCCGGACTGGCGGATGGTGCGCGGCTGGCTGACCGGCAAGACCGTGCTGGTCACCGGCGCCGGTGGTTCGATCGGTTCGGAGTTGTGCCGCCAGGTATCCCGCCACGGCGCGCGCCGGGTGGTGCTGCTTGAAGTCGACGAGCTGGCACTGCTGACCATCGATTCGGACCTGCGCCGGTTGTTCCCGGACATGGAAGTGATGCGCGTGCTCGGCGACTGCGGCGATCCGGCGGTGATGCGCCACGCGCTGGGCATGTCGATGCCCGACGCGGTGTTCCACGCCGCCGCCTACAAGCAGGTGCCACTGCTGGAGAGCCAGCTGCGCGAGGCCGTGCGCAACAACGTGCTGGCGACCGAGAACGTCGCGCGCAGCTGCGTGCAGGCGGGCGTGAGCACCTTCCTCTTCATCTCCACCGACAAGGCGGTGGAGCCGGCGAACGTGCTGGGCGCCACCAAGCGCTATGCCGAGATGATCTGCCAGAGCCTGGACGCCCGCAACGCGACCACCCGCTTCGTGACGGTGCGCTTCGGCAACGTGCTCGACTCGGCTGGCAGCGTCGTGCCGCTGTTCCGCGAGCAGATCCGCCAGGGTGGTCCGGTCACCGTGACGGACCCGGAAGTCACCCGTTACTTCATGACCATCCCTGAAGCCTGCCAGCTGATCGTGCAGGCCGCCGCGTCGGCCTCGCATGGCGCGATCTATACCCTGGACATGGGCGAGCCGGTGCCGATCCGCGTGCTGGCCGAGCAGATGATCCGCCTGGCCGGCAAGCAGCCGGGGCAGGAGATCGCCATCGTCTACACCGGCCTGCGTCCCGGCGAGAAGCTGCACGAGACGCTGTTCTACGACGACGAGAACTACCGCGCCACGCTGCACCCGAAGATCCTCGAAGCCGATGCGCGCCCGTTCCCGCAGGAGCAGGTGCTGCAGCAGGTGGCCCGGCTGCGCGAAGCGGTGGACCGCTACGACACTGAAACGATGGAAGCGGTGCTCGGCTCGTTCATGCCAGACTTTTCCGCCGCGCGCGACAAGGAAAGCGAGCGCTCGGCGACCGTTGTTCCCTTCCCAGCACGAGAGGTCAGAAGAATTTGATGGACAGGCGTATTCGCAAGGCCGTTTTTCCGGTGGCCGGTCTCGGCACCCGGTTCCTGCCGGCCACCAAGACCGTTCCCAAGGAAATGCTGCCGATCATCGACCGGCCGCTGATCCAGTACGCGGTCGACGAGGCCATCGAGGCGGGCTGCGACACGCTGGTGTTCGTGACCAACCGCTACAAGCATGCGGTGGCCGACTACTTCGACAAGGCCTACGAGCTGGAGCAGAAGCTCGAGCGCGCCGGCAAGCTGGAACAGCTTGAGCTGGTCCGCCACGTGCTGCCCGAGGGCGTGCGCGCGGTGTTCGTCACCCAGGCCGAAGCCCTGGGCCTGGGCCATGCGGTGCTGTGCGCCAAGGAAATCATCGGCGACGAGCCGTTCGCCGTGCTGCTGCCCGACGACCTGATCTGGAACCGTGGCCCGGGTGCGCTCGCGCAGATGGCCGACGTCGCCGAGTCGACCGGTGGCAGCGTGATCGCGGTGGAAGACGTGCCGCACGACAAGACCGCCAGCTACGGCATCGTTGCCACCGACGCCTTCGACGGCAATCGCGGCCACATCAACGCGATCGTCGAGAAGCCCAAGCCGGAAGTGGCGCCGAGCAACCTGGCCGTGGTCGGCCGCTACGTGCTCAGCCCGCGCATCTTCAGCCTGCTGGAGAACGTCAAGCCGGGCGCTGGCGGCGAGATCCAGCTGACCGACGCGATCGCCGAACTGCTCAAGCTCGAGCAGGTCGCCGCCTACCGGTTCGAGGGCACGCGTTTCGACTGCGGCACCCACCTGGGCCTGATCGAAGCCACGATCCGCTTCGCGCTCGACCACGAGAAGCTGAGCGACCCGGCGCGCGAGATGATGAGCGCGGCGCTGCGCGAACTCAGCGCCTGACCGCGACAGGCGGAACGGCGGAACGGGAAGGGCGGCGCGCAGGCGTCGCCCTTTTCTTATCGGCGACCTTTCATCTGGCTAGAATCCCTCCATGAGCGCTCCCGCCGATACCCACCAACTGGTCAACGTGGTCGCCCTGCTGGGCGCGGCCGTGGTCACCATCCCGCTGTTCCGCAAGCTTGGGCTGGGCTCGGTGCTCGGCTACCTGGCCGCCGGCCTGGCGATCGGCCCGTTCGGTTTTGGCTGGTTCACCGAACCGCAGGCGATCCTGCACGTTGCCGAGCTGGGCGTGGTGATGTTCCTGTTCGTCATCGGCCTGGAAATGCGGCCCTCGCACCTGTGGAGCCTGAGGCGGGAGATTTTCGGCCTGGGCACCCTGCAGATCGTCGTGTGCGGGGCGGTGCTGACCATGCTTGGCGTGTGGCTGCTTGGCCTGCGCACGCCTGTCGCCTTCATCGGCGCGGCCGGCTTCGTGCTGACCTCCACCGCGGTGGTGATGCAGCTGTTGTCCGAGCGCGGCGACCTGACCCTGCCGTCCGGGCAGAAGATCGTCTCGATCTTGCTGTTCGAAGACCTGCTGATCGTGCCGCTGCTGGCCGTGGTCGCATTGATGGCGCCGGCGGGCATGGAGATGCCCGCGGCCGAGCGCTGGAAGGCGATCGCGATCGGCGCCGCCTGCATCGCCGGCCTGCTGGCCGCCGGCCGCTGGCTGCTCAACCCGCTGTTCCGCGTGCTGGCCCAGGCCGGCGCGCGCGAGGTGATGACCGCCGCCGCGCTGCTGGTGGTGCTCGGTGCGGCGCTGCTGATGCAGTTGGGCGGATTGTCGATGGCCATGGGCGCGTTCCTGGCCGGCGTGCTGTTGTCCGAGTCGACCTTCCGCCACCAGATCGAGGCGGACATCGAGCCGTTCCGCGGCATCCTGCTCGGCCTGTTCTTCCTCGGCGTCGGCATGGCGCTGGACCTGTCGGCAGTGGCGAACGACTGGCGCTTCATCGTGCTGGGCGTGGCCGTGCTGATGGTCGGCAAGGCCGCCTGCATCTATGCCGTGGCCCGCATCACCGGCAGCGACCACCGCCAGGCGCTGGACCGTGGCGTGCTGATGGCACAGGGCGGCGAGTTCGCCTTCGTGCTGTTCGCCGCGGCAGCCGTGGTCGGGGTGATCGACGCGCGGGTCAATGCCAGCCTGACCGCCATCGTGGTGCTGTCGATGGCGTTGACCCCGCTGTTCGTGCTGGTGCAGCGCCGCCTCACCCCGGCGGCGGCGCCTTCGCTGGAAGGCATCGAAGCGGTGGGCGGGCAGAGTGCCAGCGTGCTGGTGATCGGTTTCGGCCGCTTTGGCCAGGTCGCCAGCCAGTCGCTGCTGGCGCGTGACCTGGATGTCACGATCATCGACAACGACATCGAGATGATCCGCAGCGCCGGCGAGTTCGGCTTCAAGATCTACTACGGCGACGGCACCCGGCTGGACGTACTGCGCGCCGCCGGTGCCGGTACCGCACGCGCCATCGCGGTGTGCACCGACCGCAAGGAGGCCACCGACCGGATCGTCGAGCTGGTCCACGACGAATTCCCCCAGGCCCGGCTGCTGGTGCGCTCCTACGACCGCGAGCACTCGCTGGGGCTGATCCATGCCGGCGTCGATTACCAGATCCGCGAAACCTTCGAGTCCGCCGTCATGTTCGGCAGCGCCGCGCTGGTCGAGCTGGGCGTGGATGCCGACGAGGCCGAGCAGATCGCCACCGAGATCCGCCGGCGCGATGCCGAGCGCTTCGAGCTGGAAATGGCCGGCGGCGGCCTGACGGCCGGCGCGGCGATGGTTTACGGCAACCAGGGCGCCGGCGTGCCGAAGCCAACCCCGTTCACGCCGCCGAAGCGGCAGAGCCGCACCCTCAATCCCGAGCAGGTGCCGGCCGACCCGGCCACGCCGCCGGACTGAAGCCCGGCCGATGCGCTGGCCGGCCGACGGCGCTCAGGCGGCCGGCGGGTGGGTCGCCTGAGCGCGGGCGAAGGCCTCCAGCTGCCCGGGGCTGGCCTCGCGCTGGTACTGCTTTTTCCACTGCTCGAACGGCATCCCGTAGATCGCCTCGCGGGCCTGCGCCTTGTCCATCTCGATGCCTTCGGACTCGGCCGCTTCGCGGTACCAGTCGGCCAGGCAGTTGCGGCAGAAGCCGGCCAGGATCATCAGGTCGATGTTCTGCACGTCCGGGCGCTGCTCGTTCAGGTGTGCCAGCAGGCGGCGGAAAGCGGCGGCTTCGAGGGAAGTGGTGTCGTTCATGGCCGAATCGGGGACAATAGGCGGCCCCTGACTCTACACCGCGCCGATGACCGCATCCGCCAACGATCCCACGGCCCGCATCCTCGACGGCAAGCGCATTGCCGAGGACCTGCTCGACGAGCTGAAGACGCGGGTCGATGCGCGGGTCGCCGCGGGCCAGGCCCGCCCGGGCCTGGCGGTGGTGCTGGTGGGCGGTGATCCGGCTTCGGCGGTGTACGTGCGCAACAAGCGCCGCGCCGCGGAGAAGGTCGGCATCGAGGCTTTCGACCACGACCTGCCGGCGGGCACCAGCGAGGCGCAGCTGGCCGCGCTGATCGACCAGCTCAATGCCGATCCGAAGATCCACGGCATCCTGATCCAGCTGCCGTTGCCGGGCATCCCGGACGCCAACCGGCTGATCCAGCGGATCGATCCGCGCAAGGACGTCGACGGCTTCCATCCGCAGAACGTCGGCCACCTGGCGCTGCGAGAGTTCGGCCTGCGGCCGTGCACGCCGCGCGGCATCGTGACCCTGCTCAGCCACACCGACCAGCCGGTGCGCGGTCGCAACGCCACCATCGTCGGCGTCAGCAACCACGTCGGCCGGCCGATGGGGCTGGAGCTGCTGATCGCCGGCTGCACGGTGACCAGCTGCCACAAGTTCACCCCGCCGGAGGTCCTGGAGGCCGCCGTGCGCAACGCCGACATCCTGGTGGTGGCGGTGGGCCGTCCGGGCCTGATCCCGGGCGAGTGGGTCAAGCCGGGTGCGGTGGTCATCGACGTGGGCATCAACCGCCTCGACGACGGCCGCCTGGTCGGCGATGTCGGCTTCGAGGCCGCGGCGGCCCGCGCCAGCTGGATCACCCCGGTGCCGGGCGGCGTGGGGCCGATGACCGTGGCCACCCTGATGCAGAACACCCTGGAAGCAGCCGACGCCGCTGGCTGAACCGTCGCCGGCCCGGCGCGGCCGGCGCAACGCTGCATTGTGCCGGCGGGGTAGGGGGCGGCTGTCAATGGGGGCTTTTTCAGGGTAAAATGTCGCGCTTCTCCTAGAACACTCGGGTCCGCCGATGCTGCGCATCCAGGCTGAAGCTCTCACCTACGACGACGTTTCGCTCGTCCCCGCCCACTCGACCGTCCTGCCGAAGGACGTCAGCCTGGAAACCCGGCTGACGCGCAACCTGCGGCTGAAGCTGCCGATCGTCTCGGCCGCCATGGACACGGTCACCGAAGCCCGCCTGGCCATCGCCATGGCCCAGATGGGCGGCATCGGCATCATCCACAAGAACCTGACGGTGGAGCAGCAGGCCGCCGAGGTCGCCAAGGTCAAGAAATACGAATCGGGCGTGATCCGCGACCCGATCACCGTCGGCCCTGAAACCTCGATCCGCGACGTCCTGGCGCTGACCCGCGCGCGCAACATCTCCGGCGTGCCGGTGGTCGACGGCGGCCAGCTGGTCGGCATCGTCACGCACCGCGACATGCGTTTCGAGACCGAGCTGGATGATCCGGTCCGCCACATCATGACCAAGAAGGATCGCCTGATCACGGTCAACGAGGGCGCGCCCTCGGAAGAAGTGCTCAAGCTCCTGCACAAGAACCGCATCGAGAAGGTGCTGGTGGTCAACGAGGGCTTCGAGCTGCGCGGCCTGATCACCGTGAAGGACATCCAGAAGAAGTCCGATTACCCGAACGCCGCCAAGGACGCCACGACCCGCCTGCTGGTCGGCGCCGCGGTCGGCGTGGGTGGCGACACCGAGCGCCGTATCGAGGCGCTCGCCGCCGCCGGCGTGGACGTGATCATCGTCGACACCGCGCACGGCCACTCGCAAGGCGTGCTCGACCGCGTCGCCTGGGCCAAGAAGCACTTCCCGCAGCTGCAGGTGATCGGTGGCAACATCGTGACCGGCGACGCCGCGCTGGCGCTGATGGATTCCGGTGCGGACGCGGTCAAGGTCGGCGTCGGCCCGGGCTCGATCTGCACCACGCGCGTGGTCGCCGGCGTGGGCGTGCCGCAGATCACCGCCGTGGACATGGTCGCCGAGGCGCTGCAGGACCGCATCCCGCTGATCGCCGACGGTGGCATCCGCTATTCCGGCGACATCGGCAAGGCGCTGGCCGCCGGTGCCTCCACGGTGATGATCGGTGGCCTGTTCGCCGGCACCGAGGAAGCACCGGGCGAGGTCGAGCTGTTCCAGGGCCGCAGCTACAAGAGCTACCGCGGCATGGGTTCGCTGGCGGCGATGGAGAAGGGGTCCAAGGACCGCTACTTCCAGGACGCCTCCGACGCCGACAAGCTGGTGCCCGAAGGCATCGAAGGCCGCGTGCCGTACCGCGGCCCGGTCAGCAGCATCGTCCACCAGCTCATCGGTGGCCTGCGCGCGACCATGGGCTACGTCGGCTGCGCCACGATCGAGGACATGCGCAGCAAGCCGAAGTTCGTCAAGATCACCGGCGCCGGCCAGCGCGAGAGCCACGTCCACGACGTGCAGATCACCAAGGAACCGCCGAATTACCGCGCGGGTTGATGCGGTAGGGGAAAGAGGGAGACGGCAGCGTGTCCCTCTTTTCGTATCTGCGCTGCTGAATTTCCGTTTTCCGCCAACCGTTCCGGCCCCATGACCAACATCCACAGCGACAAGATCCTCATCCTCGATTTCGGCGCGCAGTACACGCAGCTGATCGCCCGCCGCATCCGCGAGCTCGGCGTCTACTGCGAGATCTGGGCCTGGGACCATGATCCGTCCGAGATCGCCGCCTACGGCGCCAAGGGCATCATCCTGTCCGGCGGCCCCGAATCGACCACCCTGCCGGGCGCGCCCGCCGCGCCGCAGGAAGTGTTCGACAGCGGCCTGCCGATCTTCGGCATCTGCTACGGCATGCAGACCCTGGCCGCGCAGCTGGGCGGCGCCACCGAGGCGGCCGACCAGCGCGAGTTCGGCCATGCCGAGGTCAACGTGATCCACCCGGATGCGCTGTTCAAGGGCCTGAGCGACCACGGCGGCGAGCCGCGCCTGAACGTGTGGATGAGCCATGGCGACCACGTCTCCAAGGCGCCGCCGGGCTTCACCATCACCGCCACCACCGACCGCATTCCGGTCGCGGCGATGGCCAACGAGGCCAAGCGCTGGTACGGCGTGCAGTTCCATCCGGAAGTGACCCACACCCTGCAGGGCCAGGCGTTGCTGCGCCGCTTCGTGGTCGATGTCTGCGGCTGTGCCACGCTGTGGACCGCGGCCAACATCATCGACGACCAGATCGCCCGCGTGCGCGAACAGGTCGGTAGCGACGAGGTGATCCTCGGCCTGTCCGGGGGCGTGGACTCCTCGGTGGTCGCCGCGCTGCTGCACAGGGCCATCGGCGAACAGCTGACCTGCGTGTTCGTCGATACCGGCCTGCTGCGCTGGCAGGAGGGCGACCAGGTGATGGCGATGTTCGCCGAGCACATGGGCGTGAAGGTGGTGCGCGTCAACGCCGCCGACCGCTACTTCAAGGCGCTCGAAGGCGTCAGCGACCCGGAAGCCAAGCGCAAGATCATCGGCAACCTGTTCGTGGAGATCTTCGAGGAAGAGTCGAACAAGCTCAGCAATGCCAAGTGGCTGGCGCAGGGCACGATCTATCCCGACGTGATCGAGTCGGCCGGCAGCAAGACCGGCAAGGCGCACGTCATCAAGAGCCACCACAACGTCGGCGGCCTGCCCGAGCACATGAAGCTAGGCCTGGTCGAGCCGCTGCGCGAGCTGTTCAAGGACGAGGTGCGCCGCCTCGGCGTCGAGCTCGGCCTGCCGCGCAGCATGGTGTACCGCCATCCGTTCCCGGGCCCGGGCCTGGGCGTGCGCATCCTCGGCGAGGTCAAGCCCGAGTACGCCGAGCTGCTGGCCCGCGCCGATGCGATCTTCATCGACGAGCTGCGCAAGGCCGACCTGTACGACAGGACCAGCCAGGCGTTCGCGGTGTTCCTGCCGGTGAAGTCGGTCGGCGTGGTCGGCGACGCGCGTGCCTACGAATGGGTCATCGCGCTGCGCGCGGTGGAGACCATCGATTTCATGACCGCGCACTGGGCGCACCTGCCGTACGACTTCCTTGGCACGGTGAGCAACCGCATCATCAACGAGCTGCGCGGCGTTTCGCGCGTGGTCTACGACATCTCCGGCAAGCCACCGGCGACGATCGAGTGGGAGTGAGCTGATGACAGGGGCGCCGCAAGGCGCCCTTGTCGTTTGTGGCGGTGCGCAATCGCGGCCACCGGGCCGCACTGGCTCAGTTCCAGTTGTCGATCTTCACGTCATCCGGGTTGGGCTGGCCCCGGCCGGTCTCGATGTAGGCCTTCAGGCTCATCAGCGACGTGCCCCACTTGGTGCTGCAGTGGTGCATGAACTCGACCGGTGCCTTCCAGCCGGCATGCCAGAACAGCACGATCACGTAGTCGCCGTCGCGCCGGAGCTCGAAGCGGACCGTGGTGCCGATCCATTCGGGCGGGCCGCGGGTGATTTCCCACAGCACGAGCTCGCCTGCGCGCAGTTCGAGCACGCTGGCGGTGAAATGGCCGATCTCCGCGCCACCGGCGCTGAAACGGAAATCCAGCGTGCCGCCGGCGTGGCGGTCGCCCTGGGCCTGGGTGGTCCACCATGCCGCTACGCCCTCAGGCGTGGCGATGGCCTGGTAGACCTCGTCCAGCGTCGACTTCATGGCGACGCGATGCAGGATGTTCAACATGGGTCCTCTCCCTGGGGTGCGATGACAGGCAACGACGACCGCGGCGTGTTGCGGTCAATCATCGATACGGGGCACGACGCCCGGCAGGGTGCGCGATCGGCCGTCAGCGCCGCGTGGCCCCGGCACGGCGGGGTGTCGGGGTGCTTGACATGCAGGTAAATGCCTGCATATTATCGAGACACCCACCGAGCAGGAACAGATGGACGCCGACAAGGTCTTCAAGGCACTGGCCGACCCGACCCGCAGGCAGCTGCTCGACCTGCTGTGCGAGCGCAACGGCCAGACCCTGGGGCAGCTGTGCGAGCACCTGGACATGGCGCGGCAATCGGCGACCCAGCACCTGGGATTGCTGGAGGCGGCCAACCTGGTCAGCACGGTGCGACGGGGCCGGGAGAAGCTGCATTTCATCAATCCGGTGCCGCTGCACGAGGTCTACGAGCGGTGGGTACGCAAATTCGAGCAACAGCGGCTCAGCCTGCTGCATGACCTGAAACGGGAACTCGAAGGAGAGTCACCATGAGCAATGACAAGATCAGCTTCGTCTACGTGACCTACATCCGCTCCACGCCGGAAAAGGTGTTCGAAGCCATCACCCGGCCCGAGGTCGCCCGTCGTTACTGGGGCCACGAGAACGTGTCGGACTGGCGCGCCGGCTCGGACTGGCAGCATGTGCGCGCCGACGCGCAGCGCAGCGTGCAGCTGGTCGGCAAGGTGGTCGAGGCCACGCCGCCGACGCGGCTGGTGATCACCTGGGCGAACCAGTCGCAGGCCGACGATCCGGAGGCCTACAGCCGGGTCAGCTTCGACATCGTGCCCTACGAGGACATGGTGCGGCTGACCGTCACCCATGACGAACTGCAGGCCGGCAGCGGCATGGCGCGCGGCATCCAGCAGGGCTGGCCGATCGTGCTGTCCAGCCTGAAGTCGCTGCTGGAGACCGGGCAGGGCATGGACGTGTTCGCCAAGCCGAAGGCAGCCTGAAGTGGACCGCCTGCTCACCGGCGCCTGCGCGTGTGGCGTGGTCCGCTATGCCACCGCGCAGGCGCCCATGTTCCAGAACCATTGCCAGTGCCGCGACTGCCAGCGGCGCAGCGGCAGCGGGCATGCGTCCTACCTGACCTTCGCAGACCGCACGGCGGTGGAGGTGGAGGGCGAGGCGGAGATCGGCGAGTGGGCGGTGGCCGGCGATAGCGGCCAGCTGAAGATCCATGGCTTCTGCCGGCGCTGCGGCGCGCCGGTATTCCTGCGCTTCGCGGCGATGCCGGCACTGGTCGCCGTGCACGCCGGCAGCCTCGACGAGCCGGATCGGTTCGCGCCACAGGGGGTGACCTACGCCGCCAGTGCGCCGGCCTGGGATCGCCTCGATCCCGCGCTGCCGGCCTTCGCCGGGATGCCTGCGGGCTGATCGCCCCTCCTCATCCGCCGTGCCGCAGCGCCGGGTAGACTGCGCGGGCGCCGGCCGACCGGCCGATCGAACCGCAACCTGCAAGGTGGGCGCCCATGTCGACCCTGATCGCCATCCTCGGTGGCGTCGGCCTGTTCCTGCTGGGCATGACCGTCATGACCGACGGGCTCAAGGCGATGGCCGGCTCCGCGCTGCGCAGCGTGCTCGGCAAGGCCGCCGCGACGCCGGTGTCGGGGGCGTTCTGGGGCGCCATGGTGACCCTGCTGGTGCAGTCCTCCAGCGCGGTGACGATGACCACCATCGGCCTGGTCAGTGCCGGCCTGCTGACCTTCCAGCAGGGCCTGGGCCTGGTGATGGGCGCCAACGTCGGCACCACCGGAACGGGCTGGCTGGTCGCGCTGATCGGCGTGCGCGTATCGCTGTCGGCCTATGCGCTGCCGGCGATCTTCCTCGGTGCGATCCTGCGGTTGCTGGGCAAGGGGCGGGTGTCGTCGGCGGGCGGGGCGATCGCCGGCTTCGCGCTGGTGTTGTACGGGCTCACCACCCTGCAGCAGGGCATGTCCGGGCTGGCCGAGGTGCTGCAGCCCTCCGACCTGCCGGCGGTGCTGGGCGAGGCCGGCGTCGGCTGGCTCGAAGGCACCGGCGGCGTATTGCTGCTGGTGCTGACCGGCCTGGTCATGACCGCGGTGATGCAGTCCTCGACCGCGGCCATCGCGGTCACCATCGCCAGCTTCTATGCCGGCGCGCTGAGCGTGGAGCAGGGCGCGGCGCTGATCATCGGCCAGAACATCGGCACCGCGACCAGCTCGGCGCTGGCGGCGATCGGCGCCAGCACCACCGCCAAGCGCCTGGCGCTGGCCTACATCCTGTTCAAGCTGATCGCCGCGGCGATCGCCATCGCGCTGTTCCCGCTCACCTCGCCGCTGATGCGACGCCTGTCCGGCAGCATCGACGGCACCACGCTGCTGGCCGCCTATCACACGGCCTACAACGTGGTCGGCGTGTGCGTGCTGCTGCCGGCCACGCACTGGTTCACCCGCGTGGTCGAGCGGATCCTGCCGTCCAAGGAGACCTCGCTGGAGCGCACGCTCGACGACAGCGCGCTGGCCCATCCGATCGTGGCCATCGAGGCGGCGCGACGGGTGGTCGCCGACGTGCTGGGCAATGTCACCATGCTGGTGTCCGCGCGCTTGTCGGGCAAGGCCGCGCATGATGATTCGCGCGACGCGGACGCGGCGGCCAGTGCGCTGTCGGAGGTGCGCGAGTTCCTCTCGGGCCTGCGTGAACCGCCGGAAAGCGACGTGGAACGGGACCGCCTGACGCATACGCTGCATGCGCTGGACCACGCCGCGCGCCTGGTCGAGAACCTGCGCAGCCAGTTCCCCGCGCAGGCGGAGCTGGCCGAAGGCGCGCCCGATGTGGTGGCCCTGTGCGACGAGATCATGCAGGCGGCGACCCGGGTGGCCGATGCGATCGCCGCCGAAACCGCGCTGAGCGAGCGCGCCGCACCGATCGGCTGGGGTGTGCCCGAGGCGCTGGCGCAGCCGTTGGCGCTGATGGAGTCCAGGGCCGCGCGGATGGAAGCGGTGCAGCGCGACTACCGCACCCGCACGCTGGCCGGCGTGGCGCCGGGACTGCTGACCGCCTCCGATGCACTGGCCCGGATCGATGCCTCGCGTGCGCTGTACCGGATTGCCTTCCATGCCTGGCGCTCGGTGGAGCACCTGCTGGGGCAGGGCGGGGCGCACGAACTCGCCCGGGGCCCCTGAGCAGCGCGCGCGTCAGCGCCTCAATGCGAACCGCCCGCCAGCGTGACGTCGCGCCTGCGCCGTACCGCATGCATGTCCCACAGCCCGGTCAGGACCACCACCGCGGTGGTCGCCCAGCCCAGCACGAGCAGGTCCGCGCGCGCGGCCACCGGGGCCAGGGCGGCCAGTACCAGCGCGGCCAGCAGGTGCGAACGCGGCGTGTGTGCATACACCACGCGCTTGTACAGCGCGCTGCCCAGCAGGTAGATCGCCGGCCCGGCCAGCAGGGCCACGATCTGGGCGGGGCTGGCATGGCCATGCGGGTGGGCCATGACGAGGTCGTTGCCGACCGCGCTGACGATGATCCCGGCGACCAGGATCGCGTGCACGTAGTGCAGCTGGGCACCGATACGCCCGGGATCGTCGGAGCCGGTGATGCGCCGCGTGGCGTCTTCGCTGGAGGTCCCGAAGTACAGCCACCACAGGGCCAGCGTGCCTAGGAAGGTTGCCGCCAGCGCCGACAGCACGCCGCCGGACCAATGCGTGGCGCCGGCCAGGGTCGCGCCACTGGCGAGCAGGGTTTCGCCCAGGGCGACGATGACGAACAGCTGGCAGCGCTCGGCCAGGTGGCCGCCCTCGATCGTCCACTCGCGTGTACGCGAGCGGCCCAGTCCCGGCAGGGCGAAGCCGGTCATCGGCGAGCCGTACTCGCACAGTATCGCTATCGCCCAGAGGGCCAGTCGCCAGCCGGGCGAAGCCGCCAGTGCGCCGGCGATCCAGAAGCCGGCGGCGATGCACAGCCAGCCCAGCATCCGGCTGTAGTTGGCCGCCAGCGGATGCCCGCCACGCAGCAGCCAGCGCAGGTAGGCGGTGCGCCCGACCTGGATGGCGACGTAGGCGCCGGCGAACACGCAGGCGCGTTCGCCGAAGGCATCCGGCGTGGCCGCGGCCATCAGCAGGGCCAGCAGCATCAATACGAACATCAGGCCACGGATCGCCGGCTGGTCCGGATCGAACCAGTTGGTCGCCCAGCAGGTGTACTGCCAGCCCAGCCAGACCGCGAACCAGACCACCAGCGCCTGCATCGCGCCGAGCGGATCGAGGTGGTGCAGCAACAGGTGGCTGACCTGGGTGACGGCGAACACGTAGACCAGGTCGAAGAACAGCTCGACATAGGTGACGCGGGCATGGTGCCCGTCGCGGTGGCGCAGCAGGCGGTCGGCGGGACGGTTCATCGGCTCTCCGGCTGGACGCGGTTCCCGTCGGGCGGGGTCGGTCGAGTCTAGGCGCAAAGCCCCGCTGCCTGCCATGCAATGGTGCAGTGGCGTGTCAGTGCAGGAAGGTGTCCGCCAGCAGCTTGAGGTTGAGCGCGATGATCACCGCCGCGATCACCCAGGCGATGTTGACCAGCCAGCGCGGTGCCACCAGCGCGCCCATCAGCTTGCGGTCGGAGACGAAGCGCACCAGCGGTACCACCGCGAACGGCAGCTGCATCGACAGCACCACCTGGCTGAGCACCAGCAGGCGCGCCGTGCCCTGTTCGCCATAGATGGCGGTGACCAGCACCACCGGCACGATGGCGATGCCGCGGGTCAGCAGGCGCCGCGCCCACGGCTTCATCCGCAGGTGCAGGAAGCCCTCCATGACGATCTGGCCGGCCAGCGTGGCGGTGACCGTGGAGTTGATGCCCGAGGCCAGCAGCGCGACCGCGAACAGCGTCGAGGCCACGCCGACGCCGAGCATCGGTGCCAGCAGTTCGTAGGCCTGTTCGATCTCCCGCACGTCGGTGCGGCCGTTGGCATGGAACACCGCCGCGGCCAGGATCAGGATCGAGGCGTTGATGAACAGCGCCAGCATCAGGGCGATCGTGCTGTCGGTCACCGCCCAGCGCAATGCCGAGCGCCGGCCGTCGTCGGTGCGCGGGAAGGCGCGGGTCTGCACGATCGACGAATGCAGGTACAGGTTGTGCGGCATGACGGTGGCGCCGAGGATGCCGATCGCCAGGTACAGCGCCTGCGGATCGGTGACCACGGTCGCGCGCGGGATGAAGCCGCCCAGCACCTGTGCCACCGGCGGCGCGGCGATGGCGATCTGCACCGCGAAGCAGCCGAAGATGATCAGCAGCAGCGCGATGACGAAGGCTTCCAGCGCGCGGAAGCCACGGTTCATCAGGTACAGCACCAGCACCACGTCGATGGCGGTGATGATCGCGCCTACCAGCAGCGGGATGCCGAACAGCAGCTTCAACGCGATCGCCGTGCCGATCACCTCGGCCAGGTCGCAGGCGATGATCGCCGCTTCGCAGATCGCCCATAGCGCATGGTTGACCCGCCGCGGATAGTGCGCACGGCAGGCCTGGGCGAGATCGCGGCCGCTGGCGATGCCCAGCCGCGCCGACAGCGCCTGCAGGACGATCGCCATCAGGTTCGACAGCAGGATGACCGACAGCAGCAGGTAGCCGAACGTCGAGCCGCCGGCGATGTCGGTGGCCCAGTTGCCTGGATCCATGTAGCCGACCGATACCAGGTAGCCGGGGCCGAGGAAGGCCAGCAGTCGGTGCCACCAGCGTCCGCCGCGCGGCACCGGCACGCTGCCGTGCATCTCGCCCAGGCTGGGCGAGGTGATCCAGGCATCGGGCTTGGCGGGGGCGGCGTCGTGGGGCATGCGGGCGCATGGGGGAGGGCGTGCCTGCATCATATAGCAGTTGCTATATTGTTGAGCATAGGCAATTTCAATCGAAATCATTGGCGCGGTGCCTCAAAATAGGGGCAGGGCCGCGGCGCCCGTGGCAGGAACGATGAATGCGCAAGACTGACAAGCAGGCGACCAACACCGCCCCGGCACTGGTGGATGCGCATCTGCACGTGGAGAGTTTCCGCCAGGTGCGCGAGGCCCACCGGACCGAGCTGGTGGAGGACTACGTCGAGCTCATCTCCGACCTGCTGGCCGACGGCGGCGAAGCGCGCCAGGTCGACATCGCCGCGCGCATGGGCGTGGCCCAGCCGACCGTGGCCAAGATGCTCAAGCGCCTGGTGCGCGACGGCTGGGTGATCCAGCGGCCCTATCGTGGCGTGTTCCTGACCCCGGCCGGCGAGGCCCTGGCCGAGGAAAGCCGGCAGCGCCACCAGACCGTGGAGCGCTTCCTGCTGGCGCTGGGCGTCGATGCGGACACCGCGCGCCGCGATGCCGAGGGCATCGAGCACCATGTCAGCGAGGCGACCCTGGCCGCCTTCGCCGAGTTCGTGCGCCAGCGGGACGGCGCATGAGCGCGGCCGACGACGAACAGTGGATGCGCCAGGCGCTGGCGCTGGCCGAGCGGGCGCAGCGTGACTTCGACGAGATTCCCGTCGGCGCGGTACTGGTCGGGCCCGATGGCGCGCTGCTGGGCGAAGGCTGGAACTACAACATCGCCAGCCACGATCCGAGCGCGCACGCCGAGATCATGGCCATGCGCGAGGGCGGGCGGCGCCTGCACAACCATCGCCTGGTCGGCTGCACGCTGTACGTGACCCTGGAGCCGTGCGCGATGTGCGCGATGGCGATGGTGCACGCGCGCATCGCGCGCGTGGTGTATGCGGCGAGCGACCCGAAGACCGGGGCGGCCGGCAGCGTGTTCGACCTGTTGACCGATCCACGCCACAACCACCGGGTGGAGGTGGAGGGCGGCCTGCTGGCCGATGAAGCCGGGCGGCGGCTCACCAACTATTTCCGCGCCAAGCGGGGTCGCCCGCTGGTCTGAGCTTGCGTGCGTGGCCTTCGCTGGCGCGCGGGTTATCATGCCAACCTCTTCAGGCAGGCATGGCGGTGACATGGTGGCGACGACGGCGGGCAACGATCGGTTGATCTGGATCGACCTGGAGATGACCGGTCTGGATACCGACCGCGATTCGATCATCGAGATCGCCACCGTGGTGACCGACGGCCAGCTCAACGTGCTGGCGGAAGGGCCCGAGTTCGCCATCGCCCATCCGCTCGCCACGCTGGAGGCGATGGACGAATGGAACCGCAACCAGCACCGCCGTTCGGGGTTGTGGCAGCGGGTGGTCGACAGCCAGGTCAACCACGCCCAGGCCGAAGCGCAGACGGTGGCGTTCCTGCAGCAGTGGATCAGCGCCGGCGCCTCGCCGATGTGCGGCAATTCGATCTGCCAGGACCGTCGCTTCCTGCACCGGCAGATGCCGCGCCTGGAGCGTTACTTCCACTATCGCAACCTGGACGTGTCCACGATCAAGGAACTGGCCCGGCGCTGGTCGCCGCAGGTACTGGCCGGGGTCAGCAAGACTTCCAGCCACACCGCGCTGAGCGACGTGCACGATTCGATCGACGAGCTGCGCCACTACCGGCAGTTCATGGGCGAGCTGGCCGGATTGCCCGGGCCGGGCTGAGCGCTCCGCACCGCCGGGCGCGCCTGTGCCAGAAAGAAGCCCCGCGATGCGGGGCTTCTTCGTTCATGGCCTGCCGGGACTTCTCAGCCGGCGGCCTTCAGCTTGGCCAGGCGCAGCCAGGTGTCGACCACGGTATCGGGGTTGAGCGACACCGACTCGATGCCTTCGCGCATCAGCCACTCGGCCAGGTCCGGATGGTCGGACGGGCCCTGGCCGCAGATGCCGACGTACTTGCCCTTGGCGCGCGCGGCCTTGATCGCCATCGACAGCAGCTTCTTCACCGCCGGGTTCCGCTCGTCGAACAGGTGGGCCACGATCGAGGAGTCGCGGTCCAGTCCGAGCGAGAGCTGGGTCAGGTCGTTGGAGCCGATCGAGAAGCCGTCGAACAGTTCCAGGAACTCGTCGGCCAGCAGCGCGTTGGACGGCACCTCGCACATCATGATGATCTTGAGGCCGTCCTCGCCCTGCTTGAGGCCGTTCTTCTCCAGCACCTCCAGCACCTTGCGCCCTTCCTCCAGCGTGCGCACGAACGGAATCATCACCCAGAGGTTGTCCAGGCCCATCTCGTTGCGCACCTTCAGCACCGCGCGGCATTCCAGCGCGAAGGCGGCGGCGAAGGACGGATCGACGTAACGGCTGGCGCCGCGGAAGCCGATCATCGGGTTCTCTTCATGCGGCTCGTAGCGGTTGCCGCCGATCAGGTTGGCGTATTCGTTGGACTTGAAGTCCGACAGGCGCACGATGACCGTGTTCGGTGCCACCGACGCGGTGAGGGTGGCGATGCCCTCGGCCAGGCGGTTGACGTAGAAGTCCACCGGACTGCCATAGCCGGCGATCTTGGCATCGATCTTCTTCTTCGTCTCGGCGTCCTGCTTGTCGTATTCCAGCAGGGCGTTGGGATGCACGCCGATATGGCTGGCGATGATCATCTCCAGGCGCGCCAGCCCGATGCCGGCGTTCGGCAGCTGGCCGAAGTCGAACGCGCGCTCCGGGTTGGCGACGTTCATCATGATCTTCAGCGGCGCCGGCGGCATGTTGCCCAGGTCGGTGGTGGTGCGCTCGAAGCCCAGCTTGCCTGCGTAGATGTAGCCGGTGTCGCCCTCGGCGCAGCTGATGGTGACTTCCTGGCCGTCCTTGATCTTCTCCAGCGCATTGCCGGTGCCGACCACGGCGGGCACGCCGAGTTCGCGCGCGATGATCGCCGCGTGGCAGGTCCGGCCGCCACGGTTGGTGACGATCGCGCTGGCGCGCTTCATCACCGGCTCCCAGTCCGGGTCGGTCATGTCTGCGACCAGCACGTCGCCTGGCTGCACGCGGCTCATGTCATCGAGCGAACGCACCACGCGCGCGAAGCCGGCGCCGATCTTCTGGCCGATCGCGCGGCCTTCGGCGATCACTTCGCCGCGCTGCTGCAGCGCATAGCGTTCGATCTGGGTGGCGTGGCCGCGCGACTTCACCGTCTCCGGGCGCGCCTGCACGACGAACAGCTTGCCGCTGACGCCGTCCTTGGCCCACTCGATGTCCATCGGGCGGCCATAGTGCTTCTCGATCACCAGCGCCTGCCGGGACAGTTCCTCGACATCGGCGTCGCTGATGGAGAACCTGCCGCGCAGTTCGACCGGCGTGTCCTCGATGCGCACGCGCTCGCCGGGCTTGTCCGAATACACCATGCGCACGGCCTTGCTGCCGAGCGTGCGGCGCAGGATCGCCGGCTTGCCGGCCTGCAGCGTGGGCTTGTAGACGTAGAACTCGTCCGGGTTGACCGCGCCCTGCACGACCATCTCGCCCAGGCCGAGCGAGGCGGTGACGAACACCACGTCGCGGAAGCCCGATTCGGTGTCGAGCGTGAACAGCACGCCGGAGGCGCCGACGTCCGAGCGCACCATCAGCTGCACGCCGGCCGACAGGAACACGTCCTCGTGCTTGAAGCCATGGTGGACGCGGTAGGCGATCGCGCGGTCGTTGTACAGGCTGGCGAAGACTTCCTTGACCTTGTGCACGACGTCGTCGGCACCGGTGACGTTGAGGAAGGTTTCCTGCTGGCCGGCGAACGAGGCGTCGGGCAGGTCCTCGGCGGTCGCCGAGGAGCGCACCGCCACGGCCACGTCGCCACCGCCGTTGTCGGCGCACAGGCGGGCATACGCGCTGCGGATGTCCTGGTCCAGGTCCGGTTGCAGCGGGGCGTCGATCACCCAGCCGCGGATTTCCTTGCCGGCGATCGTCAGCGCATTGACGTCCTCGACGTCCAGCGTGGCCAGCTTGTCGAAGATGCGCTTGGACAGGTCGTTGTGCGCGATGAAGGCCTTGAAGGCCTCGGCGGTGGTGGCATAACCCCCCGGCACCGATACGCCGAGCCCGGCCAGATTGCCGATCATCTCGCCCAGCGAGGAATTCTTGCCACCCACGCGGGCCAGGTCGGCCAGGCGCAGCTCATGCAACCACAGGATGTTCTCGTTCAAGCGCGATGCTCCGTATGGCCATCGCCCGAGCGGGCTGCATGGCCGCGTCCGTAGGAAGAAGCCACTATGATGCAGTGCGCCAGCAATGCCGCACAAGATTGCATTCTTCAGCCAAACGCGTTTTCACCCCGGGAGAGATGCCGATGTCGACGATCCGGCCGGTGTTCTATGTGTCCGATGGAACCGGTATCACCGCTGAAACCATTGGGCATAGCCTGCTGACCCAGTTCAGCGGTTTCAGCTTCGTCACCGACCGCCTGTCGTTCATCGACGATCCAGACAAGGCGCGTGAAGCCTGCCAGCGGGTGGTCGCCGCCGGTGAGCGCTACCAGACGCGCCCGATCGTGGTGAATTCCTGCGTGGACCCCCAGTTGAGCCTGATCCTGGCCGAGAGCGGGGCGCTGATGCTGGACGTGTTCGCGCCGTTCATCGAGCCGCTGGAGCGCGAGCTCAACAGCCCCCGCCATTCGCGGGTCGGCCAGGCCCACGGCATGGTGGATTTCGAGACCTACCACCGCCGCATCAACGCGATGAACTTCGCGCTCAGCCACGACGATGGCGTGGCGCTGGACTACGACGAGGCGGACGTGATCCTGGTGGCGGTATCGCGGGCGGGCAAGACCCCGACCTGCATCTACCTGGCCCTGCATTACGGCGTGAAGGCGGCCAATTACCCGCTCACCGACGAGGACCTGGAGTCGGACAACCTGCCGCCCCGGCTGCGCCCCTACCGGCGCAAGCTGTTCGGCCTGACCATCGACCCGGAGCGGCTGCAGCAGATCCGCCAGGAACGCCGGCCCAATTCGCGCTATGCGGCCGCCGACACCTGCCGCCGCGAGGTGGCCGCGGCCGAACGGATGTTCCAAATGGAGCGGATCCCGACCCTGAGCACCACGCATACCTCGATCGAGGAGATTTCCAGCAAGGTGTTGACCACCTTCGGGCTGCAGCGCGAGATGTTCTGACCAGGGTCCCGGGCGCCGGGACGAGCGGCCCGGACGGCGCCATGCAGCTGCGCTGGATGGGGGCACGGGCCGGGCTTTTCAATGCTGCCTTTGCCGCGGCGCAGCGTGTAGCATCGGCCGCATGCAACCCGCCTTCGCCCGCCACGAGCGCATCCCCCGGCTGAGCCGCTTTGGCTGGCTGATGGGGCTCTATGCGGAGAACTACGTCCACCTGACCCGGCTGTTCGCCCCGGCCGACCTGGCCCAGGGCAGCTACCTGTCCAGCGTCGGTGATGGCCTGGACCTGCGCGTGGAGGTGCTCGAGCGCCACCCCTATACGGTGGAACTGCGGCTGACCTACGACCTGTGCGACCCGGTCACCGGCGAACCGGACCCGTCGGCCTACGTGCGCGTCTACCGCGATGCCCGCCAGGCCGAGACGACCCACTGCTATGTCGGCCGCCGCTGGCAGGACGTGATGGGACTGTACCCGCCGCCGGCCGAGCTGATCAGCCACCGCATGCGGATGAACACCTTCCTCGGCAAGTGGCTGGAATACCTGGCCGAGCGCGGCCATGGCGTGGCCCGGCTGCGGCCGGTCGAGTCGGCCCTGGGCTCGCCGCTGCCGGCGGGCTGACCTGCACCCGGGGCCGGGGGCGGCGCCCGATCGGTCATACTGCCGTCCCCGAAACGCACCACCGGCCATGCCCTATACCCCGATTGTCGCCACCCTCGGCTACGTGCTGTCCGCCGATGGCACCCAGGTCCTGATGATCCACCGCAACGCCCGCCCCGGTGACCATCACCTGGGCAAGTACAACGGGCTGGGGGGCAAGGTCGAACCGGAAGAGGACATCATGGCCTGCATGCGCCGCGAACTGCGCGAGGAGGCCGCGATCGAATGCGAGTCGATGCGCTTCCGCGGCACCCTGAGCTGGCCCGGCTTCGGCAAGCACGGCGAGGACTGGCTGGGCTTCGTGTTCATCATCGACCGCTTCAGCGGCGAGCCGCCGGCGGCCAATCCGGAGGGCGCGCTGGAGTGGGTGCCGGTGGATCGCCTGCAGGACCTTCCGCTGTGGGAGGGCGACCGCCATTTCCTGCCGCTCGTGTTCGACGCCGATCCGCGCCCGTTCCATGGCGTGATGCCGTATCGCGACGGCCGCATGCTGTCCTGGAGCTACTCGCGGTGAGCGTCGCCTAACAGAAAGATTCCGGCGCTGTCCAATCCGCTGACCCCGGCGATTTTGTCAACCGTTTCGACTATCCACACCCCTTGTGGACAAGCTTATGGACAATCGCCGGGAGCCCGCGCCGGGATTGGCTGTCAAGTACCGTGGCGAATAATTCGCCAGAGTTTTTTTGCCGGGAATTTTCTTCACTGCGCGGTCCAGCCGCCGTCGATCGCCAGGGTCTGGCCGGTGATGTTGCGGGCCGCCGGGGAGGCCAGGAAGGCGATCGTGCCGGCCAGTTCGTCGTACTCGATGAAGCGCCCCTTCGGCATCGGCGCCAGCATCACCTTCGCCACCACCTCGTCCTCGGCCATGCCGCGCGTGCGCGCCTGGTCGGCGATCTGCCGGTCCACCAGCGGCGTCTTCACGTAGCTGGGGCAGAGCGTGTTGATGGTGATGTCGTGGGCGGCGGTTTCCAGCGCCACGGCCTTGGAGAATCCCACCAGGCCGTGCTTGGCGGCGACATAGGCGCTCTTGTACGGGCTGGCCACCAGCGAATGGATGCTGCCGATGTTGACGATGCGGCCGAAGCCGCGTTCGCGCATGCCCGGCAGCACCGCCCGGGTCAGCCGCGCCACGCCGGTCAGCATGACCTGTACCAGCAGGTCCCAGCGCGCCATGGGGAATTCCTCCAGCGGCGCCACGTGCTGCAGCCCGGCGTTGTTGACCAGCACGTCCGGGCCCCGCGGGAGGCGGGACAACGCGTCGGCGACGCTGTCGTCGGCGGTCACGTCGAGCGCGAGCGCCTCGGCCGAGCCGCCCTCGGCGCGGATCGCGGCCGCGACCGCCTCGGCGGCGGCCAGGTCCAGGTCGCTGGCGATGACATGGCGCCCGGCTTCGCCGAGCTGGCGGGCGATGCCCGCGCCGATCCCGCTGCCGGCGCCGGTGATGAGGACGTGATGCATGGAGGTCTCCGATGGAGGGGGCAGGTGGAGCGGGGGATGGGGTGCCGCGGCGCCCTTGCCCGCGCTAACCTGTGTACCAGCCCAAGCCCCGAGCCTGCATGAAACGCCATTTCTCGATGTTGCGCGACTTCCAGCTGGCGGACTGGTTCACCCTGGCCAATGCGTTCTGCGGTACCGGTGCGATCTTCGCCGCCATGCGCTTCCTGCAGGACGGCCACCGCGGTGACCTGCTGTTCGGCATGGCGCTGATCCCGCTGGCCTTCATCTTCGATGCCCTGGACGGGCGGGTGGCGCGCTGGCGCAAGTCGTCCTCGACCCTGGGCCGCGAACTGGACTCGCTGGCCGACGTGATCTCCTTCGGCGTCGCCCCGGCCGCGCTCGGCTATGCCTGCGGCATGCAGGGCGGCTGGGACTGGCTGGTGCTGAGCTATTTCGTCTGCTGCGGCGTCAGCCGCCTGGCACGCTACAACGTCACCGCCGAGGAGATCGCCGGCGAAGGCGACAAGGTGGCCTATTTCGAAGGCACCCCGATCCCGACCAGCCTGGTGCTGGTCATCGTGCTGGCCGTGGCCGCGGCCAATGGCCGCATCGGCGATGCGCTGTGGTGGGGCGAGTGGCGGATCGGACCGTGGCTGCTGCATCCGCTGGTGCTGCTGTTCGCGCTGTCCGGCTCGCTGATGATCAGCAAGACCCTGCGCATCCCCAAGCCGTGACCGGCCGGGCAGGGGCGCGCAGGGTTATCATCGCGCCTCGATGACGGAGAGCGAGATGGCGGGCAATGGCGGCGACGATCCGGGCCGGGCGGCTGACGCGCAGCGGTACTGGCAGGCCTGGGCCGACGCGGTGAAGACCGGCGGCGGGGCCGGCGGCGCGCAGGCGCCGCTGGACTGGTCGCAGGCCATGGGCTGGTGGCGCGGCGTGCTGGGCGAGAGCGTGCCGGCAGACGCGCAGGGACCGGTCGACCGCGCCAGCGGGCCGGCGGCCGACTGGCTGGGTCTCATGCAGCAGGTGGCCGCGCGGTTCGCCGGTCGCGATACCAGCAGCGCCGAGGTGGCCGGCGCCTGGCGCGAGGCGGTCGAGGGCCAGCGCGAGCAGCTGCTGCAGTGGACGCTCGGCGCGCTGCGCGGCGGCGTGGCCGGTGGCTTCGACCCCTGGCTGCAGCAGGCCGCGCAGACCCTGGAGCAGTGGCAGCGCGACAGTGCGCCCTGGCTCGACATGCCGGCCTTCGGCCTGGGCCGCAACCACCAGTCGCGCTGGCAGTCGCTGGGCAAGCTGCAGCAGGACTACCAGGCGCGTTCGCAGGCCTACCTCGAGCAGCTGCGGGCCGCACTGGACCGCGCGTTCGGCGTGTTCGAGGCCAAGCTCTCCGAGCACGAGGCGCTGGGCAGCCAGCTGACCAGCGCCCGGGCGATGTTCGACCTGTGGATCGAGGCGGCCGAGGAGGCCTATGCCACGACCGCGCTGTCGGAGGAATTCGGCGAGATCTACGGCGCCTTCGCCAACGCCCACATGCGTCTGCGCGCGGCGCTGCAGCGCGAGGCCGAGGAGGTCGCCAGCCAGTACGGCCTGCCGACCCGTTCGGAGATGGACGCCGCGCACCGCCGCATCGCCGAGCTCGAGCGCAGCGTGCGCCGGCTGCTGGCCGCGCAGGCCGCCGGGCAGGGCGCAGCGGTCGCCCCCGCCGCGCCGGCCCGCACATCCACGCCCAAGCCCGCGCCGAAGGCGACAAGGAGCGCCAAGGCTGCCGACAAGCCCGCGCCCCGGGCCGCTGACAAGGCGGCCAGCGCCGGCAAGACCGGCAAGGCCGCGCCGGCGCGCAAGCCCGGCGGGAGCCGCGCGCGATGAAGGGGCCGCTGGGTTTCGGCATCGATGACCTGCTGCAGGAAACCCTGTCGCTGCAGCGCAAGCTGGCCGAGGGACTGAAGGTCCTGCCCGGCGTGGACGAGGTCGACTACGGTGCCACCGCGCGCGAGGAAGTCTGGCGCGATGGCCGGGTGGTGCTCTACCGCTTCGTCGGCGACAAGCCGCCGACCGCCCGGGTGCCGCTGCTGATCGTCTATGCGCTGGTCAACCGGCCGTACATGGTCGACCTGCAGGCCGACCGTTCGCTGGTGCGCGGGCTGCTGGCCCAGGGCGAGGACGTCTACGTGCTGGACTGGGGCTATCCGGACCGCTCCGAGCGCTACCAGACGCTGGAGGACTACCTGCTGCGCTTCCTCGACGGCGCCGTGGACGCGCTGCGCGCGCGTGCCGGGGTGCCGGCGGTGGACGTGCTCGGCGTCTGCCAGGGCGGGACGTTCTCGTTGTGCTATGCCGCGCTGCGCCCGCGCAAGGTGCGCAACCTGGTCACCATGGTGACGCCGGTGGACTTCCATACCCCGGACAACATGCTCGCCAGCTGGGCGCGCACCATCGACGTGGACCTGTTCGTCGACACCCTCGGCAACGTGCCGGCGGACCTGATGAACGCCAGCTACCTGATGCTCAAGCCGTTCCGGCTCAACCTGCAGAAGTACGTCGGGTTGCTGGACATCCTCGACGATCCGCGGGCGCTGGAGGATTTCCTGCGCATGGAGAAGTGGATCTTCGACTCCCCCGACCTCGCCGGTGAAGCCTTCCGCGAGTTCGTCAAGCAGTTCTACCAGCGCAACGGCCTGGTCGAGGGCGGCATCGAGATCGGCGGCGAGGTGGTTGACCTGGCCGCGGTCGACATGCCGCTGCTGAACATCTACGCCGAGCAGGACCACCTGGTGCCGCCGGCGGCGTCGCGGGCGCTGGCCGGTCGTACCGGCAGCGGCGACTACAGCGAGCTGGGTTTCCGCGGCGGCCACATCGGCATCTATGTCTCCGGGCGGGCCCAGCGCGAAGTGCCGCTGGCGATCCACCAGTGGTTGCGCGAGCGTGGCGGCGCGCGGCGCTGAGCGCCTTGCCATCGCGGTGCTGCTGGCGCTGTCGCTGCCGGCCGCGGCCGCTCCAACGGGTGCCGCCGACGGCGAGATCCGCGCCCTGATCGCGGCGCTGGCCGATTCGCCCTGCCGCTTCCAGCGCAACGGCAGCTGGTACGACGCACCACGCGCGGCGGCTCACCTGCAGCGCAAGTACGATTACCTGCGCAAGCGCGGCCAGGCCGGCGACGCGCAGCAGTTCATCGCGCGGGCTGCCAGTACCAGCAGCGTCAGCGGCCGTCCTTACCGGGTGGCCTGTCCTGGCCAACCCGAGCGCGATGCCGGTCCCTGGTTCGGCGACCAGCTGCAGGTGCTGCGTCGTCACCCGGGCTCGCGCTGAAGCCGGCTATATTGGCCCGTGACTGCACCGGAGCCTCCTGCATGAGTACCACGCCGCGCACGCTGTCCCGTTCGCTCAACGACCGCATGATTGCCGGGGTCATGGGAGGCATCGCCCATCGCTTCGGCTGGAGCTCGACGCTGCTGCGGGTCATCTACGTGATCGTGTCGATCGCCTCGGCGGCGTTCCCGGGCATCCTGGTCTACCTGCTGCTGTGGCTGCTGATCCCCAACGAGGCCGACTGACGCCCCGTCGCGCCGGCCTGCTCGCGCTGCAGTGCCTGGGCGCGGCCTGGACCGCGCCCAATACCCTGGCCGGGCTGCTCGCCGGCGTGTGCGGCATGGTCGCCGGCGCCCGCCCGCGGTGGCATCGGCATGAGCGGGCGCTGGTGTTCGAACGCTGGCCCTGGGGGCCGGGTGGGGCGATGACGCTGGGCAATGTCATCCTGCTCAAGGGCGCCTCGCTGGATGCGCCGTGCATCACCTATGCGCACCGGGCCGGCCACGGCGAGCAGCCGTGCCTGCGGCTGGGCGACCACGAACGCGCGCACGTGTTCCAGTACCTGTTGCTGGGACCGCTGTTCCTGCCGGTCTACCTGGCCTGCGGTGGCATCAGCGTGCGCAACCCGCTCGAGCGCGCGGCCGATCATTACGCCCTGCACGGGAGTGGCTGGTGGCCGTGGTGGCCCCCTCAGCGCAGGCGCCCGAAGCCGAACAGTCCGGCCAGCGGGTGAGCGCGGCGTTCGATCGCCGCGCGCAGCAGGCCGGCGCCCAGCATGCTGTAGGTGATGCCGTTGCCACCGTAGGCCATCGCGAACAGGACCCGCGGCCCATGCTGCGCATGGGCGCCGAAGAACGGCAGGCCGTCGGCGGTTTCGGCGAAGGTGCCGCCCCAGGCGAAGACCGGGCGCAGGCGCAGGTCCGGCATCGCCCGGGCGATCTTCGCCTGCAGCCGCGCCGCCTTGCGCAGCACGCGCGCATCGCGGCGCGCGGGCAGGTCGATGTCGTCGTCCTCCCCGCCGGCAATGACGCGCCCGTCGGCGGTGCCGCGCAGGTACAGGTAGGGGCGCGCGGTCTCCCACATCATCGTATGGCGCAGCGCGCCGGCTTCGCGGTCGTCCAGCGGATCGGTGACGAAGGCATAGCTGCTGCGGTTGCGCGCCACGCGCTGGTCCAGCCACTGCTGGCCGGCGTAGCCGGCCGCCACGACCAGGTGCGCGGCGTTCACGCAGGCACCATCGGCGGTGCGCAGGCGCACGCCGCGCGTGGTTGCCTCCATCGCGGTCACCGCGGTGCGGTCATGGACCGCCGCGCCGGCGGCGACGCAGCGGCCCAGCAGTCGGTAGGTCATGCGATACGGATCCATCTGCGCGGCCTGGCGGCTGAGCAGGCCGCCGGGCGCGCGCACGCCATGGTCGTGCCACAGCGCCGTCGCGTCGCGCCACTCGACGTCCAGCCCGATCCGCCGCCGCGCCGCGAGCTCGGCCTGCAGGGCCGGCACGTCGCCGCGGCGGCTGGCGTAGTAGAGGCTGTCGTTGCGGCGGAAATCCACCTGGCCGACCGCGCGGGCGCGTTCGTGCAGCTGGTCGATCGCCTCGGCGCAGGCCAGGTAGGCCTGCGTGGCGTGTCCCGGGCCCAGCGTGCGGGCCAGCTCCACCAGCGGCACGTCGATCTCGTACTGCAGCAGCGCCGTGCTCGCCGAGGTGCTGCCCCAGCCGATCTCGCGCTGCTCCAGCACCACCACTGCATGGCCATGGCGCACGAGCTCGTCGGCGATGAGCGCGCCGGTCACGCCGCCGCCGATGATCGCCACGTCGCAGCGCACGTCACCTTGCAGGCGCGGGAACGCGCGCATCAGGCCGTTGCGCACCGACCAGAACGGATAGCCGCTTTTCAGGTCCATCGAATGCCTGTGTTCGAACTGAACGGATGGTCTAGCGGCGTTGAAGTTAAGCGACGGTGACGCAGCAGTTCGATGATCGTCGTCATCGAACCGCAAACAGGCGCGGTTAACGTGGGTGAGCGGGTCCTAACAACCACCTGCGTATGCTTCGGTCGGTTCCAGTAACACGAAGGTGAGACATGTCGATCCTCCTGTATGTCGGTGGCAGCAAGGATGGCGAGAAAGGCGTGGTGCCGTACGGCTTCCGCCGTTCGATGGCGATGACCGAGGAAGGCCCCGAGTTCTACGCCGAGCGCGTGCTGTCGCTGGAGCGGTTCGGCAAGGTGCGGGTGATGGCGCTGGAATCGCTGCAGGACACCTTCGTGGTCGAGCGCATCACCGACCATTACGCCCGCGACTGACCCGCCCGCCGGGCCGCACCGGGCCGACAGGGTTCGCGCCGGTGCTGTCAACGGGTTTCCGCGCCGGTCGGGCGCTGCCAGAATGCCGGCTCCGTAACCGCAGCACGTTGAACGCATGCAAGACGCCAAGGCCGATTCCCGGCTCGCCCAGCAGATCGCCCAGACCATCGCCGAGGAAATCGGCGCCCAGACCGCCCAGGCCCGCGCCGCCATCGCCCTGCTGGACGAAGGCGCCAGCGTTCCGTTCATCGCCCGCTACCGCAAGGAAGTCACCGGCGGCCTGGATGACACCCAGCTGCGCAACCTGGAAGTCCGCCTGGTCTACCTGCGTGAGCTGGAAGACCGCCGCGCCGCGGTGATCGCCAGCATCGACGAGCAGGGCAAGCTCAGCGACGAGCTGCGCGCCGAGATCCTGGCCGCCGACACCAAGTCGCGCCTGGAAGACCTCTACCTGCCGTACAAGCCCAAGCGCCGCACCCGCGCGCAGATCGCCCGCGAAGCAGGCCTGGAGCCGCTGGCCGACGGCCTGCTGGCCGACCCGTCGCTGCAGCCGGAGGCATTCGCCGCCGGCTTCGTCGATGCCGACAAGGGCGTGGCCGACGCCAAGGCCGCGCTGGAAGGCGCGCGCGCGATCCTGATGGAACGCTGGGGCGAGGATGCCGCGCTGGTCGGCGAGCTGCGCCAGTGGCTGGGCGAGCAGGGCGTGATCCGCGCCCGTGTCGCCGAGGGCAAGGAAGAAGCCGGCGCCAAGTACCGCGACTACTTCGAGCACGCCGAATCGCTGGCGAAGATCCCCTCGCACCGCCTGCTGGCGCTGTTCCGCGCGCGCCGCGAGGAGATCCTGTTCCTGGAGCTGGATCCCGGCGCCGACGCCGAGGCTGGCCACCAGTACTGCGAAGGCCGGGTGGCGCTGGCCGCCGGCGTCGCCGCCAAGGGGCGCCCGGGCGATGCCTGGCTGTTGGCCGCCTGCCGCCTGACCTGGCGCGCCAAGCTGCACATGCACCTGCTGCTGGACCTGTTCAACCAGGCCCGCGAGAAGGCCGAGGCCGACGCGATCGGCGTGTTCGGCGACAACCTCAAGGACCTGCTGCTGGCCGCACCGGCCGGCCCGCGCACCGTGCTGGGGCTGGACCCGGGCATCCGCACCGGCTGCAAGGTCGCCGTCGTCGACGCGACCGGCAAGCTGGTCGCCACCGAGACGATCTATCCGCACGAGCCCAAGCGGCAGTGGGACCAGTCGCTGGCGATCCTGCGCAGGCTGTGCATGCAGCACGACGTGCAGTTGATCGCGATCGGCAACGGCACCGCCAGTCGCGAGACCGACAAGCTCGCCGGCGAGGTCATCAAGGCGATGCCGGAGGCCAAGGTGCAGAAGATCGTGGTCAGCGAGGCCGGCGCATCGGTGTACTCGGCCTCCGAGTTCGCGGCGAAGGAATTCCCGAACCTCGATGTGTCGCTGCGCGGCGCGGTGTCGATTGCCCGGCGCCTGCAGGATCCGCTCGCGGAACTGGTCAAGATCGAGCCCAAGGCCATTGGCGTGGGCCAGTACCAGCACGATGTCGACCAGTTCCGCCTGGCGCGTGCGCTCGATGCGCGCGTGGAGGACTGCGTGAACGCGGTCGGCGTGTACGTCAATACCGCCTCGGCGGCGCTGCTGTCGCGCGTGTCGGGGCTGTCTTCGACGGTGGCCGAGAACATCGTCCGCCACCGCGACGAGAACGGTCCGTTCAAGCGCCGCAGGGACCTGCTGAAGGTGCCGCGGCTGGGCGACAAGACGTTCGAGCAGTGCGCCGGCTTCCTGCGCATCGCCGACGGCGACGAGCCGCTCGATGCGTCGGCCGTGCACCCGGAGGCCTATCCGGTGGTCGAGCGCATCGTCCACGGCACCGGCAAGCCGATCAAGGCGCTGCTGGGCGATGGCGGCTTCCTGCGTGGCCTCAAGGCCGAGCAGTACACCGACGAGCAGTTCGGCGTGCCGACCGTGCGTGACATCCTCAAGGAACTGGAGAAGCCCGGCCGCGACCCGCGACCGGAGTTCAAGGCCGCGCAGTTCGCCGAAGGCGTCGAGGACATCAAGGACCTGCGTCCGGGCATGGTGCTCGAAGGCGTGGTCAGCAACGTGGCCGCGTTCGGTGCCTTCGTCGACATCGGCGTGCACCAGGACGGACTGATCCACATCTCGGCGTTGTCGGACACCTACGTGAAGGATCCGCGCGACGTGGTCAAGGCCGGCGACATCGTCAAGGTGAAGGTGCTGGAAGTGGATGTGCCGCGCAAGCGCATCGCGCTGACCCGGCGCATGGACGACACGCCGGCCGCGGCTGGTCGTGACGCGCGCGCACCGCAGGGCGCGCGCGACGAGCGTCGTGACGACCGCCGGGGTGGGCCCGGTGGCAATGGCGGTGGCCGCGGTGCCGGTGGCGGCAAGCCGCGTCCGGCTACCTCGGCACCGCCGGCCAACAGCGCGCTCGCCGACGCCTTCGCCCGCGCCCGGCGCAGCTGAGGCGGCCGGCGAGGGGCGCTGGCGCGCCCCTCACGTGCCGGATCGCGCGGCTCGCGTGCTCCTCAGGCCGTGGCGGTGTGGTCGGCCGACGCGCGATCGCGCGGCCGGCCCAGTGCTTCGATCAGTTCGACCAGGCCCAGCGGATCCAGTGGCTTGCCCATGTGGCCGTCGAAGCCGGCCATCATCGCCTTCTCGCGGTCTTCCTCGCGCACGTAGGCGGTCAGCGCGATCGCCGGGATCTGCGGCTGCCGCACCTGGCCGCCGGTGCGCACGGCCTGGATCAGGTCGTAACCATCGCGGCCGGGCATGGCGATGTCGCTGATCAGCGCGTCATAGCGTTCCTGCCGGAGCAGCTGTTCGGCGGCATCGGCCGACGCGGCGCAGGTGACCTGCGCGCCGGCGTGGCGGAGGAAGTGCTCGGCCGCGTCGCGCGAGTCGCCATCGTCATCGACCAGCAGCAGGTGCGTGCCGCGCAGGCGACCGGCCATTTCCTGTGGCAGTGGCCCGACCTTGCCGTTGGCCGGATCCTGTGCCCGTGGCGCGCTGACACCGTGCTGGTAGGGCAGCACGAGGGTGAACGTCGCGCCCAGCCCGTGGCCGGCGCTGGTGGCGCCGAGCCAGCCGCCGTGCAGGTCGATCAACTGGCGCGAGATCGACAGCCCCAGGCCGAGCCCGCCGACCCGGCGGGTGGTGCTGGCATCGGCCTGGCGGAAGCGGTCGAACACGTGCGGCAGGAAATCCGAGGCGATGCCGACGCCGGTGTCGTGCACCGACAGCCGCAGGTGGTCCGGCGCGGCGGCCATTTCCAGCTCGACCCGGCCACCGGCGGGGGTGAACTTGATCGCGTTGCCGAGCAGGTTCACCAGCACCTGCTGCAGGCGCCCGGCGTCGCCGAAGAACGGCGTTGGCGAGCCATCATCGAGCCCGCGCACGCACAGCTCCACCTGCTTGGTGCCGGCGGTGGGGCGCATCAGGTCGATGGTGCTGCGGGCGAGCCCGCCGATGTCGAAATGTTCCGGCTGCAGGCGCACCTTGCCGGACAGGATCGCGCTCATGTCCAGCAGGTCGTCGATGATCTGTGCCTGCGAGCGGGCGCTGCGCTCGATGATGACCAGGCCCTTGCCGATGTTCTCCGGGGCGAACGCATCGGTCTGCATCAGCCGCGACCAGCCCAGGATGGCATTGAGCGGCGTGCGCAGCTCGTGGCTGAGCGTGGCCAGGAAGTCGTCCTTGATCCGGCTGGCTGTTTCGGCCTCGTTGCGGGCGTCGGTTTCGGCCTGCAGCGAGGCCTTGAGCTGGGCGTCGATGCGGTTGCGCTCGATCACGATGCCGGCCAGGTGCGAGGCCGAGCGCGCCATGGCCTGTTCGTGCAGCGTCGACAGGTACGGCTCGCGGTAGTACATCGCCAAGGTGCCCAGCACCACGCCGTTGCTGCCGAGGATCGGGGTCACGTAGCAGGCGGCGATGCCCATCGCCAGCGCGTCCACGCGGTGGTCATCCCAGTGCAGGTCGACGGCGACGTCCTCGCAGATCACCTGGTGCCCGGCATGGGCGGCGCGGCTGCACGGGGTGCCGGTCGGGGAGATCGGCAGGCCGTCGAAGCGCACGGCGTACTCCAGCGGCAGGCTGGGCGCGGCGGCGCATCGCAGCTGCGTCTGTTCGGGATTGGCCAGCATGATCGAGCAGCGCAGCGCGCGTTCGCCACGCGCCTCCACGCTCAGGGCGATGGAGTCGAGCACGATCGCCAGCGGCGCGCCGGTGGTGATCAGGCCGAGGATGGAACGCTCGGAGGCGGTCGCATCCTCGATGCGCTTGCGCTCGGAGATGTCCATCAGCGAGCCGATGTGGCCGAGGAAGGCGCCATCCATGCCGAAGTGCGCGGTCGCCGTGTCCATGCACCAGCGGTATTCGCCGTCGCGGCGGCGCACGCGGTATTCGGCATTGAAGGCGCGGCGTTCGTCCAGCGCCTGCAGGAAGCCGTGGCGCACCCGGGCCAGGTCGTCGGGATGGACCACCTCCCACCAGCCGGCCGGGATGGCTTCCTCGGTGCTCTGGCCGGTGAACTCGGTCCAGCGCGGGTTCCAGTACACGCAGTTGCCCTGCGGATCGGACATCCAGATCATCGCCGGCACGGTTTCGCACAGCTTGCGGAAACGCGCCTCGCTCTCGGCCAGGCGTTCCTCGAAGCCACGACGGTCGTGGATGTCGGTATAGGTGCCGATCCACTGGCTGATCCGGCCATCGTCCTCGCGTACCGGCAGCGCGCGCGCCAGGTGCCAGCGGTATTGCCCGTCGTAGCGGCGCAGCTCGCATTCGATCTCGAATCCGTCGCCTTCGCGCAGCGCCCGGCGCCAGGTCGAGGCGGCATGCCGCAGGCCGACATCGGTATGCGCCATCTCCCAGCCTTCGCGGGCATCGGCGTGCGGGTCGCAGCCGGTGTATTCGTGCCAGCGGCTGTTGAAGAATCGCGCCACGCCATCGGTATCGGCGACGAAGATGATCTGTGGCAGGGTATCGGCCAGCCGCCGCAGCCGCGCTTCGTTGGACGAAAGCTGGCGCTGTGCCTTGCCGCGCTGGAGCGATTCCCAGCAGCGTGCGACCACCAGTCGCACCAGTTCGATCTCGTGGCTGGTCCAGCGCCGCGGGGTGGTCTGGTGCACGCCCATCACCGCGACCAGCTGGCCGTTCTTGTGCAACGGCACCACGAGCGTGGCGCGGATGCCGTTGTCGCGGTAGCGGTCGGCCAGGAAGCGCGGCGCGACCTGGTCGCGGGTGTCGCGGACCAGCCAGGCGCGGTTGTCCAGCAGCGCGTCGACGAAACCCTCGGCGACGTTGCGCAGGTCGAACTCGCCACGCAGGCTGGGCATGCCCTCGACATGGTCGCTGAGCACGCGCAGGGTCCGCCGGTCCATGTCGACCAGGCCGTAGCCGGTGCGGTTGGCATGCAGTTGCTGGCACAGCATGCGCACGCTGGTGTCCAGGATCTGCTGTGGGTCGGACAGGTCGAGCAGGGCATCCTCCAGCGCCAGCAGGAAGCGGTTGCGTTCCTCGACATGGCGCTGGCCGGTGACATCGATGCCGTGCACCAGGATCGCATCCACCGCGCCGCGATCATCGCGCATGGGCTGGTAGACGAAATCCAGCAGGGCCTCATAGGGCTCTTCCTCGAACGGGCGCTCCAGCACCAGATGGATGGCTTGGCCGACGAAGGGCTCGCCACCGAGGCGGACGCGGTCGAGCAGGGAAATCACGCCCTGGTCTGCGACCTCGGGCAACGCCGCCAACAGGGGGCGGTCGATTATCTGGCGTTCGCCCACCAGCTGCTTCATGCGCTGGTTGGCGCTTTCGATCACGTAATCGGGACCGCGCAGCACGGCCAGGAAAGCCGGCGACTCCTCGAAGGCGGTGACCATGTGCGGCGCGCGCGACTGCCGCTCGCGCACGCACAGCACGCCGGCCACGCCGGCGTCGTCGAACAGCGGGCTGCAGGCCCAGCTGCCGCCGGCCGAGGCCGGCAGGCGGGGCGGGGGATCCAATGGGCCCAGTGCCTGCACGCTGGCCCAGGCCGCGGCCAGCTCATCGCGCAGCGGCGAGGGCAGGGACACCAGCGGCTGGCCGAAAGCTTCCTGGCCGGCGCTGCCGAGCAGCGCGGCGGCGGCATCGTTGCAGGCGCAGTTGAGCGCCGGGCCCCACAGCAGGGTGGCCGGGGCCGGACTGTTCAGGCACAGCGACAGCGCGCTGCGCAGGGAGGACGGCCATTGCGCGGGCGCACCCCAGGCATCGGCCAGGCTGGCCGAGCCCAGCAGCCACTCCGAACAGCCTCCGATGGTGGTGCCGGCGCGGGCCGGCTCTGACGTCTCCATGCGGCTCCCCAGTCGCAACCCAGGAACAAGCTCATCATAAACAGACTGCACTACCGCCTGATGGCGCATCGGCTCAGCTGCTGGCGGCGATTTCCTGCGCCTGCCGCAGGCTGCGCACCAGGTCCTCGGCCAGGTACGGCTTGACCAGCACGATGCCGCGATCGAACGCCGAGGGCAGGCGGGTGCCGGTCTGGCCGGTGGCCAGCACGAACGGCACGCCCATCTCGCCCAGGCGCTCGGCGATCGGCTCGCTGGTCTGGTCGCCACCGAGGCGGAAGTCCAGCACCGCCAGGTCCGGGGAAGCGCCGCCCAGCAGGGCCATGGCTTCGTCCACGGTGGCGGCTGGACCGGAAACCGCGGCGCCGGCCTGGGCCAATTGCAGCTCCAGCAGCATCGCGTTCATCTCGTCATTCTCGACCACGAGCACGCGCAGCCCCTGTAATGCCGACATTGGCTTCTCCTCCTAGAGGATCGGGAGTATAGCCGCGTAGGCCCGGCGATGGCCGGGGAGGGACAAAAACGAGACAACGGTCCGGTTGTTCCCCATCCCGCCAAGCCTCCGCTATACTCCCGGGCCGCGCCGAAGTGGCGGAATCGGTAGACGCAGCGGACTCAAAATCCGCCGCCCTTAAAAGCGTGTGGGTTCGAGTCCCACCTTCGGCACCAGCGACTGACGGCACCTCACGGGTGCCGTTTTTCGTTGGCGATGCCGGCGCTGTCCCGCATTCACGCGCCGCGGCCAGGCTGGCTTCGAGGGGCATGCGACTGACTTCCGGCACATGCCCGGGCCGGGGCCCCCCGCGAATCTGGCTGCGGCTGCCACTCCCGGGAAGGTCGTGATGAAACTCCTCGCCGCGCTGTCCGCTGTCGTGCTGGTTTTTCCCGTCGTCGCCATCGCGGCCACCGCGCCCGCGCCACGGACCGCCGAGGCGGTCAAGGCTGCCGATGACAGCTGGATGGAGGCCGAGATCCGCGGGGACGGGGCCTTCCTTTCCGAACTACTGCTGGAAGGTTACGTGTCGGTCGATCCGGCCGGCAGGATCACCACCAAGCAGCAGATCGTCGCCGGCGCCAACCAGCGCGGGAAGTCCGAGGCCTTCGCCCGTGAAGTGGCACAGTGGCGCGCGGCGCATCCCAGCGAGGCCGCGGTGGCGCTATTTGGCGATACCGCGGTGCTGACCTGGAACTCGGCCAACCCGGGCAACGCCACCCCGGTCCACTCCTCGGACGTGTTCGTCTATCGCGATGGCCGCTGGCGCGCGGTCTATTCACAGCACACGACCTCGTCGAACTGATCCGTCGACAGGCGGCGAAAGCAAAAGACGCCCCGGACCCGCCGGGGCGTCGCGCTTCCCTGGGGAGGAGGGACTAACTACTTGCCGGCCGGCTTGGCCGGCAGCGCCTGGCGCTCGCGGAAGGCCTTGATCTTGCCGATCGCCTTGATCTCGTGGAGCTCCTCTTCCAGCACGTTGGCCGGGTTGAAGCTGGGCGGGAACGAGCGCGGCGGGAAGTCCTTGAAGGTGCCGGCGAAGTCGTAGACCAGCTGCATCATCCCGTAGGCGCTGCCGACATGGTTGAGGTTCCAGTCCCAGTAGGTGTTGGAGGTGATGTCGGCACGCTCGAACGGATCCTGGAACAGGTTGAAGATCTTCTGCAGGCGCAGCACGGTGAATGGTTCGGCCCACAGTTCCAGCGTGCCCTGGGCGCGCTGCTCGGCGAAGACGTACTTGTATTCGTTCACGCGCACGCCGACCAGCAGGCCGTCGTCGTCGGAATAGAAGAAGGTCTCGCGCTTGCTCTTGACGCCATTGTTGCGCCCGGGGGTGCCTTCGACCTTGGTCAGCAGTTCGGACTGGTCGAAGCCGTCCAGGTGCACCTTGTACTTGATGCCATTGGCGCTATAGCCGTCCTTGAGCTTGTCCTTGATCTGCGGCTCGCCGGCGATCGCGCACAGGGTCGGGATCCAGTCGTTGTGCGACATCAGCTCGTTGGTGACCGTGCCGGCCTTGATGTGCCCCGGCCAGCGGACCAGGCAGGGTACGCGGAAGGCGCCTTCCCAGTTGGTGTTCTTCTCCGAGCGGAACCAGGTCATCGCGCCATCCGGCCAGGTGTTCATGTGCGGGCCGTTGTCGGTCGAATAGACCACGATGGTGTTGTCGGCGATGCCGAGCTCGTCGAGCGCATCGAGGATTTTCCCGATGGTGTCGTCGTGCTCCATCATGCCGTCGAGGTACTCGCTGTCGCCGTGCTTGTAGCGGCCGCGATGCGAGGCGCGCACGTGCGTGCGCAGGTGCATGCGGGTGGCATTGAACCAGCAGAAGAACGGCTTGTCGCCAGCCGTCGAACGCTTGATGAAGTCGATCGCGGCGTCGGAGGTTTCATCGTCGATGGTCTCCATGCGCTTCTTGGTGAGCGCGCCGGTGTCCTCGATGACCTGCTTGCCCACCTTGCCGAAGCGCGGATCCTCCGTCGTGTCGTCCTTGTCGGTGGCCTTGCACCTGAGCACGCCGCGCGGCCCGAAGCGCTTCACGTAGGTGGGGTCCTTCGGGTAATCCGGCAGCTCGGGCTCTTCCTCGGCATTGAGGTGGTAGAGGTTGCCGAAGAACTCGTCGAAGCCGTTGACCGTCGGCAGGGTGTCGTTGCGGTCGCCGACGTGGTTCTTGCCGAACTGGCCGGTGGCGTAGCCCAGGCCCTTGAGCAGGCCGCCGATCGAGGGGTCGAGCTGGCTCATGCCCATCGGCGCGCCGGGGAAGCCGACCTTGGTCAGGCCGGTGCGGATGCCGTGCTGGCCGGTCAGGAAGGCGGCGCGGCCGGCGGTGCAGCTCTGCTCGCCGTAGTAGTGCAGGAAGCGCAGGCCTTCGTGGGCCACGCGGTCGATGTTCGGCGTTTCGTAGCCCATGAGGCCGTCGGAGTAGCAGCTCAGGTTGGGCGTGCCGATGTCATCGCCCCACATGACGAGGATGTTGGGTTGCGCTGCTTTTCCTGGGGATTTCTTCGCCACGGCCTGACTCCACTGAAGTGTCCGGCCAGTCTGACGGCGGGCAGTGCGGGGTGCCTGCGCAAATCTGCCTAGGTCCGGTTAAGTACAAATACTGGCTGCAACTGGCGGCGTGCGCGCAGTCACGCCGGCCGCGATGTATCAGTAGAACTACTGAAATGGCAGCCGCGTGGATTCATCGCGCCTTCCGCCCGACGGGACTTCAATTCCCCGACGGCGCGAGCGCAGCGAGGTGGGCGATGGAAGGTCGGGACAGCAAGCGGGCGGAACTGGACGAGGACATCTGCGTCCACATCTTCGGCATCTCGGCCGGCATGCTCGGGGTGTGCATGACGGTCGTCGGCGTGCTGAACGTGGTGACTGCGCTGCGCCGGGTCGACACGATCGCCGACGACCTGCTCAGCGTGGACGCGATGATCTACCTGCTGTCCTGCCTGGCGGCCTACTGGGCGCTGCGCACCAAGAAGGTCGCCCGCAACCGGGTGCTGGAGCGGGTAGCCGATGGATTGTTCCTGTTCGGTCTGGTGATCAGCGCCATCGGGACGGCGATCATCACCTGGGCGCTTGCGCGCTTCTGAACGCCTGGCGGGCAGGTACTCTGAAGTCATAGATTAGAAATAATCTCCAAGTACATGTATTGACGAGAAATAATTTATCGCGGAAGTGGCATGCTGCACTGCGGCATGCCAAGCCGGCGGCTCGCGTGGTGTAGTCCGTGCCGTATTCCGCTGTCGGATACCCGGATTGAATTGGATCGATCCAACCGACAGCAGCCATCGGCAAGGGGAGCCATGACCCGCCAGCGCCATAGTGAAGACCCGCAACCGGCGGCCCAGGTGGAAGCCGGCCGCCGGCCCGCGACCGTGACCGACATCGCCCGCGCGGTGGGCGTGTCGCGCGCGACCGTCTCGCTGGTGCTGCGCGGCAGCCCGCTGGTGCATCCGGACACCCGTGCCCGGGTCCAGGCCGAGCTTGGCCGCCAGCGCTACGTCTACAACCGGGCAGCGGCCAACCTGCGCCGGCAGACCTCCTCGATCATCGCCCTGGTCATCAACGACCTCTCCAACCCGTTCTTCGCCGAATTCGCCGCCGGTGCCGACGAAGCGCTGGGCGAGGGCGGCTACGTGACCCTGCTCGGCAGCACCGGCGAATCGCCGCAACGCCAGCAGGCCGTGCTGGCCACGCTGATGGAGCATGCCCCGGCCGGGGTGATCCTGTCGCCGGCCGAGGGCAGCGAGGCGGCAAGGCTGCGCGAGGCACTCGGCGTTCACGGCAACGTGCTGCTGTTCAATCGCGAGCTGGCCGGTGGGGAGTGGGACTTCCTTGCCCTGGACAACGAACATGGCGCACGCCTGGCCACCGAGCACCTGCTTTCGCTGGGTCATCGGGAAATCGCCTTCTTCGGCGGCCATGCCGATTCGAGCTCGTGCCAGCAGCGCCGGGCCGGCCACGCCGCCGCCCTGGCGGCGGCCGGGCTGCCCGTGGACGCTGCGCTGCGGATCGAATGCGCACCGAATCGCACGGAAGCCGCCGCGCATGCCACGGCGTTGTTCGAAGGGCAGGCGCGTCCGACCGCGGCGGTCTGCTACAACGACAACGTCGCCCTGGGCCTGATGCTGGGCCTGGCGGCGCGCGGCATCCGGCCCGGCCGTGATTTCTCCTTGACCGGCTTCGATGACATTCCCGAGGCGGCGCTGAGCACGCCTTCGCTGACCACCCTGGCCGCCGATCCGCGCGAGCGCGGGCGCCAGGCCGCGCGCCTGCTGCTGCAGCGCATCGCCGCGCCGGCCGCGCAGGCCGATGCGGTCACCCGCACGATTGCCCCCGTGCAGCTGCGCATCCGCCAGAGCAGTGCGCCGCCGCCCGGCTGAAAACCTGCCGTTCCCACCCACATCCACTGTCCATCCACCAGGTCCATCCATGCCCATTTCTCCCGGAGTTCCGCCCCGCGCCGCCGCGATGCCCACCGAAGCCGGCGCGGTCAACCGCGGCGTCGCCCTTGCGGTGGTCACCTCGATCTTCTTCATGTGGGGCTTCCTCACCTGCCTCAACGACATCCTGATCCCGCACCTGAAAGCGGTGTTCGAGCTGAACTACACCCGCGCGATGCTGGTGCAGTTCACCTTCTTCGGCGCGTACTTCCTGATGTCGCTGCCGGCGGGCCGGCTGGTCGCCCACCTGGGTTACAAGAAGGGGATCGTCGCGGGCCTGGCGATCGCCGGCATCGGCGCGCTGGGCTTCTGGCCGGCCGCCTCGCTGCGCGTGTACGAGGCCTTCCTCGCCGCGCTGTTCGTGCTGGCCACCGGCATCACCGTGCTGCAGGTGGCGGCCAATCCGTACGTCGCCCTGCTGGGGCCGGAAAGCACCAGCTCCAGCCGCCTGACCCTGGCGCAGGCGCTGAATTCGCTTGGCACCACCCTGGCCCCGGTGTTCGGTGGCTTGCTGATCCTGTCGAGCACGGTCAAGAGCGGCGCCGAAGTCGCCGCGCTGTCGGCCGCCGAGCAGGCCGCCTATCGCGCGGAGGAAGCGCATTCGGTGCAGGGGCCGTACCTGCTGCTGGCGGTGGTGCTGTTCGTGCTGGCGGTCGTGGTCTACCTGTTCCGCCTGCCGTCGCTGAGCGAGACCACCGAGCAGGCCGACCACCAGAAGCACACGCTCGGCCAGGCGCTGCGCCATCGCCATGTGTTCTTCGGCGTCGGCGCGATCTTCTTCTACGTCGGTGCCGAGGTCGCGATCGGCAGCCTGATGGTGAACTACCTGTCGCTGCCGAAGATCGGCGGCATCAGCGAGCAGCAGGCCGCGCACTACCTGAGCGCGTACTGGTTCCTGGCGATGGTCGGCCGCTTCGCCGGTTCGGTGCTGCTGGCCAAGCTTTCGCCGAACAAGCTGCTGGCCGCCTTCGCGGGGATCAACATGCTGCTGCTGGCCACCACCATGGCGACCGGCGGGCCGGTGGCGATGTTCAGCCTGATCGCGATCGGCCTGTTCAACTCGATCATGTTCCCGACCATCTTCGCGCTCAGCATCGAGCGGCTGGGGCCGCTGACCAACAAGGCCTCCAGCCTGCTGATCATGGCGATCGTCGGTGGCGCGCTGGTGCCTTTCCTGCAGGGCATGCTGGCCGATCGCATCGGCCTGCAGCCCTCGTTCGTGCTGCCGCTGCTGTGCTACGGCTACATCGTGTTCTTCGGCCTGTCCGGCAGCCGGCTGCCGGCCGCGAAGGAGGCCTGAGCCGTGCCGAAGATCGTATGTTTCGGCGAGGCCCTGATCGACATGCTGGCACGGCCGCCGTCCGATGACGGCGCGCCGCGCTGCTTCCTGCAGTTCGCCGGCGGCGCGCCGGCGAATGTCGCCGTCGCGGCGGCCCGGCTGGGCGCCGACGTGCATTTCGCCGGCATGCTCGGCCAGGACATGTTCGGCGACTTCCTGTTCGACAGCTTCGCCGGCGCCGGCGTGGCTACCGACTGCATCGTGCGCACCGACGCGGCCAAGACCGCGCTCGCTTTCGTCGCGCTGGATGCCGATGGCGAACGCAGCTTCAGCTTCTACCGGCCGCCGGCGGCGGACCTGCTGTTCCGCGAGGCGGACTTCGGCGAAGCGTGTTTCGCCGGCACCGGCGCGTTCCACGTGTGCTCCAACAGCATGACCGAGCCGGACTGCGCCGAGGCGACGCTGGCCGGCATGCGCCGTGCGGCGGCGCGTGGCGCGGTGGTCAGCCTGGACCTCAACCTGCGCCCGGCGTTGTGGCCGGCCGGCGTGGATCCGACCCCGGCCCTGTGGCGGGCGCTGGAAGCGGCCGACCTGGTCAAGCTGTCGCGCGAGGAACTTGAGTTCCTCGCCGGCCCGCTGGGCGGCGACGGCGCGCGGCAGGTGCGCGAACGGTTGTTCGCCGCGCGCACGCGCCTGCTGGTGGTCACCGATGGCGGTCGGCCGCTGCAATGGTCCAGCGTTGACGACAGCGGCCAGCTGGCCAGCTTCAGCGTCAGCGTGCGGGACAGCACCGCGGCCGGCGATGCCTTCGTCGGCGGACTGCTGGTGCGCATCGGCGAGCTGGGCGGCCACGGCGAGGGCTTCAGCACCTTCCTGCGCGACCGTGCGGCCATCGAGGACGCGATCCGCTTCGGTGCCGCGGTGGGCGCGCTGGCCGTCACCCGCGAGGGTGCCTTCGCCGCCATGCCCACGCCCGAGGAAGTACGGCAGCTGCTACGGAATTCCCATGTCGCCCGTTGATCCATCCCCCGATTTCCGCTCTCCGGCCTTCCTGCGTACGCATATCGCCGACACGATGGCGTTCTACCATCCGCGTGCGATCGACCCGGCCGGGGGCTTCTTCCAGTACTTCCGCGACGACGGCAGCGTCTACGACGCCCGCCATCGCCACCTGGTGAGCAGCACGCGCTTCGTCTTCAACTATGCAATGGCCTACCGGGAGTTCGGCAACGCCGACTACCTCGATGCCGTCCACCATGGCCTGCGCTACCTGCGCCAGGTCCACCGCGACCCCGTCACCGGTGGCTATGCCTGGACGCTGCGCGATGGCCAGGTCGAGGACGACACCCGCCACTGCTATGGCGTGGCCTTCGTCCTGCTGGCCTACAGCACCGCATTGAAGGCCGGTGTCGAAGAGGCGAGGGCGTGGATGGACGAGACCTGGGACCTGCTCGAGCGCCATTTCTGGGAAGCCGATGCAGGCCTCTACCGCGACGAAGCCGATGCCGCCTGGCATTTCAGCGATTACCGCGGCCAGAACGCCAACATGCACATGTGCGAGGCGATGCTGGCGGCGTTCGAGGCCAGCGGCGAGCGCCGCTACCTCGATCGCGCCCTGCTGCTGGCCGACCACATGACCCGCCGCCAGGCCGCCAAGGCCGGCGGCCTGGTCTGGGAGCACTACGACCGTGGCTGGAACGTGGACTGGGACTACAACCGTGACAATCCCAAGCACCTGTTCCGGCCCTGGGGTTTCCAGCCAGGCCACCAGACCGAATGGGCCAAGCTGCTGCTGATCCTCGATCGCCACGTGCAGGCGGACTGGCTGGTACCCACTGCCAGGCACCTGTTCGACACCGCCGTGGCGCGGTCCTGGGACGAGGCGCGCGGCGGCCTGTACTACGGCTTCGATCCGCAGGGCACGGTGTGCGACGACGACAAGTACTTCTGGGTCCAGGCCGAATCGCTGGCTGCCGCGGCGCTGCTGGCCGGGCGCACCGGCGATGCCGCCTACTGGGAGTGGTACCGCAGGCTATGGGCTTACTCGTGGGCGCATTTCGTCGACCACCGCTACGGCGCGTGGTACCGCATCCTCGATGCCGACAACCGCAAGTACGGTGACGAGAAGAGCCCGGCCGGCAAGACCGATTACCACACCATGGGTGCCTGCTACGAAGTGCTCAACGTGGTGCGCCCGGCGGCCTGAGCCGTCGCTGGATGCGCATCCCGGCGGGAGTGTGCCGGCGGCCGGAGATCGTCGATCCGGCCGGCCGCGTGCACTGCCGCCGGACGATGCCGGGGATGCTGCGCCGATGTGGGCCCCGGCCTGTATCGCGCAGTCATTCGTTGCGCTGCAGCATGGCTTTGCGGCGTGACTTGTCTACAGTAGGCCCTCGCACCCGGGGGCTGGTAACCCGGCGTGCAACGAACCAGCAGCCTGTCCGCTGCTTTTTTTGGCCGGGGTTATGGTAGCGCTACCATTTTCGTGGCCAGCGTACGTGGCACAGGCGGGGCAGGCGTTCGAGGAGGCAAGGGGTGGTGCAGCAGCGGGGCGCAAACAAGGTGGTACGCAAGGCCGGCCTGCTGTCGCTGGCCGCTGCGCAGCGGTGCGCGTCAGGCCGGTCCGGCCACGGGCGGTGCCACCGATTGGCGTCGCACCAGTTGGTGCTCGAACACCTCGTCGGCGATGTCCTCGCCATTGCGGATGCAGCGCAGCAGGATGTCCACGGCGGCGTCGGCCATGGTGCCGATCGGCTGCCGGATGGTGGTCAGTTCCGGCCACACCGTGGTCGCCGAGGAGCTGTCGTCGAAGCCGACCACCGACAGGTCGCGCGGGACGTCCAATCCGCGCCGGTGTGCCACCGAGACCACCGCCGCGGCCATGTCGTCGTTGCTGCCGAAGACCGCGCTGGGCAGGTGGCGGCGCGACAGCAGCTTCTCTGCCGCGAGCAGTCCGGAGCGGTAGGTGTAATCGCCTTCCTGCACCAGGTGCCGGTCCAGTGGCAGGCCAGCGGCTTCCAGCGCGGCGCGGAACCCCTCGAAACGGCGCTCGCTGGCGGTCATGTCGGCGCGGCCCTTGATGTAGCCGATCCGGCGATGGCCCTGGGCGATCAGATGTTCGGTGATCTCGCGCGCGGCGTGGAATTCATCGATGCGCACGCAGGAAACGCGGTCGGCGAAGCGGTCCGAGGCGATCGCCACCACCGGCACCCTGGCGCGGGCGAATTCGCGCACGGCGACTTCCGAGTCGCACAGCGGCGGCGGCAGGATGACCCCGGACACGCCCTTGGCGAGCTTGCGCGCGGCCTTGCGTTCGGCCTCGGCATCGAGGTCATCCCAGTAGTCGATGACCAGTTGGATCGCGGTGTGCGAAGCGGCATGCAGCACGCCGACCAGCAGCTCGCGCAGGTAGGCGCCGGACGGATTGGTGTAGACCAGGGCGATGCGGGTGTTCTGTGCGGCGGCCAGCGCGCTGGCCGCCAGGTTGGGCGTGTAACCAAGCTTCTCGACCGCGCGCAGCACCCGTTCGCGGGTGTCGTCGCGCACGTTGCTCTTGCCGTTGATCACCCGCGAGACGGTCATCGGCGACACCTTGGCCAATGCGGCGACGTCGTCGATGGTGGTGGCGTGGCCCTTCCTGCGGATGGATTTGGTATCCCTGCTCAAGCTTCGCCCCTTCAGCGCGTTCGCGGTCGTGGCTGCGGCCCGTTGCGGGCACCGACGCCGCCGTTCCTGTCCTGTCGGCACGCGCCCATCGGCCGCGTGCCCGTGCCCGGCATGTTAGCGGTAACGCCCTTCGGCGGCGAGCCGGGGCGGGCCGATCGAACCCCTGCGAAGGAGAGCCGCCATGTCCTGGCACCGTGATCAATCCCGTTCCCGCCGACCCGCGTGGCCGCGCGTCCGTGGCCTGCTGTTCGGCCTGCTGGCCCTGGCGATGCTGCCGTCGGCCCGGGCCGAGGATGGTTACGCGCTGTGGCTGCGTTACACCCCGCTGCCAGCGGCGCGGCTGCAGGCCGATGGCGCGCTGCTGGGCCAGGTCGATGCACCCGACGCGACACCGGTACAGCAGTCCGCACGTGCGGAACTGCTGCGCGGGCTGGCCGGGTTGCTGGGCCAGGCGCCGACCATCGGGCAGGGCCGCGGCGGCATCGTGGTTGGCACGCCTGCCTCCTCGCCCGCGGTCGCGGCCCTGCGCCTGCCGCTGAAGGATCTCGGTCCGGAGGGCTACCTGCTGCGGCGGGTCGAACGCGACGGGCGGGCGCGCCTGGTCGTGGCGGCCAACAGTGACGTCGGCACCCTGTACGGCGTGTTCCACCTGCTGCGCCTGCTGCAGACCGCGCAGCCGCTCGATGGGCTGGACCTGCGCGAGCAGCCGCGGCTCAAGCTGCGCGTGCTCGACCACTGGGACAACCTCGACCGCAGCGTCGAGCGCGGGTATTCCGGCCAGTCGATCTGGGACTGGCAGAAGCTGCCGGGCTACCTCGACCCGCGCTATACCGACTACGCGCGCGCCAATGCCTCGCTGGGCATCAACGGCAGCGTGCTCAACAACGTCAACGCCAGCGCGCTGAGCCTGACCCCGGCCTACCTGGACAAGGCCGCCGCCCTGGCGGGCGTGCTGCGGCCGTGGGGCATCCGGGTGTACCTGAGCGCGCGCTTCAGCGCGCCGATCGAGATCGGTGGCCTGAAGACCGCCGATCCGCTCGATCCGGCCGTGCGCCAGTGGTGGCGCGACAAGGCCGATGAGGTCTACCGGTACATCCCGGATTTCGGCGGCTTCGTGGTCAAGGCCAACTCGGAAGGCCAGCCCGGCCCGCAGGACTACGGCCGCAGCCATGCCGACGGCGCCAACATGCTGGCCGACGCGCTCGCTCCGCATGGCGGCGTGGTGATGTGGCGCGCCTTCGTCTACTCGCACGAACAGCCCGACGACCGCGCCAAGCAGGCCTACAGCGAATTCGTGCCGCTGGATGGCAAGTTCCGCGACAACGTGCTGCTGCAGGTCAAGAACGGTGCGATCGACTTCCAGCCGCGCGAGCCGTTCCATCCGCTGTTCGGCGCGATGCCGGAGACGCCGTTGATGATGGAGTTCCAGATCACCAAGGAATACCTGGGGTTCGCCACCCACCTGGCCTACCTCGGCGCGATGTATGAGGAGACCCTGCAGTCCGATACCCATCGTCCGCGCGCCGGCAACACGGTGGCCAGGGTGATTGAAGGGCAGGGCCACAAGCTCAGCGGCATGGCCGGCGTGGCCAACATCGGCAGCGACCGCAACTGGTCCGGCTCGATCTTCGACCAGGCCAACTGGTTTGCCTTCGGCCGGCTGGCCTGGAACCCGGAGCAGTCCTCGCGGGCGATCGCCGAGGAGTGGGTGCGCATGACCTTCGGCAACGACCCGGCGCTGGTCGCGCCGGTGGTCGGCATGATGATGGGCTCGCGCGAGGCAGTGGTCGATTACATGACCCCGCTCGGCCTGCACCACCTGATGGGCCGCGGCCACCACTACGGACCGGCGCCCTGGGACGCCGGCAGCGAGCGCCCGGACTGGGATCCGGTCTACTACCACCGTGCCGACAGGCAGGGCATCGGCTTCGAGCGCGGCAGCCACGGCAGCAACGCAGTCGCGCAGTACGCACCGGCGCTGGCGCGGCAATTCGACGACCTGGCCACGGTGCCCGAGCGCGACCTGCTGTGGTTCCACCACGTGCCGTGGGACCACCGCATGGCCTCCGGCGACACGCTGTGGGACGCACTGGTGACGCACTACGGGCGCGGCGTGGACGAGGTCGCGGCGATGCGCCGCACCTGGGCCGGGCTGTCGGCATACGTGGATCCGGAGCGCTACCAGCAGGTCGCCAGTTTCCTGGCCATCCAGCAGGAGGAGGCGCAGTGGTGGCGCGATGCCAGCATCGCCTACTTCCAGTCGATCAACGGCCTGCCGTTGCCGGAAGGGCAGGCGCCGCCGCCGCACCCGCTGTCGTACTACCAGTCGCTGAAATTCCCGTTCGCCCCTGGCCACCACTGATCCACGGACCGCACCGATGAAGCCGATCCCACGCCTGTTGCCGTTTGCCGTCGTGACCTTCCTGATGCTGTCGCCCGCCAGCGCCGCGACGCTGGCTTTCGATAGTCCCTTCGGCGACCACGCGGTGGTCCAGCGCGGGCAACCGCTGCACGTGCGCGGGCAGGGCACGCCGCGCGGCGAGGTCAAGGTCAGCCTCGCCGGCAAGCAGGCCACCGCGAAGGTGCGCGCCGATGGCAGCTGGGAAGCGGTGTTGCCGGCGTTGACCGCCGGTGGTCCGTATACGCTCCAGGCGCGTGCCGGCAACGAGACGGCGCTGGCGCAGGACGTGATGGTCGGCGACGTCTGGCTGTGCTCCGGGCAGTCGAACATGGAGCTGCAGGTGCACCGCACGCTGGATTCCCGTTCCGAGCTGCTCAATGCGAAGCACGATGACATCCGCCTGCTGCAGGTGAAGCAGGAATCCAGCCCGCAGGCGCGCGACCACTTCGCCACCGCGCCGGCGTGGCAGCGCAGCGATACCGACAGCGTGCGCGACTTCTCCGCGGCCTGCTACTACTTCGCCCGCGAGTTGAAGCAGACCGTGGACGTGCCGATGGGACTGATCAATGCGTCCTGGGGCGGCTCGCGCATCCAGGCCTGGCTGGGCACGCAGGCGGTGGCCAGGTCCGGCCTGTACCACGACGAGCAGGCAGTGCTGGCGCGCTATGCCAAGGACCCGCTGGCCGCCGCCGCGCAATGGGGCACGATCTGGCAGGACTGGTGGAAGCGCCAGCCCGGCATCGTCGCCGGGGATGCGCCGTGGGATCCGAAGGCCACGCCGCAGGGCGAATGGGCGAAGGCCCCGGCCAGCCTCGGCGCCTGGGAACACTGGGGCGTGCCGGCCCTGGCCGCGTTCGATGGCATGGCCTGGTTCCGCACCCACGTCGCGCTGACCGCCGCGCAGGCGGCGCAGGCCAAGGCCATCGCGATCGGCAGCGCCGACGAGATCGACATGACCTGGGTCAACGGCCGCGCGATCGGCAGCACCTATGGCGGCGAACTGCGCGAGTATCCGCTGCCCGCGGGCCTGTTGCATGCCGGCGACAACCTGGTCGCGATCAGCGTGCTGGACACCTACCGCGATGGCGGCCTGATCGGGCCGGCCGAAGCGCAGGCGGTGATCCTCGCCGATGGCAGCCGGGTGCCGCTGGACCGCGGCTGGGACTACCGCGCCATGCCGGTGCATTTCGATTCGCCGCCGCGCGCGCCGTGGCAGTCGGCCGCCGGCCTTTCCACGCTGTACAACGGCATGATCGCGCCGCTGCGTGATTTCGGCCTGCGCGGCGCGGTGTGGTACCAGGGCGAATCCAACACCTTCGAGCCGGAGCTGTACGGCAAGCTGCTGCGCCTGTACCGCGACGACCTGCGCCGCCAGTTCGGCAAGGACCTGCCGTTGCTGGTGGTCCAGCTCGCCGGTTTCGGCGCGCCGTCCAGCGCGCCGGTCGACAGCGGCTCGGCCGCGCTGCGCGACCAGCAGCGCCGGGTCGTCGCCGAGGATCCGCATTCGGGCCTGGCGGTGGCGGTGGACATCGGCGAGCGTACCGACATCCATCCGGCCAACAAGCAGGAGCTCGGTCGCCGCCTGGCCCGTGCCGCCCGGCACGTGGTGTTCGGCGAGGCCTTGGCGCCGTCGGGCCCGGTCGCCGGTGCCGCGCGTGTCGAAGGCGGACAGGTGGTGCTGCAGTTCGATGACGTCGAGAAGGGGCTGGTCGTCTACAGCGCCGCCCACCCGATCGGATTCGAACTGTGCGGCAGCCAGCCCGGCAGCTGCCACTATGCCGACGCGCGCGTGGAGGGCACCCGCGTATCGCTCGCCGTGCCCGCCGGCATCCTGCCTTCGCGCGTGCGCTACTGCTGGGCCGACAGCCCGGTGTGCACGCTGTACGACGGCAACGGCCTGCCGGCCGGCCCGTTTGAAATCCCGGTGCATTGATCCTTGCCCCACGGCCCTTACCCCACGGAATTCCGCAGATGAGCCAGCACAACGAATCCTCCCCCCCGACCCAGGGCAGCGGCCGCGATCGCGAGATCGTCGAGGCCAAGGTCATCGTCACCAGCCCGGGCCGCAACTTCGTCACCCTGAAGATCACCACCCGCAGCGGCGTGGTGGGTTGGGGTGACGCCACCCTCAACGGACGCGAGCTGGCCGTGGCGGCCTACCTGCAGGAACACGTGGTGCCGAACCTGATCGGCCGCGACGCGGGCCGGATCGAGGACACCTGGCAGTTCCTGTATCGCGGCGCATACTGGCGCCGCGGCCCGGTGACGATGAGCGCGATCGCCGCGGTCGACGTCGCACTGTGGGACATCCTCGGCAAGATGGCCGGCCTGCCGATCTACCAGCTGCTCGGTGGCCGCTCGCGCGAAGGCGCGCTGGTCTACGCCCACGCCAACGGTCGTGATATCGCCGAGGCCAGCGACGAGGTCGGCAAGTACAAGGAGCTGGGTTTCCTCGCGATCCGCGCCCAATGCGGCGTGCCGGGCGTGAAGAAGGCCTACGGCATCTCCACCGCCGGCAAGCCGTATGAACCGGCCGAAAGCGAACTGCCGGCCGAGACCGTGTGGTCCACGCCGCGTTACCTGGATATCGCGCCGAAGCTGTTCGAGCGCCTGCGCGCCGACCATGGCGACGAGCTCGAGCTGCTGCACGACGTCCACCACCGCCTGACCCCGATCGAAGCCGCGCGCCTGGCCCGCAGCCTGGAGCCGTACCGGCTGTTCTGGATGGAGGATGCCACCCCGGCCGAGAACCAGGCCTCGTTCGAACTGATCCGCCAGCACTCGGTCACCCCGCTGGCGGTGGGCGAGGTGTTCAATTCGATCTGGGACTGCAAGCACCTGATCGAGAAGCAGCTGATCGACTACATCCGTACCACCATCGTGCATGGCGGCGGCATCACCCATATCCGCCGCCTGGCCGACTTCGCCGCGCTGTACCAGGTCCGCACCGGCTTCCATGGCGCCACCGACCTGTCGCCGGTATGCATGGGCGCGGCACTGCACTTCGACGCCTGGGTGCCGAACTTCGGCATCCAGGAATACATGTTCCACAGCGAGCAGATCCTGGAGGTGTTCCCGCGCGACTACGAGTTCCGCGGCGGCCGCCTGCACGTGGGCGACAAGCCGGGCCATGGCGTGGAGCTGGACGAGAAACTCGCCGCGCGCTATCCGTACGTGCCGCGCCAGCTGCCGGTCGCCCGGTTGGAAGACGGTTCGATGTGGGACTGGTGAGCATGCGTACCGGCCTGCTCGGATCGCTCCATCGTGCACTGCCGCTGCTGGCGGCGCTGGCGTTCGCGCCCGCGCAGGCGGCAGCGCCGGTGGCGTTCGACGACTTCGCCTATCGCGGCAACGATGCGAGCTTCGCCGCGCCGTTGCCACCAGGCGAATACCGCAATCCCGTACTGACCGGGTTCTACCCGGATCCGGCAGTGACGCGGGTGGGCGACCGCTACTACCTGGTCAATTCCACGTTCGCGTACTTCCCCGGCATCCCGGTGTTCGAGAGCACGGACCTGGTGCACTGGAAACTGCTCGGCCACGCCATCGACCGGCCGGGCCAGCTGGATTTCAGCGGGCTGGGTACTTCGCGCGCGGTGTTCGCGCCGAGCATCAACCACCACGGCGACACGTTCTACATCTTCAACACCGCCGTGGACAACGGCGGCAACTACTACGTGACCGCGAAGAACCCGGCCGGGCCGTGGTCCGACCCGGTCTGGCTCAAGGGCGTTGACGGCATCGACCCGTCGCTGTTCATCGATGCCGACGGCAAGGCCTACCTGCTCAACAACGGCCCGCCGGAAGGCACGCCGCGCTACGAGGGCCACCGCGCCATCTGGCTGCAGGCGTTCGACCTCAAGACCGGCCAGCCGTTCGGCCCGCGCAAGGTGCTGCTTGATGGCGGCGTTGAGCCGGCGAAGAACCCGATCTGGATCGAAGGGCCGCATATCTACAGCCGCGATGGCTGGTATTACCTGTCGTGCGCGGAGGGCGGTACCGGACCGCAGCACTCGCAGGTCGTGCTGCGCGCGCGGTCACCGTGGGGACCGTTCAAGCCGTATGGACACAACCCGATCCTGACCCAGCGCGACCTGCCGGCGGACCGTGCCGGGCCGATCGCCAACGCCGGGCACGCCGACCTGGTCGAAGGCATCGACGGTCGTTGGTGGGCGATCTTCCTGGCCAGCCGCATCTATGGCGGCGGCCACTACAACACCGGGCGTGAAACCTTCCTGCTGCCGGTGGAGTGGCGCGATGGCTGGCCGGTGATCCTGGATCCGGGCAAGCCGATCCCGAGCATGCTCGCCGGTCCGTCGTGGATGCAGCCCAGCGCCAGCCAGGCGCCCATGAGCGGCAACTTCGAGTGGCGGGATGATTTCGATGGCCCGGCGCTCAAGCCCGAATGGCTCAGCCTGCGCGGCGCGCCCAGCTGGGCCGACCTGCGCGGCCGCACGGGCCAGCTGCTGATCGCCCCGCAGGCCGATGGCCTGGAAAGTCAGGGCAAGCCGTCCTTCCTCGGTCGTCGCCAGCAGCACCTGGCGTTCGACAGCCAGACCGGCCTGGCGGTGCCGGCCGCCGCCGGTGTCACCGCCGGTCTTGCGATGTACCAGGACGAGCAGCACTGGTACGTGCTCGGCGTGCAGCGCACCGCGACCGGCGCCAAGGTGTTCGTGCAGCGCCACGTCGGCACCGACACCCGGGTTGTCGCCCAGGCCCGCATCGGCGCGGTCGACGCCTTGCGCCTGCGCATCCGTGGCGATGCCGGCCGCGGCGACTTCGACTTCGACACCGGGCAGGGCTGGCAGTCACTGCGCGCCGACGAAGACATCCATGTACTGAGTACCGATCTGGCCGGCGGCTTCGTCGGCGTCACCATCGGGCCTTACGCCCGGGCCGAAGCGGCCCCCTTCCAGGAGGACTGACATGCACGTTTCCAAGCCCTGCGGTCGCAGGACCCTCGCGCTGGCCGTCGCGCTTACGCTGCTGCCGCTGGCGGCGATGGCCGCCGACCCCGCGCCGGCGCCGGCGGCCGGTGCCACGCGTTGGCTGTACCTGGATCCGGACCGCGGCTTCGAGGAGCGCGCCGCCGACCTGGTCTCGCGCATGACCCTGGAGGAGAAGGTCAGCCAGATGCAGAACAGCGCGGCGGCGATTCCGCGCCTGGGCGTGCCGGCCTACGACTGGTGGAACGAAGCCCTGCACGGCGTGGCGCGTGCCGGCGGCGCGACGGTGTTCCCGCAGGCGATCGCGATGGCGGCAACCTTCGATGCGCCGCTGATGCACCAGGTCGCCACCACCATCAGCGACGAGGCGCGTGCCAAGCACCATGAATTCCTGCGCCATGACCAGCACGCCCGCTACCAGGGCCTGACCTTCTGGTCGCCGAACATCAACATCTTCCGCGACCCGCGCTGGGGCCGCGGCCAGGAGACTTACGGCGAGGATCCGTACCTGACCTCGCGCATGGGCGTGAACTTCGTCGAAGGCCTGCAGGGCGACGATCCGAAGTACCGCAAGGTCGACGCCACCGCCAAGCACTTCGCCGTGCACAGCGGCCCGGAGCACAACCGCCACGAGTTCGACGTGCACCCGGATCCGCGCGACCTCTACGAAACCTACCTGCCGGCCTTCGAGGCGCTGGTGCGCGAGGCCAAGGTCGATTCGGTGATGGGCGCCTACAACCGCGTCTACGGCGAGTCCGCCTCGGCCAGCCAGCTGCTGCTGCAGGACACCCTGCGCCGCGACTGGGGCTTCAACGGCTACGTGGTGTCCGATTGCGACTCCATCGAGGACATCTACAAGCACCACAAGATCGTCGGCACCGCCGAGGAAGCCTCGGCGCTGGCGGTCAAGCGCGGCCTGGAGCTGGACTGCGGCCGCACTTACGCGTCGCTGACCAACGCGGTGAAGCAGGGGCTGATCAGCGAGGCGGAGATCGACGCGGCGGTGAAACAGCTGTTCACCGCACGCATGCGCCTGGGCATGTTCGATCCGCCCGAGCGGGTGCCGTACGCCCGGATTCCCTATTCGGTGAACCAGGCGCCGGAGCACGACGCGCTCGCCCTGCGTGCGGCCAGCGAGTCGCTGGTGCTGCTGAAGAACGACGGCGTGCTGCCGCTGTCGCCGTCGGTCCGCAAGGTCGCGGTGATCGGCCCGACCGCCGATGACCCGATGGCGCTGCTGGGCAACTACTACGGCACGCCGGCCAACCCGGTCACCGTGCTGCGCGGCATCCGCAACGCGCTGCCGAATGCCGAGGTGGTCTACGCGCGCGGCAGCGACCTGGTCGAGCGGCGCGAGGATCCGGATGCCGACATGCCGATCGAACCGCGCTACCTGCGCCCCTCCGAGCTGGCCAACGAGCGTGGCCTGAAGGGCGAGTACTTCCGCGGCAAGGAGCTCAAGGGCGAACCGGCGCTGACCCGGCTCGATTCGCAGGTGCGCTTCCGCTGGGATCGCGGCGCGCCGACCGACGACGCCGTCGCCCGCGGCGAGCTGTCGCGCGACAAGGCGCTGGGCAATGATGACTTCAGCGTGCGTTGGACCGGCCAGCTGCTGCCGCCACGCGATGGCGATTACGACATCAGCGTGACCGCCGACGATGGCTTCCGCCTGTATGTCGATGGCAAGCCCGTACTTGATCGCTGGAAGAACGCCGACCGTGCCCAGGCCCAGCACGCGACTTTGCCGCTGAAGGGCGGCAAGGCCTATGACCTGCGCCTGGAGTACTTCGAGAACCAGCGCGACGCCGCGGTCAAGCTGGCCTGGCGCCTGCCCGGCGGCGCGCCGCCGCTGGAGGAAGCGCTGCAGGCCGCGCGCGATGCCGACGCGGTGATCTTCGTCGGCGGCCTGACCGGCGACGTCGAGGGCGAGGAGATGGACGTGAGCTATCCGGGCTTCTCCGGCGGCGACCGCACCGACCTGCGCCTGCCCAAGCCGCAGCGCGAGCTGCTCGAAGCGCTGCACGGCACCGGCAAGCCGGTGGTCGCGGTGCTGACCGCAGGGTCCGCGCTGGCGATCGACTGGGCCCAGGACAACCTGCCGGCGATCCTGCTGGCCTGGTATCCCGGCCAGCGCGGCGGCGATGCCGTGGCCGACGCGCTGTTCGGCAAGACCAGCCCCGGTGGCCGCCTGCCGGTGACGTTCTACAAGGCCGACGCCCAGCTGCCGGCGTTCGACGACTATTCGATGAAGAACCGCACCTACCGCTACTACGAGGGCCAGGCGCTGTATCCCTTCGGCTACGGCCTAAGCTATGCCAGCTTCCAGTACGACGCCCTGAAGCTGGACCGCAGGCAGGGCAGGGCAGCCGACCCGCTGCAGGTGAAACTCAACGTGCGCAACAGCGGCAAGGTCGCCGCCGATGAAGTCGTGCAGCTTTACCTCAAGCCGGTGGATCCGGCGCGCACCCGTGCGCTCAAGGAACTGCGGGGCTTCAGCCGCGTGCACCTGGCGCCGGGCGAACAGCGCGAGGTCAGCTTCACCGTGGTGCCCGAACGCGACCTGCGCGTCTATGATCCGCAGCGCAAGGCCTATGTCGTGGATCCGGGCAAGTACGAAGTGCAGGTCGGTGCCTCCAGTGCCGACATCCGCCAGCACCAGACCTATACGGTAGGAAAGTAATGCCCGAAGCACTGCCCCGGTTGTCCGACGCCCACCTCGACCGCCTGCCGGCCGGGGTGGCGCGTCCTGCCTACGATCGCGCCCGCACCCGGATCGGCATCGTCCACCTGGGGATTGGCGCCTTCCATCGCGCTCACCAGGCGGTATACCTGGATGACGTGCTGGCCGGCGAGCCGGACTGGGCGATCTGCGGCGTATCGCTGCGCAGTCCCGACGTGCGCGACGCGCTGCGCCCGCAGGATGGCCTGTACGCGCTTGAGCTGCTTGGCGGACAGCCACAGTGGCGGGTGATCGGATCGGTGCGCGAAGTGCTGTGTGCGCCGCAGGAGCAGCCGGCGGTGCTGGAGCGCCTGGCCAGCGTCGACGTCCGGCTGGTCACCCTGACCGTCACCGAGAAGGGCTATTGCCTGGACGGCGACGGCCTGGACCTGGCGCACCCGGACATCGTGCGCGACCTCGCCAACCCGGAAACTCCGGCCAGCGCGATCGGCTACGTCGTCGCCGGCCTGCGCCTGCGCCATGCGCGTGGCCTGCCGGCCTACACGGTGCTCAGCTGCGACAACCTGCCCGACAACGGCGGCAAGCTGCGCCGGGCGTGCGTGGCCTATGCGCGGCAGTTCGACCCGGCGCTGGCGGCATGGATCGAAGCCGAGGCGCGCTTCCCGCGTTCGATGGTCGACAGCATCACCCCGGCCAGCGACGATGGCCTGCGCGCGCGCGCCGCCGACGCGCTGGGGCTGGAAGACGCCTGGCCGGTACAGCGCGAGCCCTACACGCAGTGGGTGATCGAGGACGATTTCGCACTCGGGCGCCCGGCCTGGGAGCGCGCCGGCGTGACCATGAGCGGCGACATCGCCGGCTACGACCGCGCCAAGCTGCGCCTGCTCAATGCACCGCATTCGGCGATGGCCTACCTGGGCACGCTGCTCGGGCTTGAGACCGTGGCCGAGGCGATGGCACACCCGGCCCTGGGGCCGTTCACCAGCTGGCTCATGCGCGGGCACATCGTGCCGAACGTGCAGCTGCCGACGGGCTTCGACGCGCCGGCCTACGTCGCGGCGATCCTGGCACGCTTCGCCAATCCGGCGGTGCGGCATCGCCTGGTCCAGATCGCCCAGGATGGCTCGCAGAAGATCCCGGTGCGTTTCCTCGGCACGATCGCCGAGGCGCTGGCCGCGGACCGACCCATCGACACCCTGTGCCTGCCGGTCGCCGGCTGGCTGCATTTCGTGCGGCGGCAGACCCAGGCCGGCATCGCGCTGAACGACCCGCTGGCCGATGCCCTGGCGCAGGCCGCGCGGGTGGAGGCGCTGGACGCCGCCGGCGAAGTCGCGCCGTTCCTGGAACTGGAATCGGTGTTCGGCCCGCTGCTCGGCGATGCGCGCTTCGTCTCGGCGCTGATCGAGGCCTACGGGAAGCTGCAGGGGGATATCGCCTCGGCGCTGCGCTAGGGGACACTGGCGCAGGCCACGTGCCTGCGCGAAGCTGCGCGTCTACGCACAGGCAGGGAACGTTCCATGCGCAACGCGCTGGTGGTGTTTCTACTGGCATTGGCGGCACTAGTAGTGGCTTTGGCGACCTACGATGCCACGCAGGTCGGGCCTCGACTGGCCGAAGTGGAACGGATCCTGGCCGGGGGTGACCCGCAGGACGTCCATCCGCCGGTGCAGGTCGCCAGACTCGTGGACGCCCAGCTGCCGCGCCTGCGCGCTACCGTGGGATCCCAGGTGCAGGCTGCGATCGAGCCTGCATCAGGATCGCGCTCGATCATGCGACGCGTGGCGTGGCCCTACCTGTTGTCGCTGCATCTGGACCGCGTGCGTCTCCAGGGATTGCATGCGACCTTGGCGTGGAATGGTCGCGACCGAGGCTTGAACCGGTTTGCACTGCGCGCCTTCGGCAAGCCGCTGGACCAGTTGACCCCGGTGCAGGCCGCGACGGTGGTCGCCTATACCCATGCACCGGCGGTGTATGCGCGCCATCCCGACTGGCTGCGCGTTCGCGCGCAACGCCTGCTTGAGCGTGCCGGACCGATGGAAGATGTCGAGCTCAACACCGCCAGCGCGCATTGATCCGGAGCATGCATTTGCTTCGGGTTAGCCGGACGTTGGCGTCAACGCCCCTGCGCCAGCTCCGTGAGCACTGCCACCAGCGTGTCGTAATCGCGCGGGCCGTCATAGCGCTGGCCGTTGATGAACAGCGACGGCGTGCCGTTGACGCCACTGCGCACGCCGCCGGAGAAATCGGCCTCGATCTTCGCGTCGTAGCGGCCTGACACCGCCTCGCCGAAGCTGGTGTTGGGCAGGCCGATCGCGCGCGCATAGCGGGCCAGGTCGTGGTCGCCGAGGGCGTCCTGGTGTTCGTAGAGCATGTCGTGTGCTTCCCAGAACCTTCCCTGCGCGGCCGCGGCTTCGGCGAACTCGGCCGCGTGCACGGCGTGCGGGTGCATCTCCGCCAGCGGGAAGTTGCGGAACACGAAGCGCAGGCGCTCGCCGAGCGCGGCCTGCACCGCCTTCAACAACGGATAGGCCTCGCCGCAGTAGGGGCACTCGTAGTCGCCATACTCGACCAGGGTGACCGGGGCGTCGGCCGGGCCACTGGCGTGGTCCTGTTCGTTGACGGGAACGGTAAGCCGGCTCATGCGTGATCTCCGCGGGCGGTGGAAGACAGGTTGTCGAGCGCGTCGAGGATGCCGTCGGCCCCGGGGTTGATGCCCAGTGGCGAGATGTAGCTCCAGGCGATGGTGCCGTCGGCGTCGATCACGAACAGCGCACGCTCGCAGGTGCCGTCCTGCTCGCGGTAGACGCCGAAGCGGCGCGCGACTTCGCCCTTGGGCTCGAAGTCGGCCAGCAGGGGGAAGTGCAGCCGGCGGTCGGCGGAGAAGGCGGCGTGGCACCAGGCGCCATCGACCGAGATGCCGAGCAGCTGCGCGCCGGCGCGGTGGAACTCGGGCAGGATCTGGTTGTACAGCGCCATCTGGTCGCCGCATACCGGGCTCCAGTCCGCCGGATAGAACGCCAGGATCACCGGGCGGCCGCGCAGCGAGGACAGCCTGACGCGCTGGTCGGGCGTGGACGGCAGTTCGAAATCGGGGACCGGCGTACCGGCGGCGAGTGGGGCGGGGGAGGCGGACATGGCAGGTCCTCGACGACGGCGGGGGCAGCCGGGGTGCCGGACGCGGGCAGGCCCGCGTCCGGCAGGTGGCTCAGCCCTGGATGAAGGCCAGCAGGTCGGCGTTGATCACCTCGGCATGGGTCGTGCACATGCCGTGCGGGAAGCCCTTGTAGAGCTTCAGCGTGCCGTTCTGCACGAGCTTGACCGAGAGCACGCCGGCATCGGCGTACGGCACGATCTGGTCGTCGTCGCCGTGCATCACCAGCACCGGCACGCTGATCTTCTTCAGGTCCTCGGTGAAGTCGGTTTCCGAGAACGCCTTGATGCCTTCGTAGTGGGCCTTGGCGCTGCCGACCATGCCCTGCCGCCACCAGTTCTGGATCACGCCCGGGATCGGCTTGGCGCCGTCGCGGTTGAAGCCGTAGAAGGGGCCGCTGGGCAGGTCGAGGTAGAACTGCGCGCGGTTGGCGGCCAGCGCCGCGCGCAGGCCATCGAACACCTCGATCGGCAGGCCGCCCGGGTTGGCCGGCGTCTTCACCATGATCGGTGGCACCGCGCCGATCAGCACCGCCTTGGCCACGCGGCCGGCCGGCTCGCCGTGGCGGGCCACATACGCGGCGACTTCGCCACCGCCGGTGGAATGGCCGACGTGCACCGCGTTGCGCAGGTCCAGCTGGGTCATCAGCGCATCGGCGTCGGCGGCGTAATGGACCATGTCGTGGCCGTCGGCCACGTGCGACGAACGGCCGTGGCCACGGCGGTCATGGGCGATGACGCGATAGCCCTTGGCCAGGAAGAACAGCATCTGCGCATCCCAGTCACCGCTGGACAGCGGCCAGCCGTGGTGGAAGACGATGGGTTGGGCCTCCTTCGGGCCCCAGTCCTCGTAGAAGATCTCGACGCCATCGCGGGTGGTGATCGTGTTCATTGCCATCTCCTCGGTGCGGTTGGGGGTACAACGCGGACGAACGTGGAACGTGGAACGCGGGACCTGCAGGACGCACCGCCTCAGCCGCCGGGGGCGAGGGCGGCACGCAGGCAGCGGGCGAGCACCTCGGCGTCGGCCGGCTTGTCCAGGCAGGCGCAGGCGCCAGCGGCCAGCAGCCGGGCGCGGACAGCATCGTTGGCGAAGGCGGTCAGGAAGATGACGGGCAGGCCGTGGCCGCCGGCCCGCAGCGCGGCCAGCAGCTGCTCGCCGTCCATGCCGGGCATGCGCACGTCGCTGACCAGGCAGGCTGGCGCTGCGGCAGGCAGTGCCTGCAGGAACTCCTCGCCGGAGGCATGGGTGCGGACCTGGTAGCCCAGCGATCGCAGCAGGCTCGACAGCGATGTGCGGACGCCGCCATCGTCATCGACGACGGCAACGCATTGCGGATGGTTCATTGCAGTGGCTCCTTCGTGCCACCGGGCCCGTGCGGGGCAGCCGGTGGCGGCGCGAGGTTGCAGTTATGCGCCCGCCGGCCACGCCTGACCATCATACGGAGGTTTAGATGCCCAGCGCCTCGGCTTGCCGGACCAGGTCGGCGAGCGATCGAACGCCCATCTTGCGCATCACGTTGCCACGATGGATCTTCACGGTGATCTCGCTCAGCCCCACCTTCGCGGCGACCTGCTTGTTCATCAGCCCGGACACGACGTGGGCCATGATTTCGCGTTCGCGCGGGGTCAGCGTCTCGTAGCGGCTGCGCACCGGATCCAGGCTGGCGGCCTGTTCGCGGCGCGCGCGGTCGCGGCCGATCGCCGCGTCGATGGCATCGAGCATGTCCTGGTCGCGGAACGGCTTGGCGAGGAAGTCGACCGCGCCGGCCTTCATCGCGCGCACGGTCATCGGAATGTCGCCGTGGCCGGTCATGAACACGATCGGCAGGGCGATCCCGTGCCCGGCCAGCTGGGCCTGGAAATCCAGTCCGCCGATGCCGGGTAGTCGCACGTCCAGCACCAGGCAGCCGGCTTCGTCGGGGGGCGGTCGCTGCAGCAGTTCCGCCGGCGAGGCGTACAGCGCGGTGCGCAGGCCGGCCGAGCGCAGCAGGCTGTCGAGCGAGTCGCGCACCGCGGCCTCGTCGTCGACGATCACGACCAGCGGAGGCAGGGGGGCAGGCGTGGCGGGTTGCATGGGCGTCAGGCAGTGCGATGGGCGGCGAGGGTGAGGCGGAACACGGTGCCGCGGCCGGGCGCGCTGTCGACCGACAGCTGGCCGCCGTGCGCCTCGGCAGTGGTCCGGCAGATCGCAAGGCCCATCCCCATGCCCTGCGCCTTGGTGGTGAAGAACGGCTCGAACAGCCGCGGCTGGTCCTCGGCGGCGATGCCCGGGCCGTTGTCGGCCACGGCGATCGCCAGCGCGCCGTCGGCGGCGGCCTCGGCGGTGACCTGCAGGCGACGTGGCGGCGGCTGTCCGGCCATCGCCTGGCTGGCGTTGAGCATGAGGTTCACCAGCACCTGTTCCAGCTGCAGGCGGTCGCCACGCAGGCGCGGCAGGCCGGCCGGCACGCTGACCCGCCAGTCGATGCCTTCGCGGCTGAACTCGTGGCGCACCAGCTCGACCGCGTCGGCCACCAGCGTGGCCGCTTCCAGGTCATCGTGGCGCACCGGTGCCTTGCTGAGGAAATCGCGCAGGCGCTTGACGATGCCACTGGCGCGGCGGCCTTCGGTGATGATGCGCGACATCGCCGTGCCGACCTCGTGCAGGTCCGGTTCGGCGCGTTGCAGCCAGCGCATGCCGGCCTCGCCATTGGTCACCACCGCCATCAGCGGCTGGTTCACCTCATGGGCGATGGAAGCGCTGAGCTCGCCCAGCGTGGCCACCCGCATCGCGTGCGCCAGCTCGGCCTGCGCCTTGCGGGCGGCATCCTCGGCCAGCCGGCGCTCGCGGATGTCGACCACGAACACCAGCACGTTGCCGTCGCTGTCGCCGGCGCCGGGGAAGGTGATGGTGAACAGCACCGGCACGCGGTGGCCGTCGCGGTGGACGACCTCGGTCTCGCCTTCGAAGAACGGCTCGCCGGCGATGAAGGCAAGCAGGGAAGGGCCGAAGGTGGGGTCGTCGTCATCGAGCAGGTCACCCAGCGAGCCGAATGCCCCGCGGCCGGCGGCAATGCCGGTGATCGCCGCGAACGCCGGGTTGATGCGGTCCACTCGCGCCAGCCCGCGGGCCTGGGCGACGAACGCCGGGTTGCGCCCCATATGCGTGGCGAGCGCGGCGGGATCATCCAGCCCGAGTGCCTCCAGCCAGCGTCGCACCCCGCTCCAGTCCTGCTGGACGATGCCGATGCGGGTCGCGTCGAACATGCGTCGGTAGCGGCGCTCGCTGTCGACCAGCGCGGCGTGCGCGGCCTGGCGCTCGGTGATGTCGGTATGGGTTTCCAATACGCCACGCGGGCGCCCGGCGGCATCGCGCTGCAACACCCAGCGGCTCTCCACCAGCAGCGTCCTGCCATCGCGGGCACGCTGCTCCAGCGTGCCCTCCCAGCGGCCGTCGGCGAACAGCAGGGCCTCTATCGCTTCGCGACGCTCCGGGTAGCAGGTCTGCAGGAGCTCATCGGCGATCTCGCCGATCGCCTCTTCGGCGGTCCAGCCATACAGCGCGTGGGCGGTGCGGTTCCAGTAGGTGATCCGGCCGTGGCGGTCGCGCACGAAGATCATGTCGTGCGACAGGTCCAGCAACATCGCCTGCGAGGACAGCGCCTGCAGCGAGCGCAGGTTCTGCAGCGCCAGCATCGCGCTGATGGCGATCGCCGCCAGGCTGACCAGTGCCCGCAGGGTCGGTGCGCCGACATGGCGCAGGCCGTGCGTGCCGAAGTAGGCCAGCACGGTCAACGCGATGCCCACCGTGGCCACGATGACCACGTCGCCGCGACGGCCGGTGCGGGCGACCAGCAGGACCGCCACCACGTACAGCACCGCGACGGCGCCTTCGAGCGTGCTCAGCGTATCGACCAGGAAGATGGCCGCCACCAGCACCGCGGCGATGGCACGCAGCAGGTCGCGGTGCACGCGATCCGGCGGCGGCCGCAGCCCGGTATCGGCCGAGCGCCGCCAGCGTGGCCCGTGCCGCGCGGTGGGATGGGACATGCGTGCTGCCTCCGCTGTGGGGAACGTCGGTCGTGCCCCGGGAATGATAGACGCCACGGCACCCGCGCGCGCCGGGTTAAACCAATGTATGGGGTCGCGACCACGCCGCGCCGATTCTTTCGTCACATTGCCGGGATTAAGCTGGACGGCGCACCGGTAGCGCCCCGTCCGGTGTCCTCCTCCCAGCAGACCGTCCAGGAAAAACGCCATGAGCCAGACCTCCGCCGCAGCACGCCAGGCCGCCCCGCTGCACACCCGCAGCGACCTCGGCGCCGACGCCACGCGCGACATCGCCGCCGCGCTTACCCAGGTGCTGGCCGACGTGTTCGCCCTGTACCTGAAGACCAAGAACTTCCATTGGCACATGTCCGGCCCGCACTTCCGCGACTACCACCTGATGCTGGACGAACAGGGCGAGCAGATCTTCGCCACCACCGACGCGCTCGCCGAACGCGCGCGCAAGGTCGGCGGCACCACGCTGCGCTCGATCGGGCATATCCAGCGGCTGCAGCGCCTGGCCGACAACGATGCCGAGTACGTGACCGCCGAGGACATGCTGGCCGAGCTGGCCGATGACAACCGCCGCCTCACCGGCTTCCTGCGCGCCGCGCACGGGGTCTGCGAAGCCTATGGCGACGTGGCCTCGACCAGCCTGATCGAGAACTGGATCGACGAGTCCGAGCGCCGCGCCTGGTTCCTGTTCGAAAGCACCCGCCGCCAGGCCTGAGGCGGACCGGCGGCGCGACGGCGCGGCCACGGCCGGGATCCGTCGCCGCTTCGGCCGGTCCCGCGCCGGCCAGGGCCGGTTTCGTCGCACCGCCATTGCCGACCCGGCGAGCCGTCGCCAGGCTGGTCCCCGAGGCGCGATGGACGCGCCGCGGAGCCCGATCATGAAGACCCTGTTCCTGCTGAGCGCGTGGTGCGTGCTGTTCCTGCTGTGCTGGCCGCTGGCGCTGCTGGTGCTGGTGGCGTGGCCGATCGTGTGGCTGGTATGCCTGCCGTTCCGGCTGGTCGGGGTGACGTTCACCGCGCTGTTCGCGCTGGTGCTGGTGATCCTGATGCTGCCGGCGCGCGTGCTCGGCGGCGGCAAGCCGGCCGCGGCCTGAGCGGGCGGGCGCCTATTTGACCCAGCGCCCGGCCTGCGGCCGCACCTCGAAACGCGCCCACTGGCGGAACGCCTCCACTGGGCTGGTCCCGGCCGTGCCCAGGCCCTCGCCGGCAACGACGCGATAGTCCACCTGCGCCGGGCGCCCTTCGGCGGCCGGCCGCAGCTCATGCACTTCGCGCACGCTCCAGGCATTGCCCAGGCGGCCATTGCTGTAGCGGTGGCCCGGCAGCACCGCCTGCGGGTGGGTCACGTCGCGCTCGGCATGCTGCTTGGCCAGCTCGAGCAGCTCGGTCAGGCTTTCCTCGTTGATGTCGACATAGGAATTCAACTGCGCCATGGCCGCGGCGAAATCCTCCTGGGTGAGGTCGAAGCGGCGCTGGCCGGCCGGCACCTCGACCGCCTCGCGGCGGCGACGGTGCAGGTGCACCGGATACCGGCGCCAAGGGAACAGCGCGTTGTAGGCCAGCGCCACCAGCAGGATCGCCGCCACGCTGATGCCGACCGGCGCCAGCAGGTAGTGGTACCCCAGCGCATGCAGGTCTTCGCTGCCGATCACCGCTGCCAGCGAGGTGGCCCCGCCCGGCGGGTGGATGCAGCGCAGGTAGTACATCGCCCCCACCGCCAGGCCGGCCGCCAGTGCCGGGGTCCAGGGCTGCCCGGGCAACAATTTCTGGCAGGTCACCCCGACCGCCGCCGAGACCAGGTGGCCGCCGGCGATCGCCCATGGCTGCGAAAGCGCGCCATGCGGCACCGCGAACAGCAGCACCGCCGAGGCGCCGAAGGAAGCCAGCATGACCGCGCCGGCGGCGCCGCCGGTCAGCCCCTGCGGCAGGCCCGCATGCAGCACGGCCGAGACGGCGAGGATGCCGAAGAAGGCGCCGACCGCAGAAATCCATTTCTCCGCATGGGTGGTGGTGTTGCGCTCGATGCCGAGCCAGATGCGCAGGAACGGGGGCACTACGGGGTCCTTCGGCGGGTGCGAACGGGAGTGGGGGCGGCAGTCTAGGCCAAGCCATCGCCCGGCGGAACCCGCGTCGCTGCGCTGCGGCGTTACTTCGTCATGCGGGATGGTTAGTTTGTTGGTAGCGCTAACATTGGTAGGACACATGCGGAATCCGTGGTTGTGGTCGTGGCTGGGGCTGTCGCCGATGGGCGTGGCGCTGGCCTGTACGTCGCCGGTGTCGGTGTGTCCGCAGGCAGGGCCGGGCAGCTTCGGGCTGATCGAGCAGGGCCGGCCGGCCGCCGTGCTGGTGGAAGATGGTGCGGATCCGGCCGTGCGCCATGCCGGTGATGGCTTCGCCGCGGACCTGGGCCGGGTGAGCGGCCAGGCGCCCATCCGGCTGCATGCCCCGGCCGGCAACAAGGGACCGCTGGTGCTGGCCGGCGTGCTCGGCCAGAGCCCGGCGATCGACGCGCTGGTGCGCAGCGGCAAGCTCGATGCCGACGGCCTGGCGGGCACCTGGGAGGGCTACCGGCAGGCGGTGGTCGAGCGGCCGTTCCCGGGCGTGGCGCGGGCGCTGGTGGTTGTCGGGGCGGACCGTCGCGGCGCGGTCTACGGCCTGTACGACCTGTCGGCGAAGATCGGCGTCTCGCCCTGGTACTGGTTCGCCGACGTGCCGGTGGCACGCCAGTCCACGCTCTACCTGACCGCCGGCAGCCGCCAGGACCAGCCGGGCGTGCGCTACCGCGGCTTCTTCATCAACGACGAGGCCCCGGCCTTCAGCAGCTGGGCGCAGGCGCGCTTCGGCGGTTTCAACGCCGACATGTACGCCCACGTCTTCGAACTGCTGCTGCGCCTGAAGGGCAACCTGCTGTGGCCGGCGATGTGGCCGCCGCACGCCTTCAACGACGACGATCCGCGCAACACCGTGCTCGCCGACGAGATGGGCGTGGTGATGGGCACCTCGCACCACGAGCCGATGACCCGCGCGCACGACGAGTGGCACCGCCACACCGAGGATGGCATCACCGGGGGCGCCTGGGACTACGCCCGCAACGGCGAGAACCTGCGCGCGTTCTGGCGCGGTGGCATCGAGCGGATGATGGCCAAGGGCGATGGGCGCGGATATGAAAGCCTGGTCACCGTCGGCATGCGCGGCGACGGCGACGAGGCGATGGGCGAGGGCACCGCGATCCCGTTGCTGCAGTCGGTGGTGGCCGAGCAGCGGAAGATCATCGGCGAGGTCACCGGCCATCCGGCCGCCGACACGCCGCAGGTCTGGGCGCTCTACAAGGAAGTGCAGGACTACTACGACCATGGCATGACCGTGCCGGACGACGTCACCCTGCTGTTCGCCGATGACAACTGGGGGCAGATCCGCCGCCTGCCGGCACCGGGCGCGCGCCGGGCCGGCGGCTTCGGCGTGTACTACCACTTCGACTACGTCGGTGGCCCGCGCAACTACAAGTGGATCAACACCACCCAGATCGAGAAGACCTGGCAGCAGATGGACCTGGCCTGGCAGCGCGACGCGCGCCAGCTGTGGATCGTCAACGTGGGCGACATCAAGCCGATGGAGTTCCCGCTGTCCTTCTTCATGGACCAGGCCTGGAACCCGGAGGCGATGACGCCACAGGCGCTGGCGCGCTATCCGGCCGACTGGGCGCGGGCCACCTTCGGCATCGAGCATGCCGAGGCGATCGGTGCGCTGTTGACGCGCTACAGCCAGCTCGCCGCGAGGCGCAAGCCCGAGTTGCTCGACGCCGACAGCTATGCCCTCGGTGACGGGGCCGGTGAACAGCTCGACGGTGGCGAGTTCGGCGCCATCGTCGCGCAGTGGGACCAGCTGCAGGCGGACATGCAGGCCGTCGGCGCGCGCCTGCCCGCGTCACAGGCCTCGGCATGGTTCGAGCTGGTCGAGCATCCGGTCAGTGCCTTTGCCAACCTCCATCAGCTGTACTACGCGGTGGCCTGGAACCGCCGCCTGGCGGCGCGGCATGATCCGCGCGCCAATGCCTTCGCGGATCGCGCCGAGGCCGCGTTCGCGCAGGACGCCGCGCTGACCACGCGCTACCACGCGCTGGAAGGCGGCAAGTGGCAGGGAATGATGGCGCAGACGCATATCGGCTACACCGGCTGGCAGCAGCCGGAAACCCAGGTGATGCCAGCGGTGCGCCGGATCGTGGCGGGCGAGGACGTGCGGGTACCGGCATTCAATCCGCGGCCGACGGTGGCCGACGCGGGCTGGCAGGTGATCCCGGCCACGGCCTACCAGGATGCGGTCGGCGGCGCGGGACTGGCCTGGCAGGCGATCGCGCACCTGGGCCAGGGCGCAGGCGCGATGGTGGCGATGCCGCAGGGCCGGCCGGCGACCACGCTGGCCGACGGGGTGCGGCTGGAGTATGCGCTCAGCACGGCGAAGGCCGGTGACCTGCAGGTCCAGCTCGAGCTGGTGCCGACCCTGTCCACCACCGGTGGCGATACCCTGCGCATCGGCGTGTCGCTGGACGACGGCCCGGTACAGGTACTGGCCGATTCGCTGTCGCCCGCGGCCACCGAGTCCACCCGGCGCGCGCAGCACGACTGGAACCAGGCGGTGATCGAGAACCTGCGCCGCCTGCCGGTGAAGTTCTCCGGCGTGCCGGCCGGTGCGCATACGCTCAGGATCTGGCGCCTGGACGACAACGTGGTGCTGTCGCAGGTCCGCATCGCACCGCCTGCGCCGGGCGATCGCTGAACCCGCTGGCCGGGACCGCTTCCGTGGAAGTGGCCCCGGCCGGGAACGTCCGGTGGACGATCAGCGCTGCGAGGCGACCTTGATCACCGCATCGAATGCCGGCGTCGGCTGGCGATCGCGGTCGAACAGCAGCGGGTAGTTGGTGCGGCCGCGCACCGGGTAGTCGTTCTTCCACGAATCGCCGTTGTGGACGTTCCAGAAGGTGACCCGGGCGAGCTTGTCGCGCTTGCGCTGGAACAGCGCGAACAGGTCGGCATAGCGCTGCGCCAGCTTCTGCTGCATCTCCGGCGAGAGCTTTTCCGGCCACGGGTTGAGCTTGGCCCGCTCGGCCGGATCGGCCGGCAGCTCCATGCGCTGGTCGGCGGGGATGCCTTCGGTGTTGGGCATCTTCGGCAGCACGTCGATGTCCAGCTCGGTGATCATCACCTTCACCCCCAACGCGGAGAAGGTGTCGATGCTGGTCTCGATCTCGGCGATCGACGGGCTGTCGATGCCCCAGTGGCCCTGCATGCCGACGCCATCGATGCGCAGGCCGTTGGCCTGCAGCATCTTCACCATGCGCACGATGCCGTCGCGCTTGGCCGGGGTCTCGGTGCTGAAGTCGTTGTAGTACAGCTCGGCGCGCGGCGCGTAGCGGGCGGCATAGCGGAACGCCTCGCGGACCATGCGGTCGCCATCGCCGATGTTCTTCAACCACGGGCTCTGGCGGTAGCTGCCGTCCTCGTCGATCACCTCGTTGGCCACGTCCCAGGCATCGACGCGGCTGGCGAAATGCCCGGCCACGTGCTCGATGTGGTCGCGCAGCACTTCCAGCTGGGCGTCGACGCCGTTCGGCCTGCCCTTGGCGTCGGTGAACATCCAGGCCGGTGTCTGCACGTGCCAAAGGAAGGTATGGCCGACCATGTACATGCCATGCGCCTTGGCGAAATCGACGATGGCATCGCCACGGCCGAAGGCGAACTGGCCTGGCCGCGGGTGCACGTTCTCCGGCTTGAGCTCGTTCTCGGAAGTGACGGTGTTGAACTGCTGGATCACCAGCGCCTGCGAACGCGCGTCCTTGCCGCTGGCGATCGCATCGGTGATCGCCGCGCCGACGAGGAAATCATTCCGGAAGGCCTCCTTCAGCGTGGTGGGCGCGGCGGCGAGGGCGGGCAGGGCGACGCCCAGGCAGGCAGCGGCGAGGACGGCGAGGCGGGGCGGACGTCGGGTGGCGTTCATGGCGAGGCTCCGGGAGCGGGTATCAGGGTGACGAGCGCGGGCACAAGGCCGTCTGCTTCGATGTGGACGGTGATCGGCGTAGTGGCATCCGGGCCGGTGGCACGGACGATGGCCAGGGCCCGTCCGCTGAAGAGCGCACGGGTGGCCGAAGGGAAGGGGGTCATGTCGGTGGGATCGCCGTTGTCGGTGGCGACCAGCTCGCCGGGGCCTTCGACGCGTACGCGGATGCGCTCGCTGGCCTGCGGCACGCGCACGCCGGCCGCATCGACCGCGGCGATATCGATGAAGGCCAGGTCCGCGCGACTGCCGGCACTGGCGGACGGCACGGCATGTTCGCGCCCGGCCTGCAGTGCCACCGCGGCCGCGGCGGTGCGCACGCGGTCCTCCGCCCATGGCTTGCCGTCGCGATAGGCCTGCACGCGCAGCTCGCCGGGCTGGTAGACCACCTGGTCCCAGCGCAGCCGGTACTCGCCCGGCGCCTTGCGCCGGCGTCCCTGCGAGACGCCGTTGACGAACAGCTCGGCCTCGTCGCCGGAGGTGAAGACATGCACCGGCGTGACCTGGCCCTCGCGGCCCGGCCAGGTCCAGTGCGGCAGCAGGTGCGCCATCGGCAGCTCCGGGCGCCAGCGCGACTGGTACAGCCAGTACCGGTCCTTGGGGAAGCCGGCCAGGTCGATGATGCCGGAGTAGGAACTGCGCGAGCTGTAGTACGGCGTCGGTTCGCCCAGGTAGTCGAAGCCGGTCCATACGAACTCGCCGGCGACGAACGGATGGCCGTCGAGCGCGGCGAAGACCTTGTCCGGGCTGGCGCCGAAGTCCACCGCGTGCAGCTCGTAGGCGCTGGCCTGGTGGATCGTCGAATCGCCACCGCGACCATCGCGCACCGGTGCGCTGGTTTCGGCACTGACCGGGAACAGGTATACGCCGCGGCTGCTCAGCGTGGAGGCGGTCTCGGTGCTGAGGATCGCCTTGCCGGGGAAGCGGGCATGGAAGGCCGCATACATCGGTGGGGTGCGGATGCGACCGGTGCCCTCGAACTCCGGCGTGTCGCGGATGCCTTCGCCCTGGTAGTTGAGGCCGATCACGTCGAGCTCGGCCGGCAGCGGCATGTCCGGCTTGGCATAGTTCATCGCCGCGGTGACCGCGCGGCCGGGATCCTCCTCGCGCACGATGCCACGCAGTTCGCGGGCGATCGCCGCGCCGGCCTGTCCGCTGTACTGCTCGCCGACCTCGTTGCCGATGCTCCAGGCGATCACCGACGGATGGTTGCGGTCGCGCCGCAGCAGGGCACGCAGGTCGGGCTCGTGCCAGTCGTCGAAGACGCGGTGGAAATCCAGCGGGGTCTTCTTCATCCGCCAGCTGTCGAAGATCTCGTCGACCACCAGCAGGCCGAGGCGGTCGGTGAGTTCAAGCAGCTCGGGCGCGGGTGGGTTGTGGCTCATGCGCACGGCGTTGGCGCCCATGTCCTGCAGCAGGCGCAGCTGGCGCTCGGCGGCGGTGGCGTTGAAGGCCGCACCGAGTGCGCCGAGGTCGTGGTGCTGGTTGACGCCGCGGATCGGTACGTGCCGGCCGTTCACCAGCAGGCCGCGCACCGGGTCGAAGCGCACCTCGCGGATGCCGAACGGCGTGGCGACTTCGTCGACCACGCGCTGACCATCGCTCAGGGTGGTGACGGCCAGGTAGCGGTTCGGTTGCTGGCTCGGCCGCGGCCCCCACAGGCGCGGGTGCTCGACGACGAGCGTGGCGTCCAGGCGTGCCTCGCCGCGGGCGATGATCGCGACCGGCTGCTCGGGCCCGCGCGCGACCGGCCGGTCGCCACGGCGTCCGTCCTCGTCCAGCCGATAGAGCTCGGTGCGCGCACGCAGCGCGGCCGGCTTGTCGGCGTCGTTGCGCAGCGCCAGCTGCACGCGCACCTCGGCGCGCTCGGCCGACACCTGCGGCGTGGTCACCTGCACGCCCCAATGGCCTATATGCGCCGGCGCGGTGCTGCGCAGCCAGACGTGGCGATAGAGGCCGCCACCGGGATACCAGCGCGCCGAATCGGGCGGGTTGTCCAGGCGGATCGCCAGCTGGTTGCCGGCGCCGTAGCGCAGGCAGTCGGTCAGGTCGACCTGCCAGGAGGTATAGCCATACGGCCATCCGCCGACCAGCCGGCCATTGCACCAGACGCTGGCGTAGGACATCGCGCCATCGATCTCCAGGGCGATGCGGCGGCCGCGTTCGCTGGCCGGAACATCCAGCGTGCGGCGATACCAGCCCACGCCCCAGCTCGGCAGGCGGCCCATGCCGCCGTAGGGACCATCGACCAGGAACGGGCCGGCGATCGCCCAATCGTGCGGCAGCGTCACCGGCTGCCAGTCGCTGTCGTCGTAATCCGCCTGCACGAAGGCGATGCCCGCGCCGGGCCCGGGACCGGACGGCAGCGGGTGGCGCCGGGCCGGATCGGCGATCAGTGCGTTGGCGCTGGGCAGGATCCACTGACGCAGCACGCGGCGGTCGCCGTCATCGCGCGCCTCGGCCTGCTGTGGGCGACTATCGGCGTCCTTGCCGTCGCCGTTGTCGAGGACCTGCGGGCGAACGTCATAATCGAGTGCGCCGTCCACGCCAGCCGGGTCACCGGCGTGGAAGCGCCAGCCCTCGTCCAGCGACACGCGTGATCGCGGCGCCTGCGCCGCTGCCGTGGCACAGGCCAGCAGCAGGGCGACGAGCACGGCCCGGCGTGCCGCCACGCTCACAGCCTGTAGGCCTGCTTGGGCAGGCGGTAGGCCAGGTCGACGGCCACTTCAACCGCTTCGTCCTCGTCCATGCGGTGCTCGGCCACGAGCTTGGCAAGGAAGCCGCAGTCGATGCGGCGGGCGACATCGTGCCGCGCCGGGATCGACAGGAACGCGCGCGTGTCGTCGTTGAAGCCGACCGTGTTGTAGAAGCCGCCGCTGCTGAGGGTCTGCTCGCGGAAGCGCCACATGCCTTCCGGGGCATCATGGAACCACCACGCCGGGCCCAGCAGCAGGCTCGGGTAATGCCCGGCCAGCGGCGCCAGCTCGCGCGCGTAGTTGCTTTCGTCCAGGGTGAACAGGATCAGCTTGAAGCGCGGATCGTTGCCGCAACGGTCCAGCAGCGGCTTGAGCGCGTGCACGTACTCGGTCCGCACCGGGATGTCGGCGCCCTTGTCGCGGCCAAAGCGCTGGAACAGCGCCTGGTTGTGGTTGCGGAAGCAGCCCGGGTGCAGCTGCATGACCAGCCCGTCGTCCAGGCTCATCAGCGCCATCTCGGTGAGCATCTGGCCGCGGAACAGCTCGGCCTCGGCGGCGTCGGCCTTGCCGGCCACGATCTTCTCGAACAGTCGCCGTGCCTGCGCCGGGTCGAGGTTGGCGGTGGTGGCGCTGGGGTGGCCATGGTCGGTCGAGGTGGCGCCGTGGGCGGCGAAGAAGCCGCGGCGCTGGCGATGCGCGCGCAGGTAGCCGTTCCAGTCATGGACGTCCTCGCCGGTGAGCTCGCCGAAGGCACGCAGCGCGTCCGGGAACTGCTCGTGCTCCGGATCGATCACCGGGTCAGGGCGATAGGCGGTGATGACCCGGCCCTTCCAGCCGCTCTCGCGGATCGCCGCGTGGTGCAGCAGCGGATCCAGCGGCGATTCGGTGGTGGCGATCAGCTCGATGTTGAAGCGTTCGAACAACGCACGCGGCCGGTAGGCCGGGGTCTCCAGCGCGGCGGTGATGCGGTCGTAGTAGTGGTCGGCGGTGGTCGCGTCCAGGCGCACGCGCAGGCCGAACACCTCGTGGAAAACGTGGTTGAGCCACATCGACGAGGGAGTGCCGCGGAACAGGTGGAAGTTCTCGGCGAACAGGCGCCATGCCGAGCGCGGATCCACCGTGGCGCGCGAGCCGTCGGCGCGCGGGATGCCGAGCCGGTCCAGGTCGATGCCCTGGCTGTAAAGCATGCGGAACACGTAGTGGTCCGGCACGAGCAGCAGCTCGGTGGCATTGGCGAAGGCGGCGTCACCGGCAAACCATGCCGGATCGGTATGGCCGTGCGGGCTGATGATCGGCAGCGAGGACACCTGGGCGTACAGGCGGCGGGCGATCTGGCGCTGCGCGGGGTCCGAAGGCAACAGGCGGTCCGGATGCAGGTGCAGGGGCTGGGTGGTCAGGTTCATGGCGGGCAACAATGGCGATGCGGAAGGAGGGAAGGGGCGTCAGTGGCCGATCTTGGCGGGGGCCAGCGCCGGCACCAGCAGGTGCACGACGAGCAGCGCCAGCAGGTAGGCCGAGCCGGCCATCAGGAAGACCGGGACATAGCTGCCGGTGGCCTGCAGCAGCAGGCCGATCAGGGTGGCGATCATCATGCCGGAGACGGCGCCGGCGAAGCCGCCGATGCCGACCACCGAGGCCACCGCCGGGCGCGGGAACAGGTCCGAGGGCAGGGTCAGCACGTTCGCCGACCAGCCCTGGTGGCCGGCCGTGGCCAGGCCGATCAGCGCCACCGCCAACCACAGGTTGTCGGCATAGGCGGCGAAGATGATCGGCACCACCGCCAGCGCGCATAGGGCCATGGCACCCTTGCGCGCGCGGTTGACGCTCCACCCCCGCTGGATCAGCCGCCCGGCCAGCCAGCCGCCGGTGATGCTGCCGACGTCGGCGAGGATGAAGATCACGATCAGCGGCGGGCCGAGTTCGAGCAGCGACAGGCCGTACCTGGCGTGCAGGAACTTCGGCAGCCAGAACAGGAAGAACCACCAGATCGGGTCGGTCATGAACTTGGCGGCGACGAAGGCCCAGGTCTGCCGGTGCCGCAGCAGGCGTCGCCACGGCAGGCGTACCTGCGGCTCGGGCGGATCGCTGCGGATCAGCGCCAGCTCGCCAGCCGACAGGCGCGGCTGCTGGTCCGGCGTGCGGTACCAGGTCAGCCACAGCACCAGCCAGGCAGCGCTGAGCACGCCGGTGAACAGGAACGCCGCCTGCCAGCCGAGCGTGGCGGCCACCACCGGCACCAGCAGCGGGGCGACGATGGCCCCGACATTAGAGCCTGAGTTGAAGATGCCCACCGCCAGCGCCCGCTCGCGGCGGGGGAACCACTCGGCTACCGTCTTGATCGCCGCCGGAAAGTTGCCGGCCTCGCCCAGGCCGAGGGCGAAACGGGCCAGGGCGAAGCCGACCACGCCGGTGGCCAGCGCATGGCTCATCGCCGCCAGGCTCCAGACGCCGATGGCGATGGCATAGCCGATCCGGGTGCCGAAGCGGTCGATGATCGCGCCGGCGCACAGCAGGCCGATCGCGTAGGCCGCCTGGAAGGCGGTGACGATGTAGCCGTACTCGACCTCGTTCCAGCCGATCTGCTGCTGCAGGAAAGGCGCCAGCACCCCCAGCACCTGCCGGTCGATGTAGTTGATCGTGGTGGCCGCCAGCAACATGGCGCATACGCGCCAGCGATAGCGGCCGACCGGCGTGGCCGGAGGCGTCGGGATGGCACGGGATGTTTCGCTCACTACGGCTCCATGGACAGGTCTGGCGTGGCGCTCGCGTTGGTGCGATGCAGCACGTGAATGCGCGCGCACTCGATGCGCCCGGAAGGGCGGAAACCCCGTAAATGCTGGGTCTTCGTCCATTTGTGGTAGCGCTATCACTAGCACGCCGCGGCTGCGTTCTGCCACTGCCCATGGCAACGGACGGCGGATTTGAATGCGGGCGACGCGCTGCCATTCCGGCTATCGCGCCCGTGCGGCCGGGGGGCGGGCGGAGGCGGCCTGGAGAAATGCTGCCGTGCAGCGTGCAAGGTATGATGGTAGCGCTACCATCGGTGACGGCCCCTGCATGCGATTGCAATGCGCGGGCCTCCCCGGGCGATGCCATCATGCCCGGCATTCGTGGCGCCCCCGGGCGCCACATCGCGGTCCGCGTTCCCTGCGCAGCCCTCCTGGCGCAGGGGCGCTGGCGGCGATCTTCTTATTCAACGCCAGGGGATCCATGAACAGCACGTCCGCAACTCTTTCGGTCAGCGAGAAGATCGGCTACAGCCTGGGCGACCTGGCGGCCAACCTGATCTTCCAGACCCTGATCAGCTTCCTGGCGTTCTTCTACACGGACGTCTACCGGATCCCGGCGGCTGCCGCGGCGACGGTGATCTTCTCGGTCGGCCTGCTCGGCGCCTTCGTGTTCACCCCGGTCATGGGCATCATCGCCGACCGCACGCGGACCCGCTGGGGCAAGTTCCGGCCGTGGATCCTGTGGACGGCGATTCCCTTCGGCCTGCTGTCGCTGCTGGCCTTCAGCACGCCGGACCTGGGCGAGGGCGGCAAGATCGCCTATGCACTGGGCACCTACACGCTGCTGATGCTGGTGTACGTGGCCAACAACCTGCCGTACTCGGCGCTGAGCGGCGTGCTCACCGGCAACATGGACCAGCGCAACAGCCTGTCGGCCTACCGCTTCGTGGCGGTGATGATCGCCCAGTTCATCATCCAGGTGCTGCTGCTGCCGCTGGTGCTGATCCTCGGTGGCGGCGACAAGGCGCTGGGCTTCCAGCACACCATGGCGGTGTTCGCGGTGATCGGCACGGTGTTCTTCCTGATCACCTTCTTCACCACCCGCGAGCGCGTGGTTCCCACGGTTGAAGCCACCGGCAGCGTCCGCCAGGACCTCACCGACCTGCTGCACAACCGCCCCTGGCAGATCATGCTGGCGTTGACCATCCTGGTCTTCGTCACCCTGGCGCTGAAGGGGGGCATGTACATCTACTACTTCAAGTACTACCTCAGCGAGCAGGACCTGGCCGCGTTCATCGACAACGTCGGCTTCAACGGCTTCCTGTCAGGGCTCAACCACGTGCTGGCCGGGATGGGCCTGTCGGCCTTCCAGTGGCCGCAGGATGCGCCGACCTCGGCCTTCAGCCTGTTCAGCGCCGGCGGCATCATCGCGATGATCATCGGCATCGGCTTCTCGCGGAAGCTGGCCGAGCGCTTCGGCAAGCGCGACGTGTTCGGCGGCGCGCTGCTGGTGTCCACGCTGTGCCTGCTGGCCTACCTGGTGTTCCCGCCGCAGGCGGTCGGGCTGGTGGTGCTGTTCTACATCCTGCACGGCTTCTTCTACGGCATCACCACGCCGCTGCTGTGGGCGATGATCGCCGACGTGGCCGACTACTCGGAATGGAAGAACAACCGCCGCGCCACCGCGATCATCTTCTCGGCGATGCTGTGCGGGCTGAAGATCGGCCTGAGCGTGGGCGGCGCGCTGGTCGCGGCGATCCTGGCCCATTACGGCTACGACGCCGGCAGCGCGACCCAGTCGCCGGAAGTGGCCCACGGCATCAAGCTGACGGTCAGCCTGTACGCCTCGATCCCGTTCCTGCTGGCGGTGGCGCTGCTGTTCCTCTATGAGATCGACAAGCGCGCCGAAACCCGCATCGAGCGCGAGCTGGACGCACGCCGCGCCGGCGCCGCCGCCTGATCCTCCTTTCGAATCCACACCTTCCCGGCAAGACTCCATGAGCGAAGAGATCGACCCCAAGCACCTGCAGGCCCTGGCCGAGCGGGCCATTTCCCGCCCGCTGGTCACCGATCTGTATACCGCCGACCCCTCGGCGCACGTGTTCGACGGCAAGCTGTACATCTACCCCTCGCACGACGTCGAGGGTGGCATCGCCTTCAACGACAACGGCGACCATTTCGCGATGGAGGACTACCACGTCTATCGCATGGACCACCCGGAAGGCGAGGTGGTGGACTGCGGCGTGGCGCTGCACGTGCGCGACGTGCCGTGGGCGGAACGGCAGATGTGGGCGCCGGACGCGGCCGAGCATGACGGCCGCTACTACCTGTACTTCCCGGCCAAGCGGGCGGACGGCATCTTCCAGATCGGCGTGGCGGTGGGCGATCGCCCGGAAGGCCCGTTCCGCGCCGAGCCGCAGCCGATCGCCGGCAGCTATTCGATCGACCCGGCGGTCTTCGCCGACGACGATGGTGCCTACTACCTGTACTTCGGCGGCATCTGGGGCGGCCAGCTGCAGAAGTACCGCGACAACCGCTACGATGCCGCACACGAGGAGCCGGCTGCCGACGCGCCGGCACTCGGCGCGCGCATGGCCCGCCTGACCGCGGACATGAAGCAGTTCGCCGAGGCCCCGCGCGAGCTGATCATCCTCGACGAGCACGGCCAGCCGCTGCTGGCCGGCGACCACGACCGCCGCTACTTCGAAGGTCCGTGGATGCACCGCTACAACGGGCGCTACTACCTCTCGTATTCGACCGGCGACACCCACTACATCTGCTACGCGACCAGCGACAACCCGTACGGGCCGTTCACCTACCAGGGTCGCATCCTGACCCCGGTGGTGGGCTGGACGACGCATCACTCCATCGTCGAGTTCGACGGCCGCTGGTGGCTGTACTACCACGACTCGCTGCTGTCCGGCGGCGTGACCCACCTGCGCTCGATCAAGGTCGCCGAGCTGCACCACGATGCCGACGGTCGCATCGCCACCCTGCATCCGTACGGCCATGAATGAGCCGGCATTGACAGCGCTGCCGCCCGGCGGGCTGCTGCGCCTGCGTCGCGGCGACTGGGAGGTGGCGGTAGCGCCGGCTGCCGGTGGCCGCATCGCGCAGGTCGGCGTGGCCGGCATCGACTGGCTGGTCGGTCCGGATGACGGACACCCCGGGGCGATCTCCTGGGGCGCCTATCCGATGGTGCCTTGGGCGGGCCGCATCCGCGACGGTCGCTTCGTGTTCGAGGGCCAGTCGTACCAGCTGCCGGTGAACCTGGGGCCGCATGCGATCCACGGCACCGGTTTCGACCAGCCGTGGCAGGTGCTGGAGCATGCGGACACCACGTTGCGCCTGGGGCTGTCGCTCGATGTCGATGCGCGCTGGCCGTTCGGCGGGCAGGCCGAACATGCCATCGAGCTGCAGGAAGACCGCCTGCGCCTGCACCTGCGCGTCACCGCCGGCGAGCGTGCGATGCCCAGGCCGGTCGTGGGCTGGCATCCGTGGTTCCGCAAGCTGGCGCGTTTCGACTTCGCGGCGAGTGCCTACTATCCGCGCGATGCGGAAGGCATCGCCACGTTGCCGCTGGTGCCGCCGCCCGGCCCGCTGGACGACTGCTACCTCAACGACCGACCGGTGGTGATCGAGCGCCAGGGCCGACGGCTGGAACTGCGCTCGGACTGCGACCACTGGGTCTACTACGACGAGCCCGACCACGCCACCTGTTTCGAACCGCAGAGCGGGCCGCCGGACACCTTCAACCTGCGTGCCGGCGAGATGCTGCTGCCAGGCGAGTCGGTGCAGGCCTGGTTCGAGTTGGTCGCCCGCTAGGCAACGCACGCCGGGTTATCGCCATGCGTAGGGACCAAAGGTCGCGCCGATGAAGCCGCCGGCGGTCTGCGTGCTCACCAGGCGCGCGTCGAGCTGGCCGCCGAGCGGATGCCACTGCCCATCGCGACCGGCGTACTCGGCATGCAGGCTGGCGTTGTCGAGCCGGAAGCGCAGCCTGGCCTGCGTCGCGCCGGCGGGCAGGGCGGCATCGGCGATCGCCACGCCCTGCGCCGGCTCGTCCCTGCTGCCACGACGGTACAGCGTGACGGTGCTGGCGCCGTCGCGCGTGGCCAGGCCCAGCACGTAGAAGTGGGTTTCGTTCTGCAGCAGCGCCAGGCCGGCATGTTCGCCGGCAGCCAGCGCGGACGCATCGACCGTGGTCTCCAGCTGGGCCTTGTGGTGCTGCAGCCGGTGGCCGAGGTAGCTCGGCTGGCCCTGGGCGAACTCGCCCAATGGCGTGGCCGACGGGGTGATGTGCAGGCCACCGCGACCGGTGCGATACCAGGCCTGCTTCGGTGAGTTGATCATCACCCAGGCGTACGGCAGCTTCGCCGCGGCGAAGGTCTCGCGCCATGCCATCGGACCGCTCATCGGCGCCACCGCCTGGCCACGTGGCAGGGCGGGGCGCTCGGCCACCCACGGCACCGGCACGCCGTGTGCCAGCACGCGCGGCCAGCCGTCCTCCCAGCTGACCGGCAGCAGGAAGGTCTCGCGGCCGATGTTGTAGTGGTTGCCCTCGTACGGCCGGGTGCCCAGGAACACCGCCCACCAGCTGCCGTCCTGCAGCTCGACATACTGGGCATGCCCGGTCGAGGTGATCGGCGCCGGGCGGGCCGGATCGAGGTCGCGCTGGGTCAACGACGGATTGTCACCCCAGGCCTGGTACGGGCCGAGGATCTCGCGGCTGCGGTAGACCATCTGCGCGTGCTGCTCGCCGGTGCCGCCCTCGGCCGCGGTCAGGTAGTAATGGTCACCATGGCGGAACAGGTGCGGGCCTTCGACATGCTCGGGGTTCTTCGCCGGATCGGCACCGGCGTCGACCAGCACCTTGCGCGGGCCGACCATCTGCATCGTCGCCAGGTCCAGCTGCTGGATCCAGATCGCCCGGTGGCCGTCATAGCGCAGCTTGCCGCCCTCCGGCAGGCCGTTGTTGACCACCCAGGCGCTGCCGTCGCGGTCGAAGAACAGCGACGGGTCGATGCCCTCGAAGCCGAGCCAGTGCGGCGCCGACCACGGGCCGGCCGGGTTCTTCGCGGTGATCACGAAGTTGCCGCGGTCGCAGTAGAAACAGGTATTGGTGATGTAGAACGTGCCGGCGTGCTCGCTGATCGAGGCGGCGAACAGCCCGCGGGTGAGCTCGTTGTGGCCGAGGTCGAGCTGGTCGGGGCGGTCGATCGCGTTGCCGACCTGCTGCCAGTCCACCAGGTTGCGGCTGTGGAACACCGGCAGGCCGGGGAAGTAACCGAAGGTGGAATTGACCAGGTAGAAGTCGTCGCCGGCCCGCACCACTGACGGATCGGGATAGAAGCCGGCCAGGATCGGGTTGCGGTACTGCGTCGCGGCAGGCAGTGGGCCGCCATCGTCGCCCTGGTAGGCGACTTCGGCGAAGCGCGCTTCCCCGGCGTGCGCCGTCGCCGCCATCGCGACAGCCAGTCCCATCATCAGCCCCAGGGTGCGCTTCATCGATTCCTGCCTCCCAGCAGATCAAAGGCTGGATCACAGCATGATTGCCCGCCGTCGCGACAGGCCCGGGCTATGCCGGGAATGCGCCGGGCGATGCCAGGTGGTGATGGCTGGGAGGCGAAAGCGGGAGCCTGTCACGCAACTGCAGTGCGCGACGGCTACAAAGGCCGGCCAGTCGCACCCGCGCCCTTGCCGATGCCGCGACGCGAGGCTAAAGGTTCCGGATCGGCGGCCGATATAGGGGCGACTTTCTGCCTGGACCTTGCCCGTCATGACGTCCGTCTCCGCAACACCCGCGCGGCTGCAACGCCTGCGCGCCCTCTTGCCGGCCCTGCCTGGCGGCGCCCTGCGCCGGATGTCCGCCTGGCGACCGGCCGCCGTCGCCCGGTGGGGCATCGCGCGCAAGATCCGCGCCAGCCTGGTCGTCTCCGGCATCGGCCTGCTGGTGATCGGCCTGGCCTACTGGCGCGCCAGCGCCGGCGTCGAGCATGCCGCAAGCATCTTCGATGCGCACCAGTCGCAGGCTGCGCTCAGCGGTCGGCTCGGCGAGCAGGTGGCCGAAGCGCGGCGCCTGCAGACCCTGTATGCGCAACGCCAGGATGCCGGTGACCGCCAGGCCCTGCAGCGCGCCCACGCACGGCTGCTGGCGACCCTCGCGCAGCTGCAGCGCCACTCCGGCGGTGGCGAGGTCGCCGCGCGCATGGATGATGTCGCCGCCGGCATCAAGGCCTTCGCCGAAGGCATCGCCTCGCTCGACCAGCGCGTCGACGAGATGGGCAGCGGCGATGCCAGCCTGCGCGCACAGCTGCAGGCGCGTGGGGAAGAGATCGACCCGGCCGTGGAAGCGGCCGGGCGGCCGGCGCTGGCGGCGGCATGGCAACGCATGCGCCGCTACGAATCGCAGTTCCTGCTCAGCGGCGACGCCAGCCTCACCGACAAGGTCAGCGAGCAGAAGATGCCGTTCGACCTGGCACTGGAGGCCGCGCGCCTGCCGGCGGCGCGGGTCGCCGCGCTGCGCGAAGGCATGCAGGCCTACCAGCAGGCGTTGCTGGCCTATACCGCCGCACGCATCGGCCTGGACGTGGAAGCGCAGGCACTGGAATCCACCGCGGCCGGGATCACCCCGGCACTGGCCGCGCTCGGCCGTGCACAGTCGTTGTCGCTGGCCGAGGCCAGCCAGCGCCAGCAGTCGCAGCGGCGCTGGATGACCGCGTTCTTCGCCCTGGTCTGGCTGCTGGTCGCCGGCGTGGTGGTGTCGGTGCTGCTGCGGGTGCTCCGGGCGGTACGGCAGCCGATCGAGGACACCCTGCGCTTCGCCGGCGACATCGCCGACGACCGCCTGGACAGCGAGCTGCGCATCCACAACCCGCACGACGAAATCGGACAGTTGGCCTTGCGCCTTCGCCACATGCAGGTGCGGCTGCGCGAGCGCATCGAGGCCGAACGCGCCGTCGCCCGCGAGAATGTCCGCGTCCGCCAGGCGCTGGACAGCGCGCATACCGGCCTGCTGGTGCTCGACCCGGAAGGCCATGTCGGCTACGCCAACCGCGCCCTGCAGCAGGCACTCGGCGCGCTGGGCCTGCAGGTACGCGACGGCGACCCGGCCATGCGCCTGCATGCCGATTTCGAACACCTGCAGCGGCGCCTGGCGCAGGCGGCCGAGCCGTTCGAGCATGAACTGGCACTGGGCTAGGCGCGCTACCGCCTGGCGGTAGATCCGATCGTCGTGGACGGCCAGCGACTCGGTGCGGCGGTGGAATGGCGCGACCGCGCGATCGAGCTGACGGTGGAGCACGAGATCGCCGGGCTGGTCGATGCAGCGGCCCGGGGCGAGCTGGGCGGGCGCATCGGCATGCCCGGCAAGCACGGGTTCGTGCGGACGCTGTCGCTGAGCATCAACCACCTGCTGGACACCTTCCATGGCCGCCTGGACGAGGTCCAGTTCCTGCTCGCCGCCCTGGCCCAGGGCGACCTCGGCGTGCGCATGGAGGGCGAGGCCGCCGGCCTGTTCGCCCGCATGCGCGACGACGCCAACGCCACCGTGGCGCAGCTGGCCGAGATCGTGGTCGACATCCAGCGGGCGGCCGGCACCCTCAACGCCGCCGCCGGCGACATCGCCCGCGGCAGCGCCGGCGTGGCCGGGCATACCGAGGAGCAGGCGCGGCGCCTGCGCAGCACCGCCGAGGCGATCGAGAAGATCTCGGCGATCGCCGCGCGCAATGCCGACGCCGCCGACCAGGCCGACCGCATGGTCGCCGATGCCGCCGGCGTGGCTGCGGCGGGCGGCGAGGTGGTCGACGGCGTCGTCGCCACGATGCGCGAGATCGAGCTGGCCTCGCGGCGGATCGGAGAGATCGTCGCGGTGATCGACGGCATCGCCTTCCAGACCAACCTGCTGGCGCTCAACGCCGCGGTGGAAGCGGCCCGCGCGGGCGAGCAGGGCAGGGGCTTTGCGGTGGTCGCCGGAGAGGTGCGCAGCCTGGCCCAGCGCTCGGCGGACGCGGCGCGGCAGATCAAGGGCCTGATCGGCGCCTCGATGGAGAAAGTCGCAGACGGCACCGCGCAGGCGGGCGAAGCGGGGCGCACCATGGACCGGATCGTCGGCCGGGTGCGCGGCGTGGCCAGCCTGATGTCCGGCATCTCGGTCGAATCACGCGAGCAGGCCGCGGGTATCGAGCAGGTCCACCGCGACCTCGGTGCGATCGAGCAGAGCACCGGCCGCAACGCCACGCTGGTGGCCGAGGCCAGCGCCGCGGCGCAGGCGATGCAGGTCCAGGCCAGCGTGCTGGCCGAGGCGGTGGCGGTGTTCCAGCTCGCGCCACAGGCCCCGGGCGTTGCACTGGCCGGCTGAGTGATGGCGCGCCCGCGCGGTGTCAGTCGCCGCGCGGGCGGAACGAGAACCACGCCAGCACGGCGGTCAGCAGCACCAGCACGGTCACCACGACCGCGAAACCATGGCCGTTGGCGGCCAGCGGGATGCCGCCGACGTTCATGCCGAACAGGCCGGCGACCAGGTTCACCGGCAGTGCCAGCACGGTGACCACGGTCAGTACGAACAGGGTGCGGCTGGTCTGCTCGTTGACCAGTGCGGCCAGTTCTTCCTGGATCAGCTTGACCCGCTCGACCAGTGCGGCCGAATCGGCGATCGCGGCGGAGAATTCCTCCGCCGCCTGGCGCAGGTCGACCACGTCGTCCGGCGAAATCCACGGCGGCGGCCGGTTGAGCAGGCGGAACAGCGCGGTCGGCTCCGGCGCCAGCAGGCGCTGCAGTCGCACCAGCGTGCGGCGCAGCGCGCCCAGCTGCTTGCGGTCGGTCGAGACCTGGCTGGCCAGCAGGCGGTCCTCGATGCGATCGACCTGCAGCGTGGAGCGCCGCAGGATGTCGCCGAGCACGTTGGCCTGGTCGCGCAGCAGGTGCGCCAGCAGCTCGACCGGTGAACGGAAGGCCTGGCCGGCGCGGATGTCCGCGCGCAGGCGGTCGACCGAGCGCAGCGGCCGCAGCCGAGCGCTGACCACCAGCCGCGGGCCGATGCACAGGCTGGTGGTGCCGACATCGGAGGCATCGAAGCTGGAATCGAACAGCACGTCGTGGACCACGGCCACGAGGGCGCCGTCGTCCAGCTCCAGCCGGGTCGCGCCGACCTCGCTGCCGAGCGAGTCATAGAATGCGTCGGGCAGGGCGAGGGTGCGCCGCAGGAAGCGTTCCGAGCCCTGGTTGGAAAGGGCGAAGTGCAGCCACAGGAACGCCCCGGGCGTGCCTTCGCCGGCGAGGAAGGCGGCGACCGCCTCGGTGCCGATCGGCTCGGCCGGCTGCCCCGGCACGAAGCGATAGCCCCAGATCAGTCCGTCCTCGTTCGAGCCGTAGGTGTTTTCGATGATGCGCATGGGGGACACCGTGGTTGCCGCGCGCAGCGTAGCCGAAACCGGTGTCGCGGCGCCTGCGCGGCGGCGGCGGCGGGTGGGCCCGGCGTATCATGAAAGGCCGTTTCCCTCGACGCAGGTCACCGTGATGTCCCAGAACGCCGCCTTCCCGATCGGTACCCCCGGCCAGCCCTGGGGCGAGGCCGAGCGGCGCCAGTGGCGCGCCACCCAGCACAAGCGGCGCAGCTACCAGGACGAAGTGGTGAACGCGCTCGATGCCCTGCGCGCGGCGTTCGACGTGACCTCCTATGGCACCCTCGACTACGCGCCGGAAACCTATGCGCTGTTTGCCGTGCGCAGCCGCGACTGGAACCCGGGCCTGCCGACCGCGCTGGTCACCGGCGGCGTGCACGGCTACGAAACCAGCGGCGTGCACGGTGCGCTGGCGTTCCTGCGCGGCCACGCGGCCGCCTACGCCGGCCGCGCCAACCTGCTGGTGGTGCCCTGCGTCAGCCCCTGGGGCTATGAGCGCATCCATCGCTGGAACCCCGATGCGATCGATCCGAACCGATCGTTCCGCGCCGACAGCCCGGCTGCCGAATCGGCGGCGCTGTGGCAGCTGGTCACCCCGCTGCGCGACCGCATCCGCCTGCACATCGACCTGCATGAAACCACCGACAGCGACGAGACCGAGTTCCGCCCGGCGTTGGCCGCGCGCGACGGCAAGCCGTTCGAGCCCGATGGCATTCCCGATGGCTTCTACCTGGTTGCCGACAGCCGCAATCCGCAGCTGGACTTCCAGCGGGCGGTGGTCGCCGCGGTGGCCGGCGTCACCCATATCGCACCGGCCGATGCCGAGGGCCTGATCATCGGCTCGCCGGTGGTTGCGCCGGGCGTGATCGAGTACGACTTCAAGCGGCTGGGACTGTGCGCCGGCCTCAGCAACGCGGTGTACACGACCACCACCGAGGTCTATCCCGACAGCCCGCGCGCGACCGCGGCCGAATGCAACGCGGCACAGGTGGCGGCCATCGTGGCCGCGCTGGATTACGCACTGGCCTGAGTTCCCGCTTTTCCTGACGCATTGGCGAGGCGGTGGGCGATAGTGGCTGCCCGCCGCACCCGGCAACCTTGTTGCTGACAAGGAGGCCTTGCCGATGGATATGCGGACCGGGAAGTGGCGTGTGTGGGCGTGGCTGCGGGTGCTGCCGTTGCTGCTGATGCTGGCTCTGTTGGCGGCACCGGCAGGGGTGCCGGCGCAGCAGGTGAACCAGTGCCTGGACGGCCGCACCGTGAGTTACCAGGCCACGCCCTGTTCGACAGGACAGCCCCTGAAGCAGTGGCCCCTGGCGGCATCCGTGCCGGCTTCGCGGTCGCGGCTGCCGCCAACCCATGATCCGGCTCCGTCGGGCACCTTCGCCTCGCAGGCGCCGGCACGCATGCGCAAGCAGCGTGCCGCCTCGGCCCCGCGGACGGCCACGATCCGCCTTGAGGGGCGGGGCGGCGGCAAAGGCGACCCCGCCAGCAGCGCCAGCTGTGAATCGATGCGCGCGCAGCGGGCGGCAGCCTACGAGAAGGTCGGCCTGAAGCGGGGATTCGCCCTGTCGAGCCATTGGGACAACAAGGTGCACCAGGCCTGCCGGTAGCAGTCGAGCTGTCTAGCGGGCGAAGCCCTTCAGCAGCGCGACCAGCGTCTGCGCCTCCTGGCGACGCAGGCCTTCGTCGGCTTCGGTGACCACGTGCTCGTCGAGATGGCCGACCAGGACCTCCATCATCAGTGCGTGCATGGCGCCCTTGGCGGCGGCCATCTGCACCAGCACCTCGCCGCAGTCGGCATCTTCAGCCAGCGCCTTCTCCAACCCGGCGACCTGGCCGGCGATACGGCGGATGCGGGTCAGCAGGGCTTTTTTGTTCCGGGTCGTATGCGCCATGGCCAGGATCATATACCCTAGGGGGGTATCCGAACAGCGCCCCCGCCATGTCCCTTGAAGCCATTGCCGCCCAACGCCGCCATTCCCATAGTTTCGACGCCGGCAACGCCGGTGCCGAGCGCGCCACCCGACGGGCCATGTGGCTCACCCTGGTGATGATGGTGGTGGAGATCACCGGCGGTTGGTACTTCAACTCGATGGCGGTGCTGGCCGATGGCTGGCACATGAGTTCGCATGCGCTGGCGCTGGGGTTGTCCGCATTCGCCTACGCGTGTGCACGCCGCTATGCGGGTGATCGGCGCTTCGCCTTCGGTACCTGGAAGATCGAGATCCTCGGTGGCTACACCAGTGCCATCCTGCTGCTGGTCGTTGCTGCATTGATGGCGTTCCAGTCGATCGAACGGCTGGTGCGGCCGAGCCCGATCCATTACCGAGAGGCCATCGTGATCGCCGTGGTCGGCCTGGCGGTCAACCTTTTGTGCGCCTGGTGGCTGCGCGACCACGACCATGGGCACGACCATGGGCATGGGCATGGGCATGATCACCAGCAAGGCCATCGCCATCACGCCCACGATGAACATGCGCACCAGCAGGGGCACCACCCTCATGGCCACGGCCACCACCACGGCCACGATCTCAACCAGCGCTCTGCCTACCTGCACGTGATCGCCGATGCGGCCACTTCGGTGCTGGCCATTGTCGCCCTGCTGGGCGGCATGTACTTCGGTGCATCGTGGCTGGATCCGGTGATGGGCCTGGCCGGTGCCGTGCTGGTCACCGTCTGGGCGTGGGGCCTGCTGCGCAGTACCGGTCGCGTGCTGCTGGATGCGGAGATGGATGATCCGGTGGTCGCGGAAATCCACGAAGTCATCGAACAGGGGGATGTCCGCGCGCGGATCAGCGACCTGCATGTGTGGAAGGTAGGCCGCGGCAGGTTTGCCTGCGTGGTATCGGTGGTCACCGACAGCAGCCTGGATGCGGACGACTTCCGTGCCCGGCTGGCGATACACGAAGAACTGGTGCACGTCACCGTCGAGGTCCACCAGGTCGCCGCGCTGGCCTGAGCCCGGCGAGCGCCTGCGTCAGTCCACGCCGCCGCCGGGCGGCAGCAGTTCGGCCATCTTCACCAGTGCCGGCAGGGTGCGCGCGCCCATCTTGCGCATGACCCTGCCGCGATGCGCCTTGACCGTGATCTCGCTGATCCCGAGCGCGGCGGCGATCTGCTTGTTCAGCGCGCCGGCTACCACCAGTGTCATCACGTCCTGCTCGCGCCGGGTCAACCCGGCATGGGCCTCGACCACCCGCTGGGTCCGTGCCCGCGCGTCGCGCAGCCCCCGGCTGGCTGCCAGTGCGTCGGCGATCGCCTGCAGCAGCACGCCGGTGTCCCAGGGCTTGGTCAGCACCTCGACCGCACCGGCCTTCATGGCCCGGGCCGCCAATGGCACATCGCCATAGCCGGTGATGAAGATGATCGGCATGTCCACGCGCTGGCCGGCGATGCGGGCCTGCAGGTCCAGGCCGTTGAGGTCCGGCAGGCGCACGTCCAGCAGCAGGCAACTCGGGCCCTGCGGCGCCGGCTGGGCCAGGAACGCCTGCGCGGAATCCAGCAGGCATGGTTCCCAGCCGGCTTCGCGGACCATCAGTTCCATCGACTCGCGTACGGAGATGTCGTCGTCCACCACGTAAACCACCGGCGCGGCCTCGGCGCGTGGCCCGGAACCGTGCGACGGACCTTGTGCCCGGCCGGGCGGGCGGGAAGGAGCAGGGCGTGGGCTCAGCATGCGCAGGGTTCCTTGTGGTCGCGTCCGGCGTTCAGCGGGCCGGCATCGCCGCATCGAGCGCGGCCAGCAGCGCTGCCTCGCTGAAGGGCTTGAACAGGCAATCCACCGCACCCTGGCGGAGCAGGCGCGGGCGGTCGGTGTCATCGCCATGGGCGGTGATGAAGACCACCGGGATCCGGTAGCCGCGCTCGCGCAGGCGTTCATGCACCTGCGGCCCGCCCATGCCGGGCATCGCCACGTCCAGCAACAGGCAGCGCGTGGCCTCGATCCGGCCCGAGGCCAGGAAGGCTTCGCCGGAGTCGAACGCCTCGGCCGAGAAGCCGAGTTCGCGGAGCAGGTCGGGCAACGATTCGCGCACCGATTCGTCGTCGTCCACGACCGATACGAGCAGCTTGTGTTGCGACATCAATGCAGTTCCTCGATGCGGCCTGGGGAGGGTGGGGCAAGGCCGTCGCCGTCGCGTGGGTCCGCTACCAGCTGCGGCCGCGGCCAGGCCGGCACCACCAGGGTGAAACACGCGCCGTGATCGGGGTTGGGCGTCGCGCGCAGCTCGCCGCCGTGGTGTTCGAGGATCGAACGGCTCACCGACAGCCCGATGCCCATGCCGGTGTCCTTGGTGGTGTAGAAGGCCTGGAACATCCGCTCCGCATCCTGGGCGGGAAAGCCCACGCCGTTGTCGCGGACCTCGAGCAGTACCCGGCCGTCCTCGCCCAGCCGCGTTTCGATGCGCAGCTGGCGCGGGCGGTCGACCACCGCGCCCATCGCGTCGAGCGCGTTGAGCACCAGGTTCACGATGACCTGCTGCAACTGCACGCGGTCGCCGCGTACGCGGGGCAGGCGATGGGCGAAATCGGGCTGGAAGATGGTGCCGCCGCGTTGCAGCTCGCCGAGCAGGGTGGCCAGCACCTCGCGCGCGGCCGCGTTGAGGTCGACCGGCTCGGGCACCAGCTCGCGCTTGGCGAACAACCCACGCAGGCGCTGGATCACCTCCGAGGCGCGGTTGCCGTCGCGGATGGTGCGTCGCGCGGTCTCGCGCGCGCCGTCCAGGTTGGGTGGCTCGGCAGCGAGCATGCGCAGGCAGGTATTGGCATTGGTGATGATGCCGGCCAGGGGCTGGTTGACCTCGTGGGCGATCGAGGCGGTCAGTGCGCCCAGGCTGGCCACCCGTGCCACGTGCGCCAGCTCCGAGCGCACCTTGCCCAAGGCCTCCTCGGACTGGCGCCGCTGGGTGATGTCCTGCACCGCGGCGATGTACTCCAGGCGGCCGTCGTCATCGTGCGTGGCGTGCGCGACCAGGTGCACGTGCTTGACCCGGCCATCGGCCATCAACAGACGGTGCTCATGCTCGAAGTCGCGCGCATCGCTGCGCTGCCGGGCCATGACGTGGCGCAGCGCGGGGATGTCGTCCGGGTGCACGCGCGAATCCAGCAGCGCGAAGGTCGGCGTCAGCCCCGCGGTGATCTCCAGGATCCGGTAGAGCTCGTCGGACCAGGTGATCTCGTCGTTGTCCACCCGCCAGGAGAACGTGCCGGTCAGGCTCAGCCGCTGCGCCTTGGCCAGGAACGCCTCGCTCTGTCGCAGCGCGGTTTCCCAGCGTGCACATTCGATGGCGATGTGCGCCAGGTGGGCGAAGCGCGCCATCAGCGCCACATGCGCCGGCTCAGGCTGGCGTGACTCGCGGTAACCCAGCGACAGCACCCCGGCGACCAGGCCATCGACGCAGGTGATCGGCATCGACCAGCTCGCGCGCAGGCCCTGCGCCAGCGCGGCATCGCGCCAGTCCTTCCAGCGGATCTCCAGCGCGAGGTTGGCGGCAATCACCGGCTCGCCGGCCAGCGCGCAGCACGCCATGGGGCTGGCATCGACTGCAGCGATCCGGTCGATCACCCGGCTGACCAGCGTCGCCGGCAGGCGCGGTGCCGCGCCTGCCTGCAGGAACAGCAACGGGCCACCGGCGCGCGCGGGGCGAGAGCGGCGGTGGTCGACCAGCACGATGCTGCACAGCGCGCCATCGATGGTCGATTCGACCAGCTGGCAGACCGAATCGAGGATCGTCGGCAGCGGATGGCCGCCGGTCATCATCGCCAGCAGCTTCTTCTCGCCGGCAAGCAGGATCTCGGCCTGCTTGCGGTCGTCGATGTCGGTGTTGGCGCCATACCACTTCAGCACCCGGCCGTCGCCGTCGTGGTGCGGCACGGCGCGGATCAGGAACCAACGGTAGACGCCGTCGTGGCGTTGCAGGCGGGCCTCGTACTCGCCGGGTTGGCCACTGGACAGCAGCGTGCCCCAGTAGCCGGCGAGCGCGGCGGCATCATCCGGATGCACGGCCTGGGTCCAGCCGAAGCCGCGCGCCTGCGCCAGGGTCATGCCGGTGTACTCGCACCAGCGCTGGTTGAGGAAGTCCACGCTGCCATCCGGGCCGCAGCTCCAGACGAAGCCGGGTACCGCGCCGATCAGGCTGCGCAGCCGGCCTTCGGAGAGCTGCACGTCGTGCAGGGCCTGTTCGATGGATTTCTGCGAGCGCATGCGCTCGATGGCGATGCCGGCGATGTGGGTGATCTGGCGGATCAGCGCCAGGTCCTGCAGCGACGGCGCCTTCGGGTGCGCGTGGTAGATCGCGAACACGCCGAGGGTTTCGCCGGAGGCGGCGATGATCGGCGTGGACCAGCACGACATCAGTCCATGCGACATCGCCAGCGCCGGCCACTGGGTCTGGGCCCAGCGCGGTTCGCAGGACAGGTCTGCCGCGATGACCTGCTCGCGCAGGCGCACGGCCATCGGGCAGGGACCGATCTGCGCGCCGATCGCGCAGCCGGAGATGCGCTGGACGAAATCCGCCGGCAGGCTGGGCCCGGCGCTGGCTTCCATCCGCGTGCCATCGGGATCGAGCAGCATCACGCTGCAGTACGAGCCGGTCACGGTGTCCTCGACCAGGCGACTGAACGCGGCCAGGATGTCCGCGCGCGGTTGCCCCTGCGCGACCATCTCGAGCAGGTGCTTCTCGCCGTTCAGCAGGGCCTCGCCGCGCTTCTGTTCCTCGATGTCGGCATCGACCAGGAACCAGCGGGCGATGGCACCCTCGCTGTCGCGCATCGGCAGGCCGCGCACCTGGAACCAGCGGTAGACGCCGTCGGCGCGGCGCACGCGATGGGCGAACTCATAGGGCAGGCCACGCGTCACCGCGGCCTGCCAGCAGGCGATCGCCGCGGGCAGGTCGTCCGGGTGGATGGTGTCGGTCGCCTGCCAGCCGGTCAGCTGTTCCAGCGTGGCGCCGAGATAGTCGCGGGCGAAACGATTGAAGTATTCAGCCTGTCCGTTGGGCGCTGCCAGGCCGATGAAGGCGGGAATGCTGTCGACGATCTCGCGCAGCTCCCGCTCACCGGTGGCGCTGGCGGCCTCCACGGGCGTGGCGATTCCCGACCAGCCGGCCAGTCCGGCGTCGGCCCCGGGCAGTGGATGCGCGCGCAGCCGGAATGCCTGGTAGTGGCCATCGGCACGTCGCAGGCGCGCGCGCAGATCGAGGTCGGCGACATTCGCGCGTGCCGCCCGCAATGCCTGCTCGAACGAGCCCAGGTCATCGGGGTGGAGGATCGCGGACCATTCCGGCGTCCGCGCCGGTCCAGCCGCGTGCCCGCTGAATTCGCGCCAGGCGCGGTTGACCCGTTCGATGCCGCCATCCGGTCGCGCGCTCCACGCCATCGCGGGCAGTGCATCGGCGACGCTGCCGAGTTCCAATTCCATGCCGGCCTCACTCGGCGAACGCCGTCGGTCGAGTATCGCGCCACGCGCGGGCGCCGGCCCATCATACCTTGGTGTCATTCCCGCCCGGCGCACCATCCATAGGTATCGGCCGATACCAAGGTGTGATCGTGCCGTGCCCGCACGCCTGTTGTCATCGCATCCCGCGCCGCCACGGCGCCCCACGATGACCGCAGGAACCTTCGATGACTTCGCCGAAAACCCTCTACACCGCCCGCGTGCACACCACCGGCAACCGCGATGGTGGCACCTCGCGCAGCGACGACGGCCTGCTCGACATCCGCCACGGCCTGCCAGGCACCGGCAAGGGCACCAATCCCGAACAGCTGTTCGCTGCCGGCTGGTCGGCCTGCTTCGATGGCGCGATGAACATCGCCGCGCGACGCCTGGGCGTGGCCCTGCCACCCGAGCGCGCGATCGATGCCGGGATCGACCTGTGCCTGGACGGCGACAGTTACTTCCTGCGCGCGCGGCTCGACATCAGCCTGCCGGGCCTGGATGCGGACAGCGCCCGCGCGGTGATCGAAGCCGCGCACCAGACCTGTCCGTACTCCAAGGCCATGCGCGGCAATGTCGATGTCACCCTCAACCTCGCCTGAGCGGAGCGCTGCAATGAACGCATGCCATCCCCTGCAGCCGCGCCGCCCGGCACGACCGGTGCGCGGCCTGCTGGCCACCTTGCTCGGCCTGGCGCTGGCGCTGCCGGCACTGCAGGCCGGTGCGACGCCGGCACGCGATGACACCGCCATCCGCCCGTTCGAGGTGCACGTGCCACAGGCACGGCTTGATGACCTGCAACGGCGGATCGCCCAGACCCGCTGGCCGGATCGCGAACTCGTCGACGACGGCTCGCAGGGCATCGCCCTGGCACGCATGCAGGCGCTGCTCGGCTACTGGGGCAAGGGCTATGACTGGCGCCGGCTGGAGAAGGAACTCAACGCGCTGCCACAGTACGTCACCCGCATCGACGGGGTGGAGATCCAGTTCATCCACGTGCGCTCGCGCGAACCCGGTGCGATGCCGTTGATCCTCACCCATGGCTGGCCTGGCTCGCCGCTGGAGTTCATCAAGGCGATCGGCCCGCTCACCGATCCGGTCGCCCATGGCGGCAAGGCCGAAGATGCTTTCGACGTGGTGATCCCGGCGATTCCCGGCTATGGCTTCTCCGGCGTGCCGCGCGAGCGGGGCTGGAACCCGGACCGCGTCGCCCGTGCCTGGGACGTGCTGATGAAGCGCCTGGGCTATGCGCGCTACGTCTCGCAAGGCGGCGACCACGGCTCGGTGATCTCCGATGCACTGGCCCGCCAGGCACCGCCCGGACTGCTCGGCATCCACCTCAACATGCCGGCTACCGTCCCGCCCGAACTGGTGGGCCCGATCAACGCCGGCGATCCTCCCCCCGCCGGGCTGGGCGCGGCGGAGCAACGTGCCTTCGTCGCGCTCAGCGATTTCTTCGGCCACAACGCCGCGTATGGCGCGATGATGGTCACCCGCCCGCAGACGATCGGGTACGCGCTGGCCGATTCCCCGAGCGGCCTGGCGGCATGGATGTACGAGAAGATCGCCGAGTGGTCCGACAGCGACGGCCAGCCCGAGCGCGTGCTCGGCCGCGATGCCATCCTCGACGACATCACCCTGTACTGGCTGACCAATACCGGCGCGGCATCGTCGCGGTTCTATTGGGAAAACCACAACAACAACTTCAGCGCGCAGGCGCAGCAGACCCGACAGATCCGCGTGCCCGTGGCGATCACCGTGTTCCCGCACGAGATCTACCGTGCGCCGGAAAGCTGGTCGCGCCAGGCCTATCCCTCGCTGTACTACTTCCACGAGGCGGACAAGGGGGGACACTTCGCCGCCTGGGAACAGCCGCAGCTGTTCGCCGAAGAACTGCGCGCCGCGTTCCGTCCGCTGCGCCCGGCGCTGGATGCGGCGCCATGACCCGCATCGCGCGCTACACCACCTTCCTCGAGGCCGAACTGGCCCGCCTGCTGCTGGAGCGCCAGGGCATCCCGGCCCAGGTCTCGGGCGTGCACGTCGGCCTTGAAGGCGGCGGGGCGGGGGTGCAGCTGGCGGTGCCCGATGCCGTGGTCGACACGGCCCTGCGGGTCCTGGCCGGCAACTGAGTGGCTTCCTTCATCTTCCGGAGAACGAACATGCATCTGAACGATGGCAGCCAGCGTCGCCTGGCCGGCGCGGCGGTATTGGCGATGACCCTGGCCCAGTGGCTGGCCGCCGGTCCGGCGGACGCGCGCACGCCGCCCGCCGCGGGCGCCAGCGGCGTCGCGGCCGATTCCCCGCTGGGTCCGCTCAAGCACGTCCATGCCGGTGCGCTGGATGTCGCCTATGCCGAACTGGGCCCGGCACGAGGGCCGGTGATCATCCTGCTGCACGGCTGGCCCTACGACATCCACGCCTATGACGAGGTCGCGCCTGCACTTGCCGCCAAGGGCCATCGCGTACTGGTGCCGTACGCACGCGGCTACGGTGGCACGCGCTTCCTGTCCGCCGATGCGCCGCGCAACGCCGAACCGGTGGCGCTGGCCAGTGACGTGGTGGACTTCATGGATGCGCTCGGCATCAAGCGCGCGGTACTCGGCGGGTTCGACTGGGGCGCGCGCTCGGCCGACATCGTCGCCGCGTTGTGGCCGCAGCGCGTGGATGCGCTGGTCTCGGTCAGTGGCTACCTGATCGGCAGCCAGGACGCCGGCAGGCAACCGCTGCCACCAAAGGCCGAATACCAGTGGTGGTACCAGTTCTACTTCGCCACCGAACGCGGAGAGCAGGGCTACGGCAGGTATACCCGCGATTTCGCCAGGCTGATCTGGCAACTGGCCTCGCCGCAGTGGCGATTCGACGATGCCACCTTCGAGCGCAGCGCCGCGGCGCTCGACAACCCCGACCAGGTCGCGCTGGTGGTGCACAACTACCGCTGGCGGTTGGGCCTGGCCGACGGGCAGCCCGAATTCGCCGCGCTGGAAAAGCAGCTCGCCACCTTCCCGGCGATCGGCGTGCCGACGATCACCCTGGAAGGGGATGCCAACGGCGCGCCGCACCCGGCCGCGGAGGCCTATCGCAAGTACTTCACCGGCAAGTACGAGTACCGCCTGGTCAGCGGGGGGATCGGCCACAACCTGCCGCAGGAAGCGCCGCAGGCCTTCGTGCAGGCGATCGTCGACGTCCAGAAGCTGTGAACCGGAGGATCTGCCGATGAGCCCGCGCACGAGATACGCAGGATGGATCGCACTCGCCGGCTGCGGCGTGCTGGGCCTGGCCTGGACCGCCGCCGCGGTGGGCGCGGGCAAGCCGGCCTCGCCGCTGTACGGCGTCACCGTTCCCGACGGCTATCGACGCTGGCAGCTGGTCGCGCCGGCACAGGAAGCAGCACCGCTGGACGAACTGCGCGCGGTGCTCGGCAACGAGGTCGCGATCCGCGCCTACGCCGGGGGTGCCGGGCCGCAGCCGTTCCCCGACGGCACGGTGCTGGTGAAGCTGGCCTGGAAGCACGTGCCGTCGCCGGAGTTCGAGCCGGCGTCGATTCCCGGCGCGGCCACCACCGTGCAGGTCATGGTCAAGGATTCGAAGAAGTACGCCGCGACCGGTGGCTGGGGCTATGGACGTTTCGTCGATGGCCAGCCGGCCGACGAAGCCCAGCACCGCACCTGTTTCGCCTGCCACCAATCGCGTGCGAAGGCGCGCGATTACGTGTTCACCCGTTACGCCCCATGAGTGGGCATCCCCTCGACAGGAGCATGAGATGAAGAAGACCGCAGCCCGCCTGGCCATCGCCGCCGGCCTGGCACTCATCGCCGCGATCGGCGCGCAGGCCGTCGCCGCACCCGCTGCCGCCGGCAAACCCGCACCGAAGTCCAAGCCACGCATCGTGCTTGTCCACGGCGCCTTCGCCGATGCCTCCAGCTGGAACGGCGTGGTCGGCATCCTGCGTCGCGATGGCTACACCGTCATCGCCGCGGCCAATCCGCTGCGCGGCGTGCGCAGCGACGGCGAGTACGTCGGCCGGCTGGTCGCCAGCCTGGATGGACCGGTGGTGCTGGTCGGCCATTCCTATGGCGGCAGCGTCATCACCGAAGCCGCCAACGGCCATGCCAACGTGAAGTCGCTGGTCTACGTGGCCGCGTTCGCGCCGGAACGCGGCGAGACCGCCGCCGGGCTGAGCGGCAAGTTCCCCGGCAGCACGCTGGGCCCGACCCTGGCCGCCCCGGTGGCACTGGCCGACGGCGGCAAGGACCTGTACATCCAGCAGGAGAAGTTCCCGGCCCAGTTCGCCGCCGACGTCCCCGGGGCGCAAGCGGCGCTGATGGCCGCCACCCAGCGCCCGGTCACCGAAGCCGCGTTGAATGAGCCCAGTGGTTCGCCGAGCTGGAAGACGCTGCCGTCCTGGCACGTCTACGGCAGCGCCGATCTCAACATCCCGCCGCAGGCGATGGCCTTCATGGCGCAACGCGCGCATGCGCGCGGCGTGCAGGTGGTGCCGGGCGCCTCGCACGTGGTGATGGTCTCGCATCCGACCGAGGTGGCGCGCGTGATCGAGGAAGCGGCACGCTGATCGCGGCTGGCCCGCATGCCGCGGGTCAGCCGCCCAGGGCGATGGTCAGCAGCACCAGTACCAGGCCCAGTCCCATCATGGCCAGCCCGGTGCGCCACGGCGACCGGGCGATGCCCCGCGCGTAGATCACGCCGGTCAGGAACAGCATCGCCACGCCGATCGCGTTGGACACGCGCATCGCAGGCCGCAGGGCGTCGATCAGCAGGAACGGTGCCGCCAGCGGGAACGTGGTACAGACCACCAGCAGGAAGATCGCCAGTCCACCCAGCCAGTCGCGGCCATGCAGGCGCGGGGGCTCCGGCGCGACCGGCAATGCCAGCACGCGTTGCCGCAGCCGCTCCAGGTCGTCGGCCCGCGCGGCCTGTGCCAGCAGCGGCGGCAGGGCATCGGCGATCAGCCGACCCGCCTCGACCGGATCGGCATCGGCGCGGATCCGCTCATACAACAGCCGCGTGCTGGCGCGCTCCAGCCGGCAGTACATCAGGTAGATGATGCCGTCGATGAGGCCCCAGGCGATGTTGCAGCCCAGCGCGGCGAGCAGCATCGCCCGCACGCCGCCCTGGCCGGCATCGACCACGCTCAACGTGCCGGTGAAGGTCATCGTCATGATGACCCCGAACAGCACCTCCGACGCCCGCTCGCCGGGATCGAGGATGCGCCCACGGCCATGCCGCGGGGCAGGGCGCGCGGCGGGCGGAAGGGGAGCGACGGACATGGCGGGGCCGCGGGCGGGAATGCGCCCTTTCTAGTCGCCGCGCCAGCCCGGATCCATTGGCCCAAGGACCCACGCAGCCCCCTGCGCGGCCCTCGCCGGAGGCGCCGCGCAGGGCGCCAGCGGGCGCTTGCGGGCCCGGACTAACACTGTTAGATTTCGCCCCCTAACAACGTTAGGGGGCGCCATGCGCCAGGCCATCGCGCGGGAAAACATCATCGAAGCCGCTTTCCGCCTGCTCGACGAGGCCGGCATCGAAGGCGTGACCCTGCGCAAGGTGGCCTGCCAGCTGGGCATCCGGGCGCCGTCGCTGTACTGGCACTTCAAGAGCAAGCAGGCGTTGATCGACGCCATGGCCGATGCGGTGATCCACGAGGTGGCGCGTGACATCCCGGCCGGGCAGTCCTGGCGGCAAACCCTGATGCAGATCGCCTGCGAGTTCCGCAGGGCCTTCAAGGCCCACCGCGATGGTGCCCGCGTCTACGCCGGCACCTTCATCGCCACGGAGAACGTCCTGCGCGCCGGCGAGGCGACGATCGGAGCCCTGGCCCGTGCCGGCGCGCCGGTCAACTTCGCCGCGACCGCGACCATGGACCTCATCTACTACGTGGTCGGCTTCGTCATCGAGGAACAGGCCTGGCCGACGCCCGGCGATGACACCGACACCCTGGACCAGGCGTTCTTCGCCCTGGCCGCGGCGCGTTTCCCGCTGTGCTGGCAGGCCCGCGACGTGTGGGAAGACGTCGATTTCGATGCCCGCTTCGCCGATGGGCTGGCCCTGATGCTCGACGGCATCGCGCTGCGGCTGCAGCGTGATGCCGGCTGAGCACACCCTCCACTCCAACTCTCCCCACACATGATCCACATGGAAGCGTTCGCAATGCGTGCCCGACTACTGCCCTGGTCTTCGCTGGTCCTGATCACCGCCGCGCTCGCCGGTTGCGGCGACAAGGACAAGGACAAGGACAAACCCGCCGACGCCGCCGCGCAGGCGATGGCGGTGACCCTGGCCACGGCCCAGACCCGGCCGATGGCGCGCGCGGTGGTCGTATCCGGTCCGGTTTCGGCATACGAGGAAATGCAGCTGGGCGTGGAAGTCAGCGGCCAGCGCGTCACCTCCCTGCGGGTGGACGTGGGCCAGTGGGTCAAGCGCGGCGACGTGCTGCTGCAGCTGGACCACCGCACCCTGGACAGCGAGCTGGCCCAGGCCGAGGCATCGCTGCGACAGGCGCAGACCGCGCAGGAACTGGCCGTGCTCAACCTGCAGCGCGGCGCCAAGCTCGCCGACCAACGCCTGATCAGTGCCAGCAGCCTGGATGAGCTGCGCGCCAACCGCGCCAATGCCGAAGCGCAGACCGCCACCGCGCGCGCGCGTCGCGACGCCGCGCAGCTGCAGCGTGATTTCGCCGACCTGCGCGCGCCGGCCGACGGAGTCATCTCCAAGCGCCTGGTGCAGCCCGGCCAGGTCGTGGCCGCCGGCACCGAACTGCTGCGGCTGATCCGCGACGGTCGCCTGGAGTGGCGCGCCGAGCTGTCCGAGGAGCAGCTGGCGCACGTCGCCGTCGGCAACACCGTAGCGCTACCCTACGCCGGGCAGCCGATCGCCGGCCGCATCCGTGCGGTCAGCCCCGGCGTCGACGCACAGACCCGCACCGGCACCCTGTATGCCGACCTGCCCGAACCCGGTCCGCTGAAGCCCGGCGTCTACGTCGAAGGGCGCATCGTCACCGGCCAGGGCCAGGCACTGGTCATTCCGACCGCCGCCATCGTCCAGCGCGACGGCCACAGCTATGTGTTCACCGTCGACGGCAAGCAGCAGGTCCAGCGCCATCGCGTGCGCGTCGGCCAGGCCGTGCAGGGCAGCAGCGAGATCCTCGAGGGCGTCAAGCCGGGCGACCGCGTGGTCGTCGATGGTGCCGGCTTCCTCGGCGAGGGTGACCGCGTGCGCGTCGTCGCCGATGCCAAGGCGGCCGCGCGATGAACATCTCCGCCTGGGCAATCAAGCGCCCGCTGCCGGCGCTGCTGGTCTTCGTCGTGCTGTGCGTGGCCGGGTTGTGGGGCTTCCACCAGCTGCCGGTGGCGCGCTTCCCCGACATCGCCTTCCCGATGACCACGGTCACCGTGACCCAGCCGGGGGCCTCGCCGAGCCAGCTCGAAGCCGAGGTCACCCGCAAGGTCGAGGACTCGGTCGCCACCGTCAACAACGTCAAGCGGGTGATGTCCTCGGTCAGCGAGGGCGTCAGCACCACCACCATCGAGTTCCAGCTCGAGGCCGACCTGGCCACCGCGCTGGACGATACCCGCGACGCGGTCACCCGCATCCGCACCGACCTGCCGCAGGACATCCAGGAACCGGTGGTGTCCAAGGTCGACATCGGCGGTTCGCTGATGACCTATGCGCTGGTCGCCCCGCACATGACCCCGGACGAGGCCAGCTGGTTCGTCGATCGCGAGGTCTCGCGCGCGATGTATGGCGTGCCCGGCGTCGCCCGGGTCACCCGCGTGGGCGGCGTCAACCGCCAGGTCCGCGTGGACCTGGATCCGAACGCGCTGCTGGCGTTCGGCGTCACCGCCGGCGATGTCTCCAGCCAGCTGGCGCAGATCCAGGTCGAGCGTGCCGGCGGCAAGGCCGAGATCGACGGCGCCCAGCAGACCATCCGCACGCTCGGTACCGTCGGCGACGCGCAGGCGCTGCGCGACTTCTCCATCAGCCTGCCGGATGGCCGTGCCGCGCGCCTGTCCACCCTGGCCACGGTGACCGACAGCGCCGCCGATCCCAGCGAGGCCGCGCTGTTGGATGGCAGGGACGTGGTCGCCTTCTCGATGTCGCGCACCCGTGGCTCCAGCGAGGTCAAGGTCGAAGCCGGCGTGCACAAGGCGCTGGACGTGCTGCGCGCCGCCCATCCAGGCATCGACTTCCGCCTGGTCACCACCGCCATCGACGAGACCCATCGTTCCTACGATTCGTCGATGACCATGCTCTACGAGGGCGCGATCCTGGCGCTGCTGGTGGTATGGCTGTTCCTGCGCAACTGGCGCGCGACCTGGGTCTCGGCGCTGGCGCTGCCGCTGTCGATCATCCCGACCTTCGCGGTGATGTACTGGTTCGGCTTCACCTTGAACATGATCACCCTGCTGGCGCTGTCGGTGGTGGTGGGCATCCTGGTCGACGATGCGATCGTGGAGATCGAGAACATCGTGCGCCACCTGCGCATGGGCAAGCCGCCGCTGGAAGCCGCGCGCGAAGCCGCCGGCGAGATCGGCAACGCGGTGATCGCCACCTCGCTGACCCTGGCCGCGGTGTTCGTGCCGGTTGCCTTCATGCCCGGCATCGCCGGCAAGTTCTTCCGGGAGTTCGGCTGGACCGCGGCTACCGCCGTGCTGTTCTCGCTGCTGGTCGCGCGCCTGCTGACGCCGATGATGGCCGCCTACCTGCTCAAGCCGCATGGCGAGGAGCAGGGCGACACCCGGCTGATGCGTTGGTACCTGGGCTGGGTGGACGCGGCACTGCGCCATCGCGGCCGCACCCTGTGGATCGCCACCGGCCTGTTCGTCGCCTCGCTGGCGCTGGTGCCGCTGATCCCGGCCACGTTCATCCCCCAGTCCGACCTCGGCCGCAGCAACCTCAGCCTGGAACTGCCGCCGGGCACCCGCCTGCAGGAAACCGTGGCGGTGTCCGAGCGCGCCCGCGCCCTGCTCAAGGACATCCCCGAGCTCAAGCAGGTCTATACCGCCGTCGGCAGCGTGCTCGACCTCGGCGATCCCGGTGCCACCGGCGTCGGTGAAGCCCGCAAGGCGACGCTGGTCCTGGACTGGGGCCCGGCCAACACCCGCAAGCGCGACCAGCGCGTGCTCGAACGCGAGGCGAGGGCGCGCCTGGCCGACCTGCCCGGCGTGCGCGTGAGCTACGTCAGCTCCGAGCCGGGCAACCTGCTCCAGCTGGTGCTTTCCGGCGACGACCCGCAGCGCCTGCAGGATGCCTCCACCGCGCTGGAGCGCGACCTGCGCGGCATTCCGGGCCTGGGCAGCGTCACCTCGACCGCCTCGTTGCTGCGGCCGGAAATCCAGATCGTCCCGGACCCGGCGCGCGCCGCCGACCTGGGCGTATCGACCGCCGACATCGCCGAAGCCGCGCGCATCGCCACGGCCGGCGACTACGAGCAGCGCCTGGCCAAGCTCAACCTGCCGGATCGCCAGGTACCCATCCGCGTCGGCTTCGCCGAAGCAACGCTGGCCAACCCGGCGCTGATCGGGCAGCTGCGCGTGCCCGGTCGTTATGGCCCGGTGCCGCTGGCCGCGGTGGCCGACATCCGCGAAGGCAGCGGCCCCTCGCAGATATCGCGCTACCAGCGCCAGCGCAACGTCACCTTGACCGCCGAACTCAACGGCCGTCCGCTGGGCGAGGTGATGGAACAGGTGCAGCAGCTGCCCAGCGTAAAGCAGCTGCCGCCCGGCGTGAGCTTCCTCAACACCGGCGATGCCGAAGTCTTCGTCGAGCTGTTCGTCGGCTTCCTGCTGGCGATGGCCGCCGGCCTGGTGTGCATCTACATGGTGCTGCTGCTGTTGTTCAACCACGCGCTGATGCCGATCACCATCCTGGCCGCGGTGCCGCTGTGTGCCGGTGGGGCCTTCGGCGCGCTGCTGATCACCCAGAACATGCTCTCGCTGCCGGCGCTGATCGGCCTGCTGATGCTGATCGGCATCGCCACCAAGAACTCGATCCTGCTGGTGGACTACGCGGTGATGGCCGAGGACGAGCACGGCATGAGCCAGCACGACGCGCTGGTCGATGCCTGCCGCAAGCGCGCCCAGCCGATCATCATGACGACGCTGGCGATGGGCGCGGGCATGATGCCGATCGCGCTGGGTTTCGCCGGCGATTCCAGCTTCCGCGCGCCCATGGCGATCGCGGTGATCGGCGGCCTGATCACCTCCACGCTGCTGAGCCTGATCGTGATCCCGGCCGCCTTCACCGTCGTCGACGACCTTGGCGAGTGGCTGTCGCGCAGGTTCCGCCACCGCTCCTCGCATCCGGCCGAGCAGGGCGGCACGGCGCACTGACCGCCGCGACGCAATCCCGCAGCCACGCCCTGGCTGCGGGACTCCTCGCCAACATGGCGTGCAGGGCGCCCACGCGCCATCGAGCGCGCGGATTCACTCCGACTTCACCGCCGGCGGCGTAGCTGGCATGGCTCGGGCCGATTCCGGCGAACCCAGCGAGGCTGCTCCATGAACCGCAGGCTTGTCGTTCCAGGACTTTGCGTGGCACTCATGCTGCTGGCGCCGCCAGTGGCCCTTGCCCAGACCGTCGGCAGCAACGAAGTGGGGCAGGTACGGTCCGTGGAGACCGGCAAGGTCCGCCGGGTACTGGCCGTGACCGTGCAGAACGATTCGCGCGGCGTCGCCACCGCCACCGGCGTGGCGCTGGGGGGTATCGCCGGCAGCACGGTCGGCGGCGGTCGCCGCGCGAATACCGCCGGCGCGATCGCCGGCGCCGCGGCCGGCGGAGCCATCGGCAACCGGATGGCCCGGGGTGCGCGGCAGGGCATCGAGGTCACGGTCGAACTCGACTCCGGACGCACCCTCGCCGTCGTCCAGGACGGCAGCGTCAACGACTTCCGCGTCGGCGACGTGGTGCAGGTTTCCAGCGACGGCACCACCACGCGCGTGAGTCGCTAGACCGGCGCGGGGCAGGGTGGCGGCGTGATCCGCGATCCTGTCGCCGCTCGGCTCAGTCGAGCTTGCGCCATACCGACAGTGGAATGCTGCCATCGGGACGTGCCGGCACCTGGTAGGTCAGCACTCCGCCTTCGAGCGTGTACTGGCGCTTCTGGATCGTGCCTTCCCAGTTCGGGAACGAGGCGCCCTCGATCCTGAAGGTGAGCAGGCCATGTGCCGCATCGACCTCCAGCACGCCGAAGTGCGTGCTGGCGCCCAGCACCGCCGAGGCGAATTCATCCGCGCTGCCGCGCGCCTTGTCGTCCGATGCGAAGGGCGCACGCTCAGACTTGAAGATCTGCAGCGAATAGCGGCCCCGTGCATCGACCAGCAGGCGGCCCTTCGGCGACTGGCCGTAGTCCCGTGCCCGTCCGCCGCCGGGCAGCAGCTTGTCCGCCGCGACCAGGGTCCAGGTGCCCTGCAGCGGACAGGCAGCCTCCAGCGCGGTGGCATCGCGCGTCGCCAGGCCGGTGAGGATCGCCAGTGTCATGCCGAGAATCGTCTTCATGGGGTGTCCTGTGCGGTGGAGTGCCCCCACGTTAGTCCCGGCCGATCATTGATAGAATGGATGCAACGGCATATCTGTCATTTCAATTGCGAATCATGGAATGAAGCCCCTGGACATCGCCGCGGTGCGGGCATTCGTACTTGTCGCGGAACTGCGCAGCTTCACGCGCGCAGCCGAAGCGCTGGGCAGCACCCAGTCCGGCATCAGCCTCAGGCTGGGCAAGCTGGAAGCCCAGCTGGGCAGACGGCTGCTGGAGCGATCACCGCGCCACGTCAGCTTGTCGGCGGACGGACTGGGATTCCTCGCCTCGGCGCGCGAGCTGGTCGCGGCGCATGATCGTGCGGCCACCGCATTCGACGCCGAGGCCCGCAGCCTGGTGGTCGGCATCAGCCACGAACTGGTCGGGAGCGAATTGCCGGCGCTGCTGCGCACGATCAACGCCCAGGACCCGGCCCTGCGGCTGGAACTGCGCATCGGCTCGACCCGCGACCTGATGCCGGCCTACGAACAGGGGGAACTTGACGCCGCCTGGGTGCTGCGACCGGATGATCGCCGCAAGCAGGGCAGATGCGTATACGCCGAATCGTTCTCGTGGTTCGCATCCAGCCAGGGATTGCCGGTACGGCGCGAACCGCTTCCGCTGGCGACCCAGGGCAAGGCCTGCCGGGTCCGCAACGCCGCCGTTCGTGCGCTGGACGAGGCGGGCATTGCCTGGGAGGAGGTGTTCACCGGCAAGGGCGCCGCCATCCTCGGCGCCGCCGCAACTGCCGGCCTGGCGATCGCGGTCCTGGCCACGCGCACCGCGCCGGCAGGCACCCGCAACGTCAGCCAGCAGCTGGCGCTGCCCGACATCCCGCCCCAGGACGTGATGCTCTACCGCCACCTCAACGACCGGCGGTCGAAGGAAGCGTTGCGACTGATGGCACGGGCACTGGGGCAGGGCGGCTGAAGTGCCCCTGGTGCCTGGCATTTCGCCAGTTCGCGGTGGCCATAGTTCATCCCGGCCTATCGGCTTCCGGCTTCCGCCTTGCGCTCCTTCAACCCGCACAGCTCGCAGTGGTCCATCTGGTGGTTCGATGGACGAGCTCCGGGGCAGATCGATGTTCCAGTCGTGGGCTCGTTCGCGGAGGGCGTGGGCACCTTCGTTCCGCCCCCAGCTGTCGGTAACCGAGGTTGCTGTCAGTCAGTTCGGAGCAACAGATTCAACGGGTTGCGGCTCAAACCGAAGGTTGCAGTCTTCTTCCCCACGGTTTCCACTGGATCAGTGACACGATCCTCCGCGTAACAGTGCTGTGGTGACACGATCTTTCTTTCCGACACGCACCGAACGGAAGGAATTGTCCTCAGGTGGCCTGGCTCAAACGATATGACTATATAGTCTATATCGTATATTTCATTTCAAGATCAAACACTTAGCTTGAACGTGGCGGATTCGCGTGCTAAGAGTTGCGCGCCGCAATCGGCGGTGCATGCCTCGGCGGAGGCTCAATCGATCTGATCTAAACGGATGCCCATGGCTAGAAACGAAGAAAGGCCCGGGTTGCAGCCCGAGCCTTTCAGAACAACCGGTTCATCCGCCGATTGACCCTAGCCTTCCATGCTTTTTCCTGCTCGTCAAGGGGGTGGGTATCTATTTGCATCAGGTCGGGAGACCGGATGATGAATAGGCCGATTAGGTCGCAGCAGGCAATACCTGATCTGCGACTCGAAGTTGGTGAGCTAGTGACAGTGGCAGGCGCGTTGGCGCGGATCGTGGGTGTCCATGGACCCGAACGAATTCATGTTCAACGCGTGGGTACGAACGAATTCGAGTGGGTTGGCGTGGACGCACTCTCGGCCCCTCAACCTTATCGGCAGTGGACCGGCCAGGTTTTTGTAGACACCTAGGGGCCATACTTCATGGCAATGACCGAGGTATCTATGAGTAGCAGCAGGCAGTACACGGAGGAGTTCCGCAGCGAGGCGG